>OLPZ01000332.1_pt1 | contig 37975 bp, 49 predicted proteins | sample 1672711 | NCBI WGS metagenome assembly OLPZ01 (sample SAMEA3136716, study PRJEB25190) | human gut metagenome
TGCTTCTCGACGAACTCTGCGTTCTTGGTGCCGGTCATGGAGAAGACGCCCTTGAGCACGGCTAAGATCGTGTCCTGGTCAATGTCCTGCCAGTAGTCCGCCACCTGCTGGGCGACGTTGTTCATAAAGTCCACGCCGCCGGTGATGTCATAAGAGAAATCCTTCTCCACCCAGGCTTTGGCGCGGCCGATGACCACGACGCCCTGCTCGAAGGTCTTGGTGTTGGTGGCGGTGATGTCGGTCTTACCGTCGTAGTTCACGGCCTCACCATCCAGCAGACCCCGCATGGCAACGCGGGCATAGCCGGTGCCGTTCTGACTGCCTAGCACCTCTCGGATGTCTGGATTGCCCACCAGAGCCTTGGACTTACGAAGCTCGTTCAGGCGGGCGCGGGGGATGCGGTCGAGGATGTAGCGAAATGCCTCCGGGTTGAAGGACTTCGCATCGAATTTTGCATTTGGCATAGTTACGCTTCCTTTCGTTTTAAGATGTTATTGTCAAGCTGTTACTTATTCCAGCTTGGCGTCGGGATTCTGGGCCAGGTAGTCGGCCAGCTCGGAATAGGACATTTCGGAGGGCTTTTTCCCCCCTGCTTTGCCGTTGTCACCGCCCTCACCGGGCTTCCAGCTCTTTCGGGTAGCGGCGCTGAAGAGGAAGTCAGAGGCCGCGTCTTTCTTCATGGCTTCGAGCTTGGCGCCCAGCGTGACCGACTGGCCGTTTTCTTTCGAGACAACCTTGCCGTCCTGGACCGTGGCGTTCTGCAAGAACTCGGCCAGGAGAGCACGGACGGCGATATTGCTCTTGGATCCGGCAGCGGTGAGCTCCGCATCTACCGCAGCAGTCAGCTTGACCGTGGCCAGCTCCTTGTCATAGGCGGCTTTCTGGTCCTTGTTCTGCTGGGTGAGCGTGTCGATCTGCTTTTGCAGTTCGGCATTGTCACCGGCGGACTTTTTCAGCTCGGAGAGCTGAGTGTCACGGGTCTTGATACCCTCACGGAGCTGCTTGACCTCGGTTTCCAGCTCTGTGACCTTGGCAGTCTTTGTGTTGAAGTCGGTGCGGGCCACAAAGCCCTTGCCGATCTCCTGAGAAACTGCCGTGTCAATTTCGGGGGTGTACGCATCCCCCAATACGGTTTTCAGCCATTCCAACATGATTGTTACCTCCTTGCATGTCTGCTGTCCTTTTTATCCGGCCAGTCCCGGTGTTGCAGTGCCCATCTTGTAGTCCGCCGGGCCAGCGGTATTTGGGTATGAAAAAAGCACCGTGCATTTTCAGCACGATGCTTTTAACATCAAATTGGGTTTTAGATCACTGTGGAGCACACAACACGACCCCACCAGGGTACACTCCCATGACACAAGTGCCCTCCACGCCATCTGCTCTACACTCAAAGACAAAGCCGTTGCAGTTAGCGCCTAAGCATTTCAGAATGTCATAACCGTATTTTTCGCCGGTGTCCTCATCAAGCTCCCGGTAGTCACCCAAAATTTTTCTTGCCTCTTGTTCTGTCATGGTTTCACCTCCACAGTAGCAGCAATGATATTTTCGTCTGTTGTGAGCGCTTTGTCATCCATGCGGAAAAATCCAAAGCGCCCTCTGGTCCCGTTGGAGAAATAACTGGATGCGTCCATGTTCCCAGTTTGCGGGTCCATGTATTGGATATTTCCATTACTTTTCTCAGCAATGAATACATGGGCGCTGGAGCCTCTACCTTTCCATTTCACATAAATGGCATAGCGTGCGCCATCCGGTGCAGCCGCAAGTTCTTTCTTAACGGCAGCCTCCGTCTGGCCCAAAGTAAAGGCCTGATAGGATGCCTGATACTGCCCAGGCTGGATAAAGCACTCAGAGCCCCAGCTCACCGTATTGCCAGAGGAGGGCATTGGTTTTGCTATGACATCATATCCTCGTCTGCGGAGCTCATAGGTTTGCACACACCGCTGGCAGTTGATACGATAAGCACCACCGGCAGAATAGTTGGGGTTAGCCCCACTGATAGCGCCTGCCGCATCCAGTGAAACGCCTTTATGGGCGCCAACAGCCTTTTCCACTACATCCATTATAACGGGTTTTGGATTGGATGCAACACTATTTTGAGCCGGACGTACATTGTTTTTCTGCACAAAGCCCTTTTTCCAGTTATCAAAGCTGGTATTGGCGGGTATTTTGTGAGCGTTGCCGTTATCATCACGGGTCCAGCGTTCACCTACGCCATCCATGTCCTCGAAGTAAGGGCAGGTGCAGCAGCGGCACCAGGGATGGAAGGGCGGGGCAGTCAGGCCGACTTCGTACTCGGACATTTTGAATACTTTACCGTCCAGGTCGCCGCACAGGGCACAGGTGTCGTGGTCGAAGGACGCAACGATCTTATAGCGCTCCACGCCCAGAGAAGCAAAGCAGTCTTTCTGGGCAGCGCTGGAGAAATAGGCGCTCTCAGTCATCACCAGGCGTCCCGCCTTGGCTTTTGACACGTCGAACTGCTTGGCAATGGCTGCAATGGTACGGTCCGGCGCTTCACCCCGAATGATCATCTGGGTCAGCTGTGTGTTGACCGTGTTGACCAAGCTCTGCTTGTTCGTCCAGCAGCGGTCCCGGAAGGTCTGGTTGTCCGCCGTCCAGGGTCGGGAGAGAACCTTTTCAATGGCTCTCTCGTTGAGGGCCTGCATCGAGCAGCCCACGCCCAGCCCTTTCTGCACCTCAAAAGCGGTGTGGTAATAGCTCTCCTCGTAGATCTGGCGGGCCGCCTGGTCCACATAGTCCAGCTGATTTCCATACAGGACTTCCGCCTGCTGCTGAAGCTCCAACTTTAGGGCTTCCAGCCGGGAGATATGGACCCGTGTGCTGGCATTCTCCAGTTCCTTCATCCAGGCTCCGTCCAGGGCGTTCTGCCGGCCGTGTTGGATATACTCTTCTACCGTCCAGTGAAACTCTTTCAGCTCCCCGGCAGTCAAGCGCTTTTTGGCTTCGGCCAGGTCGATCTCGTTGTTGTCGGCAAAGCGCTGATACCATCGGGCGATCTTCCGGTCGATCTCGGCCTGTGCAATGGAGAACTGCTTCTCCAGATTTTCCACATAGTCATAAGACCGGTCCAGCAGGGCGTCTTCCATGTTCTTCATGCGCTGCGCCCAGTAAGCTGCATTATTTGTCTTCCTGGCCATTATCACCACCGCCCTGGTCTAACGGCTTGTCGCGGTTGGCTTCAAATGCGGCCCGGTAGGGGTCGCTGGCCGCGTCTTTCTCTTCGTCCTTGATACGCTGTAATTCCTGCTCTGGATCTGTCACCCAGGGATGCATCTTGACGATGGTCTCATTGGACAGGATGCCGACCGACGCCTTGCAGTTGTTGATAGCCTCCGTTTCATTGATGAGAACATCCCGATCAAAGATAACCCGGACCGGCTCGCCCTCGAAGTTATGCCCACATGCGGCCAAATGTTGATTGACGAACCAGAGCAGTTCCTCCATGCTGGCCTGAAACTCCATCTCGATGCCGTTGGCGTCTAAGTCGATATCAGAATACATGGACTGAATATTCATCTGGTTTGGGTTGCCACTCATGCGGTCATCCTTAGCGTCGTAGCCGCGGGCGTTCTCCACGATGGCGTCTTTTAGCAGGGCCAATAGAATCTTATAGTTGTCTGCATTGACATTAATCTCCAGGGTATCCACGTCGCCCACAATGCCGTCAATAGTTCGCACTTTCAGGGCGCCGTAAGTCGCCAGGTTTTGGCGAAGGCGCCCCAGATCTTCCCCGTCGTAGTTTTTAATGACCAAAACGGTGTTGCGGATATCTTCCTCCATCTGGTTGGCGAAGTTGCTCAGGATGTTGTTATAGGCGTCTTGGAGGCACTTGACCTTTGCCAGCAAGGGAATTTCATGGTGGGAAGATTTGAAGCAGACCAGGGGAATGCGGCCCCAGTTTTGCCCTTGCACTTCCCCGCTCTCTGGGTCTTCCTTTGTGATGATGTAAGGGCCGGAGTAAGCCATTGGATCTGGCTCCAGCACACCGCCGGCGGTGCGGATAAAACAGTCTACCCCGCCGCCGTGCATCACCTCGACTTTGACGACCTCCCTAGCTACTTCCCTGTCGTCGTATTCCAGCACCACATAGACGTGGATCGCTGCGTCCAAAACAGTGTGGTCTGCGTCGGCCCAGAAGGGCAGAACTTCATCCGCTGGGAAGCGACGGAATGCCAAGTCCCCGTTGTCGTCATAGTAGGGGTAGACCCAAGACTTTCCGCCGATCCAAGCCCCCTCTCCGATGTTGTGCATGGTCCGCAGAAAACGTGGGCCAAGGATTGCGTTCAGTGCTTTGGCGTACTCCGGGTTCTCCGTGTCAAAGGACAAGGGGCGGCCAAAGGAATAGTTGGTCTTCTGATCTACGATCTTGGCATAGAGATTGTTGACCAGTCGGTTGTTGGGCAGGTTCTTCAGGGGAACGGGTTCTCCGTCGTCCCCAATGGCCAGCCGTTCCCGGCGGGTCACATCCTGGCGGCCGTCGTAGTATATCTCTCCCTCCAGCTGTTTCCGGCGCTCCGGGCTGGACAGCCAGGCATTGATCTCTAGCTCCAGAAAGCGCTTGTCGGTCATGCCCCGGCGGAAATTGGAGGCAGTGCGCCCAGCGCAGTCGTCTCTCAGTTGTAACGTAACAATGATGTCTCACCTCCCTCAAAAGCTGAAGCGATCCGGGGCAAATGCCTTGTGGACAAAATACCGCACGTCGTCCATGCTGTGGTCATTTTCTTTGATGGGTCGATCCACCCCAACGGCCTTCTCGTCCCATCGGTACATCCCAAACTCCCGGATACAGTCAGTGCAGCAGTCGCAGAAGAACAGGTCGCCGGTCTGGAGCCGGGTGGCTACGTCGCGGATGCCGTCGATCACGGCGTTGGCTGCTTTCTCCACCCGGTAGCGGTCGTGTCGGCGGATGACCTCGATGAACGAGGCTGCCGACGGGTCCACGATGATGGAAGAAATACGACAGTCCCCGGCCAGGGCTTCCAGCTGGGCATAATGCTCTTCGTCCGTGCGCTGGTGTCCATCCCGACGGCTGTCGTAGTAATACTCCCGCATTCGGTACCACGTCTCCCCCACCCGGCCCCATAGACCGATGCTGGTAGGATTGATGGTCCCGTAGTCGCAGGACAGGATATACTTGTCATAGGGTCTGGGTACGCTGGGTACCACATGGAAGTCCTTGTTGAACATGGTGTAGATGAGGCCCTCGGCCACGACCCACAGGCCCCGGATGAACCGGTCATAGAAGACCCCGGAGTACAGGCTCTCATACCGAGCTTTGACCGCAGGCTCTAGGCTGTAATTGTCCTCCATAGTAAAGTGCAGATGAAGCGCATTCTTCCGCTTCGCGTTCAAGATCCAGCCGGTATAAAACCAATGGCTCGGTCCTTCTGGGTTGCAGTTGAACCACAGCTTCGACCCACCGATGGAGCAGCGGGCTACCGCCTGCTCGACAAAGGACTTGGGCATCAAAGCCACCTCGTCCAGCAGGACCCCAGCCAGGGTAATGCCCTGGATCAGGCCCGCACTCGATTCGTCCTTGCCACCGAAGAGATGAAAGGTATTGCTGATCCCCCCGGCGCTTACGACAATCTTATTTTCAGACCGGTATTCCTTCACCTGGAAAATGCCGCCCAGCCACTCTGGGAGATAGCTGGTCACGTTCCGGCGCAGGGATTCGATGGTATGGCCGCACAGGGCAAATTTCTGCCCTTGGAACCGTGACATCGCCCACAGGAAGAATCCGACCGTCATCGCCACAGTTTTCCCAGACCGGACAGAGCCATCACAGATGATGGCGTCATACGACGTGAAGCCCGGCCTATTCCACCATGTCATGGCTAGGTTCTGCCGGGCGCTCAATCTCTGAAATTCCATCGGTGTGTAGTTCCTCCTGTGTGCTCTGCTGGATGATCTCGAAGAGGTTGTTCTTCGGGTCCGTGCCAGCGGCGTGGTCTTCGTTGGCGGTGTACTTGTCCACTAGGATACCAAGGGCCGTGGCCAGCTGCGGCAGCGAAGAGCGCTCCATTTTGGCGGGGTCATCCATCGCCTGGATGATGTGGTCCAGCAGGCAGCAGACCTGATTTTTCTGCCCGTTCATGTACTCCAGAACAGCCGTCGTGTTCTCCGCTTTTTTCTGCTGCACTATTTTTACCGTCTCCGCATCCCCGTTGCAATGTCGGCGCACGGTACTGACCGACACGCCAAACGCCTTGGCTACCAGAGAGTAATTTTGGCACTCGGCATACATTGCGATCATCCGCTTGTGCTGCCGGTCCGTTAGTTTCCCGATAGGATCTCACCCGCCTTTCTTGCAAAAGTAAAAGCCGAACCAAGGCGGTGATGGTAAATCACACACCTGGTCGGCTTTTCGTCTCATCGAATTGCTCCGATGGTCATAATATAGCACACAACTTCTGTATCATTCTAGGTCAAAATGTATCATTTAGTGTCATTTCGTACACTTTTTATTTTGGCCGTATTTCTGCGATAGATTGCAAGGCCCGTCCGTGAAGTCGAATCACAGCAGTTCGATGCTTCTCATCATTATCCTTATATAAAGCCATAGCGACATCACTCCAGGACGTATGACGGCATCCGTCTCCATCCAGATACCGCAGTCGCAGAACTTCACGCTCTTGAATATCCGGCAAGGAATCCACAGCAGCTTCGATTTTACGCATCTCCTCCGTAGCGCTACAGAGCTGCTCAGAAACCTTTTCCTCATACTCCATCCGACGGAGAATGGCCCGCTCCATGCGGTCGCCGGTGCCGGGACTGTGCTTGGAGCCGTCTCCGATCCGCAGGGCCGGGATCGTCTCTTCTCGCTTCATGCGGGCGATCCGCTCCTCTTGGTGCTCCACCTCCATCTTGAGGTATATGTACTGAGATAATCTCTGCTTGGTCATCGGTTCGCCCATTCTGGCCCTCCTGTCTGCTTATTCTTCGCGGTTTCTCTGCTCGATCTCGCCCCACAGCTCTCGGATCAGGGTGGCTGCGTCGGCTACCTCCTGCGCACACTCGTTCGCGTAGTTCCTACTATGGCCCTGGGCCATGATCAGCTTGATATATCGCTTTTTAGTCATCCAGTTTCTCCCCTGCAATGTAGATCAGCCAGTACAAGGATGCAACAAACGCCGCTTGACGTGGCGCAATCCCAAAGAGCCACAAAACGTCGATTACAATCGTTGTCACGCTGAAAATTTCTTTTCTACTCATACGCCCTCCAGCTTTTTGCTGGCTCGCCGCGCTGCGATCTCGGCACCACAAGCCAGATAGCCGCACCCATCGACCCACGAGTCCATGTGCTCAGGGTTGTAGATGATTCGGGCGATTTTCAGAAGGGCCATCATGCAGGCCACATCGTCTCCAGAAAAGTCCCTGTCCTGGCAGTAAGCCGACCAGAGCCTAGCAATGGCCGAAAAGCTGTCCTCTGGGGGCCCGTACTGTCCCTCTCGCTCACCGCAGACGCACTTGCGGGCACTTTCCAGGATAGAGGCCCTAGTTTCAAGCTGTGACGCCTGCTGCGCGTTCTGCACAGGCTTGGAGATGATGCCCCACAGGTCCGAGATCAGGTCAGCCGCGTCATCCTTGAGCATCCTTTCACAGGCAGTTGTTCGGGGGCTGGTGTAGGGGCAGAGGCCGCAAGAACGGCCAGAGCAAGCGTTCAGGGCTTCCAGCATCTTATGTACACGATCTTTCATCATTTACCCTCCAATTCGCTGGCCCGGCGGAAGATCACACCATCGGCCAGGGTTTCGTTGTTTATTCGTTTCTGCATCCCACTGCGGGAAATGTGGTTCTTCTCGGCAGCTTCGGCCATGCTGCGGTAATAGGCGATCACAGTCCCCCACGGCTTGCATTTCGCGATGGGGCATCTGTTCTGTGGGTTTGTGCGGACCTCTTCGACGGGGCTATATCGCAGATTGTGTAAAGCACAGTTTGTGCGGTCCCCATCAATGAACGTTACTCGCATACCAGGCTTCGGTCCAGCCATCCAAATGTCTCGCATCAAAATTTTCACGCTATACGTCTTGCGCATGAGTGTGATTTGCAGCTCCGGCGTCCGTTTGTGCAGGGCCATAAATGGCCGAAGAGTCAGAGGCTCGTCCCGGCGCTTTTTTCTAGGGCCAGTAACACACCAGGAACGGATTTCACCGTGCCTAGATAACTCGTACCAGCCCCCGTATCCAGGGATGGGCCGCCATTGTTCAACTCTTGTCATACGTCCTCCCGTTCCATGCTTTGACCGCATCTTGCTCAGAACTGTGCGACGCCGTAGTAGCGCCGCACAGTTTACATCTCACCCACCAAACAAGGTATTTCTTGCTACCTAAAGCAGCTTGTTCTATGTTGGCCTGTTCTCCGCAATGGGGGCAGGGCTTGAGTTTTTCGTTCATAGTCAGCCCCTCTTATCCCATCATCTTCGCGCCACAGGCTTCACACACGCCGCGAATATGGCCATTGTAGGCGTCACTGGTGATTACCAGAGCATGTTCCGTGCCGCACAATAAGCAAGCCATCCGACTCACTTTCTTGCGCTCCCGCACGGTATCATCTGGCGAGAATTTCTGCCCGCAATACGGACACTGCTCCACGGAATCCGTTATATCCCCGCAGGCCGGACACGTCGGCACCTTGCAGCCATATTCCTCTGTCCACTCGATGGGAAGAGGCGGCCTGTTTTCGTTTGCTCTGTTCATTTTTCAATCACCTTTCTCGGCCGGCCGCCGTGGGCGTTGGGCGGCAGATCGTTCCGCAGACGCCAGTAGCGGATAACGGTTCTGGTCACAGCCACCGCTTGAGCAATGGACGGGTCCGAATAGCCCTGGGCGTACAGCTGCTTTACTTTCGCTTCCACCTCCTGGCTCATCCCGCCGCCGCGCATCTTCCTGCCCTGCGTCTCTTTGACCGTACAGGCATCCCCGAAACCGCAGGGCCGCCGCTGGCCAGTGACTAGGATGTAGTCACAAGTGCCGTTGTAGCTGAGGATGCTCCCGGCAGCGTAGTAGACGCAGCGCTGCGGCTTTCGGCAGTGCCGGGTCCGTCGCTCACTGGCCAGGTCTTTCTTGCTGATGCTCATGCGTGTCTCTCCTTCCGTGCTGCCTGCCGCGCTTTCCAGTCGCAGATTGGGCAGATGTAGATCTTCTCGCCGGGGTCTAAGCAGCTGACGTTCCACTGCTGGCCGCACCGGCGGCAGAGGCGATATACCGGCCCCATCACAGCACCTGAAACGGGATACCTGCTTTGTACAGGGCCATATTCAGCAGTGCGGTGCGGGCGTTTTCTACCACCTGCTGGCGTTGGGCCTCCTGTGCTTTCCGTGCCTCCTCCTCCCGGCGGCGCTCGACGTTTTTCTTCAGTGCGGGTTGAATGGCCCGCAGGATGGCTTCAATGTCTGCCCACTCGCGCTCGTCGTTGCGGGCTTTAATCTCTTGTACTGCGTTCATGTCATGTCCTCCGTTCTCAAAACATCGCCAGCTGCTCGTCCGTCGGCAGCTTCGTGATGGTGATCTCTACTCGTGGGTTGATGGGGTCATACAGGACCCGGCTGCCGTCGTGCCCGGCGACGATGCGGCTGTTGTCATCGGCCAGGATACCAGCGGAGACCAGTAGGTCGTCGATGGTCGCCAGCAGGTTCAGGCCATCCACAATGCGCCGGGTCTTCATGTAGAACAGGCACCTGACATTGACCAGGCTGTCGATCGGCTCCATCGGCACGGGGCGAAGTTGCCACTTGGCGACCTTGGCAAATTCGTCGTGCGCTTTACTCTGTCGGACCCATTGCTTTTCCAGCTTCCCACAGGCCGGGCAGCGTCGGCCCTTGCCTGCGATCATCAAGCTGTTTTTCTTGGTCCGGGGGTCCCCTTGGATGGTGTACTTGATTTCTTCGCTCACAGCTCCACCGCCTTTCTCAGCCGGTAGTTTCGGCTGCGGTCAGGCTTCAAGCTGAACGTATTCGCCGCCGCTTCTACGATGCGTCCGGCTACGGCTTCGTCGATCTCCAGCAGGGCCGAGATGGTGCACTCGCTGGAGAGGATCGTCGGCAGCTTGGCGTTATACCGGAAGTTCAAGATCTCAAAGGCTGCGTTGATGTCTGCCGATGTGGGCCGCTGCTCGTGGCCATCCGGCCCTTTGCCGGTCTTGAAGAGGTCGTCGATGTACAAGATCTCAGCGTTCTTGTAGGGACCAACGGTGGCTTCGTATTCCTCGGCCAGGTTTGCCACGGACTTGATGCGGGGGATCTCGTCTCTCCAAAGCATGTAGCGGACTTCTTGCCCTCGGAGTAGAGCCTCCCGACAGATCGCCGTGCAGATGTGGGTCTTGCCACTACCAGACTGCCCGCCGATGAAGAACCAGCCTTGCAGCGTCTTGGCGTAGGCTTCGGCGGAGGTCTTGATGGTCTGCTGCCAGGGTTCCGGGGACTGGAACTTCTCGAAGGTGTAGTCCCGGATGATATCTTTCAGGCCGCTGCGCCGCATCCGGCGGATGGTGGCGCGGGTCTTGGCGCATTTGCAGGGGCGCGTCCAGGTTTGAGGGACCCCATTCTCATCGACAACGTACTGGACCTGTCCCTTGTTCAGGCAGATGGGGCAGGCGTAACCGTCGTCCTCGTTCAGATTCCCCGCAAGCCGGTTGTATCTATCAGCCTTTTTATGGGCAAAGGCCACTAGGTCGAATGGCTCATCTGGGTTAGAGCCAAGTGCCGTAATTGCCTGTGGCAGGATCATGTGGACCGGCATCATGCGGTTCATCCCCTTTCTTGTCGTCAAAATTTCCGTCCAGGACCTTGGCCATGTTGCCGTCCTTGATGAGCCAGTCGAACGTGGCTGTCCAGTTGCGGCTGTTGGCTCCCTTGAGGAAACTGCTGTTTTCGGCTTTGATAAACACACGGGTGAAGTCCTCTACGGTGTACCCGCTGCGCAATCTGGCCCTGATCATTTTCTTCCGGCTCTCGTTCATGATCGTGCAGCACGGGAAGGAGGTACAGACCTGGTTGTAAAAACCCTGAATGGAATCATAGGGAATGGGAGAGCGGGATGGGGCAGGCGGCTTGTCCGCCGTATCCCCCTCCCCTTCTTTCTCTCTATCTCTAGTATCTAATCTCTTATCTCTATCTCTATTCTCTATCTCTGTCGTCACGTTTTGCTGGGTATCTGCGTCACAAGGAACGTCACCAGGTTCTACATCCTCTGTCACAGGTGCGTCACAGTCAGCGTCACATTGTGACGGTTCTTCGAGTGCCGTTTGTGACGGTTTATTTCTCAGTTTCCGCATCCTGGACGACGACTCTGTCTCGCTGCCCACCAGTTCAGTATGACCGGAGAGAACCAACGTTCCGTCTACGTCCTCATAGATCAGGCCGGCCATTTTATAGAGGTTCAGCGCGGTGCGGACCGTGTCGATGGAGAACCACTTCGTGTCCCGCTGGATCTTTGACACATCATAGGGAATGATGATCTCCCCGATCTGGCGGCTCAGACGGCCGTTGGTGTTGATCGTCTTGAGACAGAGCATCTGATACAGCACGACATAGTTGGCACCGCCTGGCTGAGACATGAAGTAGTCGATGGTATCCGAAGACATGAAGGACTCCTTGAGCTTCATCCAGTAATAGCGCTTCGGCTTTGCCATAGGGTAAGCCCCCTTTCTCTCTATGTGGGACGGCCCTCAGACCGCCCCACAGCTTTCGTCAGGCCAAAGTCCCACCCCAGCCTGCTCCATGCGGGCCGCATGGTCGGCCTGGAGCCACAGCAGCAGCATTTTCGTTGCCTGCCTCTTGATCTTGCTCATCAGGGCATCGGAGATGACCAGCCTCCCATAGACACGGACATTGATCTCGGCAACCAAGAATTGAAAGACCAGTGCTGCGTCCCTGGAGGATACACCTTCCGCTGCCCTGTCGAACAGAGCCATCTGCGCCTCAGGGGTGATGTTCGGGCGGATGGTCAGCGTGATGGGATAGCGCTCAGTGTCAAACTCATGCAACAAGTCGTTCTCTTCCAAGAGTACCTCCAGCTTCTCCTGCTGGGTCTCGAACTCGCTGAAATAGTCACGGCTCATACGTCAGCCCTCCTGATTGAAAAAGTCGGCGGTAGGATCAGCAGCAGGGGCCTCTTCGATGATCTCCCCGGTGTTCTCGTCCACCACAATGGGTGCGGGCGCAGGTTCCTCTGCCGGAGCCGGGGCCTCATCGGGGTAGTTGTCCACATAGTCCACAGAACCGTCCTCATTGATGGTGCCCATGTCTCCGTCCATGGCCTTTTGCAGGTCGATGGACATGATGCCCCACTTGGAAATGAGCTGCCGCAGCATTGTCTTGTAGGCCATACCGTCGAAGTCCTTGTACCAGAAGGACGAATACTTCCAGAGGTCCTTTTCGGGGATCTCGCCCGCCTGGAGTTTCTCAAACGCCTTGGCGCTGAACGCCATGCTGTACTTGTCTGCGTGGGCCATCATCTTCTCACGGCTCCAGTACATGGCTTTCTTGAAGCCATTCTGATACTCGAACATGGCATAGTAGCCGATGGTCGGAAGAGCCTCACGCTCGGTGTCGTTCTCGACCAGGTTGACCTCGATCTCTTCCTCCAGGGGGTCGAAACGGATCAGTTCGCCCTGCTTGATCGCCAGGACGTTCAGCTTCTTGTAGTAGCCGCTGCGGATAGCCAGCTGAATGTAGCCCTTATAGCCCAGCTGGAACTGAGCCACTTTGCAGCCGCGCTTCTTGTCTTTGAAGGGGACCATGTAATACTGCCCCAGTTGCGGGGACGGCGACAGTTTGAGGGATTCGCCCAGCATCGCGGCGGACAGGATCGTGGAGTGTTCGCACTCGGACAGCGCTGGGTTTGTGCTGACAGCGGAAATAATAGACGTGATGAAGCGCTGCCCATCCCGGCCGCCCACCATTTCGTTGATCTTGTGCTTGATCGCGTCAGAGGTCAGGAATGCACTGAACGTCTTGGGCTTCCCGCCTCTGGACTGCACCAGGGAATTGGATACTGCCATGATTAAACCTCACTTTCTCTCGGCACCTTGCCGTATCTGATGTTATTGCTTACCAGGAAATCACGAAGAGCGTACATCTGCTCGGCTGTAACCCACACCCGGAAATCAAGCGTGATGGTCTCCGGTTCCTCGTTGAAAAAGGGGACTTGTTCGTTGTTGGCGCGTTTTTCTTGCTCCGGTGCGCTCTTCTGCGCCTGTGCTGGCTTTTGTTCCGTGGCTGGTGTCATTTCCTTCTGTGCTTCTTGTTCAGCCCTAGCGGAATTCTGCGCGGCGAGATAGCGTGCCATGCGTTCCCGTTCGTCCATGATCCGGTCTTTGGCTGCCATGGCTGCGCCTAAGTCGTAGGACTTCAAAAACTCTGCCTTGACCTGACCAGCCACATCTTCTGGCAGCTCCAGCTTGTCCAGGGTGGCCAGACCGGCGGCGATGCTCTCGATTTTTGCGGACAGGGCCTCAGAGATAGCAGCCATTCCGACGGTCACATTCAGCCATTTTGGGTCGTGCAAGCGCTGGTAGGGCACCAGTTCGGCCAGGTCGCCGATCATGGGAGCATACAGCTCCGTCTTGATCTTTTCCAGTTTCTCGTCCCGGCGCTTTTGGTCATAAGCCTTGACCTGGGCGTCGATAGCGTCGGACTGTTTCTTGATCATCGCCACCAGCTCCTTAGCCTGGGCTTCAAAGCTGTTATATGGGGTCAGATAAACGCTTTTGAGTTCCTTGCGCTTGTCTTCGATGGCCTTACTGAGCTTGTTCAGGTTCGCCCGGTCCCGCTTGGCCTCGGCCACGGTGTCCTCGGTGTAGACGCGGCCCTCATAGGCCGCCAGGCCGTCAGAGACCCACTGCTTGACCGCCTCATAGTTCCACTCGACCGGCGGCAGCGGCTGGCCCTGGGTCGGGGTGTAGATCTCAATCTGCATCGCAGTTACCCCCATTGACCAGAGTGCGATACAGGGCGTATCGCAGGGCCACGAATGCCGTATGCTCCAGGGTATCCGGCTCGTAACAGTCGGCCATTTCGCCGCAGAACTCCACGGCCCGCACGATCAGCATGTCTCTGGTGGCAGCGTTCGTGTCGATGCCCAGCACGGCGTTGATCTCTTCCATGTTCATGGGTACCTCGCTTTCTATATCTCCGGGAGGATCAGGTCAGGTTCCCGGTCCCCCATGACGTTCTCGGTCCAGAATCGGACCCCGGCAGCTTCCAGATAGGCCAGGTCGTCGGCCACGTCCTCGCGCTCAATAGTGTAGGTCCGGCGCTCGAAGCGCGGCTCTTCTCCATACTCATACCGGAATTGGGCGTGCAAGACGGCGAAGTCAAACCCGCTGGCGATCATCTGCCAGAGGACCTGACAGTAATACTGATCCGGGATAGCAGGCTTGCCGTCCTTCCACCATTTTTCTTTCTGCATAGATCTCAAAATGCTGGTGGTCTTGATCTCCAGGATTCCCTTTCTGCCAGTCTTGACCTCGGTCAGACGCCCGTCCAGGGTGGCGAAAATAAAGGGGTGCTTGGGGTGGCGGACCATATCAAATACCCCGCCATAGCTCACGGCGTACTTGTCCGCGTAATCCAGAGCAAACAGTTTTCGGATCAGCGGCTCGGCATCGTGGCCATAGCGAACAGCGGCGTTGTCGCTGATGTCCGGGGCCGCTTTTCGGCCGGTCTTGCGCTGCCACAGCTCCACGTTAGAGCACCAGGGGGACAGGCCGACGATGGCAGCGGCTTCACTGCCGCCGATGCCCTTGGCCCGCTCTGCGTGCCACTGGGCTTCGCTCACGATGGTCTGCATCCTCATGCCTCCCGTCTGTACTTCCAGGCCCAGTCGAGCAGGCACTCCTCATGGAGAAGGTCGCCCTCGATGTCGTAGTACGTCTCGTCTGCCCGGATCTCTTCCCGGCAGCTTTCGCAGATGCCCACGATCTCAGCCTGTGTCTCACAGTTCCCGCAGCCGTCACACTCGCGGCCTTGGCTGATGCAGGTCAGTGCCATATCATCATCATCCCCTCTTTCGTTTCGTTCCAAGGCCAGGGAATACCGCCCGGCTCGTTTCAATGAAACCGGGCGGCGCCCAAGCCGATGTACTGCTTAGTGTTGGTCGGCCAGCGGTTCGGGTTGTCCGTCCGCCTGCTGTTCCAGGCGCTTCTTCTGCGCCCGTTCCTGGTCGGCCCGCCTGGCGTCCAGCAGAACCTGCACCGCTGCGTACCGGATGCACTCCATCCGCCGCGCCCGCTCTTCCTCAGTCAGCACAGGCCGGTGGATATGGACGATGATCTCACTTTTCTTCATAGACGATCCCTCCTTCTGAAGGCGTATGCTCTGTGGTTTGTCCGTTATGTTTTGAGGCCTTTCCATTCCCACTTTTCACCCCGCATACAGCAGGTGCAGGGCGCTTCGTCATAGCCTACGGCCTTGTCGTGCCGGCAGGTAGCGCAGTCCCCAAGGCTCTTCAAATCCTGGTGTATGGCCCGCAGCACTTGCTCTGCCTCCCGCAGGATAGCACAGCCTTTGGTGGTGCAGTTGTGCTCCCACCCACAGCCCAGGCAGGCCAGGCTGCCAGTCTCGACCTTGAGACGGTGCAGGGATTTCAGTAGGCCATTCAGATCTTGCACTTCCCACGCTCCCTCATCCGCTTTACCACGCCATCCGCAGCCATCTCAGCCATCTCGGAGAAGACTTTTCTTACCTGCTCTTCATTTTCCAGGTTCAGCTTCAGACTGCCGCCCGCGTGCATAGCCTGCCAGGTCAGCTCTTCCAAGCCGGAAAGACAGCAGAAAAGTCCAAAGAACGGGTGCATCGTGCTTTCTACGTCCGGTTCCTCACGCCCTATTTTCTTTGTGAGCGTGACCGTGCCATCGAAGAGTAGCCCGATCGCATTCAGACAAGCAGTAATCTCATTGTCTGTCATGTTTCTATCCTCCTTCATTTTAACTATCCTCGAACAGTTCCCCAACAGGGACATCCAGCGCTTTGGCGATTGCCAAAACCTCTACATCCCGGATGATCTTTCTTCCATGTAGCATGGAACTCAACTGGTTCTCAGAGTATCCAGCTGCCTTGGCAACAGCACGGCGTTTGAGGCCCTTGGCTTCAATGATCTCTGCGATCCGTTTCGCCGTCACCGACTGGATCATTATGTATCACCTTCCATTTCTGAGCCACGCGAATCACCAGCATAACCAGAAAGCACAGCTCCATCCACCGAAGCCGTTTTTCATGGGAATCTATAATGTCCGTGACCTTCGTATCGGGTTTGATTCTCATGATTACGCATCCTTTCCAAACTGGTAGTCGTTGAGGTAGCGATTCAATGGCTGCCAGTTTTTCTTTGATTTTCACCAGTTCTTCCTCCAGCGTTCTCACCCCCTCTCACCACGCTGGACCCTATTACTACTCCACGACGAAGTAGTCGTTTCTCATGCAGCTGATCGTAGCTCTGGCTCTGCCGGCCGCGTTTTCAGCCTGCTCCCGTGCTTGGAGTTCCCTCTTGCTCTTGCCGATCGGCACCATACTCAACAGGTAGTCGATCTCTTTCCGCAGATCATCGAGGTCGCTCAGGTAAGCCTCTTGGTTGGCCACCTTCTCACCTCCTCTTACATTTCGTTAAATCAATTAAACATTATCGGCAAAAAAAATACGGTCCACAGTCGTATTTAGGGCAGCCGCAATACGGTACAAAGTTTTCGTTGTAGTAGCTCTATCTCTGCCAGATTCCAGCGCTACGATGGTCCCACGGCTAACTCGGCTCTCTTTAGCCAGTTCTTCCTGGGTCATACCAAGTTCTTCTCGTCTCTCTTTAATCTTGAATCCCATCCCATCACCTCCTGTTTGTTTAATTGATTTAACATCATCATAATACACTACTGCTGCGGTCATGTCAATGCTTTTTGTTAAATTTATTGAACATTTTCTTGACATCCATTTTCATCTCATGTACAATGAATTAAACAAAAGCAGAACGGAGAATATGTATGACACTTCGTGAATTGATTACACAATATCGCTCTGAACATGGTCTATCTCAAAGACAGTTTGCTACGCAATGTTCTTTGTCCAATGGATATATCTCAATGTTGGAAAGGGGCCTCAATCCAAAAACACAGCTTCCCCTAACTCCGACGCTACCGGCACTAAAAAAGCTGGCAACAGGAATGGGAATCTCTCTTTCTGAATTGATTTCTGTTGCAGATGATATGCCGGTATCATTGGTTAGCGATGAACCGGAAAACGGTTCTAATCCCATCCCCTCCAATGTCCAACCCATGCCCACGATGCAGCAGATTCCTCGAATTGGTATGATCGCCTGCGGTGATCCGTTGCTGGCCCAGCAGAATATTGAGGGTTATGATAACGTGCCTGAGTATGTTAAATGCGATTTCACGTTGGTCTGCCGGGGCGACAGCATGATAAACGCTAGGATATTTGACGGCGATATTGTCTGCATCCGGGAGCAGCCAGAGGTGGAGAACGGCGAGATCGCTGCGGTTTTGATTGATTCGGAAGAGGCTACATTGAAAAGGGTGAAGATCTTTGATGACCACATTGTTTTGGAGCCGGAGAACCCGATGTATAAACCGCTGGTGTTCTGGGGTGAAGAGATGAATACCGTGCGGATTCTAGGAAAGGCAACGCACTTTATCAGTGCGTTAAAATAAAGAAATTTTCACTGGAAAAGGCTGGTGATAGAGGACAATATAGCCACCATTCCCCTGCAAAATATAAAGAGAAAAGAGGAAAAATCATGGTAGAAGTATTTGGGGGCATTCTTTTTATCATTGTAATTGTTCTGCTCGTAAAGAATTCCAAGCTCAAGAAGAAATTGAAAGCGCTCACGGAATCTATGGGTCAGGCTACGGACGTTGAGAACTACTGTCAGATGAAGAGAGATGAGGCAGATGCTTATTACAGAGAAAAGCAGGTAGGTGCAGACACGCTTGTTTCGGACGCTGAGAAAAGGATCAACACCATCAGACAGTCTATCGCTCAGCTCCGTGCGGAGAAGAGCAACCTGCAAAATGAGCTGAAAGCGCTTACTCTGGAAGATAAGATTCAGGCCGTCTCGATTGAAGCCTATGAAAGCCTGAAGTCCGATGAGGTCAAAAATAAGCTGGCCCTGTTGCAGAACCAGCAGACAGAGATGCTGAAGACTGGCAAGGCCCTTACGATCAGCAGCAATGAATCAAAGAAATTCATCAATAGCCAGGAGAAACAGATCCTCCGCTGTTTCAACGCTGAGTGCAGTGCCATCATCGAAAAAGTCACAGTCAAGAACGTCGATACTTCCAGAGGAAAAATTCAGCGTGCTTTTGATGCCATCAATAAAATTTTTGCCATTGATGGGGTGCAGATCACGGCAGCCTATCTGTCCAGTAAGCTCGAAGAGCTGAGCCTTGTCTATGCCTATGCGGTCAAGCAGGAAGAGGAACGGGAGCAGCGCAAGGCTATCCGCGAGCAGATGGTGGAGGAAGAAAAAGTTCGCCGGGAGATTGAGCGGCAGAAACAAAAGATTGAGAAAGAAGAAGCTCAGTTCTCCAAGGAAGTTAATAAACTGATGACCTATATGCAGAAGGCGAAGGACGATGTAGAGCGTCAGCTGTACATTGATAAGATCGCTGAGTTAGAGGGTAAGTTGAAAGCCCTGGAGTCGGACAAAGAAAACGTCTTGGAGAGAGAACAGAACACTCGCGCAGGATTTGTCTACATTATCTCCAATATTGGCTCTTTCGGTGAGCGTGTCTTCAAAATCGGCATGACTAGAAGATTGGAGCCGATGGACCGAATCGCCGAGCTGAGCAGTGCGTCTGTCCCCTTTCCCTTCGATGTTCACGCCCTGATTTTCTCGGAGGATGCCCCCGCACTGGAAACTACGCTGCACCAGCATTTCAATGGTTTCCGGGTCAACAAAGTGAATCCCCGGAAAGAGTTCTTCCGCGTGGATCTGGATGAGATCAAAAAGGTCGTCCTGGAGAACCACAATGCAACCGTAAAGTTTGTGGATGCCCCTGACGCCACCGAGTACCGAGAAACGTTGAAGCTGAACTAAAGGGGTCGAATGCGTATGCCCCACGCGCGTGGGGATGAACCGGTATACTCCCAGGTGTCTGCGTTGGCATCGCCGTATGCCCCACATTGTGGGGGTGAAACGAATGAGTTTATATAGAAGGAGGTCCTCTCTATGGCAAAAGAAAAGCCTGTCAAAGAAGTGATCCACGCAAAGGATACAGAAATCACCGTCCTGTCCTACGTCAATGCGGATGACTACATTTCGCTTACAGACATAGCAAGATATAAAAACCCAGAGTTTCCGGCAGACATTGTAAAGAACTGGATGCGTATGCGTAATACCATCGAATTCCTTGGGCTGTGGGAAGAGCTAAACAATCCTGAATTTAAACTGGTCGAATTCGACCAGTTTAAGAACGATGCAGGTTCTAATGCCTTTGTGCTTTCTCCGCAAAAATGGATTAAGTCAACCAACGCTATTGGTATGGTTTCTAAATCTGGTCGCTATGGCGGTGGCACCTTTGCTCACAAGGATATTGCCTTCGAGTTTGCTTCCTGGATTTCTCCTGAGTTTAAGCTATATATCATCAAAGACTACCAGCGTCTCAAGGAAGATGAAAGTCATCGCTTGGCTTTGGACTGGAATGTAAACCGTGTCCTGGCCAAGACAAACTATCGGATCCACACGGATGCAATCAAAGAAACCCTGATTCCCCCGGAGCTTCCCAAGGAACAGCATCGTTTCGTCTACGCCGATGAAGCCGATGTTTTGAATGTCGCTCTCTTTGGCATGACTGCCAAACAGTGGCGTGCTGCAAACCCAGGTGTGAAGGGGAATATACGGGACTTTGCTACCATCGAGCAGTTGCTTGTCCTGGTCAATTTGGAGTCGATGAATGCGCTCTTGTTACAGCAAGGAAAATCCCAGGAGGAGCGAGCGCAGTTTTTGAACCAGCAGGCGATCAAGCTCATGACCAAACTCAGCCAGGACAAAGGGGCACGTGACCTGCATCAGCTGGATCACAAGCCAAACTTGCCGGGAAAATAAAAAGACCCCCGCAGATTCAGTACCTGCTATACAGGGACCGAACCACAGGGGTCTTCTGGTGTGGGACTTTCCATTCCAGTACCCGCTATGCGGGGACCAGTTTTTCCAATACCATCTTTCATATTGTACTGCATGACGTTGAAGAAATACATAGGAGTTCCCTACAAATCATTGGTATACTCGTTGTCCATTTTGCCAACGTCGGCAAAATGGGTGGAATTCGATCCGATTAGAATGTAAGCAAAAAATATGCCCCCGGCGCTACCAACACCGAGGGCAAATTTCCAAGGGCAGTAAATGTTGACGCGATTCACTGCCCTTCTATCATATCATACACATAGGAGGTTTTGCAATGTGGAATTTGCCACCGATGAAGCCGGACGGGATCATCCTCTACTTGCGGAAGTCGCGGACAGATGACCCGATCCTGTCCGTGGAGGAAGTCCTCGCCAAACACGAGCAGATGCTTGACGAGTGGGTAGAACGAAACCTGCCGGGCCTGGGCCGCGTCCCAGAGGAAAACCGATACCGGGAGGTCGTGTCCGGCGAAACGCTGGACAGCCGGCCGAAGGTCCAGGAAGTGCTCAGGCGCATCGAATCGCCCCGGATCAAGGCTGTTCTCATTGTGGAGCCGCAGCGTTTGAGCCGTGGTGATTTAGAGGACATTGGCCGCCTGGTGAAGCTGCTGCGCTACTCCAACACGCTGGTCCTCACGCTGCAATACAGCTATGACCTGCGAGATGAGCGGGACCGGGACGCCTTCGAGCGGGAGCTAAAGCGTGGGAACGAGTTCCTGGAGTACACCAAGCGCATCATGTACAATGGCAGGTTGCTGTCCGTGGAGAACGGGAATTTCATCGGAAACACAGCCCCCTACGGATATCGTAAGATTCAAATCAAAGAAGGCAAAAAGAGAACGTTTACCTTGGAACCTGTGCCGGAGGAAGCGGCCGTCGTGCATCAGATCTTTGAGATGTACCGGGACGGGTACAGCTCCCACGGTGTCGCCCGTGCGCTGAATGAGCAGGGTCTCCGAACCCAAAAGGGCGCCGAGTGGAGCGCTGAATCGTTGCACAAAATGAGGACCAACGAGCATTATCTGGGCAAGATCGTTTGGAACCGCAGAAAAACAGTGAAGACGATCGAGGACGGTGAACTGATCTCCAGTCACCCGATCAACCGAGACTATCTCGTCTTTCCAGGTAAGCACCCCCCTATCATAGAGCAAGAGCTATGGGATGCGGTGCAGGAAATACGCGCCAGGACCCCACCGGTGGAAAAAAGAAAGATGGTCAATCCCCTGGCCGGTATTCTCTTCTGCGAGTGCGGCGGTACGATGAACTTCAGGCCCAATTATCGCAACGGAAAGAAGCAATGCGAAGATAGGCTGCTGTGCAGCCGTCAGCCCAAATGTCACAATGCGTCCTGCCTCTTCCCTGAGATGATCGACGCTGTGGTAGGTATCCTGACCAAAGCCATCCAGGACTTCGACACGAAGATCCAGGACAGCACCTCTGACCGCGTAGAGCAGCACCGCCAGTTGGTGGCCCGCCTGGAGCGGCAATACGAGGAGCTGGAGAAGCGCGAGATCGCCCAGTGGGACAAATACACCCAGGAGGGTATGCCGAAGCTCGTCTTCGACCAGCTCAATGCCAAGGTGCTGGCAGAGAAAGAAAACGTGGAGCGGGCGCTCTCTAAGGCAAGGAATACCCTGCCGGAGCCGATCGACTACGAACGGAAAAAGCAGACCTTCCACGAGGCATTGGAGGCATTACAGGACCCGTCGGTCTCCATTCGGAAGAAGAACATCCTGTTGAAGCAGTGCATTGAGCGCATCGTATACACAAGAAAAAGAAAGGCAGGCAATCGACGCTGGGGCAACCCGGAACCAATGACGCTTGAGGTACACTTGAGGGTGTAGCCCATTGCGCCAGAAGGTCCGGGCGGACTTTGACCCTCTACATATAGCTTGCGTGATTGGATGAACTTGGGCACCTTGAGATGATTGCCGCCATCGTTCACCAGCTGACCCGTGACCTGACTGACGATCAGATCCAGAACGATCCCTCGTTTGCGGCTTACTTTGTGGATCATACCACTGGTATCTATCCCACAGCGGCTTCCGGCTTTCCTTGGACGGCGGCATCCATCGGCGTAAAGGGTGACCCCATCTGTGATCTGACGGAGGATATGGCGGCCGAACAAAAAGCCCGTGTGACCTACGATAATATTCTCCGCCTGGCAAAAGATGACCCGGATGTGACGGATGTTATTCGATTCCTGCGCGAGCGGGAGATTGTTCACTTCCAGCGCTTTGGAAGTGCCATCCAGAAAGTGCGAGAGATGCTGGACACGAAAAACGTCTACTATACCAACCCTGCATTTGACAAGTACAACAAGTAAAAAATGGGTCCGTGGGAAAAATCCCACGGGCCTGCATTTTGTATCTAGTATTTACTTAAAATAACTGATGAGACCGATGACCAACAAGGCCAGGATCGCCAGGGGAAGGATGTAGGTCATATACCCCCGCATCCACTCCTTGACTTTCATGCCTTTGCCGGCGTTGGCTTCCGTAAAAAAATTCTTCCAGCCCCAGCCACGTTTACTGGTAGCAAAAATCACGAAAATCAGAGAACCAGCAGGCAGCAGGATATTGCTCACCAAGAAGTCCTCCAGATCCAGGAAGCCGCTGTCACCACCCATTGGGTGGACGCCAGAGAGCAGGTTGAAGCCCAGCGCACAGGGCAGGGACAGAAGGAACATGGCAATGCAGTTGATGAGGCAGGTCTTCTTCCGGCTCCATCCAAACAGATCCATACAGCAGGAGATGATGTTCTCAAATACAGCCAGCACAGTGGACAGCGCGGCAAAGGTCATGAACAGAAAGAATAATGCGCCCCACACATTGCCGTGGGTCATGTTGTTGAATACGTTGGGCAGAGTCACGAAGATCAGGCTGGGACCGGAGTCCACTTCCACATTGTATGTAAAGCAGGCGGGGAAGATAATGAGACCGGAGACGATGGCAACAAAGGTATCCAGCAGCGCTACATTGACGGATTCTCCCAGCAAAGTGCGTTCCTTCCCAATGTAGCTACCAAAAATCGCCATAGCGCCGATCCCCAGGCTCAGCGTAAAGAATGCCTGAGTCAGAGCACCTAGCACAACGTTCCACACACCAATTTCCATGAACTTGTTTACATCAGGTTTCAGATAGAAGGACAGGCCCTCTTTGGCACCCCCCATGGTAAAGCTGTTGATAGCCAGCACGACCATGATAACCAACAGAGCGATCATCATGACCTTCGTCACCCGCTCTAGGCCCTTCTGCAGGCCGCGGGAGCAGACGAAGAAGCCGATGACCACGGCGACGGCCATAAAGCCAACCACTGAGACAGGGTCTGCACAGATGCTTCCAAAAGCTTGGCTTACTTCCTCAGAGGAAAGCCCGGAGAATTTTCCAGAGGCTGTGGAGACAAAGTAGTGAATCATCCATCCGCAGACGGTGGTGTAAAACATCATCAGCAGATAGTTGCCGATCATGGCAACGTAGCCGTGAATGTGCCACCTACTCCCCTTGGGTTCCAGCTGTTGGTACAGGCGCACCGGACTCTTTTGACTGGCTCGGCCCAAGGAGAACTCGATGGTCATCACCGGCACGCCGAGGACGACCAGGAAGAATAGGTACAGTAGCACAAAGATACCGCCGCCATACTGACCTACCATGTACGGAAACTTCCAGACGTTTCCGATGCCGATGGCGCAGCCAGCGCTGAGCAGGATAAAGCCCAGGCGACTGCCAAGTTTCTCTCGTTCCATGTTTGTAAAACTCCCATATTTCTTTCTTACTGCCATGGGCAGCTCCCCGATTGTACTACACTTGGTCAGCCATTTCAACCCTAGAATCAGTTTTTGATTTGCATGAGATAAGAATTTCCTTCTTTTATAAGAACCTTTTTTATCGAATAAACAGTTGGAAGACTAAGAGCATTAAAGTGTTGAATTACGAAAAACCCCATGTCCGATACAAGAGATGGAACATGGGGTTTACCGATTTGTTATCTGTTTTTTTCTTCAGCCGCTTTCAAACGAGCCATAGCGCGGGCCAACGTCGCCTTGGATCGATAATACTCATGAATGCTCTTTTTCTGGCGCATCCGTTCCTCAGCGTGTTCCTTAGCGCGTTGAGCGCGAACTTTATCAATGTCCTCCAAACGGTCTGCCGTTGCAACCAATAGGATCGTGTAGTCCGGCATGATCTCTGCAAAGCCCTGCCCAACGACAACTTCTTTCCATTCCCCATCCACTAGATAACGGGCTGTCCCTGGCTCAATGGCTGTGACAACGGGCTCATGCCCAGCCAGAACACCGTACTCACCGTCAATGGCAGGCAGGATGACACTTTCTGCAGATCCTTTATAAAAGGGATCGTTGGGGGTGATGATCTCTAACTGGAACGCCTTTCCCATCAAATCGCCCCCACGGTCCGGGCTTTTTCCCGAATTTCATCTACGGTACCCACCATAGAGAAGGCAGACTCAGGATATTTATCCAAATCGCCGCCCAGCAGCGCTTCAAAGCCTTTGATCGTCTCCCCCAACGGGACGTAGCGGCCCTCCAGACCGGTGAAGACTTCGGCCACAGAGAAGGGCTGGGAGAAATACTGCTGCATCCGGCGGGCACGATCTACGGTCTTGCGGTCCTCAGCGCTGAGCTCTTCCATACCAAGGATGGCAATAATATCTTGCAGCTCACGATAGCGCTGCAACAGCTCCTGGGCTCCGCGGGCCACGGCATAGTGCCGCTGTCCGACGATGTCCGGCTCCAAGATGCGGGAGGTGGATTCCAGGGGATCTACTGCAGGATAAATGCCCTGCTCCACGATTTTACGGGAGAGGACGGTCGTGGCGTCTAAGTGTGCGAAGGTTGTGGCAGGTGCGGGGTCGGTCAAATCGTCGGCGGGAACATAAACGGCCTGTACGGAGGTGATTGCCCCGTCCCTGGTGGAAGTGATGCGCTCCTGCAAAGCACCCATCTCCTGGGCCAGTGTCGGCTGATAGCCTACGGCCGAGGGCATCCGGCCCATCAAGGCAGAGACTTCGGAACCAGCCTGGACATAGCGGAAAATATTGTCGATGAAGAGTAGTACGTTTTGTTTCTGCCGGTCACGGAAATATTCCGCCATCGTTAGGCCGGTCAGAGCCACCCTCATTCTGGCCCCAGGCGGCTCATTCATCTGTCCGAAGACTAGGGCTGTCTTGCTTAGTACGCCAGAGTCACTCATCTCCCGCCAAAGATCGTTGCCCTCACGGGTGCGTTCGCCAACGCCGGTAAAGATAGAGTAGCCGCCGTGTTCTGTGGCGATGTTGTGGATGAGCTCCTGGATCAGCACGGTCTTGCCCACCCCGGCACCACCGAACAGTCCGATCTTACCACCTCTGGCATACGGGGCCAGCAGATCAATGACTTTAATCCCGGTTTCTAAAATTTCTGTCGTCGGATTTTGTTGGGCAAAGGCCGGAGGGTCTCGATGGATCGACCATTTTTCTTCCGTTTGGACTGGCCCCTTTTCATCAATAGGCTGCCCTAATACATTGAACATCCGGCCCAATGTCTCTTCCCCGACAGGGGTTTCAATGGTGTGTCCAGTGGCGGTGACTTCTACTCCACGTCCCAGACCCTCGCTGGGAGAGAGCATGATGCAGCGGACGGTATCTCCGCCGACATGCTGGGCGACCTCCATCACCTGGTCCTTTCCGTTGATTGGGACCGTCAGCGCTTCGTTGATCTCAGGCAGCATACCGCCGGGGAACGCAACGTCTACCACAGGGCCTAAGACTTGCGCTACAGTGCCTTTCCGTTCCATGGTTCTTCCTCCCATTCGTTGGATTATTGGTTGTCAATGCGGTTGCCGTCCGCAGAGAAGCGGACCGTGCGTGTTGGGTTTAGCTTGGGGCGCAGCGGCCCGTCGTCGTCTTTTCGCTGGGCCCCGCCGACGATCTCGGTAATCTCCTGGGTAATGGCAGCCTGCCTGGCCCGGTTATAGCGAAGGGATAAGTCTTTTAACATCTCTCTGGCGTTTGTGCTGGAGGAGTCCATTGCCGTCATGCGGGCATTTTGCTCGGCGCAGAAGGATTCGACCAGCGTACCGAACAAGATGCCCTGTACATAGCCGGGGACTAAGTGATTCAGCACCTGCTCCTGGCTGGGGACATAGGTCACTTTTCGGTTTCCCAATGCTTCTTCTCCTGGCTTCGGTGCCCAAGAAAACGAGTCAATATCCAGTGGCAGAAGCTTTTGGATCCTTGTCTCCAAGCGCAGCGGCGTGACCATTTCTGTGTAGATCACATAGATTTCGTCCAGTGTCCCATCCCGAAAATTTTGGATGCAGACCTCACAGATGTCATCAGCCCGACTCAAAGTTGGATCCTGCGCGGCAAAGAGAAAGTCTCGGTCCAAATTGACGTTTTTCCCAGAGAAGTAGCTTCGTCCCATCTGACCCACTACGAAAAGCATCGAGTTCGGATGCTGGGCCATCTGCTCTTCGGTCAGGTGGAGAATATTGTGGTTATAGGCACCAGCCAAACCCTTGTCACCGCTGATGACAATGTAACCGACTTTATGCTCTGACACTTTCTCTCGCTTATCAAAGTAGACGTGCTGCATCTCATCCGAACGGTGCAGAATATCTGCGATCGTCTCCCGGATACGCTCGTAAAAGGGCTGCACATGGGCCAACTGTTGGCGGGCCTTTCGCAACTTGGAGGAGGAGATGAGATACATCGCATTGGTGATTTTTAGAGTTTGCTGAACACTATCGATGCGAGTACGAATTTCAGTTATGCCTGCCATGCCGCGCTCACCTGCTTTTTATAGGCTTCCAGAGCGGTGCGAAGCTCCTCCCCTGCTGCGCCAGGCAGGGTGCCAGTAGATTGAATTTCACTGACCAGCTCTGCCTTCTCTCCTTTCAAGTTATCAGCAAAGCTCAGGACGAACTCTCTGACATGGTCTAAGGGAACATCGTTAAGCAAGCCGTTGGTGGCAATATAAAGAATCACCGCTTGACGCCACACGGGAAGCGGATGATACAACGGCTGTTTCAAAATTTCCATCAGCCGTTTGCCATGATCCAACGCCTGTCGCGTTTCTTTGTCCAGGTCAGAGCTGAATTGGGTAAATACCTCTAATTCACGGAAGCGAGCCAGATCGATCCGCAAAGTACCGGCGCTCTTTTTTACAGCCTTGGTCTGGGCAGAGCCACCCACACGGGAGACAGACAAGCCAACGTTGACAGCAGGCCTCTGGCCCTCGAAAAACAAATCCGTTTCCAGATAGATCTGGCCATCTGTGATAGAAATGACGTTCGTTGGGATATACGCTGAGACATCTCCGGCTAAGGTTTCGATGATAGGAAGGGCTGTCATAGAGCCTCCCCCATATTCCTTAGTCAGACGGCAGGCACGCTCCAACAAACGGGAATGAAGATAAAACACGTCTCCGGGATAAGCCTCACGGCCAGGAGAGCGGCGCAGGAGCAAGGAGAGGGTACGATAGGCTACGGCGTGCTTAGAAAGGTCATCGTAGACGATCAGCACATCTTTTCCTTGGCTCATAAAATACTCACCGATGGCGGCTCCAGAGTACGGTGCGATGTATTGCTGAGGCGCAGAATCTGATGCTGTTGCAGAGACAATGATACTGTAGTCCATCGCGCCATATTTCTCCAACGTCCCCCGCAGTTTGGCGACCGTAGAGGCTTTCTGCCCGATGGCTACATAGATGCAGATGACATCCTGTCCATTTTGGTTCAAAATGGTATCAATGGCAATGGCCGTCTTACCGGTCTGCCGGTCGCCGATAATCAGCTCACGCTGGCCCCGGCCGATTGGCACCATGGCGTCGATGGCTAAAATACCGGTCTGTAAAGGCTTGTTGACAGGTTCCCGGCTGACCACACCGGAGGCTTCGTGCTCGATGGGGCGCGTCTCTGTCGTCTTCATGGGACCAAGCCCATCGATGGGCTCTCCCAAGGCGTTCAAAGTGCGGCCGATGAGAGCATCGCCGACTGGAACATCAGCAGGGCGGCCAGTTCGCGTGACGGTGGAGCCTTCGTGTAGCCCCTTTTCACTGCCCAGCAGGACAACGCCGACGGTATCTCGTTCCAAGTTTAGCACGATGCCTTTGGCCCCAGTGTCAAACTCCAATAATTCACCATAAACAGCCCGATCCAAGCCGTAGACTGTGGCAATGCCGTCCCCGATTTCCAGTACTGTGCCAGTCTCAGCCCGTCGAGTCCGATCGTCATAATTCGTGATCTCCTCCCGCAGGATGGAAATAATCTCTTCTGAATGGTTCAAGCGATTCACCCCTTTTGCAGACGCTGCGCCAGGGCATGCAGTTGCCCGCGGACGCTCTTGTCATAAGTGATCCCATCGATCTCTAGGACAAAGCCTCCTAAGACCTCTGGGTCAACTACAATGTCAAAAGTAAGGGACTGATAGCCATGCTGCTTGCACAAAAAACGTGCCAAAGGACCCAAGGTGTCGTCTCCCGGATCACGAGCACACCGCAGTACACATAGTCCTTCCCCTTGTTCTCTTCGTTCTAATTGTTGGTAAGCCACAACAATGTCAGGCAAAAGAGCAAACCTGCCGTTTTTAGCCAGCAAGACATAAAAGGCTTGCAACGTATCTCCTCTAGGAAACTCTGGCAGACGCGCCAACACAGCGGTTTTTTCGTGGGCTTCCACGGCAGGGCTACACAAGGCCTCCCAGAGTGCTTCATGTGCAGTCAAATATGCTGCACTTTCGGTCAGCTGTTCCAAAGAACCCCCAGCCGTTCGCAGAGCAGCGGCGTATTCCTGAGCGATGTTGCTCATTCTTCATCACCTGCTTCGTCTAGGAAAGCGGAAACCATAGCTTTGTCACTATCACTGTCTAGGACCTGCTTTGAAACTTTGGCTGTGGCCAGCATGACCAGAGCGGCAATCTCTTGCTTGGCCTCATCCAGCATCACCTGCCGGTCAGCCTCCCGCTGGCGGGCTGCCTGTTCATTGAGGCGTTGGACATCCTGCTCGGCTTCTTCCATGCGGCGGCTGTAGGCCAGGTCTGCCCGTTTACGGGATTCCGCGATGATCTGGGCGGCCTGACTACGGGCGTCAGCCAACTGCTCGTCATACTCCTGCTTTGACTGTTCGGCCTCGGCCAGACGTGCATCCGCCTGGTCCAGGGTGTCAGAAACACCCTTAGCCCTGGCGTCCAGCATCCGCGTGATGGGGCCGAACAGGAATTTTTTCATCAGCAGGAATAGAATCAGTAAGTTGACGAACACCCAGATGATCTGCCCGTTTAAATTCAGAACATTCATCTGGCTACGCCCCCGATCAGCTCATGAAAATCAGCAGGATGGCCACCAGCAGACCATAAATTGCGGTGGCTTCTGCCAGAGCGCAGCCTAAAATCAGGTTCTTGCTGATCTGTCCAGCCTGCTCCGGCTGACGGGCGATGGCTTCCGAGGATTTCCCGGTGGCAATACCGATGCCAATGCCTGCGCCGATACCAGTTAAAACGGCAATGCCTGCGCCAAGTGCTACGATACCCATAATCAATTCCTCCTAAAAAATTCTTTGGTTTGTGTTATTGTGTTCGTGTTGTTGTGTTCTTTCAGGTCAATCCTCTAAGGATTCTGCTAAGAAGAGCGTCGTCAGGAAGACGAACACCACGGCCTGCAAGATCCCGTCGAAAATATCAAAGTACAAGCTGAATGCAACTGGAAGCACGGCGGGGACCGCCATTTTGATCAGCTCCATGATGATGAACGCGGCCAGCACATTGCCAAATAGACGAAGACAAAGCGAGAGTGGCCGAATCCCAATCTCCATAACGTTTAGTGGGGCTAAGATCGCTACAGGCTGTCCGAACTTTCTGAGTCCACCGCCTAAACCATGGTACCGGAATTGAGCACCATAAATTAACACAGCACTCATCACGGCCAGACCAGCGGTCACGTTCAGGTCTTTTGTGGGAGGGTCCACGCCTACCAGCCCAGATAGGTTGGAAACCACAAGGTATAGCCCGATGGAACCTAGGTAAGGAGCGAAAGTTCTCCAGTGCTTTTCCCCCAAAGTTCCCTTACAGAAGTTGTTGATGAATCCCACCATCAGCTCTGCAACCATCTGTCGGCGCCCTGGTTTTTTTTGTAAACCATGGGTCAGCCAGATAGCAAAGACCGTCAATAGCGCGATGATGACCCAAGTGACCAGGGCCGACTGTGGCACCGGGATGCCGCCGAAGAGCGGAATCTCAAAGGCAACCTTGCTACCTAACTTTTCGCTGAGCGCCGCCTTGATTTCATCCATACAACATCACCTCTTTTTCCTTTCTTAAATCGGCTCTTATTTTAGTCTGAAGTTTATAAAAATCAAGATTAAAAAAGTAAAGAATACAGGTGAGAAGTGAATGAGCAGAGTTTTTATCTTGCAAGTTAGCGTTTGCGAACAGATGTTTTACACAAAAGAAAAATTTGATTGATTCTGTAGTATGTGGTATGATAAGAAAAATATTGATCTGTGAGGTCCTTGCCCCATGCAAGAAAAGAAACATACGAAACTGCCACTCTATCAGCGTGTGCGAAAGATGCTTCTCTCTGGCATTCTGCTGGCGCTTCTCCTTTCTTTGGGAGCCAGCTTTGCCCTTAATATGATCCAAGAGAGCCGGACACGGGAGCAGACGCTGTCCAGCGCAGTGCAAATGGCGGCCAACAGCCCAATTTTGATGGCGGATATTAACCAGGCGCGATCAGGAGATTATATTCAGCGAGCCGTCGTGAACGTTTCTAGTCTGGATCTCTTTGCTGTGTATGATAAAGACGGACAGCCTGTGGCGTTTTATGATCTGGCGACAGGTGCTGATGATCCTGCACTGCTCTCTCCTTTGGGGAGTTATGTGATAGAATGGTTTCGTAACAGCAGAGAAGTCCTGTTCTATGACAGTGAAGCGCCCTCTGGAGCTGACACCTGTGCGTACCTAGCCCTCTACTCGGATACGACTGGGGAGCATATTGGCTACGCTATGGCTGGGATTTATGTCCAATCGATCCGCACGACAGTTTTTCGGATGATCAGCTTTCATCTTCTGGCCGGGATCGTGGCTCTGGGGGCGGGAAGCTTTCTTAGCCTGCGGTTGTCCAGAAATATCAAAGAAAAGCTTTTGGGGTATGAGCCAGATACCTTCCGAACGATGTTTCTCCAGCGCATGGATATTTTAGACGCTTTAGATGAAGGCCTGCTGGCTATCGACGCAAACAGTCAGGTTTCCTACCTGAACCAAGCGGCGTCCCAAATTTTACAGATCGACCAAGTCAAAGCGGTAGGCCGCCCTCTCAGTGAGGTTTATCCACAGTCTACGATCCCACGGGTCATGCGGACTAGAAAAGCAGAGTACAATATCAGTTTGAAATCCATTACGCACGTTTCGGTCATTTCGGACCGTCTCCCCCTTTTGAACGAAGGTAAGGTAGAGGGGGCCATTGCTATCTTTCGTAACCGGACCGAAGTGACGAAACTGGCACAGGACCTGACTGGTGTGCAGCACATTGTCGAAGCCCTCCGTGCCAACACCCACGAGTTTACCAACAAGCTCCATGTGATCCTGGGCCTGCTCCAGCTGGGAGAGACAGAGAAAGCAGAGGAATATGTCCAGCAGATCACAGAGACCCGCACCCAGTCCATTGGTTATGTTGCAGATCGGATCAAGGATTCCTCTGTCGCCGCCTTGCTCATTGGAAAAGCCTATCGTGCTGCAGAGCTTGGCATTACCTTTACGCTGGATCCGGCCAGCGCATTGCAGGGCAGCGGACAATTTCTTCCTTTGTCTGGTCTCATTACTGTGCTGGGCAATTTGATCGAAAATGCCTTTGATGCCTTACAGGGTGCACCCTCTGATGTGCCCAGTGAGGTTACTGTCAGCATCCGAGAAGGGGCTCGTGGGCTACTGCTCAGTGTAGATGATACTGGCCCCGGCATGACACAGGAGGTCCAGCAACATATTTTTGAGCGGGGCTTTTCGACGAAAGGTGAGGGCCGTGGTACAGGCCTTTCTTTGGTAAAAGATACGCTGGACGCTTACAATGGAACGATTCGGGTCGAATCGGAACCAGGTGTGGGGACTTCTTTTATCATTACACTCAACGACCGATCCCAACCCTAAGAGAAAGGAGATGGTTGCTTTGTATCGCACTGTCATTATCGAAGATGACGCCGTCATTACACAACTGAACAAGCGCTATGTAGAGAAGGACTCCCGCTTTCAGGTAGTCCGCACCTTTTCCGCTGCACACCCGGCCCTTTTCTGGCTGCGAAGTAATCCGGTGGATCTGATCATCTTGGATGTGTACATGCCCCAAATGAGCGGCTTGGAGCTGCTGCGTGCCCTCCGGGCTGAGGGCGTGGATGCGGATGTTATTATGGTCACCTCGGCCAACGATGCTGCGACCATTGAGGCATTTATGCGTTTGGGTGTTGCAGATTACCTCATCAAGCCCTTTGGATATGAACGTTTCCAGCTGGCACTGCACACCTTTTGCAACCGGCGGGAAGCCATCCACAGCGGCAAGTTTACTCAGAATATGTTGGATCATGCGCTGCTGCACATCAACCCACCTGCCCAAAATGGGCACACGATGCCAAAAGGCCTGCAAAGCCAGACGATGAACCGTATTGAGGACTATCTACGCAACAACCAGAAGCAAGGATATACTTGCGATGATGTAGCTAGTCATGTAGGCCTTTCTGTGGTCACGGTGCGGCGATACATGAACTATCTTGTGGAGCAACAGATCATTGATAGTGACATGGACTACAGCACCGGCGGGCGTCCCTGTATTGTCTATTATATTCGTCCAAAAGTGTAAAGCAAATACACTTTACATAAATACATAAATAAAACTCCTGCCCTGTCAGTTGTCGACGAGGCAGGAGCTTCTTTTTAGACCTTTTGAGAAAACAGACCATGCTGATTACAGTACCAATACAAGGTTCCCTGTCCACGGGAAAAGAATCTTGTTTCTGCATTGCCCTCTGGGTAGAGTTTTCGCAGAAGGAATCGGTCATCCGTACAGTAGGCCAGAAAGGAAATATAGTGTTCCTTGGTCATGGGATGCTGGACGGAGAGAAAGAGTTCGTCCTCTATGTGTTCCACACGAAGCATATGCGCCTCATCCGCGGGTTCTGCTTCCAGGGTCGGCAGCGTGACCCCGCAGCAGGAAATGGTGGCAGCTCCGCTGCCATGCAGGATATTCCCGCAGACAGGACAGACATAGAGCTTTGACCGGAGCAGGTTGGCGGACCGGTTGGCGTTGGTTGTAGGCTGTCCGGAAAATAACTCCGGCAGGGAAACACCCAGCGCCTTGGCCAAAGGTTCTAAGAGGGAGATATCAGGAAGTCCTTTCCCCGTCTCCCATTTAGAAATGGTTTTGTGGCTGACGCTGAGCTGGTCGGCCAGCTGTGCCTGTGTCAATTTCTTCTGTTCCCGCAGTGCTTTGATGGTGGGGGCTGTGATATATGTGTTCATGTTTTCTATCGCTCCTTTCCTGTTGAGGATACCACAGGAAAGGCTAGCCCGACAACCTACGTTGCGTAGAGTCTTTTCAGTACGTCTTTTTTACGCCACGCCCAAGCAGAACAGACTCCATATTGGCAGCAAAAGCCTGGATACGTTCTTGAATGTCGGGCATGTTTTTTGCAGAATCTGGATCGTGGGCTGTTTGCATCAGGCAAAAGCGGGGCGGAAGCATCGTTGTTTTGTTAAAGCACATAGCTCCCATCAACTGTTGGGCAACTAAATCACTGCCAGAATATCCAGAAACGACAATCCCGAATAGATACTTATCATACAAGTCGCGCTGCGTCAGCAGATTGGTTAAGCGATTGAAGAGTGCCATAATATTTGCACTCACAGCATCGTTATAGTTTGGACAGAGAAATAACATAGCATCACAATTTTCGATAGCTGGGATGATCTCTGTGGAGATGGCACCGCCATAGAAGCAGGTGTGCCGCTGGGCAAAGTGGAGGCAGGCAGTATAAGAGCACCCGCGGCAATCTTGAATGGTCCCATTTTGCAAGGAGACCTCACGAAACGAAAAAGGAGAGGTCAGTTTTTGCAGGACTTGTCGACCGATCCAAACGGTGTTGGAGCGCCGGTTGTCCGACGCATGGATCATCAAAAGCCGTGGCCTTGCAAAAGTAGGTGGCGTAAAGGCCAATACACGCTGCGCCAGTTCTCGCACACGGCGGAAGTATGTGGCTTCCCAACTTACTCCAAGACGCTTAGCTAGAATATGCTGATTGTAGAGGGACCCCGTTCCTTCTACCAACGGCTTTCCCAGAAAAGCGCACCCAGCCAGATTGGCTGCCATTACCAATGTCTGCGCCGCTTGCTTGGTGTATAGCTCTCCCCTGCCATCTACCACGATCCCAGCGACCGAGCCGGTTAAGCTGTTGGTCCAGCGGCGCAACCAGCGGACGAGACGGTAAAAGTCCGTTCCAGGGCCTTGATTATCGATACCGACAACAAACAAAATGCGTCGGTTATGGAGTGCTTGATTTTGGGGAGATGTTTCTTCATAGGGAATACCAGACAGTGCTTTGTGTAGTAAGGACTCCATGCGCGGGGTATCCCCTACACGGATCAACGTCAATAATTCGCTCATACATCATCAAACTCCCGCAGGCTCTGGTGGGCCACAGACAGCCGGTCCAGCAGAGCTGGATGGATCGCTTCCCGCACCAGGGAGACCCCCAGTGTGGTAAAGCGGCTGAGACAACCAAAGTAGGCCCCGTCTAGGGGCACTGCTCCGTAATGGTCCTGCCCGCGCAGCAGACGAACCAGAGAAATGGCAGCGGAGGATAGGCCTGGGGCAATATATGGCTTAAAACCAAGCTCCCGCACACGCAAGTTAGCTTCCCGCGTCAGGCGGGTCAAGGTTTCAGAAAGCACGGTGTCATATCCGTTGCCTCTATCGTTGGCAACGATCAATCCCTGACCATGCGGGCCATAGACTTGGCCTTTGGTAAAATCGATTCCTTCTTTTCGCGCCAGGTAAGCAGCACGAGCTGCCATGACGCCCAAGCCAAACCCTTGTACTTGCTCCGGGAGCAGGCCGGCGAAATCGTATTGTCCGATTTCATTCCGGTTGCTGGCTAGGAATACAGAGCGAGCCAGATTGTCTACGGGGTCAGAGATCTGGCAAAAGATTCCCTGAAAATTTGTTGCTCTGGCTAACTTGGCGTAGTGATCCAGCATGTCCCGATTGGCTTCAAACTGGGCCATACGAACATCTTTTACCCCGCTGTTTAGACCAGGGACACCGCGGGACGCTGTGAATGCGAAGAGATCACAATCAAATAGCTCCTCTTCTGGACAAATCGTTACGTTTGGCAAGGGCCTTCCATCCGGATAAAGGATCTGGTTCATTTCCATCTCATAACGGGCACACTGGGCTTGATTTGGGTCAAAGATCGCGATCTCGTCGATCTCTTGCCCCAGCAGCTTTAGGCCAGTTAGAACCGTTCCGCCAACATCGCCCAGTCCGACGAGCGTGATCTTAAAGCCAGAGTGCTTTGGCGTCGCTTGAGACAGCAGCCAGGGAAATGCACGCTGAAAAGCCAGATTCAAAACACCGGCTCCATGCTCTTGGACAAATTTGGCCAACGGTTCCGATGTTTGTTCCGGCAACGCAGCTTCACAGGGACAAAGGCAACGAATACTTTCTTCTTCCGTCAGTTCTTCCAAGCTATGAATGGCGAAGTATCCGCGGTGTTTCATCGGGTCTCGCCAAACCAAAAATACAAGGGGCGCAAAGGGACTGGAAACAACTTGTGCTTCTGATGGGAAGTCTGCCTCCTCCCCACATAGACAAAAACCATGCCAAGATTTATAGATCATAGTAGCGCTGACCTTCTTTCCGATAAATTCGTTCCAACTGAGCAATATCATCTTTCAGATAGAGGGATGCAGCCAGCGTCGGATCGTATTTCATTCGTTCACCGCGATCCGGGACCCGTGGCGCGACTAGAGCCTCCCCCAGCCGTCCCAGTGTGAGCGCAATGTTAAATTCCTTTTGATGCTCCCGCTCCAAGACACGGAGAATATCATATGCATTTTCCAGGGCCGTTCGAGACAAGTCTCTGATCCCCCCGTCCGTTGCATCGGTCAGATAGAAGGGGTAAAGATAGGGCAGGATCAAATTGATGGAACGAAGCATCTTTTCACTGGGTTTATTTTCTCCTAAGCTGTCCCCACCCAGGAAGGGATAGAGCAAACTCTCTGTAACCCAGTAATGTAAATTTGGAATGAAATATTCACAGTCCACTTGCCGCCCCTGCACCAACATCAGATCCCGTCCATAGCCGGACATGACAGCTACGATAAGGCGCTGTGTAGATAGAGCTTCTTCCTTCAGCAGTCGGTCGAGCTTTGCAATGCGATACCCCTTATGCAGCAGGTCATCGACTAGGATCACAGGGCGTCGGAAGGACTTCAAGGTACGGATCTGATTTTTCAAAGGAGAATAGCCTGGGTATTCAACGACCTCAAAGCTGGAGGCATCTGCCTGGTAGCATTTTTCAACCCGAAGAGATTTAGTGACGGTGTTGGGAACGATCTCATCCGAGAGAATTTTTCCGTATGGCACGCACATATATGGCCCTAGGCGGCGGACACCAGGTGGAACATTTTGCACGCCGTTCAGAGTCTCTACCCGCTCCATCAGGGCTTGGTTCAGCATTTCTGAATCGAAGCAGAGTACCAGTTTCCCTGGGAAAAGGTTGGCTATAGCCCGACGCAGCTTCGGCCGCGTCTTCCTCACAACAGCTTTGACTGCGTTGCTGTCATGGTGTGGTTTTTTGATTTGGAGTAAAACGTCCTGCAGAAGCATGACCGGGGAGCGCATATCTACATAGTAAATATCCTCTTGACCACTCACCGGAACAAACCCAAGCTGTTCCAAAGCATAGCGTAAGGAAGTGTCTTCCGCCTGGCAACGGCAGACGGCATAGGTATGATCATATTCTAGGCTGCGTGCCAGCAATTCGTTTAACAGCATCCGGCAGACTGTGGGACGTTGATGGATGTCCCCTTCTGGATGGACATGATCGATCAGCAAAATACGGCCTGATGTGTGGCGGCGAACGTAATTGGCAGCTTCCAACGATTGGAGTGCATCATAGAGGTCTGCTCCGTGAAGCGTATGCCCAACGACCCAGCCAAGTAGTTCTTGAGGTCTGACCCGCAGAACAACGCCTAAAGGCTCTTTTTTTTGAGAAAGCAGACGAGCCATCTCTCCTGGTAACTCTGGAGATGGGGCACGGAAACGACGGAAGTATAGGTCTTCCCGACGGAGGATATTCTTTCGTTCAGGTGTCCGCAAGTACAGTCCATTTTCGTAGATGAAAGATTGAACGACGGGATCGACCAACATGGAAATATCCAGATTTTGGTCAACCGATTCCCGGATACGTGTCGAGCTGACAGTTTCAAAGAAGGCTGGCAAAGAAAATGTTTCCAATTTTCCTTGAATAAAGGAAGATAACGGCGGTTTTTGGGCTTCTTCCTCCCGGTCTCGATAAAAGACGATGTGATTATATTCTGCTGCCGATCCAAGCTCGGTGCTACGGTAAGCAGAAGCATTGCGGATCACATCACTACCTGCGACAAGATAGAGCTCTGTGTAACCTAGTAAATGCTTTAAGGTCGCCAAGTCTTTGGGGTTGGCGATGTTGATCGGAATATCATCTGGAAAAAGGTAGGTGTCCCACTGATCTGCGACGGACATCACAACGATCTGACGTCGCATCAGCTTAGCCAGCGTCTTTTTACTCCAGGAAAACTCGTCTATGGCGA
>OLPZ01000340.1_pt1 | contig 37723 bp, 33 predicted proteins | sample 1672711 | NCBI WGS metagenome assembly OLPZ01 (sample SAMEA3136716, study PRJEB25190) | human gut metagenome
ATTAAAAAATCAATTTACGAGAAAGATCTATTTACACAAAAGATTTGACAGTTTCTTAATTACACAAATCACATCCTCGAAATATGCTTAAACAATATCAATTAAGAACGTTGAAGAATGGATTAAGAATGGCAGGTATAAGACTATGAGCCTACTAACTTATAAAGGTTACCAGGGTACTTATCGAAGTTGAAAATGATACTTTATTTGGCGAAGTCTTAGGTCTAGAAAATACTTTTATTTCTTATGAAGGAAATTCTCTGGCAGAGTTGAAGAAAGATTTCAAAGCGGGTATTGATGATTATCTTGAGAATTGTCAATTGAATCATGAGCAACCAGAACAGGCTAACCAAGATGCAGCTAAGTTACAGTTGCAAAAATTATTATTAACATCATTAGCGTGATTGGAACAAAATAAAGCTCGAAACTTCTACAAATTGTAGTAACTTCGAGCTCTGCATTAATCTGTTTTTGTTCAATACAACGCATGCTATTACATATTGGCAAATCGATCTAGTTCATCATGTGTTCCTAATGCAACCAAAACTAGGATTAGTTCATGTGTTTCTTTATCAATCCGGTAGTACAATAGCCAATCGTCATTATATTGACGATTAACGTGCATTTCGCGATTTTTTCCTACAGGGTGATCTTTATGTTTGGCTAGAAATTCTTTGTCATTGGTTAATATTGCTTCAACACAATCATCAACATAATCCATTGGATAATGTTTTCTTTCATATCTCTTGTAAGCGCGGTAGTAGCGCTTGGTAGGATTAACTTGCATGATTATTTCCGCATGGCCTTTTTGTATTCTTCAAAAGAGCTATAACTTCCATGATAAATGTGATTATCAGCTTCATAGTTTGCTTCATCTAGTTCTGTCATGGGTCTTAGTTCTAAAGGAATGCCATTACTTCTAACAATAGCTTTGAAATACATTCTAATTCCTGTTGATATATCAACCCCATATGAAGCAAGAATATCTTGAGCTTCTTTTTTTAATTTATCATCGATTTTTACACTAATTTGAGCCATAGTACAACCTCTATTCACAAAATGTATTACTTTATCTATATAGTACTATATACTATAAATACAAAATATCAATTTTTAGCGTTTGCTTTTAAAAGATTATAGGTAGTCTTATTATGAATACTAGGGGAAAAAACTAAAAGTGACATTTATATCTTTAATCGTAATACACCAGCAGAAATTTAAACATAAACAAAGCTCGAAGCTTCTACAAATTGTAGTAACTTCGAGCTTTTTGTAACTATTCAGAAAAGATAATTTAGCGGTCTTCGTGGTTAGTGAAGTAACGGTAGTCCTTACTCTTGTCGAACAATACGGCACGAGCGTTTTCACCGTTGGAGATTGAGAAGATAGCGTCAGGGTACTTGTTCTTAACTTCATCTTCTACCAATCCTCTAAGCATTTCGTTGTTAGCTAAAACTGAACCGGTTAAAGCAATCTTCATTGGCTTAGGATCTTCGTAACGGTCAAGACCGATGATGATGTCACGGGCTAACAGATGAGCTTGTTTCTTAATAACTTTGATTGCATCATCGCTGCCTTCATCAGCAAGTTGTGCAACGTGAACAGCCATTCCTGCAACTTCTGGGTTAGACATCTTGTAGAATTTAGCGTTACATTCATCCATGTGTTCAACGCCAAATAATTTAGTAAACATTTGAATCAAAGCGTTGTCTTCACGCTTGTCCCAGCTAAGAAGAGCAGATTGCATTGCTGAACGAGCAATTGCGTAACCTGAGCCTTCATCACCTAAGATGTTGCCGTAGCCACCAACTGCGATTAAGTGGCCGTTTTGTAAACCGTTGTAAACTGAGCCAGTACCGGCAATTACTAAGGCACCGTCATCACCTTCAAGACCAGCGTAAAGTGCTAAAAGTGAATCAGTAATAGCACGAGTAGGTAAGTTGTTAATTCTTGATGAAATAGTTGCGGCAACTTCTGGAGCATTACCGACAACTGAAAGACCGGCAATACCAACAAGAACGCGCATGCAGTCACCATCAACCTTGTCGATCAATTCGTTGATAGTGTCAGAGATATTCTTAATTCCGCCTTCGTAGTCAGCGTTAATTTGGCCTGGGCCGCCTTCTGCACGACCGATTTCCTTGCCAGTTTCGTCATATGCGATTGCAGTTGAGTGGGTACCACCTGCATCAACACCAATTTGGTATTTAAGAGCCATGTTGTAAATCTTCTTTCTATATTAATTTATCCGAATGATAACGTATACATTGTATTATATTTTTATACAGTAGGTCTAGTAAAAGTTTTGCTGTTAGCGCTAACAGCGGCTTTTTTCTTGCAAATTAATAAAATTGTTAAACTAATTAAGCTAACCAACATTCCCAGTAGAAGAACCCATGGTACATAAATTAATGTAATTTGATGTTTTCCTGGATTCAACTTGAAGTTTAAAAAAGCATTCATGAACAAGGTTTTATTCTTGTTAATTATTTTGCCATTATCTAAAACTAACCAGTTAATGTTATTAGGAATAGTTGACGCCAATGTCATCATCTTCTTCGTTGTGAAATGATTAGATTTGATGATCAAAGCAGATGTTTGTTTAAAGTTTGGTTGTTTTTGCTTAAAACGATGTATAATCTGCTCGAGCTTTTGTGTGTTTAAGCGCCAGAAGTGAATGCCACTAAGGTCGAGTTTATCTTTTTTTAGTTCAAAAGTAACTTGCAACCGTTGACCACGCTGGTGGCTACCTAGATTAATGAGACGGGCATTTTGATCACGTACTGCCAGATTAATATTAGCACCATTAACTGTCATTGAAATGGCATTATCATCGATCTCACCGGGCATTTCAATGTAGTAAGAATCATCAGTCTGTGGTTTGAAATTGAAAATGATGCGTGCGATTTGCTTATTGTTTTTACGATTATATTGTAGTTGATCGTTTTTCATACTAGTTACATTAATTAATTTTGCTTTAGGCCAATTGATCTGCTTAAACGGCTGCACTTTTGCCCCTGTAACTGCTTGAAGGAATTTAGTTTGATTACTAGTAATATCTAGAGAGTTAAAATTGATTTTTTGCGTTTTTTGTGATGTTAAAAAGAGTAGGGGCAAAGCGGCATTATTTTTCACTAGATATAGTTGGGCAAAGCGTTTTTGCAAATGATAATCGCTGGCGTCAACGCGGTGGTTGGAATTGTCATACTTCATTTGCTTACCAGACTTGATCGTTGTGATTTCATCATTGGGCAAAAGATAATATTTGATTCCAAGTAAATCATCTGTCAAAGTAGTTCCGCCAAAATTAGTGTAGGAATTACTATTGTTTAGAAATCCAAGATTGTTGATCAGGTTGAGTACTTTTTGATCAGAAATCGAATTAAAATTACTTAAACCGTAATAACCAGCGCTAAAAGGATCATCATCAGAACGATAGAAAGTCTTTTCAGTTCGGTAAAATCCAGAATCATGTTGATTTGCGTATTGTACTGCTTGGCTGACATTAGTGGTAAAGTTCTGATAATCGCTATTTTTTTGATAAGCTAAATTGCCTAGACATAGTACTAGGTTGACGATTAACTCAAGCTCGATAACTAAATAGAAAAATGGCGCGGCAAAACTGTGTTGATGATAAATAAAGCCAATAAACAAGATTCCGAGGGCTAGAAAAGCTCCCGTGGCAATCTGCGCATCTTCAGTTAGAAAGTCAAAATGTGAGGCATTAAATACTATATAAACAATTAAACCTAAAGAAAATAGAGTCAGAAGTCCGGTCTGCCAGTAAGCTATACGTTCTTTTTGTTCTAATGCAATAACGCCTAGATTTAGCGCAAAAAATATCAACACAAAGCTGAAACGACCAGGATACCAGACAGGGAATTGGCCTAAATGCCAGAGTAAAACCAGTGGTGTCCAAAAAAGAGAAGCAATTAAGAAAATGAGTAAAATTCCGTTTGCTAATTTACGCTGCCAGTTAATCTTTTTGCTTAAAAAATATAAAATTGTCAGCAACAAGAAAGGCATTGTCAGGTAAATGTTGGGCATCCCTTCCTGCATTTCATGAAAGTTATAGGCCCCTTCGGCTAACTTAGTCAGCTGTTCAACTGGAGAAAACTGCCAGCCCAAATTCCATGAGGCAGTAGAACTAGCCTTGCCTTGCAACATTTCAACCAGAACGGGGAAGAGCATAAAGGCATCTAAAAATGAACCAGCGATACTTTTTCTTAAATAAATCCAGTTAAGGCGTAGGCGCTCCTGCTTATTGATGAAGAAAATTTTGCTTAACAGATAAAGCAAACCAAAGGCTAATGCCATAAATCCGGTATAAAAATTAGTGAACCAAAGCAAAAAGGTAATTAAAATTAACTTATTTTTTCGTTGGGCCAGCAAGCGGTCGATGGCATTAATCAATAAAGGAAGCAAAATCACAGAATCAAGCCACATCAGATTATAGTGATTGCCAATAACGTAGCCTGAAAGGGCATAAGCCGAACTAGCCGCTAAAGCGTAAAAGTGATTAGTGATTTTTTGCTTCCAATAGTAGTAGGAAGATAGTCCTGCCGCTCCAATTTTTAATGCGATAATAATTAAAATTGCTTGTGGCAAAAAATGTTGCGGAAATAAAAATAAGAGTAGATTGAAAGGACTGCAGAGATAATAGGCGTCAGTTGCTAGCATTGAACCGCCTAAACCATTAGAAAAGGAATAGATTAAGCGCAAGGGATGGGAGAACAAATTTCGCCTGAAGAAGGCAAGAAAATCAACATATTGTTGACCTAAGTCGACAGTGAGCACTCCATTTTTGCTGTAGAAAAAGTAACTCAAGAAAATCAAAGCCGGTAGCAAAAAACTAAGCCAGAAAAAAATATTTTTACGATTAATTGCAATGTGTCGTGAGTTAAGAAATTTAAGCATCATTAAAAATTATATAAGCTCCCTTATGAATTGTAGAATTGATGTTTACTTTTTGTTAAAATACATCTAGTTTTAATAAAGGTGATTTACGTGAATTATTTTAGAAAAAATAGTGGGACTGGCTCAAACAAGCATTCCTCAACTCCAATTAGAATGCGAATCATTCTAGGGGTAATTTTAGTCCTCTTTGCCATGTTAATTGGGCAATTGGCTTATTTGCAACTAGTTTATGGTTCACGTTTCAAGGCAGAAGTGCAAAAAACTGATTCAACTGTTGTTTCGCATCAAGTGCCACGTGGTGTCATGTATGACTCCAAAAGCCGCGTTTTAGTAGGTAATAAAGCAACCAATGCTATTACTTATACTAAGAGTGCCTCGACTACAACAGCAGATATTTACAAGATATCTAATGCCTTGAGTAATTATATCAAGATTAGCGATGAAAAGCCGACAAAGCAAATGGCAGCAGATTATTATTTAGCTAATGAAGATAATAATACTAAGATATCTAATGCTTTGCCGAAGTCAGCCAAGATTGATGCTGATGGCAATAAGAAGACTTCAGCTGAAATCTATCAAGCGGAATTGGCTTATGTTGAAAAAATGAATCCTCAACTAACCACTCGGCAAAAAACAGCGGCTTTAATCTTTAATAAGATTTCAGGGGCTTATACTTTATCCACGATTTATATCAAGAATAAAGGCTTAACCGATCGTGAAATTGCCCAAGTAGGTGAGCACTTATCAGAGCTTCCTGGTGTGGGTATCGGAACTGACTGGCAAAGATCTTATCCAAATGGTTCATCTATTCAAAGTATCATTGGTTCGGTTTCAACTGAAAAATCTGGTTTACCAAGTGATAGCTTGCAGTACTACTTAAGAAATGGTTACTCACGTAACGACCGGGTAGGTACTTCATATCTTGAAAAAGAATATGAACCACTTTTGAAGGGAACTAAGTCGACTAACCAGGTTATTACTAAATCGAATGGTAATATCCAGCAGACTAAGACTGTTTATAATGGTCAAGCCGGTGCCAGCTTAATGTTAACGATTGACGCTAAGTATCAAAAGCAAGTACAGGCTACTTTGAAACGGGTTTACAGTACAGCTGTTGGTAACGGTGCAGCAAGATACTCTAATGGTGCCTATGCCGTGGCGATGAATCCTCAGACTGGTGCTTTGCTAGCTGTAGCCGGGATTAATCGAAACACGAACACTGGTAAAACGACTGATAATGCTTTAGGTGTAATTAACCAATCCTTTGTTATGGGATCAGTTGTTAAGGGGGCTACTGTTGGTGGTGGATTAATTAATAAGGTTATTACTCCCGAAAACAATACTTTGCCTGATACGGCAATTTATTTGCCAGGTTCACCAGTTAAAAAGTCAGTTTATCCAGTTGGTACTTTCAGTTCATTGGATGCTGAAACAGCGCTGGAAGTCTCCAGTAATATTTACATGATGCACTTAGCAATGAAATGGGTTAAGGCTAGTTATGTACCGAAGAGCTACATTCATATGCCAAACGATGCCTTTGACATTTTACGGCGTAATTTTGCTATGTTTGGCTTAGGTCAAAAGACAGGTGTTGACCTACCTGGTGAAGTGTCAGGAATTGAAGGTAAGTCATTTAATGACAAGGGTAATATTCTTTCCGGTTCTGTACTTGACCTAGCTTATGGTAACTATGATGCTTATACACCAATTCAATTAGCCCAATATGTGTCAACTATTGCTAATGGTGGTAAGAGATTGCAACCTTATATTGTGCAATCAGTTGGTAAAACTAGCAAAGATGGCAAGAAGATTTACATTAGCTACAATAAGAAGCCAAATGTCCAACAAGTAATTCCTTGGACGCTTGCGGAACTTAATGTGGTTCAAACAGGATTCTATCGTGTTGTTCACGGTACGAATGGTTGGGGAACTGCTCACCCATTGAAGAATGTTAAGCCATCAATTTCTGGTAAGACTGGTACTGCACAAATTTTCTACTATGATGCTGAACACCCTAATAGAAAGCACAATATCGAATTGATTAACGCAACCTTTATTGGCTATGCCCCATCGAAAAATCCAAAATTAGCAGTGGCGGTTGTTTTCCCAGGATTAGACCCTGATGGTGAAGGAACATACACATTGCAAGTTGCCAAAGCAATGGTACAAGATTATTTCAAACTTCATTCAACAAAATAAAGAATAATACTGGTCAAACAGCTTGAAAAATGCTATTCTAGTACAGTCAGAATAAAAGTGTAGGTGGTGAAAAAAATGGCAGATAACATCATTTTAGAATGCACCGAATGTGGCGATAGAAGTTACTTATCTAAGAAGAACAAGCGTAAGCATCCGGAACGTTTATCCTTAAAGAAGTATTGCCCAGTTGAAAGACGCGCAACACTTCACCGTGAAACTAAGTAATAAACCAAGATAGCAGGCTACGTGCCTGCTATTTTTTGTTTTTTGGACAAAAAGATGGAAAAATCAGAATTAAGAAAAGAACAAATCAGTAAATTAAAAGAATTTGCCAATACTAAAGAAAAAAGAGCAGAAGATGCGATTTTATTAGAGAAATTAATGTCGACAGATCTAATTAGAAGAAGTCAGACGATTGGGGTAACTGCTTCTTTACCACTAGAAGTAGATACTTCTGAATTAATTGCTCGTTTGTGGGATAAAGGAAAAGAAGTTTATCTGGCAAAGGCACGAAGCGATCAAAATCATACTTTAGACTTTTTACGCTATACGTATATGAGCAAATTGGTAAAATCTAAATTCGGTGTGGAAGAAGTCGCCGATGAAGATGCGAAAATCAATAATGATTTGGATTTAGTCATTGTGCCAGGTTTAGCCTTTGCCTTAGATTCGCATATTCGACTTGGCTTTGGTGGAGGTTATTATGATCGCTTTTTGGCTAAGCATGATCCTAAAACTGTTGCTTTAGCCAATAGCAAGATGACGTTCGATACTAGCATTTGGCCTATCGAAAAAACCGATATTCCGGTTCAAACAATTGTTACTCCTGATAAAATTTATTAAAATAGTCACAATGACGAAGATAAGGGGGATTAAATGAATACTCAACGAAAAATTAACCTCTCACAATCATTTGTGACTTTAGGAATTTTAGTAGTTTTATTAATAGTCTTTTTAGTTGAAGTGTTTTTAGGTGGCTCAGAGAATACCAATGTCTTGATGAAAATGGGAGCCATGAATAATTTTGCCGTGGTGGCTGGACACCAATGGTGGCGCCTATTTATGGCCCAGTTTTTGCATATTGGCATCATGCATTTGGTTTCTAATGCCATTATTATTTACTACATGGGGCAGTATATGGAGCCCTTAATGGGACATGTGCGCTTTTTAGTGACTTATCTTTTAGCTGGGGTCGGCGGCAATCTAATGAGCTTGGCTTTCAGTGCTGATCGCGGCTTAATTGCTGGTGCCTCAACAGCTTTATTTGGTTTGTTTGGAGCCATGACTGCCATTGGCTTGCGCAATTTACATAATCCAATGATTGCTTTTTTAGGTCGACAAGCCTTTGTCTTAGCATTGATTAACTTAGCGCTTGATATTTTTGTGCCTGGAATTGATATCTGGGGTCATATTGGTGGCTTAATTGCTGGCTTCTTATTAGCGATTATCTTGGGCGATCGTGTAATGAAGACCTACAATCCTAAGTGGCGCGTATTGGCTGCTGCAGTGTTAGTCGTATATGTTGTTTGGACGGTTAGAACAGGAATGATAATTAATTTCTAATGAAAACTCTCTACGATGTACAACAATTATTAGAAAAATACGGAATTTTGGTTCATGTTGGCAAAAGAATTTGGGATATTGAATTAATGGCTTTAGAGCTCGACAATATCAATCGTGCCGGTCTGATTGACCAACATGATTATTTGATTGCCAAGATGATTTTAAGTCGAGAACATCGAATTGAAGTCAAAAATGAACAAAAAAAAGGCGCTCAAAGATCCGAAAAATGATAGCCAGTAAATTAGTTTAGCGGTATCATAATAGATGTAAGTTTTTTATGAAAGGGCAGATTTAGTTTATGTCGAGTTTTTTAATTGTCTTAGATTTAGTTTTATTAGTCATTATTTTAGTCATGGTTGGTATCTGGGCTTGGAATAAAATTCAAGCTAAATCAATCGGTGGCGAATTGACTAATGAAGAATTTAAAGAAGGCATGCGTAAGGCACAAATTATTGATCTGCGTGAAAAAGAACCGTTTAAACGCAAGCATATTGATGGCGCTCGCAACTTGCCATATACCATGCTTAAGTATCAATATACTGAGCTTAGAAGCGACTTGCCAGTTTATCTTTACTCAGATTCAAAGACCATTACTTTGAGAGCTGCCCGTTTTTTAAAGAAAAAGGGTTTTGTTTCTATCCATTGGCTTAAAGATGGCTTTGAAGCTTGGGATGGTCGAACTAAGAAGTCAAAATATTAAATGAAAAGAAGACGCATTTGGAGGGGGTAACTCTAATGCGCTCTTTTTTTGTATCAAAATTAAGAAAGGTGATGGTGATGAAAAAGGTACTAGCGATTGTAGGACCAACAGCTATCGGTAAGACAAACTTGGCGATTGATTTAGCTAAAAGGTTGAACGGCGAGATTATTTCTGGCGATTCCATGCAAGTTTACCAAGAAGTGGCAGTGGGAACTGCAAAGGCAACTGCAGAAGAACAAGCGCAAGTGAAACACTACTTAGTTGATACGCAATCCGTTTTTGACGAGTATTCAGTTAAAGATTTTGTGGATCAAGCAACAAAAGCGATTGAAGAGATTAGCCAAAAAGGTAAGTTACCAATTATTGCAGGCGGGACAGGTTTTTATGTTAATGCTTTATTGAATAAGATGCAGCTAGGCGAGAAAACTCCAGAAGAGCGTAGCGTTTCGCAAAAGTGGGAAAACTACCTCAAGGAAAAAGGCGCAGAAAAATTGTGGCAGGTCTTGAATGAGCAAGATCCTAAGGCGGCAGAAAAAATACCAGTAGCCAATAGTCGCAGAACTATGCGAGCATTGACTGTGATTGAGCGTACAGGCAAAAAGTTTTCAGAGCAACAAAAGCAGATCGAGCCGCGTTATGATTACTTGATTATTGGCTTGAATTCTGACCGTCAAGAGATATATCGCAGGATTAATTTGCGTGTTGATAAGATGATGGAGCAAGGGATGCTCGATGAAGCAAAATTTATTTATCAAAATCGAGCACGAGAGTATCAGGTCTTGCAAGCAATTGCGTATAAGGAATTTTTCCCTTATTTTGAAGGGCAAGAGACGCTAGAGCATTGCATTGAAGATTTAAAGACAGCTTCGCGCCGCTATGCTAAACGTCAATTGACTTATTTTAGAAATAAATTACCAGTAGTTTGGTTTGATCCGTTAGATGATCCGGGTTGCGAACAAAAGATATTGAAGAAAGTCAAGGAATGGAAAAATGAATAATTTGCCAGAAAAATTACAAAAAATTGTTAAAGAAGTTGATCAACAGATCGCACCTAAACTGGCTGAGATTGAAGATCAAATTGTTTATAATACGGCTAAAGTTTTGGCGGCTTACCAAGCTAATGATGTCGCTGAAGCTGACTTGAATGGGGCTAATGGCTATGGCGACGATGATATGGGAAGAGATAAGCTAGATAAGATCTATGCTCAAGTTTTTCAAACTGAAGATGCGGTAGTTCGGCCTCAATTTGTTTCAGGTACGCACACCTTGTTTGTAGCTCTAGCAGGTAACTTGAAATACGGCGATACGCTAACTTATTTAACTGGACAGCCTTACGATACTTTGCAAAAAGTGATTGGCTTGACTGATGATAAGCGTGGTACTTTAGTCGAGCGCGGCGTGCATTTTTCATATGTGCCGTTAACCGATGATGGGTTAGTTGATTATGACGAGGCTGAAAAGGTTCTTAAACGTGATCAGCCTAAGATCGTTGCCATTCAACGTTCACGTGGCTACTCCACCAGAAAGACCTTTACAGTTGATCAGATTAAGGACATGATTGCCTTTGTTAAACGGGTCAGCCCTAAGAGTATTGTCTTTATTGACAATTGTTATGGCGAATTTTCGGAAAAACATGAGCCAACTGAGTATGGTGCTGACTTAATGGCAGGATCGCTGATTAAGAATGCTGGTGGTGGTCTAGCTAAGACCGGTGGTTATATTGTTGGTAAAAAGGACCTGGTTGAAAATGCAAAACTTGCATTGACTGCTCCAGGCTGCACCGATGAGGGCGCCACTATTGGCAATTTGCATGACTTTTATGAAGGCTTTTTCTTGGCTCCTAATGTTACCGGTATGGCTGAAAAGGGAATGATTTTTGCGGCTGCTTTGTTTGCCAAAATGGGCTTGAATGTTACCCCAGCTTGGGATGAGAAGCGAAGCGATATTATTGAGACAATTATTTTTGGTGATCCTGATAAGATGGTTAAATTTGTGCAAGAAGTACAGAAAAACTCACCGATTGATTCCTTTGTAACGCCTGAAGCTGTGCATATGGAGGGCTACGAAGATAAGATTATTATGGCTGCTGGTAATTTCGTTTCCGGTTCAACTATTGAATTTTCAGCGGATGGTCCAATTAGACCACCTTATGCGGTTTATATGCAGGGTGGCTTGACTTATGCGCATGACAAAGTAGCTATTATTAACGCGGTTCGTGATACATTTTTTAACAAAAAATAAAATTAAAAAATAATCACTAGACCAATTTGACTTTTTTAAATTGGTCTGCTATTGTATTAAACAGTTCTAGGAGATAAGAATAAATCATAGGACCATACCAATTTAATATTTTTTGTTTTTATAGGTGAATTAACTATGAGTAAACAATATACTGCAGAAGAAATTAAGCAAGAAGTTGAAGACAAGGACGTTAGATTTTTACGCTTGGCCTTCACTGATATTAACGGTACTGAAAAGGCCGTTGAAGTACCTAAGAGTCAATTAGATAAAGTTTTGACTAATGACATTCGCTTTGATGGTTCTTCAATTGATGGCTTTGTTCGTCTTGAAGAAAGTGACATGGTTTTATATCCAGACTTCTCAACTTGGACAGTATTGCCATGGGGTGACGAACACGGTGGTAAGATTGGTCGTTTGATTTGTTCAGTTCACACCACTGATGGCAAGCCATTTGCTGGTGATCCAAGAAATAACTTGAAGCGTGTTCTTGGTGAAATGAATGAAGCTGGATTCGACACTTTTGATATTGGTTTTGAAATGGAATTCCATCTTTTCAAGTTAGACGAAGATGGCAATTGGACTACTGAAGTTCCAGATCATGCTTCATACTTTGACATGACTTCAGACGATGAAGGTGCAAGATGCCGTCGTGAAATCGTTGAAACTCTTGAGGGCATGGGCTTTGAAGTTGAAGCAGCTCACCACGAAGTAGGTGATGGTCAACAAGAAATCGACTTTAGATTCGATGATGCTTTGACTACTGCTGACAGATGCCAAACCTTTAAGATGGTAACGCGTGCAATTGCTAGAAAGCACGGTTTGTTTGCAAGCTTTATGGCTAAGCCTGTTCAAGGTCAAGCTGGTAACGGGATGCACAACAACATGTCATTATTTAAGAATGGCAAGAACGTCTTTTATGACAAGGATGGCGAATTCCACCTTTCAAATACTGCTCTTTACTTCTTGAATGGTATTTTGGAACATGCTCGTGCTATTACTGCAATTGGTAACCCAACCGTTAACTCATACAAGCGTTTAATTCCAGGTTTTGAAGCTCCAGTTTACATTGCTTGGGCTGCTAAGAACCGTTCACCACTTGTACGTATTCCAAGTGCTGGTGAAATCAATACTCGTTTGGAAATGCGTTCAGCTGATCCAACTGCTAACCCATACTTGTTACTTGCTGCATGTTTAACTGCTGGTTTGAATGGTATTAAAGAACAAAAGATGCCAATGAAGCCAGTTGAAGAAAACATCTTTGAAATGACTGAAGAAGAAAGAGCAGAACATGGTATTAAGCCATTACCAACTACTCTTCACAACGCAATTAAGGCCTTCAAGAAAGATGATTTAATTAAGAGCTCATTAGGTGATCACTTAATGCACAGCTTCATTGAATCAAAGGAATTAGAATGGTCTAAGTACTCACAATCAGTTTCAGATTGGGAACGTCAACGTTACATGAACTGGTAAAAATAAATAAGTAATTGGAAAATCTCGTGGTGATTGAGGCCACGAGATTTTTTTGTAAAGTATAGATTTTTCCAAAGCATATCTAATCGTAATTAGACTAATTACGATTAGATAAGTGAACTTATGGATAAGTTTTTAAATCTAGTAGGATAAACTTTTACCAAAAATCAAAAAATATTCTCTTCAAAGAAGAGCAAACTGCTATATAATTGTAATAATGACCGGACTGGTATCCCTAATTAGTTTAGGGATACTTTTGTGTTAATGAGAATGTATTGGAGTCGATGGAATGAGAAATAAGACATTAGTAGCATTTTGTTTGATAGCTGCAATGATCAATTTAACTGCTTGCCAATCGCAAAAGCAGACTAATAATCGCCAAACTATTGAAAAATCTGGTGTGACTCAGAAACAGACTCCCAAAAGATTAATTGTTAAGAGTATGTCAGATACTGAAAAATCTAGTGCAATCTCAATTTATGGATCGATGAAATATGGGGATGCATGGAAGACTGCATATAGTGATGCCAAGAAAAATCATTTGAGCATTAGTGTAAAAAATCGAACTGGTTTTAATTGGATAAAAAAAGGTAGAGGTTACATTTATGAAGTAACTGGCAATGGTCAAGAAAATAATGCTTTTTATACAATGAAAAGTGAAACCGTATATTTTTATAATCAGAAGAAAAATTTAGGTGTAGCAAGTTTATCTGAAATAGCTTCATATTTAAATGAACATAATCAAGTAAAAGCTGTAGAAAAATTAGCAACTAAGACTACTTTGGCTGCTGAAGTTACATCTGACAAATATGGGGTTAAGGGTGACGATGGCCTAGCATTAGTTCCAACGAGACTTTGGGGTACTTGGTACAACTATAAAGGAAAGAAGTTAGTAATTACTGATCATACTGTTAATGGTGAAGAAATTCATCATATTTCTAATTCTGGTGTAGCAGCAGAATCCTTAGATCAAACGAAAAAGTGGGCTAGAGCTCGGATCGAAAATATTAATGGATTAAATTGCTATCATGTTCAAACATTGAATGCCCAAGATTTTGGCTTACTTTATTCTGTCCAAAAAGATAATGGCAATACGGCAGTAGTAACTTATAGCGTTGATACAGGTCATTATACAGCTACTTATTGGAAGAGCACCAAGATAGCCAAGGAACACCGAAATGCAGAATTTAAGACTTTAAATTAATATTTGTAAAGAAGTATTAAAATAATTGCAATGAACAAGAAGTATAATTTTTGTAAAATAATCGTGTAAGAAGTTGGCGGATCGTATTTTTTATAATACTATTAAGCAAAGAGATAGAATTATTGAAAGAAAAGGGGATTCCTTTTGAAAAGTAAATTAACTGTTTTGGTTGCAATTTCAGCTGCTTTAACTTTAGCAGGATGTAGCCAAAGTACACAAGGTAATAGTAATTCACAATCACAGTCAGAAAAATCAAGTCAAGTTTCTAAGAGTAACTCAGAAAAAACTGGCACCTCAGAATCAAGTAACAGTCAAAACTCAGCAAAATTATCTGCTGAGAATATGGACTATAAGACGCAGGTTAGTGCAATCTCTGTCTATGCTGCACAAAAGTATGGCGACACTTGGGAAATTGCAGTTAATGCTGCCAAAAATGGTAATTTAGGTGTTGCGTTCAGAACCAAGGCTGCAACAGGTATTACTTCTGATGACTCAGGATATGTTTATGAGGTCTCCGGTACCGGTAAAAGCAGTAATGCTCGTTACATGCTAAACGGAGATGGAGCACAAAAGAAAATTACTATTTTTGTTAAGCAAAGAAACCTTGGTACTGTAACTTTACAAGATGTAGTTGATTACATTAATAAAAATAATGATGTTGATCTAGTTCAAAGCTTGGCTAAAAATGCCAAACTAGATGTTAAACTTGAAGGCGATAATGACAATGCAGCTGGTGCTAAGGAATCTGCTAGTGCCGTAATTCCATCAAGCTTGCAAGGTACTTGGTACACTGCAGATACTGGCAATGGCAATATCGATACTTTGACTGTAACTGCTAATAAGATCAATGATGAAGCTGGTTTTAGCATGGATGTAAAGGCTAAAAATTCAGGTTCATCAACTAGTTCAGGCTATATGAAACAAGCTACTATTAATGGAATTAATTTCTATAGTTTTACTAATATGGGTCAAGAACCAGGTCAAGGCAGTACATATTTGGCACCGCATACTGAAAATGGTCAAAGTGTAATTGTTTCAGCTAACTCTAAGGGAACAACTAATGCTGTCTACTGGAAGAGCGAAGCCTTGGCTAAGCAAAACTCCAACAAGCAATTTAGCGATCTACAGTATTAAAAGTGAATAAAATATAGAATTAGGCGATATCTTCGTGATATCGCCTTTTTTGTTGTGAAGACGTTTTTATAAAACTTTTACTTACGAAGAAAAAATTTTTCTGGTAAAGTAATCAACGTTGCAGAAAAAAGGAGGAAAAATTTAATGGATAATACTCAAAGTGGGATGAAAGCTCGCATCATGTTCAACGGCCTTGGCGTGCTATTCTTCCATTAATGTTTGGAGCATTTTGGGGATGTTCAGTGAAACTTCATTGAACATTGCCCTACCACAATTGATGAAGGCTCTTCAAGTTGGTCAGTCTTCAATTCAATGGCTGGTTACTGGCTATATGTTGGTAATCGGGATTGTCCTTCCACTCTCAAGTCTTTTGACTAAGTGGTTTACGACCAAAAAGCTAGTTTTATTCGGAATCGGAGCCTTTATCATTGGCTCACTTATTTCCGGTTTTGGTAATAATTTTTCTATCGTTTTAGTTGGTAGAATGATTCAAGGGATTGGTACTGGGATCATTTTGACATTGATGTTTACGATTGCGATGTTAATTTTTCCACCAAACAAGTTAGGGACGGTTAACGGTGTCTTGGCTTTAGTAATTATGTTTGCACCTGCAATTGGGCCAACTTTGACCGGTTTAATTTTGGCAGCAGGTTCATGGCGTGATATCTTCTTTACTTTTGCTTTGATCCTAGTTATCGCTTTTGTCATTGGTTTGTTTACTTTAACAAATGTTAGTCAAATTACTAAGCCAAAGGTTGATTGGCTTTCAATCGTTTTGTCAATTATTGCTTTCTCAGGTTTGATTGCTGGTGCTAGCTTTGCTAGTGAAATGGGCTGGTTGTCAGTGCCAGTTTTGGCTAGCTTAATCGTTGGGATTAGCGCCTTAGTCTTTTATGTCAGAAGACAACTTAAACTTAACGTACCAGTTTTGAATATGCGGGTCTTTAGGCATCGCAACTTCACCTTGGGTGCGATCTTAGTGATGATCGATTTTGGCATCATCTTGTAAGCGATGTATCTTTTGCCACAATATTTACAAAATAGGTTGTTGGTAGCTGTTGCCCTGACGGGGATTATCATGCTTCCTGGTGGAGTGATCAACGCTGCTACTAGTGCCTTGGCTGGTAGAATGTACGATAGCTTTGGTGCTAAGTGGCCAGCAAGAATCGGCTTTGCCGTTGCCTTTGTCGGGGCCGTAATGTTGGCTTTAGTAACTACGCACAGCGCTATTTGGTACGTAATCTTGGCTCACATTATCTTGATGATTGGTGCTCCGCTTGCGATGTCGCCATCACAAACTTCAGCTTTGAACTCACTTAAGGGCCTGGAATCAGCCGATGGGTCAGCTATTTTGAACACGATGCAACAAATTGTTGGTGCTTTGGCAACGAGTTTCTTGACTGTAGGGAGAAATGCAGTAACCGGTTCTGCAGCCTTCAAGTTTACCAACGGTGTGCACTACGGGATGTACTTTACCATTGCTTTAACAGTAATCGGCTTCATCGTTGCCTTGTTCGTTAAGGATGATGGTAAGTATACTGATTAGAATTGTAGATTGAATGGAAGTCGTTAATCGCTCCTGTTTGGAGTGGTTGATGCCTTTTTTGACAATTTAAGATAATTGTTCACTAGATAGAAAAAGGAAAATGGTTAGGTTATACTAAACAAAGGTAAAACGAGTGATTTACGTACTAAATTCATTAAAGGAATAAACCAATTTACGAGGTGAAATCTAATGAAAAAAGAATTATCATGCAAAGGCTACTATGGTTCAGTAGAATATTCATTAGAAGACGATGTTCTTTACGGCAAAGTTATTGGTATTAAAGGTCTTTTGTCTTACGAAGGACAAACATTAGATGAATTGAAAAAAGATTTCCAGGGTGTTGTAGACGAATACTTGGCAGATTGTGAGGCTCAAGGAATCAAACCTCAAAAATCATATAAAGGTTCTTTCAATGTTAGAATTACACCTGAATTGCATATGAAAGCAGCTGCTTATGCAGCTAGCCAAGCTGAATCACTCAATATTTTAGTAGAAAAAGCTATTAAAAAATATGTAAATGCATAATATAAACTGTCATGTTATATCCATATGTAGAATTTTCAAACGAGTTAACAGTAACTTATTCCCAAATAATGAAAGATAAAACAGTTGTAGGCGGTAAAAATTTTAGTTTATTTTGAACAGCCAACTGATTATGGCTTTAAAGAAGCAAGATATGAATTGCCAAGTTATCGAAAAATCTATAATTATGATTTTACTGCTACAGAAACGGCGGAAAATTTGGATTTTTTGAAAAGAAATGAGCCTCTAATTTGGAAATGTGCTGAGGAAGATGGTAGGGAAAAGGTATAAGAGAAAATATTTTAATTCTGAATATGAGTTTGTCATGCATATGGAATATGAGCTTCCTTGTACATAAAAATATCCGTTGGTGTATTTAATTACACAACGGATATTTTTTTAGTTATTAATTGAGACAGATTTTTGAGCTACTTTTTCAGCGATTTTGATAAATGGTATATAGAATAAAGTAGTAATTACAATAATTATGATTTGAATTAAAATTACTTTCCAATCACCACCACTTGCCAAAAATCCTGAAATAAATGGTGGAGTAGTCCATGGAAGGTAAACGCTCAATGGCTTTACGAAGCCGATTGCAGTAGCATAATAACCAATAATACCACCAATGACTGGACTTAATACAAACGGAATCATCATAGGAATATTAAATACAATAGGAAAACCGAAGATAATAGGTTCATTAATCTCAAACACACCAGGTACTAATGCTAAATTTACTACTTTTCTAAATGGTGAATAATGGGAAACAAGTAATACAGCTATGATTAATGAAATCGTTAATCCAGTACCGCCCATTTGAGTATAAACAGTAACAAAGTCAGAGTTGATAATATGAGTTGGAACTTGTCCATGAGCAACAGCAGCCATATTTTCGTTCATGTTAATCAAATTAACAGGATCAAGTAAAGTGCCATTGATAACAGTTTGGTGAATACCTAAAGTAAATAAGAAGTTACCGGTTGAATAAATAAGTAGGAAACCTGGAAGTGATGTATTAAGTTTACGTAGAGGTTCTTGGATAATGGTAGAAATTAATGTAATTAAGTCAGTATTCATTGCTGACAGAATAGCAGCGACGATACCAAAGACAGTAACAATAATCAGACTGGGAATTAAAACGGTGAAACTCTGTCCGACTGCTGGTGGAACCATCGGCCCTAAGTTAATTTTAAATGCTTTTACTTTGGAAAATCTGATAAAAAGTTCTGTTGCTAGCAATCCGACGATAATGCCACCGAACATGCTCTTAGTGCCAATACTATCGTATAAAACTGCGTTAGTAATAGTTACAGCTACTTTGGAGCCTACAGGTACTGTTTTAAAATTAATAGCAAGTAAAGCAAATAAGGAAGCTAAGGATACAGGGATACAACCAATAGGATTCTCATATCCCTTGTTTTTAGCTAAGAAGTAAGTGATCATAGCACAAATTAAAATACTTGAAATATTTAGAGTTCCGTTAGTAACGGCAGTACCAAATACTTGCCATTTAGCTAAAGTAGCCCCTTTAAATAAGTAAGGTAAGATCAAACTATTAATTAAAGTGGCAAAACCAGCCAAGATATACATTGGCATAATAGTGGCGAATGCATCTCGCAATGAACGTAAATGAACTTCATTACCAATCTTTACTGATACTTCTGTGAATTTGTCAGTAAATTTTTTGAAATTAGATTTTTCTTGAGTTGAAGCAGGCATTTTGTGTTCCTTCTTTCTATTACAGCTCCTTGCCATTAGAGTGAATTACTTGTTTAAGCCAGTAATAACTCTTCTTAGGTACACGTTTCATATCTTTGAGATTGTGATTAGTGCGGTTTACGTAAACAACACCATACCGTTTTTCCATATCGCCTGATGAACTTAGGATGTCGATTAATCCCCAACCTAAATAGCCTAAAACTTCTACACCATCTTCGTGCATAGCTTCTTGAGCGGCAAGGATATGTGCTCGCATGTACTTAATTCGTTCGTCATCTTGAATTTCATTTTTTCCGTCCCAATATTCTCGAAGACCAATTCCATTTTCAATAGGAAAAACTGGAATATGATAGCGTAAATAGATTTTATTGAGAACATCTCTCAATCCTTGTGGGTCAATAGACCAGTGCCACTCACTCTCTTGTAAATATGGATTAGGTTTGTCACCATAAGTTAAATAATAATTTGGAACAGCATCGACAGGAATCTTTGTTGAATCCAAGGTTCTTGATTGGTAATAAGAAAAAGCTAAGAAATCACTACGGCATTTTCTTAATTGATCTAGTTCGACATTAGTCATGTTGACGTTGATATGGTGAGATTTAATATAATGCATTACTTCAGTTGAGTACTGACCATATGAAAAGACATCTAGTAAATTATTATTAATAAATTCTTCGTAGCGATGGGTTAAAAGAACGTCATCTGGATTAGGGGATGCAGGATAAACTTCTGAATAAGCCAGCATTCCTCCAATTTTGCAATCTGTTTTTTCGTGAATGTAATTTGCAATCGATGCGTGACAGTACATTACATTATGGGTAATTTGATAGAGATCTTTGATTGAGTCGTCTTTTTTCATAACGCCAGCGATCTTAAAGGCATCGGGTTGAGAATAGAGATTTTGTTCATTAAAAGTAATCCAGTACTTGACCCGATCGGAAAAATGATCAACCAACACTTTTCCATATCTGATGAAGGCCGCACAAGTTTTTTTACTTAGAAAACCGTTATACTTTTCTGCAAGGTGAAGTGGCATATCAAAATGGTACAAGCAAATCATCGGTTCGATTCCACGTTTAAGGCAACCATTAACTAAACGATCATAAAACTTAAGACCAGCTTCGTTGATTTCACCGTCACCATTTTTAATTACTCGTGACCATGAAACTGAAAAGCGATACATGTTCATGCCTAAATCTTGCATTAGATCAAGGTCTACATCAAAGTGGTGATAATTATCATTGGCAAAATGCCAATCACTAACTTTTTCAGTGGCAGGGCGAATATCATAAACTGATTTACTTTTTCCATCTTCATTCCATCCGCCTTCTGTTTGCATACTAGAAACTGAGTTACCCCAGAAAAATTTATTCATTATAATTTCTCCCCTCTAGTTATATAAATGTTCTTTTATTTCGTAGTTCATCATTAGTTATAAATGTAATCGCTTTCTAAGTAAATGAGAGTTAGCATATAGGTAAAGATAAAACTTTACATATTTTAAGAGAAGGCATAAAGATGACAAAATATGTTGAAATTGCTAATGACATTGAACGCAAAATTTTAAGTAAGCAGTATGGGCAGAAATTGCCTAATGAAAAGTTTTTAGCTCAAAGTTATAGCACGAGTAGAGTGGTAATTTCACGTGCTTTAAAAGTACTGGTGGCTAAAGATATTTTAAAAGTAGTGCAAGAGAGTGGAATTTATATTAAAAAGAAAAGTTCTCAATTTCCCGAAATGATAGAAACATCAGCTGCAGAACATGATGGTTTTTACTACTCAATGAGGGGAAAAGGAAAAATCACTAGTCATATAATTTCTTTTGATATTAGAAAACCTGATAGTAACGAAAGAGAAAAATTGAAATTAAATGCCAATGAGGATGTCTATGATATTATTCGTCAGCGTTTGATTAATGGAAAACCGGGAAAATTAGAATATACTGTTATGCCTGTTAAAGTGATTCCAGGAATTACACTCGATGTAATGCATAAGTCTATTTATGATTACATTAGAAATGAACTTCACCTGGAAATAGGAAAGGCAAATCGAATTATTGTTGCTGATAAAGTTGATGCGTATGATCAAGATTATTTAGATTGTAAGCCCAATGATGCTATATTAGCGGTGCATCAATTGGCTTATTTAAAAGATGGAAGACCATTTGAAATATCAGAAACGCGTGATCGCTATGATCGTGCAGGTTATATTTTGTTTGAAGTAAATAACATATAAAATTCATTGCTTTTAGAACGTATTTTCTGACATAATTTTATATCATAAAGAAATGAGGTGACGGCTATGTTAGATGTCTTTGAAATAGTGAATTGGTTAAGAGTGAAGAATTATGATGATTTAAAACAGGGTAAGTCGCATAGAGAACTCACACAACTTAGAACTATGAAGTTACTATACTATATGCAAGCGGCTAGTTTGGTAGTAAGACAAGAGCCTTTATTTAGTGCCCCCATTAAGGCTTGGAAATATGGCCCAGTTGTGGCAGCAGTTCATGGAAGATACAATGGACATAGAGAGATTGTGGGGACCATTAGCCAAAAAGATCGTAATGATTTTGCTAAAATTCAAAATATTCCTTCTATCGCAGCATTATCGAATAAAATTTGTGTAACTTATCATAATACAAATGATTCGGAATTAGTTAGTCACACTTATAATGAGATGCCTTGGCAAGTTGCTGATCAAAGCACAGAGATAACAAAACATTAGAGAAGCCTATCTGGATAAATTTAATGATGAAGATTGGGAGCTAATTAGGATTATCACTAATTCTAATCCAGATTCATTGAAATATACTGTTGCCCAAGAAAAACTTGAAGAGAGAGGATTGTTGCCATCTTCTATTCATGATGTAAAGGATAAAGATGAATTCTGGAACCAGTTTTTGTGATGAAAAGAAGAGAGTTGCGTTATGAAGAAGCCTGCAAAAAAGATTTAAAATTCTTATCTAAAGTAGATAGAACTATCATTACTGATGTCAAAGCTGCTGTAGATATCTTGCTAGATTATGAATTGTTACCAGATGAGTATAAAGATCACCCATTGCAAAGACTGTATTCTGGGTATAATGACTTTCACGTGCGAGATCCTGAAAAAGGCGAGAAACCTGATGACAAAAATGATGTAGTAATTTATAAACTGCAAAATAGTGGTAAAAAGTTATTACTTGTAAGAGTAGGTAGCCATTTGAAATTATTTCATGATCAATATAGTTCTAAATAAACATTAAAATACCATCTTAACAATACAGTGCTAAGATGGTATTTTTCTTTCTTAAAGAAATTATTGAGGCAGTAATGATAATTGTACTCTAAGATTACCACCGTTTAATAAAGCTTGATGTGAGATGGTTTGGTTACACTTTTTTTCATTGAAATTTCTATCAGAGACAAATAGATTTGTATCTTGATTGTTTTCGGTCGATAAGCTTAGTTGTTTTCCATTTTCTAGCTTGATAGTAACTAAATCAAATAATGGAATACCAAAAACATAACTACTTTTACCGGCAGCTTCAGGATATAATCCTAGCGCTGACCAAAGATACCAAGAACTCATAGAACCATTATCTTCATCACCAGGATAGCCTTCAGCTGACGAGTTAAAGGCTGATAGCATTTGCTTTATTATTAGTTCAGTATAATGTGGCTTACCAGCTAAAGCAAATAGGTAAGGAATATGAAAACTAGGTTGATTTGAAATAGCCAGTTGTCCAAAAGGCTGTGCAGCCATTTCGCGCATTTCATGAATAACTTGACCGTAACTTCCAATGTTGTATAACGGAGACTGATTTACTAGTTCAACAAGTTTAGCTAAAAATTTTTGCTTTGAACCATATAATTTAATTAAGCCCGGTATATCTTGAAAAACATTAAAACTGTTTTGCCAAGAAGAACCTTCAGTAAAGCCTTTTCCCCAGTCGTGATCATCGAAATTATTTATAAAATCACCTTGTTTAGTTTTGGGAACCATTAAACCAATATCTTTATTAAATAAATTTTGATAATTTAAACTACGTTTAGCATAGTAAGCTTCATATTGTGCTTTGTGTAGTATTTTAGCTACAACACTAATTGCCCAATCTGAGTAGGCATAATCTAAAGTTTTATTAACACTTTCAGGGTAATAATTTGAAACATAGCCTAAAGTTTTATATTCTTCTAGTCCTTCGCGTCCATATTTAGAATCGTTACTAGAAGTTTCTGCGCCTTTTATCATCGCTTTAAAGTATTGTGGTAACTCATCTTTGACAAGTCCTTTAGTAGCTGCATCTGCAACAATAACGTCGAGCATTGTGCCTGGCATCATCCCTCGTTCATCGGGCGATAACCAACGTGGAAGATAGCCAGTTTCTTGATAATTGTTAAAAAAGCCCTCTAAGAATTCTGTATATTTTTGTGGGCAGAGTAAGGAATAGAGCGGGAAACTGGTACGATAGACATCCCAAAAACCAACATTAGTAAACATTTTGCCTGGAAGAATTTTCTTTTGAACTGTACTGTAGTGAATTGTTTTACCTTCAGGGGATACTTCGTAAAACTGCATTGGATACAGAAAAGTACGATAAAGATTTTCATAAAAAGTTAGAATCTGTTCTTTTTTGTAGTCTTGAATTTCAATTAAATTAAAAATTTTATTCCAGGAATTAACAGAATCTTGGTGGATTTGAGTAAAGGAATGTAAATTAGATAAATTGTATGCAGCCTGGTCGGCACTAATAAAGCTAGTAGCAAAAATTAATTCATCATCGTCTGCAATATTAAAAATAAAATTGGTGTCTTTTTGATGATTAATTTCCTTTTCAAATTTTAGATTATTTGCTTTAATTGCAAGCCACATTGTAAAGTTAGGATCTTCGCAGGCAGAGAAGTTTTGTAATTTTAAAATATAAATTGAATCAGAAAATGCTACTTTGGTTAGTTTTTCTCCTGATAAAACAAGGGATGCAGGTCGATTGGAATAATTAATAAATTTTAATGCACCACCAAATTTATTACTAGTGGCTATGATTCTGACTTGTTGAGAAATATTTTCAATGGCTAGATAGTCTGGTCTAAAAAGGGAATGATCACGATTGTAGTCATCAAGATCATCAAAATTTGCACGAGTTTTGATTTTAAATAAAAAATGTTGAAAATCACCAATCCAAGGACTGGGTTGATGAGTTAGACGAATACCTTTAAAAGTGTATTCATCAGGATTGAACCACCAGCTGTTGTCTTGATTAGTTTGTACGCTGAGATAATTCATTGCAAATGGTGTACCTGTCAAAGGTAGGGTATTACCATGTGAAAAATAATAATCACTTTTACTGCCAATTCGAGTGTCAATTTGTGTAATATCCATAATTAATTTTCTCCTTTAGTTGAAGCACGAGTTATTAACTTAACTGGGACGATGATTTGCTTATTGAATTCCAGTTTTGGATCGTTGATTTGTCTTAATAACAGATTAATTGCGCTGGCTCCTAATTGATTAAAATCTTGTCCAATACTGCTAAGTTTTGGATTAGTTAAGTTGGTAATGGGGAGATTATCAAAGCCGATTATTGCTAAGTCCTGGGGTACATTAATATTATTTTTTTGAAAAAGATCTAATAACTTAAAAGCTAAAATATCGTTTTCTGCAATAACGGCGTCAATCTTTTGCTTTTTAAGATAATCAGATAATTTATCAAGACTTAATTGGCGCAGTGTTTCGGTTAATTCTAGTGGATTAAATCCAGTAATGTTACTTTTTCTGAGTGCTTTAACATATCCTAAAAATCTTTCTGCTACGGATCCACTGAGATCATTTGTAAAATTAGTATTACTATAAAAAGCTATTTTTTGATATTTTTGTTTGATTAGGTGCTGACATGCTAGGTATCCTCCTCCGACATTATCACTAATTGCGCTAGGAATAATTGCGCCGGGAATAGTTTGGTCAAGTAGAACTAGAGGAAAATCATGCAAATAAATATTTAGTAGTAAGGACATTTCCTTTGCTAAATTTTGTGGGTAGTAAATGATACCTGCATAATTTTCTTTTAGTTGATCCAAAGATAGATCAAAAAATTCTTTATTAGTAATTGAGAGTAATTTCCAAGTTGTATCGTTGAGTACACTTTGAATGCCTGAAACATAGTTGCCTAGATCCGAATTCCCAGAAAAGGGAAGAACTAATAAAATTTGGTGAGATTTTAGTGTTCCATGTTCTTTGACAAAGCTACCTTTTCCTTGGATACGGTAAATTAGGCCGTCTTCGGTTAAAGCGTTTAAAGCATGTTTAGCTGTAATCCGGCTTACGTGATATTTAATTGTTAATGCTTTTTCACTAGGAACTAACGTATTAGGAGCAATTTCTCGGCGGAGAATTGCTCTTTTTAGATCATTATAAATTTCAATATATTTCATTGAGTCATCTCACTTGGTATATCTATAAATACCGACTTTTCAGTACTGTTTCCGCTTTCAGTGACAATTTAAGCAGAATAAATGATATATTTCAAGTAGTAAAAGATACCAAGAAAGAGTGAAAGAAAATGAAGGTAATTCCAAAGGGTATTAATGAATTAACTGATCAGGTTAAAAGCTTATGTATTAAACATGAAAAATGGGGTAAGGTTTTTGAATTAACTTTTTCCGACACAATAAAAAATGCGTTAGTTGAAGATGAACATGGAATTTTTGTACTAACAGGAGATATTCCCGCAATGTGGCAGAGGGATTCAACCGCGCAAGTGAGACCCTATTTGATTGCAGCAAAAAATGATCCTGAAACTGCAAATTTATTAAAGAAGGTTTTACAACGACAATTTTTCAATATGAGTCTTGATCCGTATGCCAACGCTTTTAATCAAACTGCAAATCATAAAGGCCATCAAGATGATCAAACTAAGATGGGACCATGGATTTGGGAAAGAAAGTATGAAATCGATTCACTGTGTTATCCTATAAATTTAGCTTATCTTTATTGGAAAAATACTGATGATACTTCTATTTTTAATAATGAATTTATTGCAGCAACGCATAAAGCAGTAAATACACTGAAAGTTGAACAAAATCATGTAGATTCGCCGTATACATTTGAGCGTTTTGTTGATCGACCAGAAGATACATTAATTAATCATGGCCGTGGTGGTGATGTTGGCTATACAGGAATGACATGGTGCGGCTTTCGACCAAGTGATGATGCATGTGTTTATAATTATTCGATTCCAGAGAATATGTTTGCTCATGGTGTATTATTGCAACTGGCTCAAATTTATCAAAAAGTACTTCGTGATTCAGATTTTGCAGCAAAGTGCAGTATATTAGCGAATGAAATATGGAATGGGATTCAAAAGTATGGTGTGATGACAGATCAATCTGGTAATAAAATATTTGCTTTTGAAGTTGATGGCTTAGGTCATAAATTATTTATGGATGATGCAAATGTTCCAGATCTAATTAGTTTGCCTTACTTGGGATTAATTGCAGCAGATGATCCTTTATATCAAAATACGCGTAATGCTGTTTTGAGTAAACAAAATAAATATTATTACGAAGGAAAATACGCTAAAGGGATAGGTTCGCCACATACACCAGCAGGTTATATTTGGCCAATTGCTTTAGCAATGGAAGGATTAACTAATTCAGATAAAAAATATAAAGAACAAATTTTGGATACATTAGTTGCTACTACAGGAGATACAAACATGATGCATGAAGGCTTTGATCCTAATGATCCAACTAAGTTTACCAGACCGTGGTTTTCATGGGCTAATATGATGTTTTGTGAATTAGTTTTAGATTACTTTGATTTAAGGGTTGAAAAGTAGAGGTTAAAACTATGACAAAGAAAAAGGTATTTATTATTTCACACAGTCATTGGGACAGAGAATGGTATATGAGTTTTGAAGAACATCATATGCGACTGATTAATTTGATGGATGATTTGTTATATTTGTTCAAACATGATCCAAATTACGACAGTTTCCATCTTGATGGGCAAGATATAATCATTGATGATTATTTGTCAGTACGACCTGAAAAACGTGATGAAGTAATGAAATATATTAAAGAAGGGAAACTGAGAGTTGGTCCTTTTTATATTTTGCAAGACGATTTTTTGATTAGTCCTGAATCCAATGTAAGAAATATGTTAATTGGACGAAAAAAGGCTTTACGATATGGTCATGATCGGGTTCCTGTTGGTTATTTCCCTGATACTTTTGGCAATATGGGACAAGCTCCACAAATTATGAAATTGTCGGGTTTTGATACTGTTGCTTTTGGTCGTGGGGTGACTCCAACAGGGTTTAATAATCAGATTGGTCAAGGCGACTTCGACTCGACTTATTCTGAAATGTGGTGGCAATCTCCAGATAAAGATAAGGTATTAGCAATTTTATTTGCTAATTGGTATTCCAATGGTAATGAAATTCCTGTTGACCGAGATAAAGCTAAGAAATACTGGACACAGAAGTTAGCAGATGCTGAAAAATTTGCCTCGACACCAGATCTTTTATTTATGAATGGTGTGGATCATCAACCACCACAGATGGACGTGACTAAAGCAATTAAGGTTGCTAACGAACTTTTTCCAGATTATGAGTTTATTCATTCAAATTTTGAAGATTATATTAAGCAACTAAAGAAAGATTTGCCTAAAGATTTATCAACAGTTAAAGGTGAATTAACATCCCAGGAAACTGATGGCTGGTATACATTGGCTAATACTGCTTCAAGTCGTATTTATTTAAAACAAACTAATACGAAGATGGAGCGTTTACTGGAGAATAATGTTGAGCCCATATTTTTGTTAAATAAGAAAATCTCTCAATCAGATCAAGATAAATTGGAATATGCATGGGAAGAGTTGCTTAGAAATAATCCACACGACTCAATTACTGGCTGTAGTGTTGATAGTGTTCACCAGGGAATGATGAATCGTTTTGCTAAGGTGGGACAAGTAGGTAAGTCATTATGCAAATCAGCTTTGAATAATTTCACAGAAAAAATTGATACTACATCTTTGCCTAAAGATAGTTATCCCTTTGTGGTAATTAATCCTTCTGGAATTGAGAGAACCGAAGAAAAGACAGTTACCTTGGAAGTACATCGTTGTTTGTTTGCAGGAACTACCCCACAAAAAGCATACCAGGAATGTGAAGAATATTTGCAAAAGCATAAAAACTATGGTGTTTTCGATGGATGGAAGCGATCATTGCCATATCGCGTTGAAAGGAAATATGTTCAATTTAGTTATGATTTACCAGAAAGAGCATTTAGAGTGCCGTACATGGCAGCTTATGTCCAAATTACGTTTACTCCTACGCTAGCACCATTTTCATGGACTACATTTTATCTAGCTAACATTGGAGAAAATCAAAGCCAGAAGCTAGTTACTACTCAAAATAAATATCAATTAAAGAATTCAAATATTAAGGTCGAAGTTACTAAAAATGGTCAATTAAGATTTTATGATCGTTTTGGAAAACTAGGTGCTGTAATGAATTTAGTTGATACTGGAGATATTGGAAATGAATATATTTATCGTCAATCAGCAGATAATCAGGAGATAATTTTTGATAGTGAAATTCATGATTTAGTTAAGACAAATTTGATTGATGGACAAAAATTGAACTTTACCCAAACTATGATGTTGCCAGTTTCTGCTGATAACAAGTTAAAGCAAGAAGAAGAGCAAGTAATTGATATTACTCATCGTACGGCTAAGCGTTCCAGTGCATTACATGAATTTAATGTAAGAGTTGAACTGATTTTAATGAATCAATGGCATCATGTAGGAATCAAGATTACTGGCAATAATGAAATTAAAGACCATCGTTTGCAAGCTATTTTTGATACGGGGATGCAAGTAGCAACTAATGATAGTGATTCAATTTTTGAAGTTGTAACAAGAAATAATAAAGTAAGTAAAAATTGGAAGAACCCAGAAAATCCGCAACATGAGCAAGCCTTTGTTTCATTGAACGATGCAGAGCGAGGAATTGTTGTCGGAAATTATGGACTAAATGAATATGAAACTAATTCAGACGGTTCTAAATTAGCAATTACGCTTTTGCGTTGTGTTGGAGAATTAGGTGATTGGGGCTATTTCCCAACTAAAGATTCTCAGTGTCAAGGTAAGTTTCATGCTGAATTGTCTGTCCAGTTAACTGATGGATCTGAAAAAGAACAAGTTGCAGCATTCCAAACCGCTAAAGCAAATCAGATTGAACTGATTGCTAGTCAGCTTGAACATCATACTGGTGAATATAAGATTAATGAGCAGTTCTTATCTATTAACAATCCTGCCTTTCAAGTTACTGCTACTTACGTAACACCTGAAGGAAAAATGTTAGTACGAGGATATAATTTGACTGATAAAATTCAATCACTTGAAGTAAAATTATTTGGTAAACAGGCCACAGCAATTGTGAACTTATTGGGTGTAAGAATGACAGAAGAGGTTACTTCTGATCTTCAACCAGCTGAAATTAGAACCTATGAATTTGATTAAAACATAAAGAGGATGCTCTTATCTTTGAGGTAAAACTATGGATATCTTCCAAAAATTAGGTTGGTTCTTTAAGAAAGAACGAAAAAGGTATGCAATTGGTATTACTCTTCTTGCAATGACTTCTTTGGCCAACTTAGTTCCACCACGTGTTTTAGGAGTAATGGCGGATGAATTAGATAAAGATCATATTAGTTGGAGTCAATATAGTTTGCTGATTTTGGCAGTAATTGCAACGGCTATAGCAATTTATATTTTAAGATACTTTTGGAGAAAACAAATTTGGGGAGGAGCAGCTGAACTTGAAAGAGAGATGCGCTCCAAGCTTTATCGCCATTTTATGATTATGGATCGCACGTTTTATCAACGTCATCGTACTGGTGATTTAATGGCACATGCAACGAATGATATTTCTGCCATCCAGAATGTGGCTGGTGATGGAATTTTAACGCTAGTTGATGCGCTAGTTATTGGTATTTCAACAATCGTGGCGATGATTTGTTTTATTGATTTTCGCTTAACAATTGTTGCATTATTACCTTTCCCATTTTTAGCATATGGTGCTAAGCGTTTAGGGACAAAGCTGCATAATGCATTTGACAAATCGCAGGCAGCATTTTCACGTTTGAATAATAAGACACAAGAATCAGTTTCAGGAATTAAGGTTTTGAAAACTTTTGGTGAAGGATTGGAGGATACAGATTCTTTTGATCAAATGGTTAATGAGACTATTAAGATAAACAAACGCGTCTTTGTCTGGAATTGTTTATTTGATCCATTAGGAACGTTTATTGTTGGCTTGACTTATACTATTACCATTATTTATGGTGGGTTATTAGTAAAAAATAATACTTTATCGATTGGCCAATTAGTTTCATTTATTGCATATATTGGTAATATGGTTTGGCCAATGTTTGCAATTGGTTATTTGTTTAATATCTTGGAAAGGGGCAGCGCAAGCTATGATCGAGTACAAAAGCTATTGAATGAAAAACCATTAATCACAGATGCACATGCAGATGAAAATTTAAAGTCTACTGATATTAATGGCGATTTACAGTATGATGTAAAATCTTTTGCATATCCAGATGAAAAAAATATTCCTGTTTTGAAGAATATTCATTTTACTTTGAAGCCAGGACAAACTTTAGGATTAGTTGGTAAAGTTGGTGCAGGAAAAACGACAATTATTCAACTGCTTTTAAGAGAGTTTGATGATTATCAAGGAACTATTACTTTAAATGGACACGATATTCGTACTATTCCACTAAATATACTTTTACGCGAAATATCATATGTTCCACAGAATAACTACTTATTTTCCACTAGTATTCAACAAAATATTGCATTTGCTCAGGATGATGCCAGTGAGAATCGAATTATTGAAGCAGCTAAAAAAAGTGATCTCCATAACGATATTTTGCAAATGCCACTAGCTTACAATACTTTAGTGGGTGAAAATGGAATTTCATTGTCTGGGGGTCAGCGACAGCGTATTTCAATTGCTAGAGCTTTACTCAAGCAAAGTCAAATTTTGATTATGGATGATGCATTATCTGCAGTTGATGCTAAAACAGAAACCGCAATTTTGAAATCGTTAAGGCGTGAACGAAAAGATAAGACCACGATTGTGGCAGCGCATCGGTTAACTTCGGTGATGGGTGCAGATCTAATTTTAGTTCTTAAAAATGGACGAATTATTGAACGTGGTACTCATCAACAATTACTTGACCAAAATGGTTGGTATAAAGAAATGTGGCGCCGCCAGGAATTAGAAGATAAAGTAGGTGGATAGCCATGGATAATAAAAGTAATCAATCTGCTTGGGCAAAAAATATTCCTATGAAGCAACAAATGAAGATATTCAGGCGTTTAATCAGTTTCTTCATGTATTACAAGATTCAAATTATTGTTGCAATCATTGGTGCTTTTTTGGTGAGTGCAATTAATATGTTATTACCATATGGACTGCAATATTTTTTAGATCATTTTTTACTTGAAGAAAGCGCGACTGTGCAAATTATTTTGTTTGCCGGGTTCTTATATGCAATTGTTTCGATTTTAAAAGCTGCTCTTCAGTTTATTTATGAATATTATTACGCTGTTGGGGCAGAATATACTTTGGAAAAAGTAAGAAAAGCTTTGTACCGAAAATTGCACAAATTAGGGATGCGATACTTTGATCAAACACCGGCTGGCTCGATTGTTTCGCGGGTGACTAATGACACAATGACTTTAAGTAGTTTTTTAACTGTTATAAATAGTACATTAATGGCAATTTTTTCAATTATTACTGCTGTGATTGCAATGTTTATTACGAATAAAACGGCGGGACTGTTGATGTTAGTATTTTTACCAATTATGTTACTCATTATGTGTATTTATTCACTTCAAAGCTCAAGACTATATCGTGATTTTCGTGAAAGATTAAGTCGGATTAATACTAATCTAAATGAATCTATTGAAGGAGTTTCAGTAATTCAGCAATTTAAACAAGAGAATCGAATGACTAATTTATTTGAAAATGAGAATGGTGGACTTCGTAATATTCGACTCAATATGATTCGAATGAATTCCTTGTTGTTGTCGCCACTTACAAGCTTGTTATATTCACTTGCTTTAGCTGTTTCATTAATGTATTTTGGCTTTCCATTACACGATGTGTTTGTACCTGCTGGTGTGGTGTATGCTTTTTCTCAATATATATCACAATTATTTAATCCTGTAGCAACTATGATGGATCAGATGACCTTATTTCAAGATGGTATTGTTGCTGGTAAAAGGATTTTTCGTATTTTAGATAATACAGAGTATGAACCTAAACAGGATCCTATTAAAGGATTAACAATTAACCAAGGAAAAATTGAATTTAAGCATGTTAATTTTTCATATGATGGTAAAAATGAAATTTTGCATGATATTAATTTTACAGTAAATCCTGGCGAAACGCTCGGTATAGTTGGACATACCGGCTCGGGAAAAAGTTCAATTATTAACGTGATGATGCGCTTTTATGAATTTCATCAGGGACAAATCTTAATTGATGGAGTTGATATTAGAAAATATTCTAAAGAAGAATTACGTAAAAAGCTTGGTTTAGTTTTGCAGGAGCCATTTATGTTTTATGGTGATATTAATTTCAATATTCGACTTTATAATCAAAGAATTTCTGATCACCAAATTAAAAACGCGGCAAAAAAGGTACAAGCAGATCAGTTTATTGAGCAAATGCCTGGAAAATATCATGCTAAAGTTATTGAAGGCGGCGCTGAATTAAGTCAAGGGCAAAGGCAGTTGATCTCGTTTGCTAGAACATTAGTTACAGATCCTAAAATTCTGGTATTAGATGAAGCAACTGCCAATGTTGATACTGAGACTGAAACTTTAATCCAACAAGGACTTAAGAGTCTGCGTAAAGGTAGAACTACATTAGCGATCGCTCATAGATTATCTACAATTGCGGACGCTGATCAGATAATTGTGCTAGATAAAGGCAGAATTGTTGAACATGGTACGCATGAGCAATTGTTAGATCAAAAAGGTTATTACTATAATCTGTATACTTTGCAAAATGCTGGTGGAGAAGAAGGCTAAATATGTTTCTTTAGCTCATCTATAAAGTCTTTATCTAATGGGGTTTGTGAAAGGGTGGAACTATTTAATGGATTATTAATTGGACGATACATAGTTTGAATGTCTGGAGTAACTGGATTATTACAAAAAGTTTTTCGACCGTTTATTGAGCGTGAAGCAATTAGCTTAGAATTAGGTATTAAGGCAATGTATTTTTTTGAAGGCCCAAACTTAAAGCCTGTAGTTCCTGTTGTGCAACCAGCTGTGGGATATCCGATTGTTATTACATTCGAATTTTTAGCTAAGGCGATTAAAGTATATTCTGCTGCACTGGCAGTATTTTCATTAGTGATAACAAAAACTTTGCGGTTAATCAAATGGTGTGAATCTACTGATAAAACAGTATGATTGTCTTGCTTAATTGTATTTGAATTTAATGTGATATTGGTGGCTTTACCATTTTTAGTAACTTCTGATAATAATTTTCCATTAGGAATGAAATTTGCTAGTCCTGCGACCATAACACGATAATCTCCACCTAAGTTGTTTGAAAAATTCAAAATGATAGGTTGCTTCGTAGAAACCTGATCTACTTTATATTTAAGTGTTTTAATATATTTATTTCTGGCTTGGGATCTTAGACTATAGAAGCTAGGGACATTAATTATTTGGAGATTATCTTGAATAGTTAATTTAGGATAATGAACGTTTTCAAAGGTATTCATAGAATTAACAGCAGAAGCATGCTTATTACCAATATATAAAACTTGGTTTAACTTTTTTAAAGAATGAATTTTTTTGCCATAGCTGTATTTTTTGATAGTTTCATGCCACGTATGTGGATGTTCTATGAAAGCATACTTATTCATTTCTTGAATAACAGTAGATGCATTCCAATCTGGAACAGATGATGTAGTATTTTTACTACAAGCTGTTAGGGAAAAGAGGAGACAGATGCCAAGAGTTAGAAAAATATTACGAATTAATTTCATGATAAAACATATCCTTTTAGGGGAAAAGTAAGCCTTTACAAATAATTATAAAGATTTCCGAAATAAAGAGAAGGTACAATTATGAATAAAGAATTTGCGTTTGCTGAATTAGCAAAATACCGGAAGGTTTCGACCAGAGGTTATAACTTTATTTTTACTAAAAAAGAATCAGGTTACTCAGTTGATAAGCATGGAAGAACAATTAAGATTGCTAGCGCAACTGAGAATGATCTATTACGTGCATATAATTATACTCTAGGACTAATCAAGAATAATCAAGATGAGCAGTGTGCGTATTCATCACATTTTGATGAATTAATTGGAATGATTGATTTAGCAAGAAATGCCGTATTGAATGTAGACTATTTTAAACAACAAATTTGTCGTTTAGCAGGATTAGGATATACAGAAATCTGGCTTTATTTGGAAGATGAGTTTGAAATTCCAGAGGAACCATATTTCGGTATGCAGCGAGGAAGATACTCACAGGCAGAACTACATGAATTAGCTATTTATGCAAATAAATTAGGTGTGACCTTAGTGCCTGCAGTTCAAGTACTGGCTCATTTAAAAAATGTTTTTAAGTGGGAATATTTTAATGATATTGCAGATACTAATGATAATTTATATGTTGGCAAGCGTAAAACACGTGAATTTGTTAAAAGAGAACTAATTGCGGCTACTAAGCCATTTTTAACTAATAAAATTCATCTTGGAATGGACGAAGCACATAGTTTAGGTTTAGGACACTATTTCTTTGATCATGGGACAATAGATCAATACGCACTAATGAAGCAGCATGTGGAAATGGTTTTGGATCTGTGCAAAGAACTTAATCTTAAGCCATTAATGTGGAGTGATATGTGGTTTGAGATTGGTAGTCCAACCCATATGATGTATGATCCACAGGCAAATTTAAAAGAATTTAATGTTGATTCACAAATTGGTCAAGTTTATTGGGACTATTATTCAACTGATGTAAATCATTATTTGCCTGTAATGAAAAAGCATTTTGAATTAACCGATAATGTTTACTTTGCCATGGGAATCTGGACTTGGGGAAGGCTTGCACCTAATCAAAGTAAGATGCTTGCTACCATTAAGGCAGGAATGACTGCAGCAAAGAAAGTGGAAATAAGAAAAATAGCAACTACGGCTTGGCGAGATGATGGAGCTGAGACACCATTTGCAGCGTCGTATTTAGGTTGGCAGGTATTTTCAGACTATCAATATATCAATATGCCTGAAACAGATGATTTTACAAATAATTTCAAGATGTTGCAGGATGAGGATATGGCAAGTTACATGCTATTGGATCAATTTGATAATCCTCGCGCTACTATTAATGAAAAAGATATGATTCCAAGTAAGTTATTATTGTATGAGGATTTAATGCAACCACGTTATTATCAAAATTTAAAATACGACGATTTTAATGAATATTATCATGAATTAACGCAAAAAATATCTGATGTAGTACCGTCAGAATATTCTGGCTTGTTATTTAGTTATTATATTCAACTAGCACTGGTTTTAAGTAAAAAAGCACATTTGATGAATGATTTAGTTGCTAAAAAGTATTCTTTAGGTGAGTTGAATGACTACAGTGTAGAATTACAAGATTTAGCTGATCAGAGAATGCAACTTTGGTTTAAGGAAAATAAATTCAATGGTTCAGAAATTTTAGATATTCGCTTTGGTGGGATGCTTCAGAGAATTAGAACAGTTTCAAAGTTAATTAAAGAGAATAAATTTAAGATGGATATACCAGCTAAAGAAATGGATAAGCATATTGACGATGAATTTGGAAATGGACGATATTTTGAAATTGTTAGTCCTAGTGATATTTCATATTGAATAATGAAAACGCTTATATTATAATAAAATCAGAAAAAGGGGTGTGTTATACAAGGAGGGAAAGCAATGAGCAAGCGTGGATCATTGTTAGTAGTTATTGTTTGTATAATGTCTGCAGGTATTTTGGGATTAGTTTCAACTCCGGTTGAAGCTGCAGGAGGCGTATTGTGGCCAGGAGGCATCTTTGCGCCACCATTCCAAAATGGAACTTCAAGTAACTCAGGAGTGTATTATAATCATTGTCCAGTCGGTACGACTGGTGGCTATGTTGGTAATGGCAATTACTACTGTCATTAATAAAAGTTTGTAGTATAGAAAATTAAGTAACCTTTTTTAGGTATTCATTAATTATCCAAATTAATGGGTACCTTTTTTGTGTACATAATATCTAATAATGGATATCTGGTTAATAACAGAATGAACTTTAATTTGTATAACTTATACTTTAATTAGTTTATTCAATTTATTTGAAAGCGCTTTTATAATTGTGAGTGAATTAAGGAAAGGAGGAAAAGAGAATGAATACTACAAAGAAAAAAGAAAACTTTTTTCAAAAAGTGTATAGAAATAGAATATATCTTTTACTTGTTCTACCAGGTACAATTTTTCTAATTATTTTCTTTTATATTCCTGTAGTGGCTAACTTAGTTGCTTTTCAAAACTTTCAATATTCAGATCAGGGGTTTATGTATAGTTTGTTCCATAGTCCTTGGGTTGGATTTAAGAATTTTCAATTCTTCTTTAAATCTGCAGATTTTTGGATAATTTTGAGAAACACAGTGGGGTATAACTTAGCATTTTTAGTATTGAACTTCTTCTTTGCTATTTTCAATGGTATTGTAATGAGCCAATTGAGAAATAGACGAACGTTGAAGGTATATCAAACTGCAATGCTATTTCCATACTTCTTATCATGGGCTGTATTAGCATATTTCGTTTATGCTTTCTTAAGTCCAGATAAAGGTATCATTAATCAAATTATTCAGGCTACAGGTGGTAAACCGATAGACTTTTATAACACGCCTAGTGTATGGCCAGCTATTTTAATATTCCTGGGAGTATGGAAAGGTTTAGGATATAACAGTATTCTATACTTTGCGACAGCAATGGGTATTAATCCAGAATATTATGATGCAGCGATGATTGATGGGGCAAATAAATGGCAACAAATTAAAAACGTTACTTTACCACAAATTATGCCAGTTGCAACGTTAATGTTTATCTTAAATGTTGGTGGTATTTTTAGAAGTGATTTTGGTTTGTTTTACTTAGTACCACGTATGTCAGGATCTCTAATAAATGTTACTCAAACGTTTGATACCTACATTTATCGTGCACTGACACAAACTAATGATATTGGTATGTCTACTGCAGCTGGTTTATTACAGTCAATAGTAGGTATGACCTTAATTGTTATTACAAATTTAATTGTAAGAAAGAAACAACCAGATTCAGCATTTTTCTAAGGAGACGGATTTAAAATGAAAAAGAAAAAACACCTATCTGCGGTGGAAATCCGTAGTGTAGTGACCCACAAAAATTGGACACTATATTAATATTATGCACTTAAGGATTGA
>OLPZ01000360.1_pt1 | contig 36714 bp, 31 predicted proteins | sample 1672711 | NCBI WGS metagenome assembly OLPZ01 (sample SAMEA3136716, study PRJEB25190) | human gut metagenome
CGCCTGGGCGCCTGGCGCGCCTGGGAGGAGGCCTTCGACCGCTACAAGGAGCTGTTCGGGCTCAACCCGCAGGTCGTGGCCTGCGACATGCACCCGGAGTACCTCGCCAGCAAATGGGCGCGCGAATATGCCAAGGCGCACGGGATACCGCTCGTCGAAATCCAGCACCACCATGCGCACATCGCCTCCGTGTTGGGCGAGAACATGCTCACCGAGCCCGTCATCGGCGTCGCGCTCGACGGCACGGGATTCGGGACCGACGGCACCATCTGGGGCGGAGAGGTGCTGCTCGCCAACCGGTCCGAGTTCAGGCGCTTCTGGCACCTGCCGCCGTTTCTGCTGCCGGGTGGCGCTGCAGCCATCAAGGACCCGGTCCGCGTCGCCTACGCGCTGCTCAAGTCGTACGAGACGAGCCGCGTGCCGTTCTTCGCGCAGTTCTGGCGCGACAACCCGCAGTTCAGAGGTCCGCTTTCGCAGCTGGAAAACCGCGAGCTGCTCGACCAGATGATGGAGAAGGGCATCAACTCGCCCATCTGCACGTCCATGGGCCGCTTTTTCGATGCGGTGTCGGTGCTGCTCGGCGCCTGCGGCAAACCGAGCTACGACGGTGAGGCGGCCTGCCTGCTCGAGGCGGCGGCGCGCGCAGAGCTCGCAGAACGTGGCGGCGACATATGCAGCTGGGCCGCCGAGGCGCACGAGTCGTACTTCCCGGGCGACCCGCTCACCGCTTTGTCATTTCACCGTAATGTCATCGACGTTATCATCGAGCAATGTGAGAAGGCTCGCGACGCGCACGGGCTTTCCAAGGTCGCCTTGAGCGGCGGGTGCATGGTCAATCGCCTGCTCGCACAGGGACTCAAGGAAGGTCTGCGCAAACGCGGGTTCGACGTGTACACGAATCGAGAATTGCCCCCCAACGACGGCTGCATCGCCTACGGCCAGGCCGTCGTCGCGCGGGCAAGGCTGATGGAGGAATAGACATGTGTTTGGCAATTCCCGCACAGGTTAAGAGCATCGACCAGAAGGAGGCGCTCGGCACGGTCGACATCCTCGGCGTCGAGCGCGAGGTGGCGCTTGACCTCGTGCCCAAGGCACAGGTGGGCGACTACGTCTTGGTCCACGCGGGCTATGGCATCGAGGTCGTCGACGAGCAGTACGCCAACGAGACCCTCGAGCTCATCAGGCAGTTCCCCGACCTCATCGACGAGGACCATCCGGGCATGGGCGTCGCTGCAGGGGCGATGTAGATGGCGATCGATCTTTCGGGTTTCCGAGACCCCGAACTCGGACGAGAGCTCGTCGAGGTCATCCGCACCGTCGGCCCCAAAGCTGTCGAGAAATGCGGCGGCTCCGTCAAGCTGATGGAGGTGTGCGGCACGCACACGGTCGCGCTCGCGCGCAACGGCATCCGCAGCATCCTGCCCGAGGGCGTCGAGCTCATCAGCGGCCCGGGCTGCCCGGTCTGCGTGACGGCGAACAAGGACATCGACACGGTCATCGCGCTGTCGCGCATCGACGACGTCATCCTCACGACTTTCGGCGACATGACGCGCGTGCCCGGCTCGACTTCCTCGCTCAACGCCGAGAAGGCCGCAGGACGCGACATCCGCATCGTGTACTCGCCGCTCGACGGCCTGCGTATCGCCGAGGAAAACCCCGACAAAGAGGTCATCTTCGTCGGCGTCGGCTTCGAGACCACCACGCCGCTCATTTCCTCGACCATTCGTCGCGCCAAGAGCAAAGGCGTCGAGAACTTTAGCGTGTTTACCGCGCACAAGACCGTTCCCCATACGCTCGAGGCGCTCGTGAACGACCCCGAGGTCGAGATCACGGCACTCATCCTGCCCGGTCATGTGAGCACCATCATCGGCATGGAGCCCTACGAGTTCTTGGCCGACAAGTACCACATCCCCGGGGTCATCATGGGCTTCGAGCCCGTCGACCTGCTGTCGGGCATCGCGATCTTGCTCAAGCAGCTCGCAGCCGGCGAGGCGCGCATCGTCAACGACTACAAGCGCTGCGTCATGGACGAGGGCAATCCCGCCGCCCAGCAGATGATAGCCGAGACCTTCGAGCCGGCGGATGCCACGTGGCGCGGGCTGGGGATGATTCCCAATTCGGGCTACAAGCTGAAAGACGAGTACGCGCGCTACGATGCAGTCGCCAAGTTCCATCCCGAGGTGGAACCGACCATCGAGCCCAAGGGCTGCCGTTGCGGTGACGTGCTGCGCGGGGTGATTCCGCCCAACAAGTGCCCGCTGTTCGGCAAGGCATGCTTCCCCGAAAACCCCGTCGGCCCCTGCATGGTGTCGAGCGAGGGCTCTTGCGCCGCCTACTACAAGTACCTGCGCTAAGAGCATTACGAACATGCTTCCAAGGTCCCTGCGCGCCTTCGCCGCAGGGACTTTTTTATGCCGCGCGTCACATGCGTGTACGTGGCGCATACAGGGCACGTACAAGGCGCACGAAAAGCGTGGCACTGCCACATATCTCGCGTCTGCCGCATGGGATGCGTGGCACTGCCACATATCTCGCGCAGGGTGCACGGGGCCGCAGGGTGCACGGGCGCCCTCCCAGGTGACGACATCAGCGTTGTTCGCTTGCGACCATATCCGTGTGCACGTCGTCGACCGACTGAACGAGGTCGGCCAGCAGGTCGTACTGGTCGGCTGCCGAGCTGAAGATGGCGAGCACGTACGGATGCGACTCGCCGTTGACTTCCGAGAACACGATTCCCGCGTCGTTGAGCACGTTGTACTCCCCCGCAAACCAGCCGGCTTTAGAATCGACCGAATAGCGCGAGCCCACGCCCTGGTGGATGACGGAGTTCAACGTATCTGAGTACAGTCCGCGCGCCCACTCGGAATTCTCGTTGGGGTGCACGTAGAAGTAATCGTAGTTCTCAATCCACAGCTTCGCGAAGTCGCGCGCGCCCGTGTACACGTACCAGTGCACCGGGTCGAACGCCGTCACGTTCGCATCATGCGCGTACGTGCCAAACGTCGAGTCCCCGAAGCTGCGCCGCAGCGAATCGTAGCCCTCGTTGTCGGAAACCGTGATGACCCGCTCGATTGTGGAGGCGTGCGCCTTCGCGCCACTCGGGTTGAGCTTGTTGATCGACGCAACGTACGGCCCCTTGATTGCCGACGCGCTGTAGATGCGCGCATCGGGATTGAACGAGATGCCCTCGCCCGTAGTGAGGTCCACCATCATGACGCTGAGCTCGTAGTGGCTCGAGATGCTCTTGAGTTTGGCGTTGAGGGTGAGCTCGGATGCCAGCGGAAGACTCTGGCTCGCGCCGAACACCTGCAAAGAGCCCGTGCTCGGAGCGCTGTTGGCGGCGTCGATGAGCGACTGGTAGTCCTTTGCCGTTGGCTGCCCCTCGACGGCGTCGGTACCTTGCTGCGTCGCGGGCGTCCCGGGATTGAGCGCGCTGTCGAGGGAATTGGCGCTCATGAGCTCGCCCACGCGGCTCGATACCCTGTCACTCGCCTGCGCCTGCTGCTGCAGGTACAGCTGCGAGCCGGCAAATACGGCAGCGAGCGCCACGGCTGCCGCCACCACCACGGCAACGGTCTTCCCGCGTTTCGAGAGACGCCGCTTGCCCTTCTCTTCCGTAACGTCTTTATCTGCTTCGTGCTTGCCCTTCAACGACTCGCTCACCCAATCTGACCGTTTGTTCAGTTTTGTCTATCCTACCCATTGTCCTTCGCGCGCATGCGTTGCAATCGGCATGCGGTGCTGAAAAACACAGGCTGCACAGATGCCCCGTAAAGGGAGCACCTGCACAGCCTGAAAAAGCCTGTGAAGACAGTCTAGCTGCGGACTTCGCCGCCCGTGGCCTTGATGACCTTGTCGACGATCTTCGCGTGGGCCTTGTCCACTTCCTCGCTCGTCAGCGTGCGGTCGCTCGCACGGTACGACAGGCGGAACGCCATGGACTTCTTGCCCGCTCCGACACGCTGCTCGTCGCGGTACACGTCGAACAGGCGCACGCTTTCGAACGGGCCCTTCTTGCCCGCACTCGTGATGCACTGCTCGACGCGCTCGGCCGTGACCTCCTCGTCGACGACGATCGCCATGTCGACCTCGATCGCGGGGTAGACGGGGACGTCGACGTAGGGGCGCTGCTCGGTCGCGGTCTCGACCAGCTGCTTGACGTCGAGCTCGAACGCCGCGACGGCGCCCTCTGCTTCGAACGCTGCGACGGCGAGCGGGTGCACCTCACCAATCCAGCCGATCACGCGGCCGCCGGAGAGCACTTGCGCCGCACGCCCCGGCTGCAGCCATGGGGCCTCGTCGGGTTCGAGCGCCTTGAAGCGCACCTTGGGGACAGCGAGCTCGCGCAGCAGGTTTTCCACGATGCCCTTGGCATCGAAGAAGTCGAGCGCGACAGCCGGCTGGTTCCAACCGGGAAGGTTCCACGAGCCGGTGAGCACTGCAGCCACGTGCATGCTCTCCTTGGGGTTCTTGCGCCCCTCGGCGGCGCTGAACACGACGCCGCGTTCGAAGAGCTGGACATCGGTAACCCCACGGCTCTGGTTGTAGGCAACGGAACGCAGCAGGCCCGGCAGCATGCTGCGGCGCATGACGGACTGCTCGCTGTTCATCGGGTTGATGAGCTCGACTGCCTCGCCAAGGCCCTCTTCGGGAATACGAGCCTTCTCAAGGTCGTCGGCGGGCACGAGCGAATACGTCATCGTCTCGTTGAGGCCTCCCGCGCGCAGCGCAGCGTCGATCTTGACGAGCAGGTTCTGCTCGTGGCTGCGCCCGCCCGCATGCGCACCGCCGGGAAGCGTCGGCTCGATGCGGTCCATGCCCCAGATACGCAGCACCTCTTCGTAGAGATCGATCTCGCGGATGAGGTCGGGGCGGAACGTCGGCGCGAACACGGTGAGCTCGGCATCGCCCGGCGCGCCCTCGATGCGGCAACCGAGGTCGGTGAGGATGTCGATCTGCTCCTGGTCCGAAATCTCGGCGCCGATGTGCGCGCGCAGGCGCGCAGGACGCAACGTGAGCTTGGGCTCGACTGCCTTGATCGGGTAGTTGTCGACCGAGCCCCGGCACACCGTACCGTCGGAAACGGCCGCGATGAGTGCCGCGGCGATCTCTCCGTACTCGTCGCAGGTAGATGCATCGACCCCACGCTCGTAGCGCAGAGACGCCTCGCTAACGAGCGAGAGGTTGCGCGAGGTACGCGAGGTGCGGCCCGTCTCGAAGGTCGCCGACTCGAGCAGCACGTCGGTCGTGCTCTCGGTGACCTCGGAATACAGCCCGCCCATGACGCCAGCCAGCGCAACGGGGGTCGTGCCGTCGGTGATGAGGGTCATGTCGCTCGTGAGCTGACGCTCGGTGCCGTCGAGCGTCGTGAACGTGGTGCCGTCCTCGGCGCGGCGCACCAGCACGTGGTGCTTGCCGTCGGCCTGCTGCGGGAACGCGGACAGGTCGAACGCGTGGAGCGGCTGACCTAGCTCGAACAGGATGTAGTTGGTCACGTCGACGACGTTGTTGATGGAGCGTGCGCCCAGCGCGGTGATGCGCTCGACCAGCCAGTCCGGGGACGGACCCACCTTGACGTTGCGGATGACGCGTGCCGTGTAGCGCGGGCACAGCTCGGGCTCGTCGATCTCTACCGAGACGAGGTCGGAAACCTGCTCGTCGTTGAGCGGGCCCGGCACCTCGCACGGCGGCTCGTAGCTCCACGGGATGTGGTACATCGCGCCCACCTCGCGCGCGAAGCCCTTCATGGACAGGCAGTCGGGGCGGTTCGGCGTGATCTCGAGGTCGAGCACCGTGTCCGTGAGGCCCTTCCACTCGGCGAACTCGGCCCCGAGCGGCGCGTCTTCGGGCAGCACCATGATGCCCGTGTGGTCGCCGCCAATGCCCAGCTCGCGTGCCGAGCAGATCATGCCGTTGCTCTTGACGCCGCGAAGCTTGGATTTCTTGATCTTGACGTCGCCGGGCAGCACCGTGCCAACCGTGGCGACGGCGACCTTCTGGCCGGCCGCGATGTTGGGGGCGCCGCAGACGATCTGCGTGGGCTCCTCGCCGTCGCCAAAGTCGACGGTCGTGACGTGCATATGGTCGCTGTCGGGATGCGGCTCGCACGTGAGCACATATCCGATCTTGACGCCCTCCAGGCTGGCGCCCACCTTGCTGACGCCCTCGACGCCGGTACCGGTCAGGTCGAGCCGGTCGCAGAAGTCCTGCAGCCCATCGGGGACCTTGACCATCGTGTCGAGCCATTTAAGCGAAACTAGCATGTGATGTCTCCTCCCCTTTTGCTAGAACTGACGCAGGAAGCGCATGTCGCCTTCGAGCAGCATGCGCAGGTCCGGCACATCGTACTTGAGGCAGGCCAGGCGCTCGACGCCCATGCCAAACGCGAAGCCCGTGTAAACCTCCGGGTCGATGCCGCTCATCTCGAAGACGTTGGGGTCGACCATGCCGCAGCCCAAGATCTCGACCCAGCCGGTGTGCTTGCAGAAGCGGCAGCCCTCGCCACCGCAGATGCCGCATGAGACGTCGGCCTCGGCGGACGGCTCGGTGAACGGGAAGAAGTGCGCGCGCAGGCGCGTCTTGCGCTCTTCGCCGAAGAATGCCTTCACAAAGTAGTCGAGCGTGCCCTTGAGGTCGCCAAACGTGATGCCCTTATCGACGACGAGGCCCTCAATCTGATGGAACTGCGGCAGGTGGGACGGGTCGGCGACATCGCGACGGTACACCTTGCCGGGGCTGATCATGTAGATGGGCGGCTGCTGCTGCTCCATCGTGTGGACCTGCGTGCCCGAGGTCTGGGTGCGCAGCAGCACGTCGCTTTCGCCGCGCACGTTCGAGACGTCGCCCGAACGGTCGACGACGTAGAACGTGTCTTGCATGGAGCGGCTGGGATGGTCTTTAGGGGCGTTGAGCGCCGTGAAGTTGTACCAGTCGGTCTCGATCTCGCGGCCGCCTTCGATCTCGTAGCCGATGCCGGCAAAGATATCGGAGACCTCGTCGATGATGTGGGTAATCAGGTGCTGCGACCCGATGGGATGCGAGCGGCCGGGCAGCGTGATGTCGATTGCGCCCGCCTGCATCCGCGCCTCGAGCTCCGCCGCGGAAAGCTCGCGCTTCTTTTCCTCGAGCGCGGCCTCGATCGCGTCGCGGACCTCGTTGCTCATCTTGCCGACGAGCGGGCGCTCCTCTTTGGGGAGGTCGCGCATGCCGCGCAGAATCGAGGTGAGCGTTCCCTTCTTGCCCAGCACGCCCACGCGCACCTCTTCGAGTGCATCGGTAGTTGCTGCGCCCTTGATGGAGTCGAGCGTCTGCGCGCGCAGCTCCTCAAGTTCTTGTTGCAGTGCCATATGGTCTCCTTCTTTGCTCTGCACAACTCACGAGTAGCGAAAGCCAGGGCATAAAAAATCCGCCCTCGCATCACACACGAGGACGGAAAAGTCATTCGTATTCCGCGGTACCACCTCGGTTGGCTGCCAAAAAAGCGGCAACCCACTCGTCTGCCCTGTGTCGGGAGCACCCGGTTGGCCTACTTGCCGCAGGCGGCGTTGAGCCAACAGCTCCGGAGTGAATTCGCGTCGGCCCTGCCCGAGCCCTTCCACCGTTCGAGCTCTTCTCTGGTTGACCGGACGCTCTGACGCGACTGTCTCCATCAACGCAATGCACGGAAGTATAGCATGTCCCGAGTCGCGTGCATGCACGTGTCTTGACAAAATGCGCGCTTCCGCAGACAGCCGTTCCGGGCGCTTCCCCGAATGCGAAACCGATGTCCTCCCGCGTGTTCATTGCTTTTGCAGACACTGAATTCACAGTTTGTTCATAGTATGCTGCAATGTCTGGTTCCAAGAGGTGCTCAGACAATGCCGAAAGCCGGAGACTGCGCCCTGACGTGCGCTTTGTCCACAAGTCCTACACAACTTGCGCCGTTTGGCAACGGAAATATGACGGTGGGATAATAGGAATGTGACGAAGCTTTGAATTTGCCCAAAAGGGCTCTTCCTATGTGTATATTCCAGTTGTCGAAAGGAACTCCCCAAACCTTTCGATATGATTCGACAACGAAACAGACTCGGACCGCGAATCATTGAAACAGCGACACCAAGATGTCGCATCCCTCCTTGCGAGGACCCGCCTTCCTCTCCTCTCTTACGGCGGGTCCTCATTCTTTTCTCAAGCAGTTTTCCGAATGATTCCCCGTAAAGGCTCGATTCGCTGAAGATTAGACTTCGCGCAGTGCTCGCGCGACTCCTCGTCTGCGCGTTACAGCCGCTCTTCGGGAACATCCGGCTCGACGTGTACCAGCACCTCGCACACCTGCGGGAACTTCTCCTCCACAGCCCGCTCGACCTCGCTTGCCACCTCGTGCGCCAGCCGTATGCTCATGTCCGGGTCGACGAGAATATGCAGGTCCGCATACACCTCGCCCTCAAGGCCGCGCGTGCGAATCTTGTGGCACGAGCGCACGCCGTCGATGGACATGACGCACGCCTCGATCAGCTTCACGTCGATGCGCGCCTCATCCGAGAACGTGTCATGGACGTCCTTGAAAACGGAGATTGCCGTGGCAAAGATTGCGACGGTGACGATGAGCGTGGCGATGGCATCCGCAATGGGAAACCCGACTGCCACGAAGATGAGGCCGACGATGACGCTCGCAGAGACGAGCACGTCGGACAGCGTGTGCTTGGAGTCCGCCACCAGAACCGCGCTCTTGAGGAGCTTGCCCTGCTTGTGCTCGAAGCGCGTCACACCCGTGTTGATGCACAGCGTCACCACCATCACGATGACCGACACGAAAGAGAACTCGGCAGACGTCTCGCCCGTGAGCAGCTCCTGAACGGCGCTCCAACCGACCTCGCATGCCGCGCCCACAAGCAAGATGCCGATGAACATGCTCGCGAAAGTCTCGTATTTGGCATGCCCATAGGGATGACCCACATCGGCAGGACGTGCGGCAATCGCGACACCCAGCAGCGCCACAACATTGCTCGCGGCGTCGAACAGCGAGTGGATGCCATCTGCCCTCACGGCACCGGAGGAAAACGCGTAGCCCGTGAAGATTTTCGCGAGCGCGACGCCCAAGTTGAGGCACAGCACTAGTAGCATGACACGCCTTACCTGGACGTTTCGCTGCTCGGCGGCAGGAATGCCGTCCAGCTCGCGCTTCTTCATAGCCATTTTTTGCTCCTCTGTGAAAAAGACGACGCAAAGGGAAGATTTCCGCCCTTGCGCCTGAGAATATAAAAAAAGAACCGGCTGAAACGTTTTCATCTCAGCCGGTTCGTTCAAATCTTTTGGTGTCGGAGGGGGGACTTGAACCCCCACGCCCGTAAAATTAGGCACTAGCACCTCAAGCTAGCGCGTCTGCCATTCCGCCACTCCGACACGTTATCAAGGTTTGATGCTTACTTAGCCAATCGATCCGTGAGGATAAGCAATCATCAGCAGAAGCAACGATACCATAAAAACTATCGCGAATACCACAGTAATTCGGTCAAGATTTTTCTCCACAATGCTCGACCCCGAATCGGTGCCATAGATGCTGCCTGCAATGGCCTCGGAAACGCCGGTGCCCTTGCCGGAATGCATCATGACAAACACAATCAGCCCAATTGCGGAGATGGCCCAGATGACGAGCATCACATAGCAAAACGGTGCCGAATGCATAAAGTCAAGAATTGCGTTCACGTACCTTTACTCCTTCAAAAACTTTGCAACGCTCAGCGCTGCGAGTTCAGTATTGTAGCGACAAGCTATTTGCGAGTCAACAATGAATTTCCAGTCCATTCGGAAGGTTTTTCCAGGCCCAGAATATCGACGAGCGTCGGGGCCACATCCGCGAGCCTCCCCTCGCCCGTATCCTGCAGTCCAAGCGCCATGTCGTCGCTTGCCAAGATGAACGGGACGCGGTTGGTGGTATGCGCCGTGAACGGGCTCACGCCGTCATCTGCCAGCTCTTTGTCCGCATTGCCATGGTCTGCCGTGATGAGCGCCGCGCCGCCTTTGGCAAGGATTGCGGGCACGATGCGCGACAGGCCGTGGTCGACCGCCTCGACGGCCTTGACCGCCGCCGGAATGACGCCCGTGTGGCCCACCATGTCGCAGTTGGCGTAGTTGACGATGTAGACGTCTGCCGCGTCGTTGTTGATGGCCTCCTCGAGCGTCGCGGTGACCTCGGGCTCAGACATCTCGGGCTGCAGGTCGTAGGTCGCCACCTTGGGGCTCGCGATGAGCTTGCGCTGCTCGCCCGGCTTGGGCTGCTCTACCCCACCATTGAAGAAGAACGTGACGTGCGCGTACTTCTCGGTCTCTGCGGTGTGGTACTGCGTGAGACCGTTTTCGGCCAGGTAGTCCGCGAGGGTGTTTTCCGGGAAGACCTTGGGGAATGCGACCGGAGCGTCGATATCGGGGTCGTACTCGGTCAGGCAGACGAAGTTGACCTCGGGCACATAGGGGCGCTCGAAGCCGTCGAAGTCCTTGTCCGTGAACGCGCGCGTCAGCTCGCGGGCGCGGTCGGGGCGGAAGTTGAAGAAGATCATCGTGTCGCCGTGGCGCACGCCCCTGTGGTCAAGCACCGTCGGGATGATGAACTCGTCGGTGATGCCCGCGTTGTAGGAGGCGTTGATCGCCTGCACGGGACGGCCCTTGCCAAACCCCTTGCCGCCTGCCATCGCGATGGCCGTCCACGCCGTCTGAACGCGATCCCAGCGCCTGTCCCGGTCCATGGCATAGTAGCGACCCGAGATCGTCGAAATGGAGACCTCGGTGCCCTGGTACTTGAAGAATATGTCCTCGTCGTAGTCGATGAGGCGCTGCATGTAGCCGGCGCCGCTCTTGGGGTCGACGTCGCGGCCGTCCATGAACGCGTGGACGCGCAGGTCGCGTGCACCGCGCTTGGCCGCCATCTTGATGAGCGCCTCGAGGTGCGCCATGTTGCTGTGCACGCCACCGTCAGAGAGCAGGCCGAGGAAATGCACGGCGTTCCCCGAGGCCACTGCCTTGTCGATGGCATCGATGAGGACCTCGTTTTCCTCGATCGAGCCGTCCTCGCACGCGTCGTTGATGCGCGTGAGCTCCTGGTGGACGACACGCCCGGAGCCCATGTTGAGGTGCCCGACCTCGGAATTGCCCATCTGGCCGTCGGGAAGCCCCACGTCGCGTCCAGACGCGCCAAGCGTCGTATGCGGGCACGTGGCCCACAGGTCGTCGTAGAAGGGCTTGTCCGCCAACGAGATTGCGTTGCCCGGGCCATCGGGGGCAAGCCCGAAGCCGTCCATGATGGCAAGCAGAACAGGTTTCATGTCTTTCGTGCTCCTTACAGATTCGCGTCGCGTACGGCCAAAACAGCCGCAGCGCGCACCAAACAGTCAAACGCCCCGGCGATACGTGCCGGGGCGCAGGGTTTCCTACTTTTCGCAGCAGTGCTTGAGGGCAAGGTCGACAAGCTCGCAGAACTTTTTCGCGTCGAGCGCAGCGCCGCCGATGAGCCCGCCGTCCACATCGGGAAGCGGCAGGAACTGCGCGGCGTTTTCGGGCTTCATCGAACCCCCGTAGAGGATGCGGATCTTGTCCGCGACGTCTGAGCCCGCCACAGAGGCGATCACGGAGCGGATATGCGCGCAGACCTCCTGCGCCTGCTCGGGCGTAGCCGCATGCCCTGTGCCGATGGCCCAGATGGGCTCGTAGGCGATGATGGACTCAGCGATATCCTGGGGGTCGACGTCGGCAAATGCCGCTTCGACCTGACGTGTGATGTGCTCGAGCGTGCCGTTCGCCTCGCGCACCTCGAGGCTTTCGCCGCAGCACACGATCGGCTTGATGCCATGCGCGATGAGCGCCTTGACCTTCTTGTTCACGTCTTCGTCGGTCTCGTGGAAGTAGCCACGACGCTCGGAATGGCCGACGATGCAGTACGCACAGTGAATTTCGGAGAGCATACGCGGCGATATCGCGCCGGTAAACGCCCCTTCCTCTTCCCAGAACACGTCTTGCGCGCCGAGCTCCATGCTCGCCTTGTCGAAGGCGATGACGTTGTAGACGGACTTCAGGTCGACGAACGGCGGGCACAAGATGACGTCGAGTTCTTTCCACTCCGCCTTGTTCGAGCCCCACGAGATGTTCTGGGACAGCGTGACCGCCTCTGCAGTCGTCTTGTTCATCTTCCAGTTGCCGGCCATGACCGGTTTGCGCTTGAACTTACGCGGCGCTGCCGTCTCCGTCGCGCCGCCTTTCGGCTTGCCGAAAAGACCCATCTTCGTTACCTCGCGTCTTTCTTGTAAAAACTAGTCCTGAGCGGCCGGTTCGTCTTTGTCCATAAGCGCCTCGACGCCCGGGAGCGGCTTGCCCTCGAGCAGGCGCATGGAGGCGCCGCCGCCCGTCGAGATAAACGACATCTGGTCGGCGAGGTCGAACTTCTTGACCGCCGCGACGGAATCGCCGCCGCCGATGATGCTCTTCGCGGGCGAGTCGGCAACGGCCTCGGCCACGCGGCGCGTGCCGTTCTCGAACGACGGGAACTCGAATACGCCCATGGGGCCGTTCCAGAACACGGTCTTGGCGCCCATGATGGCGCTGCGGTACAGCTCGCAGGTCTCGGGGCCGATGTCGAGGCCCATCATGTCCTCGGGGATGTCCTCGACGCTCGTCGTCTTGGTCTTGGCACCCTCGGCGAACACGTCCGCGCAGACGACGTCGACGGGGATGAGCAACTCCTTGCCGCGCGCCTCGGCCGTCTCCATGATCTTGCGCGCCTCGCCGACCATGTCGGGTTCCATCTTGGACGTGCCGACGGCGAGTCCCTTGGCCGCCAGGAAGGTAAAGCACATCGCGCCGCCGATGATGATCGTGTCGGCGACGTCGAGGAGGTTTTCGATGATGCCGAGCTTGTCGGAGACCTTCGAGCCGCCCAGGATGGCGACGAAGGGGCGCTCCGGGTCGTGCAGCATGCTCTGTTGCGTGTCGACTTCCTTCGCAAGCAGAAGGCCGCTCACAGCCGGGACGAACTCGGGGACGCCGCTGATAGAAGCGTGCGCGCGGTGCGCTGCGCCAAACGCGTCGTTGACGTAGATGTCGCACAGCGATGCCAGACGGTGCACGAAGCGCAGGTCGTTGGCCTTCTCGCCGTCGTCGAAGCGCAAGTTCTCGAGCATCATGACCTGGCCGTCCTTGAGGGCGAGCGAGGCGCTCAGCGCGTCTTCGCCCGCGATCTGGCTGCCGCCGATGACCGAGACCGGCTTGCCGAGCAGCTGGATGAGGCGCATCGCGACGGGCATCATCGAGAACTCGCTCTCGAACTTGCCGTGCCCGCTCGGGCGGCCCAGATGCGACGCGATGATGATGCGCGCGTCATGGTCGATCAGGTACTGGATGGTCGGCAGCGCCTCGCGGATGCGCGTATCGTCCATGACGATGCCGTTGTAGAGCGGGCAGTTGAAGTCGACGCGCAGCAAGACGCGCTTGTGCGCGACGTCGATGTCCCTGACGGTCTTTTTCGTGTACATCTGGTCTCCCCTTTTGTGTCGATTTGTGCTAGTTGCCGGATGAGTCGGTGCTGCTCGTGTCCTGGGTGGCGTCTCCCTCGCCCGAAGCCGTCGCATCGGAGGCGCTGCCAGAAAGCGTCGCGGTTGCGGATGACAGGTCGACGTCGTAGGAAAGGCCGCTCGGCATGTCGTTGATGTGGATGTCGGCGTTCTGCATCAGCCCATCCACATACGAGTTCCAGGCGCTCTCGTCGTCTTCGCTCGCGCCGTTTTGCTCGGCGAGCTTTTGCTCCGCGAGTGCCTTGCGCGCCTGCTCCTTGTACTCGTCGAGACTCTTGTAGCCCTGCTTTTGCAGGTAGCTCTCGAAGACGCCCGCCATGTACTGGCTCTCGACCGCCTTGCGCTGCTGGTCGACGTAGGCGTCGAGCTCGTCGTCCGAGACGGTGATGTTCTGCTCTTTGACCTCGTAGTCGATGACGTCGGTCTTGAGCATCTGGTTGATGACGTAGGTGCGCAGGTCGGCGACCGTGCCGTCCGTCGTCGTCTGCCCATCGGAGTTCGCGGTAGAGTCGTACGCCTTCATGGCGATGAACGACGCCCAAGTCGCGTCGTCGGTCAGACCGTAGTTTGCCCGCATGTTCTCGATGGTCTTCGTCACGTCCTCTTCGGACACATCGCCATGCGCCCAGGTTGCCGCGGCCTGCTTGCCGCAGCCTGCAAGCGCAAAGCATCCGCAGGCAGCGAGCGCGACGGCGCAGGCGACGATCAAGACGCGTTTCAGTGAGGTCATACACCCTCCAGGTCGGTTCTCGTACATACGCACGTTAGCATACCCCGACACAGATACCTTCCGTTCCTTAAATACTGCTGAAATATGCCGCCGTTCGCCCAGTCCCGCGCATTCCCGTCTCGCGGGTACGCTACACTGCCCTCTAACCTACGATTTACGAGGAGCACTATGACTGAAGAGCAAAAACAGGCCGAGGGGAATGCGGACAAGCAGCGCGTCGAACGCGTACGCGAGTTCGACCACAACAAGCTCCCGCGTGACAAAGACGGCAAGGTCATCATCCCCGAGGACATGACCTATGCGGAGTTCCTCAAACTCACCCATCCCGAGATGGACGAAAATGATATCGCCCGCGCTATCAAGAAGGAAAACCGCGGCGCCTGGATGGTCCGCCTCGAAGCGCTCGGCTTCATCATCCTCATCGTCGTCATCATCGTTCTCATGGTCACCAGATAACAAGGAGCTCGTTTGGCAGTCGTCGGTTCTGGGGGGAACAGGCGCCGCATTCAAACAAGCCAAAAGCACCGCGGCATTGTGCTCGCGGCATCCGTTCTCGTGTGTCTGATTGGCATCGCGAGTCTTTCCGCCTCTATCGGGGACGCGCGTCTCGAGGAGCGCTCGGCAGCCGCGCCCGCACACCGCAACACCACTTCGGACGAAGCCGCAGCAGACGACGAGCCCGCGTTCGGGGTCATCTCGGCGCTGCTGCCGGAAGGGCAAGAAGCGCCGTCGGGCGCTTCTGACGAGGTCCCGGCCACTGGTCCTGCGGATGAGAGCGCAGCCCCCGGACAGCCGGCAACTCCACCATCGCAGCAAAGCGCCTCTCCCCCAGCGTCCTCCCCATCAAGCAGCACATCGGATACGGGCGCGACTCGCGAAGCGACGGGGCAGCCTGCTGCCCGGCAGCGCACGAAGGTCGTGCACCATACTGCCGTCCAACGCGAGCCTGTCTACAAGACCGTCTACCATCCGGCATCCACCGCCACCACCGTGCGGCACGGCAGCAGCATCACGCGCGTGCTTTCCAAGTGCCCCGTATGCTCGAAGTACCACGACACGAGCTTCACGGAGCGCGTCGTCGACTACTACCGCGAGACGGGCTGTGCGGTATGTGGAGAGAAGCACGAGAGCGCCTACGACGAAATTGTCTCGGACTGAGCTGGAGGGCGGGCGCTTGTCCCTCAGCGCCTACGTTTGCCGATGTTTTTGCGCGTGCCCGCAAACGAGCCCTTGCGCGCCGTCGATTTGAGGCGCTTGAGGGCGTCTTCCTCGTCGGTGCTCTCGACTTGCGCGCGCAAGCTCACCGCCTGGTCGCGCAGACGCGCGGCGGCCTCGAAGTCAAGCGACTGCGAGGCTTCCGCCATCTGCTCCTCGAGCGCGTGGATCATGCGCATGACCTCGTCCTTGCCCAACTCCGAGACTTCCTGGGCAAGCGCCTCGGATGTCGAAATCTCGCTTGCGCCCTTGCCCTGCTCGAGCTCGTCCATGATGGAACTGATGGCCTTGCGCACCGTCTTGGGCTCGATGCCGTGCTCCTCGTTGTAGGCCATCTGGATACGGCGACGGCGCGCCGTCTCGTCGAGCGCGATGCGCATCGAGTCGGTGATGGTGTCGGCGTACATGACGACATGCCCGTCCGCGTTGCGTGCCGCGCGGCCGATGGTCTGGATGAGGCTGCGCTTGTTGCGCAGGAACCCCTCCTTGTCGGCATCCAAGATCGCAATCAAGCTCACCTCGGGCAAGTCGAGACCCTCGCGCAGCAGGTTGATGCCCACGAGCACGTCAAACTCGCCCAGACGCAGGTCGCGCAAGATCTCCACGCGCTCGACCGTCCCGATGTCGCTATGGAGGTAGCGCGCCTTCACGCCCTGGTCGAGCAGGTAGTCGGTGAGCTCTTCGGCCATCTTCTTGGTGAGCGTCGTGATGAGCACGCGCTCGTCTTTTGCCACGGTGTCCTTCACCATGTCGAGGATGTCGTCGATCTGCCCCTTTGTGGGCCTGACCTCGATGTCGGGGTCCAAAAGACCCGTCGGGCGAATGATCTGCTCGACGGTCTGCTCGCTGACGCGCTCCTCGTAGTCGCCCGGCGTCGCCGAGACGTAGATGAACTGCGGGACGCGCTCTTCGAACTCGTCGAAGCGCAGGGGGCGGTTGTCGAGCGCGCTGGGCAGACGGAACCCGTGCTCCACCAGCGTGACCTTGCGGCTGCGGTCGCCCTCGTGCATGCCGCGGATCTGCGGCACGGTCACGTGGCTCTCGTCGATGATGGTCAAGAAGTCGTGACGCCCAAAGTAATCGAGCAGCGTGTAGGGCGGCTCGCCTGGCTCACGCCCGTCCAGATGGCGCGAGTAGTTCTCGATGCCCGTGCAAAAGCCCATGGTCTCGAGCATCTCGAGATCGTACGACGTGCGCTGCTCAAGGCGCTGCGCCTCGAGGAGCTTGCCGTTTTCCTTGAGCTCGCCAAGGCGCTGGCGCAGCTCGTCAGAGATGGACACGAGCGCCTTTTCGACGCTCGGACGGCTCGTCACGTAGTGCGAGGCGGGCCAGATGGGCACCGAACGGTAGGTCATGACCTCCTCGCCCGTCACGCGATTGACCTGCGTGATCGACTCGATCTCGTCGCCAAAGAACTCGATGCGCAGCATGTCGTCCATATACGGCGGGAACACGTCCACCACATCGCCGCGCACGCGGAACGTGCCGCGCTCGAGCTCGTAGTCGTTGCGGTCGTACTGCATCTCGATGAGCTTGTAGATGAAGTCGTCGCGGTCCATGGGCACGTCGCAGTCGAGGAAAACCGACATGTCGGCGTAGTTCTGCGGCGAGCCGATGCCGTAGATGCAGCTCACGCTCGCGACGATGATGACGTCCTTGCGCGTCAGGAGCGCCGCAGTGGCTGCATGGCGCATTTTCTCGACTTCCTCGTTGATGGAGGAATCCTTCTCGATGTAGGTATCGGTCTGGGGGACGTAGGCTTCGGGCTGGTAGTAATCGTAGTAGCTCACGAAGTAGTTGACCGCGTTGTCCGGGAAGAACTCGCGCAGCTCGCTTGCCAGCTGGGCCGCCAGGGTCTTGTTGGGCGCGAGCACGAGGGTGGGCATCTGCACCTTCTCGATGACCTTCGCCATCGTGAAGGTCTTGCCCGATCCCGTCACGCCGAGCAGCGTCTGGTAGCGCAAGCCGTCTTCGACGCCCTTCGCCAGCTTTTCGACCGCCTGCGGCTGATCGCCCGCCATGTCGTATGGGGCAACGACGTGAAAGGCGTTGCCCGCCTCGCGCCGTCCGTCGATAAGAGATGCCTGTGCCTCGTCCATTGCGCTACCTCGATTCCGCCGCGTCGAGCTTCTTCATGCAGTCTTCCCACCACGCGTCGGCCCAAGCACGCAAATCGTCTTCCGTGCCGCTGTTGTCGCAGATGGTGTCGGCGATGGCATCGCGCTCGGCGTCGGTCGGCTGGACTTGCAGGCGCTTGAGCGCATCAGCGGGATTCATCCCGCGCCCGACGGCACGTTGCAACCGCACGTCGCTTGGGACGTTGACGGCGATGATCTCGTCCGCGAGCTGCGCGAATTCGGGCACCTCGGTGAGAAGCGGCACCTCCACGACCAAGACTCTGGAACTCGAGCGCGGCACGCAGTGAACGTCGAGCAGGTAGTCATTCGTCATCGCCATGATGTAGGGAAACGTAATGGCGTTGAGGTCTTTCGTGGACTGCTCGTCGCTGAACGCCTCTTCGGCGAGCTTGCTGCGGATGACCATGCCCGCATCGTCGAGGATGTCGTCGCCAAAGCGGTCTGCCAAGTCGGCAATCATGTTCTCGTTGCTCTCGAGCAGCCCGCGGTAGATCTCGTCGAGGTTCATGGACATGGCGCCGTGCTCGCAGATGAGCTTGCACAGCGTAGACTTGCCCGACCCCAAACCGCCGGTCACCATCACCGTGTACATTGCCTGCTACCTCCAGGGGTCCTCGGATGGCTCCTCTACCTCGCTGCGATTGAGGGCATCCATGAAATCGGAATATGGGTCATAGCCGTCGTCGTCTTCGGCCTCGGCGCGAAAATCACCCGGCGTTTGCCCGCTTGCCCTGACCGAGCGACGTGCGGCTTTCTCGCGACGCTTGCGCGCACGCAGCAGCGCGGCCTTGCCCGCCTCGGACATGCCCGCGAACTCGTCGAGCTGTGATTTGTCTTGTTCCATGGGTCAGAAGCATACCGCAAACCGCCCCGCGTAAACGGGCAAGATGGGGACGAGGCGTTCGGTTGCCATCGGGGTTGTCCAAAGGCCGTTTGGCACGCCATGCCGCTTATGGCGGAAATCGCGCCACTGCGGATGCCCAATGGGCGTTTGGCATGACGCCAAACAATCGGCGAAATGGGGAATCTTAATATGCGATGATGCCGCCGCCGAGGACGAGGTCATCGGAATACAGCACGACGTCTTGGCCTTCGACCAAACCGGACATGGTCTCGTTGATAAGGACCGCAACGCCATCGGCGGTGGGAATAATCTTGACCGGGACGGAATGCCCATCCGCGGTAAAGCGCGCACGGCACGAGCGCTTCTTGGAAGGCGGCTCGACAGAGGTCCAGTGCACGTTGTTGAGTTGGCACATCTCGAACGATGCCAAGTTTCTGGGACCGACAAGAAGCTCGTTGCGCTCGACATCCTTGGTGATGACGTATCTGCCATCGACCTCCTGCCCCGGCGCATACCGGTGCAGCCCTTCGTGCGTGCCGACCTTCTTGGCGTCCACAAGGTTGACGATATCGCCTGGCGCGGGCTCGATACCGCCCTCGCCCTCGAGCCACTCGGCAAAGCTGCCGTCCTCAAAGAAGCACGGCGTGCCCTGCCCGTCTTCGACCGGCGCAAACTGCATGACCCCGTGCTGCATGGCCATGCGGCGCACGACGCCCTTATGAATGTTTGCCAGCGGGAAGATCAGACGCGAGAGCTGCTCTTGCGTGAGGCGATACAGCAGGTACGTCTGGTCTTTGTGCTTGTCGAACGGCACGCGGAGCTGGTAGTCGAGCAACCCGACGCCAAACTCTTCATCCGTGGTGATGCGTGCATAGTGGCCAGTCGCCACCTTGTCGCAACCGTATTCGCGCGCGCACTCGAACAGCGCGGGAATTTTCAGGCCCGGCGTGCAAATCGAGCACGGGAACGGGAAGCGCCCCGCCTCGATGCCGGCAACTGTCTGCGCCTTGACCTCGGTTGCGAAACGCTCCGTCAAATCGACGACGTGATGCTCGATGCCGAGCGTCTCGGCCACTTCTTTGGCATGTTCGATTTTCTTCTGGATTGACGGAGCGTCGTGAAAGAGAAGCGTGACGCCTACCACTTGGTAGCCGTCACGCTTTAACAACCAGGCGGAGAGCGACGAATCGACTCCGCCTGTCATTCCGAGCAATACCTTGGGGGCATCCTCAGACAAGTTGTCTACTCCTCGGAAGCCTCAGCCTTGGCCTCGGCAGCCGGCTCTGCAGCCTGCTCCTCTTCCGGCTTCTCGAGCTCGGTGACCTCAATCTCGACGCCCAGGGTGGCAGCAGCCTCCTTCATGGACAGCGAGATACGACGACGGTCGAGGTCGACGTCCATGACCTTCACCTGGACGGTGTCGCCGACGTTGCAAACCTGGCTCGGGATGTCGACGTGACGCGGTGCCATCTCGGAGATGTGGACGAGGCCCTCGATGCCGTCACCCAGCTCGACGAATGCGCCGAACGGAACGAGCTTGGTAACCTTGCCCTCGATGATTGCGCCAACGGGGTAGTTCTTGACGAGCGTGCGCCACGGATCCTCGGTGGTCTGCTTGAGGCCGAGGGAGATGCGCTCGCGGTTGAGGTCGACGTCGAGAACCTCGACCTCGACTTCCTGGCCAACCTTGACGATCTCGGACGGATGGTTGACATGGCTCCAAGAGAGCTCGGAGATGTGAACCAGGCCGTCGATACCGCCGAGGTCGACGAATGCGCCGAAGTCGACGATGGAGGAAACGACGCCCTTGAGGCGCATGCCCTTGGTGAGCTTTGCCAGAACCTCGGCGCGCTCTGCCTTGCGGCCCTCTTCGAGGACGACGCGGCGGGACAGGACGACGTTGTTGCGGTTGCGGTCCATCTCGATGACGCGGGCCTCGAGGGTGGTGCCCATGTAGGTGCTGAGGTCCTTGACGCGACGGAGGTCGACGAGGGATGCCGGCAGGAAGCCGCGCAGGCCGATGTCGAGAATGAGGCCGCCCTTGACGACTTCGATGACTTCGCCCTCGACGTTCTCGCCGTTGTTGAACTTCTCCTCGACGCTGATCCAGGCACGCTCGTACTCGGCGCGCTTCTTGGAGAGGATCAGACGGCCGTCCTTGTCTTCCTTCTGGAGAACGAGAGCCTCGATGGAGTCGCCCAGCTTGACGACCTCGGAGGGGTCGACGTCCTTGCGGATGGAGAGCTCGCGGACGGGGATGACGCCTTCGGACTTGAACCCGATGTCGAGCAGAACCTCGTCGCGGTCGATCTTGACGATGGTGCCGGTGACGAGATCGCCCTCGTCAAACGGGTTGATGGTGCCGTCGATCAGCTGGTTGAGCTCCTCATCGGAAGGAACGTCGGTCATGTCGATGACGGAAGGATTCTTGATTTCGCTCAAGAGGTCCCCTTTCTTTGGGACCCGCGCGAATAAGTAGTCGTAGTAATACTTATACTCGAGGGCCAATAGATGCATCACGGTGCGGCCTATTCCGCACACGGTAAGACATTGTACATGAATCCCCCTCGATGCCCGCGGCGAGATTTGTGGATTTTGGCCCGATTCTCTGCCCCGCACCCGCGCATAGCAAACGGCCGCGTCCGAGCGTGTTGCCCAGACGCGGCCGCCGTTGTCTTGACCGTTGTCGATAGGCCTACAGCGCGCTGTCGCCGCGCTCGCCCGTGCGGATCCTCACGGCCTCCTCGACCGGCGAGACGAAGATCTTGCCATCGCCCACCTGGCCGGTCCTGCAGGTCCTGCACACGATGTCGATGACGTCTTCCACCATGTCGTCGCTCACCACGAACTCGCACTTGATCTTGGGCAAGATGTTCATGATGACCTCGTTGCCGCGGAAGTACTCCTTCCATCCCGACTGGTTGCCGCAGCCGTGGACAGAGCTGACGGTCATGCCGCCGATCTGGCTCGCGAGAACCGCGTCTTTCAAAGGCTCGAGAAAATCAGGACGGATAATAGCCTGTACTCGTTTCATAGTCGCCCCTCCTAGTCCATGCCGTCAAACGCAGGGTACGCGTCTTCGCCGTGTACTGCGATGTCCATGCCGCGTGCCTCTTCCTCTTCGCTCACGCGCAGGCTGCCATGGAAGCAGGCCTTGACGATGAGACCGATGACAAGCGTCGCGACAGCCACGAAGACGATCGTGATGAGGATACCGGAGATCTGGCTGAGCAGCAGGCTCGGGTCGCCGGTGTAGAGCAGTCCACCGTAGTCAGTCCACGACAGGCTCGGCACGCAGAAGATGCCCGTGAGGATGCCGCCGACGATGCCGCCGATGCCGTGGCAGCCAAACGCGTCGAGCGCGTCGTCGTAACCGAGCTTCGCCTTGAGCTTGGCGATGGCGAAGTAGCAGATGGGGCTCACGATGAGGCCCATGACGAGCGCAGCCCAGGGCTCAACGAAGCCCGCGGCCGGGGTGATGACGACCAGGCCGGCGACCAGGCCGGTGACGGCACCGACGAGCGTGGAGTGCTTGGTCGAGATCTTGTCGACGATCATCCAGGAGATCATCGCGGCGCCGGAGGCGACGAGCGTGTTGACCATGGCGAGCGCAGCTACGCCATCATCGAGCGCCAACGCGGAGCCGCCGTTGAAGCCCATCCAGCCGAACCACAGCAACGCGGCGCCGATAGCGGCGAGCGGCGTGTTGTGAGCGCGGTAATTGGCGTTGCCGTAGCCGCGGCGCTTGCCGCAGAGCAGCGCGAGCACGAGGCCGGTAACACCAGAGGAGATGTGGACGACGTCGCCGCCGGCAAAGTCGAGCGCGCCAATCGTGCCGCCGATGAGGCCACCGCCCCAGACCATGTGCGCGAGCGGGCCGTAGACGACGATGACCCACACGGAAAGGATGGCCGCGATAGCGCCGAACTTGATACGACCAGAGACGGAGCCGACGATGATGCCGACCGTGATGCAGCAAAACGCGCCTTGGAACAGCACGAACGCCATATCGGGAAGTCCCTCGACGCGGGTCTCGATTGCAGCGGTCATATCAGTGCCCGCCAAGAACAGCTGATCGAAACCGCCAATGATCTGACCGATGAAATCGCCCGAGTCGGCTGGGAACTGATACCCGAAGGCAATCGAGTACCCCAAGATGACCCAGATCACCGAGCAGACCCCGATTGCGAGAAACGCCATGATGATCGTGTTGCCGACGTTTTTCTTGCGTGACAGGCCGCCGTAGAAAAACGCCACGCCAGGTGTCATGAACAGCACCATCGACGCGCAGATGAGAATGAAGACCGTCAATGCAGTATCCATGCGCATCCTCCTTGATATGCGTAACGAATAGGACGGTCTCTATTCTTGACCTGGGGATGCAGGCGCAGGTTAAGCACGTGTTACAAACGATTAAGCCTTTGTTTCGAGAATATTTTCATTTTGTTTCGGCGCTCGCCTCACAGTCAATTAGCTCGCGTTTCAGGCGATTTCGCTCCCGCCAAAGGGCGCAATGCCGTGAAACGCGAGCTAACCGCGCTAGCTAGTGAGCAATCGCCCAGTTGGGGCCGGTCTGGATATCGGCGGTGAGCGGGACCGAGAGCTTGACGACGTTGTCCATGACGTCACCCACGAGCTCGGTCAGGCGCTCGACCTCGTCGTTGGGGCACTCGAAATCAAGCTCGTCGTGCACCTGGATGACCATGCGGGACTTGAGCCCCTCGGCGCGCAGGCGCTGCTCGACGCGAATCATCGCGAGTTTGATGATGTCGGCGGCGCTCCCCTGCATGGGATGGTTCATGGCCGTGCGCTCGCCGAAGTGGCGCATGTTGACATTTGATGAGCTGAGCTCGGGGATATGGCGCTTGCGCCCGAACATCGTGACGGCATATCCCGTCTCGTGCGCCTCGGCGACCGTGCGATCCAGATACTCGCGCACGCCCGGGTATGCGCGGTAGTAGCGGTCGATCATCTCCTGCGCCTCGGCCATGGGGATATGCAACGACTGCCCGAGCCCAAAGGCCTGCTGGCCGTAGACGATGCCGAAGTTGACGGCCTTCGCATGGCTACGCATCTCCGGAGTCACCTCCTCGACCGGCACGCCGAACACGCGCGCGGCGGTCTGGGCGTGGAAATCCTCCCCGCTTCTGAATGCCGCGATGAGCCCCTCGTCTCCCGAGAGGTGCGCGAGGAGGCGCAGCTCGATCTGCGAGTAGTCGGCGCTCAGGAACACGCCGTTTTCCGGTGCGACGAACGCCGTGCGGATACGGCGCCCGAGCTCGGTGCGCACGGGAATGTTCTGCAGGTTGGGGTTCGAGCTCGACAGGCGGCCCGTCGTGGTGACCGTCTGGTTGAAGCTCGTGTGGATCCTGCCATCGTTGGCGTTGATGAGCTGCGGCAGGGCGTCGAGATACGTCGATTTGAGCTTGGCCAGCTCGCGGTACTCGATGACCTTGGCGGGGACGGGATGGTCGTCTTTGAGCTTCTCGAGGACCTTCTCGTTGGTCGACCAGCCGTTCTTGTTCTTCTTCGACTTGCGCGAATCGAGCCCCAGCACGTCGAACAGGATATGTCCGAGCTGCTTGGGCGAGTTGATGTTGAAATCCTCCCCTGCCAGCTCGATGATCTGGTCGTGGAGCTGCTGGATGCGCCCTTCGATGCTGTCCGAGATCTGCTTGAGCACGTCCGTGTCGATGTGCACGCCCACATGTTCCATCTGGGTGAGTACGGGGAGCAGCGGCATCTCGATGTCGGTGAACACGCTGTAGCTCTTGTCGGACTTGAGGCGCTGCTCGAGCACGTCGACGAGCGCCGCGCACACGGCCGCCTCGAACTGCCCCGAACTCGGAGAGCCCTCGCCGGTGGGCGCAGGCAGGAGCAGGTACTTTTCCGCAAGTTCCGTTGCCGAGTAGCTCTTGCCCGACTCAAGCAGGTAGGCAGCGACCCCGCAATCGAACAGCCGCGCGCCGTCGATGTTGTCGAAACTGTAGCCGTGCTGCGTGCCGACGGGGAACACCTCGCGCAGCACGTGCTTGATGTCCGCTGCGGCGAGCTTGCCGGAATCGAGGAGCTGTGCCACGAGCGGGGCTGCCTCTTCAAGCTCCACCTGGGCAAGCCCGGCACCGTCCGAGAACACGAGGTTGTAGGTGTTGTCGAACAGCGACAGCTCCGTCGGCTCGTCGATGGCGACCGCCACCCAGCGCCCGCCGTTGATGGCGGCATTCACGAACTGCGCCGCGTCTCTCGAGACGTGGTAGCTCAGCTTGACCTGCGGCTCTGCGGCGGCAGCGGCGGCCTTCCCCTCGTCGCCGAGCAGGTCGAGGACGCTCCTGAGATGACGGTTGAAGTGCAGTGCCCCAAACGCCTCGGTGACCTTTTCCGGCTCGAAGTTGGGGAACGCCAGCCCGTCCAGATCGAGCTCGAAGTCGAGGTCGCGCACGATGGTCGCGATCTTGCGCGAGAGAAACGCGAGGTCCTTGTTGTCGCGCACCTTCTCGAGCTGCTTGCCCTTGAGGTCGTCGAGGTGCTCGTAGAGCCCCTCGATGCTGCCGTACTTCTGCAGGAACTTGGACGCCGTCTTGGGGCCGACGCCCGGTACGCCGGGGATGTTGTCGGCGGTATCGCCCATGAGCCCGAGATAGTCGGGGATCTGCTGCGGCGTGACGCCGTACTTTTCCTCGACGCCGGCCGGGTCGTAGATGATGACGTCGGTGATGCCCTTTTTCGTGTTGACGATGGAGGTGAGCTCGCTTGCGAGCTGGCAGGCGTCCTTGTCGCCCGTGACGAGAAGCGTCCGGTCCCCACGGGCCTCGTCGCGCGCCGCCACGGTGCCGAGGATATCGTCGCCTTCCCAGCCCGGCACCTTGACCACGGGGATGTTCATGGCCTCGAGTAGAGACTCCACGAGCGGGAACTGCACGCGCAGGGCCTCGTCCATGGGCGGACGCTGCGCCTTGTACTGCTCCATAGCCTCGATGCGGAACTTGGGCTTTCCGGCATCGAACGCGCACACGATGCCGTCGGGGTGCGCGACCTCGATAAACTTGAGCAGCATGGACATGAAGCCGAACGCCGCGTTTGTGGGCGTGCCGTCGGGCGTGTTCATGGGCGTTTGAACGGCATGGTAGGCACGGTGCATGAGCGAGTTTCCGTCGATGACGGCGATTTTGCGATTGGCCATAAGGAAAGACCCTCCGAGACGATCAAGTAGTTGCCCCTATCATACCCGACTCCTGCCACGGCTTCTTGGCCGCGAACCCAGGGGGTTCGAGTATGATAGGCCGCATGGTACAGCAGACAAGCGACACGAAACGACCCTTCGACTTTGGCGAGGTCTCGGAGGCGACCCGCCACTCCATGCAGGGCAACAAGCGGCGCGACACCAAGCCAGAGTTCGTCGTGCGGCGCATGCTGCGCGAGTTCGGATGGACGGGCTACCGCCTGGACTGGAAGAAGTGCAAGGGGCACCCCGACATCGCCTACCCGGGACGCAAGATCGCCATCTTCGTCAACGGCTGCTTCTGGCACCACCACGAGGGTTGCCGCTATGCCACGACCCCCAAGAAGAACGTCGAGTATTGGAACGCAAAGTTCGAGCGCAACAGGGCACGCGACGCCGAGACGGCACAGACGCTCGAGGCACAAGGTTGGAACGTCGTCGTTATCTGGGAATGCGAGCTGAAAAAGGACAAGCTCGAGCAGACGCGCGAACGGCTCCATGACGCGCTCGAATACGCCTTCGTGTCGGTGGACGCCCCCGCATCCGACAAGCCAGACGCGAGCGCCTAGCGCTGGCAGAGGCGCCTGACGGCGCTAGAGCGCCCGGAAGCCTAGGAAAGCCCCAGCCATATCGCGAACTTGGGCGCATAGCCCATGATGAAGATGATCACTCCCAGGATGGGGATGCCATACGAGCACCAGATGCGCGCCTTGCGCGGGAACTTGATGCCCTCGCCCGCGTCCGCCTCCTTGATGAAGTTGTCCCAGCCCCATCCCAGCTTGGTGCAGCAGAACACCGCGAAGATCAGACCGCCGAGCGGCAGGATGTTGTTGGAGACGATAAAGTCCTCGATGGACTGGATGTCGCCGATGCCGGGGACGACGAACCCGCTCCACACGTTGAAGCCGAGCACGCACGGGATGCTGAGCAGTGCGAGCGCCACGCCGTTGCGCAGCACGGCCTGGCGGCGCGTCCAGCCCCAACGGTCCATGGCCCAGGTGACGAGCAGCTCGAACACGCCTATGACCGTGGAGAGCGCCGCAAAGCTCATGAAGACGAAGAACAGCACGCCCCACAGACTGCCGAGTGGCATCTGCCCAAAGACGACGGGCAGCGTCTGGAACACGAGCGACGGACCCGCATCCGGGCTCACGCCGTAGGCAAAGCACGCGGGAAAGATAATGAGGCCCGCCATGATGGCGACTGCGGTGTCCATGCCGACAGTCGAGAGCGCCTCGCCCGTGAGGCTGCGCTCCCTGCCGATGCGGGACCCGAAGATCGCCTGCCCGCCCATGCCGACGGACAGCGTGAAGAACGCCTGCCCCATGGCAGCGTAGACGGCACTGCCGAACGTGCTCGCCCGCTCCCCGAATGTGTCGCCCGCAAACAGGTGATTGAAGTCGGGCATGAGGTAGAACGCGATGCCGTCCGCCGCGCCGGGCAGGGTCACCGCGCGGATGCACAGAATGATGAGGATGACGAACAGGGCCGACATCATGAACTTGGTGATACGCTCGACGCCCTTCTCGATGCCGAGGGCGCAGACGAGCATGCCGATGGCCACGGTGACGAACGTCCAGGCAAGCATCTCGGAGGGGTTGCCCACCATCGCGCCAAACGCCAGAGCAGAAGTCGAGGCATCGGCGCCGTCGAACATGCCCGACCCCAACTTGAAGATGTAGGCGAGCATCCACCCGCAGATCGTCGTGTAGAACATGAGCAGAAGCATCGAGCCCACGTAGCCCCACGGGGCAAACCACTTGAAGCTCTTGCCGGATGGCAGGACATCAAAAGAGCGCGCCGTCGATTTCTGGCTCGCGCGGCCGACGGCAAACTCCATGACCATGATGGGCAAGCCGAGCACGAGCAGAAAGACGAGGTACAAGATGATGAATGCCGCGCCGCCGTACTGGCCGACGATGTAGGGGAAGCGCCAGACGTTTCCCAAGCCGATTGCGCAGCCTGCAGCCACAAATAAAAACCCGAGGCGCGACTTGAAATGCTCGCGGCCCTCGGATGCCGATTCTTGCTCCTGTGCCATGGTGATACTCCCCGTGCATGCGTCTTGCAAATGTCGCGATTGTACCAGAAGCAAGATAATGCGAGCCACGGAACGAACGACCGACGGCCTACGGCAGAAAGCGCTCGGGCGACCTGCGTTGGCTCTACTCCCACATGTAGCCGACACCGCGCACGGTACGCAGGTGGGAGGCGAGCTCGTTTCCGAGCTTGGCGCGCACGCGGCGCACGTGCACGTCGACCGTGCGCGAACCCCCGTAGTAGTCAAAGCCCCACACGCGGCTCAGCAGCGCGTCGCGCGAATAGGCATGGCTCGGGTGCGTCACGAGAAACGCGAGCAGCGCATACTCGAGGTACGTGAAGTCGACGGGCTGGCCATCGACGATTACCTGGTAGGTCGACAGGTTGATGGCCATGGACCCGAACGTGATGAAGTCGCTGCTCGAGACCTCCTCGCCCGGCCACAGCAGATGGCGCATGCGCACGACAAGTTCTTCATCCGGAGAGCTCGGCAAGACGAAATCTGCCGCGACGTGCGTGGGGAGTCGGAGCACCTTGAGGGCATCGGGGTCGACGACGAGCAGAACCGCGGTCCCCTCCACGGTCTGCAGGGCCTTTTCCAGATCCGAGAGGCTGGCGGCGCGTGCCGCGTCGACGCTGCAGATGACGAGGTCGACGCTGGGCAAGTGCTCCGCAACGTTGGTGGGGAGGCAGACGTCGAAGTCCGCGTCAAGCTCTGCGACCGCCTTTTGGTAGCGGGCGTACCCCTGCATATTCTCCTGTACGTATAAAACGCTTTTCCGATGCAAAATATGCTCTTTCCCTGTCAGTGCCTACAGAATCGGGAAGTTCCTGTCGATCTCCCACTGCGTGACCTGGGACTGGTACTCACGCCACTCCTCGCGTTTGTTGTCCACAATGAACTTGTGGAGCCGCTCGCCGAGCACCTCTTTCATGAGCTCGGATTCTTCGAACAGAGTGACCGCCTCGCCCAAGTCGCCCGGCAGGACCGCATAGCCGTTGCGGCGCAGCTCGTTTCGGCCCATGTCGGTGAAGTCGTCCGTGATGGGCTCGGGGAGCTCAAGACCGTCTTCGATGCCCTTCAGGCCGGCGCCGAGCAGCGCGGCAAACACGAGGTAGGGGTTGCACGAGGAGTCCGCGGCGCGGTACTCGAAGCGGACCGACTCGGACTTGCCGCGCTTGAACAGCGGCACGCGCACAAGCGCGCTGCGGTTGCTGCGCGCCCACGAGACCGAGAGAGGCGCCTCGAACCCGGGGACGAGACGCTTGTACGAGTTGACGTACTGGTTGGTGAGCAGCGTGAACTCGGGCGCGTACTTGAGCTGACCGGCCATGTAGTGCTTTGCCAGCTCGGAAAGCTCGAACCCCTGCGGGTCATCTGGATCGTAGAAGGCGTTCTCGTCGTTGCGGAACAGCGACTGGTGCACGTGCATGCCGCTGCCGTTGTAGTCGGGCATGGGCTTGGGCATGAAGCTCGCGTGCACGCCGTGCTTGAGGGCGATCTCCTTCACGACGAGGCGATATGTCATGACCGCGTCTGCCATCGACAGCGCGTCGTCATAGCGCAAGTTGATCTCCTGCTGCGAGGGCGCTGCCTCGTGATGCGAGTACTCGACGGGAATCCCCATCTTCTCCAGGGTGAGGATCGTGTCGCGGCGCAGGTCGGAGGCCATGTCGTCGGCGGTCAGGTCGAAGTAGCCGGCGTAGTCGATCGGCTCGGGCGTCTTGTTGTTCTTGAAGTAGAAGTACTCGACCTCGGGGCCAACGTTCATGACGTAGCCGGCATCTGCCGCCTTCTTGATCATGCGGCGCAGCACGTAGCGCGGGTCGCAGTCGAACTGCTCGCCTTCGGGCGTGCAGATGTTGCAGAACATGCGGGCGACGCCGTCGTCCTTTGGCCGCCATGGCAGGACCTGGAACGTGCGCGCGTCGGGAAACGCGAGCATGTCGGACTCGGTGCTGCGGGCAAAGCCCTCGATGGAGCTGCCGTCAAAGCTCAGGCCTTCCGAAAACGCGGCGTCGAGCTCGCTCGGAGTGATGGCAAAGGACTTCATCTGCCCCATCACATCGGTGAACCACATGCGGATGAAGTGGATGTGACGCTCGTTGACCGTCTTGAGGACGTAATCGGTGTTCGCGGCGTTGGCACCGCCGAAGAAACTATTCAGTGCATCGGGCATAGTTCGGTACTCTTCCTCCCAGCCGTCTGTTTGCATAGTTCGTATGATACCTACTCGTGCGAAAAACAGTAGCAGCACAATGTAAACAGCAGGTTTCGCGATTGGGCAAGCATAGACGTGGGCAGGGCCTTATACTACTTTGCGTCGGATAATCGAACCGAGACGCGCGCGTTCCCCGATGTGCGCCGCCGCCTAACGCGGGCACATCGCATCGCAGCAGGGGTTCGCGGTGCCGGGCGGTTCCAAAAGGAAAAGAGATGGACATGATTGCAAAGACGACCATCCAGCACATGATCGACGCGCTCGAAAAGGGGCAGGCCCCCGAAGTCGATCCCGAGGAGATTCCCTACTTTTCCAAGGCAGCACTCGCGGAGAACCCCGTCGTCACCGAGCAGCATCTGGAAGAGATCTTGGACAGGCTCACCAAAGCGGACATCCCGACGCTCAAGCGTGCTCTCGTGAGCCTGGAGCACGACGACCAGGCATGGCTTGGCTTCAAAGTGGTCACCGACCCGGCTGCCTGCACGAGCGACGACCCTGGCGACGAGGACACGCCCATCAGCTCAGACTGGGGCCCTTCCGAAGACGGGCAATCGTGCATCTTCTTTGCAAACGAGGGGAAAGACATCGTCTGCTCGCGCCCCTGGAACAAGCGCGACCGGTTCCAGATGCTCGACATCACACGCGGGCCGAGCATGCACAAAGACCAGTTTGCCGGCGTGACCTGGGTCTCGACCCCGTTGTTCGCCACCCAGCGCGTCGTCATCTACGGAGCGGGCGACGTGAGCGTCGCGCTCGCCCGCTACGCGCACGACTGCGGGTTCGACACGCTCGTCGTCGACGATGACGCGAGCTTCCTGTCCAAGGAGCGCTTCGCGACAAGCGAGCGCGTCTTGCTGTCGGAGGACTGGAGCGACCTGCCCGAGAAGGTCGAGCTCACCGCAAACGACTACTGCGTCTGCGTGAGCCGCGGGCACGTCCACGACGTGGCCACGGTCGCCTTCAGCGTGAAGTCGCCCGCTGCCTACGTCGGCATGATGGGGCATCCTGCCAAGAACAAAGACGTCTTCGACAAGCTCGTCGCCCACGGGGTCGACGAGGAGGCGCTCAAGGGCGTGCACGCCCCCATCGGCATCAAGATTGCCGACAAGACCCCGGCAGAAATAGCAATCAGCATCATCGCCGAGCTCATCGACGTCCGCGGCAAAGCGCGCAAGCAGGCTGCTGCCAACGTCGCGGCGCTCGTGAGCGACCAGGCAGCCAGCAGCCGATAGACAAAGCGAGAGAAAGAAGACCATGGGCAAGCTCGACACGATAGAGACCATCGCCGCGAAGGTATCGGACACGTCCATTGTGACGACACCCAAGCGCTGCTCGTACATCCGCAACTGGAACTCGAAGTGCAAGCAGTGCCTGAACGTGTGCCAGCACGAGGCGATCAGCCGCTCGATCGGGCACCTCAAGATCGATCCGAACGCCTGCACCAACTGTGGGGCGTGCGTGGCGGCTTGCCCGACCAGCACCTTCAACACGACGGCGCCGAGCATGAACGAGCTTGTGCGGCAGGCGCGCATCTCGGCGCAGCGCAACGACGGCATCGCGGTGTTCTGCTGCACGCCTCACGCGGTGACGAAGCACATCAACACCGAAAACGCCGTCGTGCTCCCCTGCCTCAACTACCTCGACGAGTACCTGATCATCGGGCTGTTCGCCATGGGCATCCACACGGTGCGCATCCTCCATATCGACTGCACCGGGTGCAAGACCGATTGCTCGGAGCCCTATGTGGACACGATGCTGGAGAGCACGAAAAACCTCATGCGGCTGTGGAAGATCCCGGGGACGCTCGACGTGCTCGACTACGTGCCGACGCAGTTCAAGCTGGAGACGAGCGGTCACAAGGGCAGCGCGATCACATCTGACCGCAGAGGCGCCTTCAAGCAGGCGGGCGGCTCGCTTCTCGGCATGCTCATGGACGCCGTCGACGATACGGTGGGCAAGGTCACCGGCGAGCAAAAGCCCAAGGAAGACCCGGACAAGCAGGTCATCGTGCGGATGGACGAGGTCTTTCCGCCCGACAGCTACCGCAGCGTGCGCTTGCTGCACATGCTCGACCACCTGGGCGAGCGCCCGTACGGCTCGACCATCGACACGCGCTTTTGGGCGACGGTTTCCATCGACCCGAACAAATGCCGCTATTGCGGGGCGTGCTCGAACATGTGCGTGACGCGTGCGCTCAAGTACAGCACCGACGAGCAGGGGCTTGCGACGCTCACGTTCCAGCCGTCGCTGTGCATCGGTTGCGGGCTGTGCAAGGACTCGTGCCTGACGCGTTCGCTCGTCTACACCACGAAAGTGCTCGCCGACGACCTCGACGCCGACACGGTCAAGTATCTCTACGAGGACCACGAGCAGCCCAAGCGTCGCAACAGCTTCTTCAGCTAGTGTGGCAGCGCCACTCTTTTCGTGCAGCTCACGCGGGATGTGTGGCACTGCCACGTTTCTCGCGCCGTAAACGTGGGATGTGTGGCACTGCCACGTTTCTCGCGTTGCGTGCGTGGGATGTGTGGCACTGCCACGTTTCTCGCGCAGGAAGCGTAGGGGATATGGCAAGGCCACGATTCCCGCGTGCGAGAACCGTGGCCAAACGCCAGCTGTCTATTCCCCCTACCCCAGATCCAGCGAGCTCACCTCGCGGACGTGGTCTTTCTCGGTATAGGAGACCGTTACCGTCGTGCCACTCGTGACAAATGGCAGGTTCTCGTTCACCTTGACCGTCGCCGTGTAAATGCTCGAATCATCCTTGAGCTTGAAGTAGTACACCGTGTTTCCGTCCACGACGACGCTTTGGATCGCATCGACCGTGCCGGTAATCGTCGGGACGTCGGTCGCCTTCGCGATCTCCGATGCGTTCACGTCTACCTGGTCGTCCTTGGCGAGCGCGGTAATGTAGTTCTTCTGCGCCTCGCTAACCGTGCTGCCCGTTCCGACGATCTGGTACTGCTGCACGTCGATGAAGGCGTACATCTTGACAAGCCCCGCACTGTCCTTGAGCGACAGAAAGTACGTCGGCCTGTCGGCGATGTTCAACAGCAACGGAGACGTCGCCTTGTACGACATCTGCTGCACCTGGCCTTCTGCAGACGACATCGCCGAGGATTCGGTCGCGCCCGCGCAGGTGTAGTACTTGGTCTGTTTCGTACGAAGGTTGACGAGCGTGAAGCCGACGAGCGATTCGTCGCTGTTTGCCGAGGTCATGCCCGTGTACATGTACACGTCGTCGTTGATGGCGAGGTAGTTGTAGCCGCTGGTCGAGCTGCCTGCCGACGAGTCGGACTGCTTGCCGTTGAACAGACTCGGCGCCGTGGAGCCAGTCGGGACGAGCACACCCGACTGCCCGATGAGCGAGTTCCAGAAGCCTCCACGGTAGCGGCCGTAGTAGCCGAGCTGGTCGTAGACCATGTCAGCCGTGTAGACCTTGTCGCACCAGGTGGGAACAGACTCCGCATCGTACTTGGTGGTCTCGCCCGTGCACGCATCCACGAGGATGGCGCCGTCGTAGTCCTCGCCACCGAACAGCCCGATGCGCATGTTGACCGTCGGGACGATCCAGTACGGGTTGCCGTCGTCATCGAGCTCGAACGCCGCGACGCCGAACATTTCGGTCGGATACTGGAAGCGCACGTAGCGGTACAGGTAGTTGTTGAAGTGCTCGCCCGTCGATATGTGCATGTAATGGCCTTCGGGCAGGCGCACGAGCTGCGTGTCCTGCGTCGCCATATTGACCGTCACGAATCCGGGGAGACCCTGCATCGTGTTGGTAATCCACTTGATGGGGTCGGCGTACACGAGCGGCGCGACGCGATACGGCGCGTTCTTGTAGTTGATCTGCGTGTACGAGTCGTAGCCCTCGTCGATGCCGAACTGGCTGACGAGGTCGCTCATCTCGCCAATGGTCCTGCTGCCCAGACGTACGGCCGTCCCCTTGTCGACCACGGGCACGCTGTTCATGGAAATCTCGTTGATGTCTTCGGAGAAGTTACCATCTTCAACCTGCACGAGAGCCGAGTACGCACGCGCGTTGAAGAACGGCGAGCTTGCCACGTTGCCGATGATCAGGCCCAAGATCAGCACAAGGATGAGCACGATGATCCAGAAGATGAAACCATGCTGCTTCTTCTCGCCCTTGGCGCGCTTGCGGTGGCGACGCTTGCCAGAAAACTCCTCCCCCATATCGCCTGCGCCCTCAGCAGAGCTCGACGCCGAGCTGCCACGGCGGCGGAACAGCCCCGTCAGCGCGCCGAGAAAGCCCTCGCGGCGCAGCGTGTCGCCGAAATCCGTGACGAACTCCGAGCCGGCGTCATGCAGGCGCGGCAGCCCAAAGCACACGCCAATGACGACGAGGCACCAGATGACGAACCACCAGAAGTCGACGCTTTTGATGTTGATGGGCGGAATCGTGATGTAGTAGAAGATTCCGATTACCACGACCGTGATAATCGCCGGGATTACAAATCTCGTTTTGACGTTCATTCGTCTTCCTTTCGCATGCATCGGGCGAAGTTACGTGCTACGAGCCATCCGTCAGACGCTTGTGCGCGGCTTCGATCTGCCGCTGCGACATGTTCGAAGAACCCTCGATCCGGATGTTTGCCGCTTTGCCGCTTCCCAGCTCCTTGGCGGTGACGTGGACGATTCCATTCGCGTCGATCTGGAACGTGACCTCGATCTGCGGCTTTTGCATGCCGAGGTGCAGCCCACCCAGGCGGAACTTGCCGAGCGACGTGTTCTGGCTCGCGCGTGGCGCCTCGCCTTGGAGCACGTTGATCTCGACCATCGTCTGCATGGGCGTCACGGTCGTGTATATCTCGCTGTGCATGGCCGGCAGGGTCGAGTTTCGCGGGATGAGCACGCTCACGCCGTCGTTGATGACCTCGATGCCGAGCGAGTGCGGCGTCACGTCGAGCAGGAGCAGCCCTCCGACCTCGCCCGACAAAACGCCTGCCTGCAGGCATGCGCCAATCGCGACGCTCTCGTCGGGGTTGATGCTCTCGCTCGGCTCCTTGCCGATGAGGTTGCGTACGGCCTGCTTGACGGCGGGGATGCGGCTCGAGCCGCCCACCATGAGCACCTTGCCGATAGACGAGGCGATCTTGCCGGCATCGGCGAGCGCGCGCTGGCACGGCCCCATTGTCCGCTCGACCAAATCGTGTGTGAGCTTGTCGAACTCGGCGCGCGTGACCTGCGTTTCGAAGTGAATTGGCTGCTTGTCCTTGGTGGCGAGGAACGGCAGGTTGACCGTCGTCTGCATGACAGCGGAAAGTTCCTTCTTCGCGTTTTCCGCCGCCTCGCGCAGGCGGCTCATCGCCGCCGGCTCGCCGTGCACGTCCACGCCGCTTTCGCTTTTGAAGCGCCGCACGAGCTCCTCGGTGAGGCGCGCGTCGAAGTCGTCTCCGCCCAGGTGGTTGTCGCCTGCCGTGGCCAGGACCTCGATGACGCCGCTTTGGATGGACAGGATGGAGACGTCGAAGGTGCCTCCGCCCAGGTCGTAGACCATGACGGCCTTGTCCTCCTCCTTGTCCACTCCATAGGCGAGCGCGGCTGCCGTCGGCTCGTTGACGATGCGCTGCACGTTGAGGCCGGCGATGACGCCGGCATCCTTCGTGGCCTGGCGCTGCGCATCGGTGAAGTAGGCGGGCACGGTGATGACCGCGTCGGTGACGGGCTCGCCCAGATACTTCTCGGCATCCCGCTTGAGCTTGTCCAAGATCATGGCGGAGATCTCTTGTGGCAGGTACTTCTTGCGGTCGATCTGGATGGGGCGCGTCGAGCCCATCTGCCGTTTGATCGACACGATGGTACGGTCGGGGTTCATCGCCTGCTGGCGACGGGCGACCTCGCCGACGAGGCGCTCCCCCTTCTTGCTGAACGCCACGACGGACGGCGTCGTGCGCGAGCCCTCGGCGTTGGGGATGACGACGGGCTTGTCGCCTTCCATCACCGCGACGCAGGAGTTGGTGGTGCCGAGGTCGATGCCGATGAGCTTACTCATGAAACTCCTTCACGAAATGGGCGATAAGTGCTGCAGACGTGGGCGTGCACAGCTCCCCTTCGAGCCTGGTGGCCTGCACCGGGATGTTGAAGCGCTCGAGGATGGCGGCGGTTGCGGGGGCGGGAATGTCGAGCACGCCGTGCGCGCATTCCACCGTGCCGCTGCCCACCTGCACGGGCGTGGCGGTGATCTTCTCCGGCGCGATGAGCTCGATGGCGGTGCAGATGCCGAGGATGGCGCGGCAGGTCATGGCCTCACCGACCTCGTGGAAGTGCGTCTCGGACACCTCGCAGCCGTGCACCTTGGCCTCCGCCTCGGCAAGGATCCGGTAGACCTCCTTGGCCTCGGACTTTGCGAAGTCGCTTGCAACCGTCGTGTCGATGGCGGTGCAGACCTCGTCGAAGTTGTTGAGGTGCAGGCTCGCCGGGATGCTCTCGTCGTCGACGACGTAGGCGATGCGGGTCTTCTCGGGCTTGTCGAGCAGCTCGATGGTCCTGCCGAAAATCGCCTGGCGCGTTGCCGTGCGGGAGAGGTCGAAATGGAGTTCGTCTCGTGCCACTTTGCGGTCCTTCCTGTGGGAAACCGTGACATACAGTTGCCTTGATAATGCTGCATTTCGCGTCGCAATAAAAGCGCGATTTCCAAGTGTTTGGCTTTCGTCACGTAGCCGCCCTAAAAACGAGGGGCATGCGCCCCATTTGAGCACATGCCCCTTGCCTTGAACGAGCCGCGAGCGCCTAGCGGATGAAGATCGGAATCCC
>OLPZ01000368.1_pt1 | contig 36226 bp, 26 predicted proteins | sample 1672711 | NCBI WGS metagenome assembly OLPZ01 (sample SAMEA3136716, study PRJEB25190) | human gut metagenome
CCAGACTGGCTTCCGCGACCGCGCAAGCCGGGATGGAATTCGAGATGGACGCCATCGCGGCCTGCTTCATTGGCGGTACTGCGGTAACCGGTGGCATCGGCACCATCCCCGGTGCTGTTGTCGGCGCCTTCGTGATGGGCGTCATCAACCAAGGCCTGTCCATCATGGGTGTCGATACCGCAATCGTGAAGACCATCAAGGGTCTGGTGCTCCTGGGAGCCGTCGCGGTCGACATCATGTCGAAGCGCAAGAAGAGCTGAAGTCATAGAGCCGAAGAATCTGTCGGATCCGTCCGTATACAAGGCGGATCCGACTTTCCCATATCTCGCCTGTCCTGCAACGTCCTGAAAAAACATCGGCTTTCGGAAGAACGCATATCTTGAAAAAGGAAACCATGATGAAACTCACCACCTCCGGCCGCGCACGTCTCTATGCGATTACCAGTGCTTCCTGCATTATTTGGCTGGTTCAGTCCGTAATCGAAGCAAACGAGGATGGAACATTGTTCTCCTATGCGACGATCATTCTCTCCCTATGTCTGGTGTTCGTCTCCGGATATTGCGCATTCAATGCGATTAGGGATTGGAACGTCAAAGATAACGAGTCGAAGCATAAGTCTGAGTGAGGGGCCATCCTCCGGACTCATTGCCAGTAAAAATAGCCGGTAGGGGCATTCGCGGCCTGCCGCAATGAGGAGACCTGCAATATCAGACCCTGCCGTTCATGCCCACTGGTGCCGTACGTGCCCTGTTCGATCGTGGCGTCGATGGTCACCCAGTCATATTCGTGCAGTTTGGCGGCTTTTGCGGTGACGGCGGTGAATCCGAATGGTGTCATGTCCAAGATGCAGCAGCTCATGAACTGGCGGGAGATCTGGAATTCGTCGGTGCCGAGCGTGGACGGTTTGCTGACGAAACCGGTGATGCGGATACGGTAACCGACGTAGGATTGCGGATTGTGGTCGATGTGTTCGAACCATGAGCCGAATTCGTCGTTGCGTACGGTGATGGTTCTACGGGTGTCATCCAATCCGTGCAGATGCCGTGCGCCGTCCGCCGCGTACACGTTGCGGGGAATGGCGATGGCCCGTCCGCCTGCGTAGATGTCGAAACCGGTGCTGCCGCCCGCCTGCTGGAACGGTATGGTGATTAGCAGTGCCGGGATGATTAACGCGACCAGCCAGCGGAATGCCGACCGTTCGGTGGCATGGAACAGGCCCAGCCATGCGGCGGCAGCCAGAATCGACAATGCGATGACGGCGATGATCAGATACGGTTTCGAACGTGGCGTGGCCAGCGAAACGTATGCGCCGCTGGCCACGCTGTATGCGATGGCCGATGCGAGCGCTGCAAAGCAGAGTCCTTCAATTCGATTGGGGAGTGATGGCCGGCTGCGCATGTCAGGCTCCGGGCATCCAGTATTGCGCGATGCAGACGGCGGTGAAGCAGGCAATGGCGAACGTGCCGATGAATCTGATGACGAAACGTGGCCGGCATGCCGAAATGAGCATCAGCGTGTTCTTCAGATCCAGCACCGGGCCGAATGTCAGGAATGCGATCAATGCCGATTGCGGTAGTACGCCTACCATGCTCGAGGCGATCACGGCGTCGGAGGATGAGCATAGTGAGCAGAGAAACGCCAGCCCCATCGCCAGGATGATTGCGAGGATGCTTGCCAGTGTGGATGTGTCGAGACCGTTTGCCGATGGACGTATATATGTGCGCGCCAGGGAGGCGATGATGGCGCTGAACAGCAGGATTGGCATCATGTGTAGAAAATCGTGGTGTGTGCAGCGTAGAAAACGGATGATCGGCGGGTCGTCCGTCATCTTACGGGCATCGTCGCCGAGGCCGGTGCTGCAGCAGGCGTCATCTGCATGCCGCGTGCATGCGGTGCGATTCTTTATCGCATAATCCGCGTAATCCGTGCGATTCGCGTAATCCGTGCGATTCGCGTAATCCGTGGCGGTGGCGGAGCCTTTCGGCGGCCATAGCGCGAACGATGCGCCGACCGTCACGGCTATTATCATGCCCAGTCCCGTTCGCCAGAGCACCATCCATGGTTTGTCGGGAAACGCATACCAGGTGGACCATATCGCTATGGGATTCGTGACCGGTACGGCGGTCAGAAACGTGACCGCGCAGGGCAATGGCATGCGTTTGCGTACGATGCTTGCGAAGGTGGGCACTACCATGCAGTCGCATACTGGCAGGCATAATCCTGTGAGCAGGCCGATTGCGAGGCCGCCGAATGTCGAGTGTGGAATATGGCGGCGGATCAGCGATTCGCTGACGAATGTGGTGACGGCCGCCGACATCAACGCCCCCAGCATCATGAACGGAATGGCTTGCAGCATCAGTCCCGCGATGCCGGTCGTGATGCGAACCAGCGGAATGGTCAGGCCATGCGTCTCGAATGCGCGTGATGCCGCGATGAGGAAGGCGGCCAGCGGGGCGCCGACGATGAGAAAAAGATAATGGGCCGAATGGTCTGCGGGCGGATGGGAACTTTCAGCCATATCTGAAATCCTACCGGTCCAAGGTCGTTTTTCGGAGGGACGATGATTCGATTTCGTTCACTGTGAACGCTTAAGTTGCTGTTGAGTAAGGGAGTTGCGCATATCGCGCATTCGTAATGTGGAAGTCATTATGGCTGCGTTACCCTCGGTACAGTGAGAGGTGAGTCAATGAGGGGGAGGCGTGATGACGGAGTATGATCGCCTGCAGCAGGAGCCGGATACGCGCGATTCCCTTGCCGCGATGGCTTCTCGAGTTTCCATGCGGACCGTCTCTCAGGATTCTTCTGAAGACACTGCCGCCACGCAGCCGCTTCCACCCAGTTTCATTCCGACGGCGACCGGTCGGATTCGCCCCGTAACCGGCGCTTTTCCGCCTGTGCAGGCTGATGCGGCCACCTCTTCCCGCGAGGCGCGTTCCGTACAGTCATCTTCCAATATCTCGTTGCGTCGCACCGAACCCATCGTGATCGAGTCTTCCGCCGCATCGGTTCCGCGTAGGGTCTCCAGTGATCCTCGCCCCGTTGCTTAGACCGATTGGATTGACCGGATTGCTTGGCTCGATCGGATTGACGGAAGTTCGCGGATGGCGAAATCGTCCTTGCTATTGCGTTTTCTTCAACGCATCTTGAAATGCCGTTGCCTGTTTGTCGTAGGCAGCCTTGGCTTTTGTGGCGGTATCGGCGGTGTTGGAAGGGTTGTTGGAGCACTGCAGTGTGCTTGGAATGTCAACTTTTTCGCTATACAGATTCGACAATTGGTCAAGATTGTAGTTGGCATCCATGCTGGTGAAAGCGGAATCCACCTGCGTTTTGAGCTGGGAAGCCTTGAAATATGAGTTGTTCATATCGATGACGGCTTGTTGACAGGTGGATACTCGGACCAGCTCGTGCGTTCGCAGCGATGCGCGCGCTCCCATCCATCCAAAGCAGATGCTGCCGATGAGCACGATAATCGCCAAGGCGGCCACAACCGTGTGCATGGCTTGTCTCGTGCGTTTGCGTTCCCGTTCCATGCTGTCGTGTACGCCTTGCATCACTGCCGTATAGAAGCGGTCCTTGGGCACGAACATGGATTTGATGATGGCAGGCTTCGAGCTGGGAACGGCATGCCGAGCTTTGTGCCTGCCATGCTTTTTGCTGTGCCGTGCTGCCATATCACCCTTCTGTGCCACTACGCTGTTAGGCTGTGTGCCGCAGGCTTCGCAAGTACCTTCCTACTCTGATCGCCGCAGCATATGAAGCATGTTACCGTCTCGGCCTGTACAACAGAACAATCGGGCTATCATCATTGCAACGTATTCGCAAGGCAATGGGGCGGGGTGGTGCATGGCCGCCGAAATGTCCAGATCGCTTGGATTACTCGGCGGTTTCGCGCTTGTACTGCACGAACATCTTGACGGCGTAGGCAAGGCCGCTCAGCGCGAGGATGATCGCACAGGCAACGGAGATGCCGATACCGGTCTGCGCTAACTGGCTGTATTCCGACTTGGTCACGGCACCGGAGGCCGCGCTGGTCTGATTCGCGGATGACGCGCTCGCGGTGGTGCCGGACTTGGTCGTGCTGCCGTTGCCGGCGGCGGAGCTTGGTGCGGTGGTGGCGGAATCGTTGCCGGAAACCGTCTGAACCGCTGTGCCGTTGCTTGCGGCGGAGTTGGCTCCGGACGTGGTATCGGTTTCGGACAAGCCGTTCTGCGTATCCTTCAGCGCCTGAATGAACGACTTGTGCCATTCCTGGCGTGCGGCGACGAGCGAATCATGCTGGGTTTTCAATGCGGCGTGATCTTCCTGCAGATCGGTATGCAGCTGGTTGAGATGGGCCTGCGTATCCTGCGCATCCTGATGCAGGGTATCGTGCACCTCCTGACCGCGTTTGGAGGCACCATCGAGCGCGGTCTTGATGTCTTCGCGATCTTCCTGATAGTTCTTCCAAGCCTGCTCGCTGTACTGGCGCAACGCATCGGCGTCATCATGCGCATTCTGATGCAATTGCTCGGCATGCTGCTTGGCGGTGTCGAGGTCGGTCTTGAGCTGCTGGCCGGTCTGATGCACATGCTGCAACGTGTCGCAGAGCCTGTCCGTGTCGCAGGTGGTCATGTTCGGGCCGATTTCCGTGGTCGCTCCGGAGGTGCCGGTTTCGTCTGCCATGGCTGCGGACGGCAGTGAAACCATGCCGATTGTCAGCATGCCCGCGACTGCGATTGCTGCGATGCTTTTCTTCATTGGTGCCTCTCTATACGGTTACGGACCTGTTCGCGCACAACAAACGGCGCAATGCTCCCCTTGCGACATACTAGGAGCATTTTCCTCGCCGCAAAACCGATGGGAGTGCGGCAAATGACTAATTACGGACTAATTGCGCACCGCGACCGTGAACGGGCTGGCCGGGAGGGTGTCGCCGTTGTAGAGGATGCTCGAGCAGTCGGGATTGCCGCTCCACAGATAGCGCACCTGCGTCATGTCGGCCATGGTTGCCGTGGTGGAGGTGAGCGACACCTGATTGCCTTTGATCGTGGCCGTGGCCGACGTCCAGTTGCCGCTGTTGTCGGCCACTTCGAAGCCTTGCAGTGCATCGCCGGTGGGGGAGGCCACGTTCGCAATGCCGTCCAGTGGTGTGGCGTTCGGGGTTTTGGCATAGTCCGGTACGCTTGCCGTGGCGCTTTTAGCATAATTCGGCTTCATGGACTGCAGCTTGTCGGCGGTGCCGTCCTTGAATGACAGGGTGATGGCGGACTTGTCGGCGCTGTGCGTCGCCGATTCGATGATCGGTCCGGACGGTACGCTCTTGCCGGCGACCATCGCTTCGTACTGTGCGGCCATGCGTGCGCCGAGAATGTCTTTGCCGAGCGGATGAATCACTTTCGATGTGCCCTTGTCGGTGTCGATGGAAACCGTCATGGCCACGTTCGCACTGTTGCGCAGATTCGCGTTGTCAAGCGTACGCAACTGCCCCTGACGCACGTTCTGCGTGTATTGATAGCCTGACCATCGCGCAAGTTGCACATACAGGAAGGGCAGGGTGCTTTCGTCGAACACCTTGCGATACTGGTTGATCAGCGCGGTCATCTGCGATTCGTAGTCCAGGGAGGTGCTGAGCGTCGAGGCGTCATTGCAACCTTGATACCACAGCACGCCCGCCACGCGGAAGCCGGTCAGCGGCGCGATGTGGTTCGCGTAGATGTCGCCGCCCTGTACGTGGCGGCTGATTGCGGTACCACCCCATGAGGTCTGGATGATGCCGATCGGTATGTTGGTTCTTTTGGCGCGCAACTGCATTGCGAACTGCTGTGCCAGGTAACTGAGATGTTGCGAATTGGTGCTATCCGCAGTAAGCCAGCCGGAGGTCTTGTTGGCGTCGATCAGCGGGAAGTCGGTGTTGTCGACGTTATGGTCGGCCACCACGAAATGCACGTTCGCATCGGTGAGCAGTTTCGGCAGATCGCCGCGTGAGATGAGTCCGCCGCCCCAATTCCAGTTGGAGTCGTCGCCGGACGAGTAGTACTGCGTGTAGTTGAGTTCCATGTTCGACTGTCCGGCCGCCACGAACACGTCTCCCACATACACTTTCGCCAGGCTGAACACGGTCTCGCCGTTGTATGCGATGGTGAGACGGTATGGTTTGAGCCCGCCCTGCAACGATTTCATCGTGCAAGTGAACGCCCCGCTGTTCCTGACGGTCACGGCTGCGGAGACGGTCGTCTTGCCTTGCGTGAGCGTTGCGGACAGTTTGGATTGGTCGATGGCATCGCTGCCGGAGTCATCGTTTGCAGCGGTGGCGGTGCCTTGGATGACCAGTGGCTTGCCACGTTGGAAGACCATGTTTTCGGCATAGTATGACGGCAGGGTCACGGATATGCGCTGTGCCGAGGATTGCGTGGTCGGCTCCGCGGATTTCGCGGCGTTCCCGCAGCCGGAGACGATTGATACGATGATGGCGACGGCGGCCGCCACCGCAATCGGTATACGCATTGGCCGCTTCCTGTTCACAACTTCCCCTTTGGTATGGTGTGGCTTCACTGTGTGGAGGTTCCGCTTTTCATGAATCGTGAAGTTCACATCGTAGAGCATAGCCGACGAGCCTCAAAATCATCGCGATGGGGCCGTGCGACGGCCGGATTATGCGGTGATGCTGTGGATGGAGTGAAGATGTGATGCGGAAAACGATGCGAGATGGTTGAATGAAAGGAGACCTGCAGGGATGAGTGTGGAGAGAGGATCTGCCGGTGAATTCACTGAAGAAAGCCTTTTCAATGGTGGCGACTGCGTTTGCCGCCGTGGCCTTGATGTTGATGGGCGCTGTTCCGGCCAGTGCGTTGATGGACCATTCGGTTGATGCCGTTGCCAGCAACGATGCGAATGCCGATGTCGTTCAGGCTGATCAGGACGAGTCATCGCAGACCGTCATGCCTGATAATCCGCAGGCGCAATTGCCGGATTCGGTGAGTGAAAGCATTCCGGACAGTGCCACCGTGGTATCCGAGAATCTGGCGGTCACCGCCGAAGGTGACGTCAAAGACGTCGAGACCGGCGAGACGGTGACCGATCCGGAACTGGTCGGTACCGAAGAGCAGGCTCCCGATCCGTTGGCGAAAACCGACGGGGAGACCTTCATTCCGGTTGCCGCCGCCGATGTGAAGGAGGCGGTCGACGAAGCCGATGCCTCTGCGGAGCAATCGCAGGAACAATCCTCGACGGACACTGACGGCAAGGTGACGCCGGCGCAATTCACGTCGAACGAATACGGCGCGTATTGGGGCTCCTACAACAATACGAAGGCGTTCTTCGAATCAGGTGGCAATCTGTTCGTGCAGCAGGCGAAGGGCGTGATCGACGTTTCGCAATGGCAGGGCAACATCGACTGGGCCAAGGCGAAGGCCGATGGCGTGGAGGGTGCGATCATCCGCATCTCCTACGGTTGGGATAACGGATTCGACAAGACAGCGCTGCGCAATATCAGCGAATGCAAGCGGCTTGGCATCCCCTTCGGCATATACACGTATTCATATTCGTATGATGCGGCCACGGCCACCGCAGAGGGCAATGATCTGGTCGGACTGCTCAAGAAGGCCGGCGTTTCGCCGAACGACCTGTCCTTCCTTGGAACGATGGACGTGGGCGGGCCATCAGACACCGACCGATCCGAATGTATATAACGGCATCGTGAATGCGTGGTGGGGTCGTCTGCAGGCGGCCGGGTACAACAATCTGGGCGTGTACTCGTATACGAGCTATCTGAACGGTCCGCTCAACCATGGCAACATTCGGTCCAAGGCCAAGTGGGTGGCCAGTTACGGTCCCCGCACCAACTTTTCCTATTCGGCGAACAATCGTGGCTGGCAATATACGAGCGTCGGCCATGTGAACGGCATCAGCGGCAACGTCGACATGAATGCGTTCGGCAACAGGGAATACGTGAACCCTGCGGCCCATTGGGTTACGCGCAACGGTCAGAAATACTGGCAGGATGCCGACGGCACCTATGCTCGCGGCAAGGAGATCTTCGACCCCGACAGCAACGCCTGGTATTGGATTGACTCAAACGGGGTCATGGCGTGTAACAAAGATGTCTATCTGCGTTCGAACGGTGGCAAATGGGTCCGCTATGACTCCAACGGCCATATGGTCAAGGGCGAGGATTACCGCTATGGCGGCTGGTACTACTTCGACACGACCACCGGGGCCATGGCCAAAGGCGTCAAGTACATCTCCTCCAACGGCGGCAAAAAGGTCTATTACGACGTCATCACCGGCAGGATGGCCCATGGCGAGGTCTACCTGAATTACGACAAGACGCATACCGGCTGGTATCTGTTCGACAAGACCACCGGAGCCATGGTGTACGGGGACGTCTATCTGCGTTCGAACGGTGGCAAATGGGTGCGCTACGACCGTTCCACCGGCAAGATGGTCAAGGGACTGCATAAGCAGAACGGTGCGTGGTATTACTTCGATGAAACCACCGGTGCCATGGCCCATGGCCGCACGTGGGTGCCGGAATGGGAGGAATGGCACACGTTCGATACGACTACCGGTCGCGGCTGAGAAGCTACGGAAAGCTCAGATTTTCTGGGACGTCACCGTACCGTCATCGCCCAGCTGGAGGATTTCGAATGATCCGTCTTCCTGACTGATGCCGATGATGTTGCCGGTCTGCGCCGATGCCACCGCCGCATTGCGGTCGAATGCTTCGGGAACATAGATCTGTGCCTTCTTGCCGTCCAACGGCGTGATGTCGGCGGTCGGGCACTGCAGGTTCACTGCGGTCAGCGGCAGGTCGGCGAGGGCTTGCAGATCGCAGGCGTGGTCCGGCAGGGAAACGTTGTTCAGGGATGTGAGCTTGGCAAGCGATGAAATGTCGGAGATGGCGGTGTCCTGCAGATTGATCTGCGTCAGCGAAGCCATTGATTCGACCGGCGTGATGCTCTTCAACGCGCTGAATTCGCTGAGATCCAAGTCGGTGACACCGGTGAAACGTTGCAGCCCCTCCAGCGTGGTGACGTGCTTGAGATCGCTTTTGCCGCAAGACTGGTATTGGGTTGCATACTGCGTGAAGGCCAAGGATGTGAGTTGTGCGGCCTTGGTTGAGGGGAAGGCCTTGCCGGATGCGTCGAGAATGGACGCAAGGCAGGAGGCCAACGCCTTGTCTGGTACGACTTTGGAAAAACTCGTGGCGACCGACGCATCGGTTTTGGTGTCATCCAACGTCGTCGGAGTGGAGGTGGAGGTGGGCGTTCGCGATGCCTCACTGCCATGGGTGGAGCATGCCGACAGGAGGGAGAGCGACAGAACCACGGTCATTGCCAATGTGCAGGCGCGAACGCCTCGTTTCATATGCCACCGCCTTATTGTGATATGTGAAGGTCCATGCGAATCGGTCACGGGACCGGATCCGGAAGATCACTCGTCGTAATACGGATGGGCGTAGCGTGCTCCGCTGTAAGCCGAACGTACGCCGATGTTGCCGTAGGCTGCGTCGACGATCACCACATTGCCGCCGTTCACCTCGATTACGATGCCGGCATGGCTGGCGCTGTAATTGCTGGCCCAGGAGTCGCTGAACTTCCAGAAGGCGACATCGCCCACCTGCGGGGTGCTGCTGACGCGGCCGCGGGAGTTGTACCAGTCGAAGTTGTGGTGAGGCCAACCGGTCTTGGCTCCATCGCAAAGGAATACGTCCAGGCCTGCGGCATGGAAGACGTACCAGACAAACGACATGCACGGGCCGAACGGGCAGATGAGGCCGCCGTTCGCCGCCAATGCGCCCGGGCAATCGGGGTGCTGGCTGGAATAGGTGCGTGCGTATGATGCCAGGCGATTGGCGATCTGCTGCTTGCTGTACTGCGCGCCGGTGTACGGGTCGAAGAAGTAGTGGTGACCGTCGATGATGGCACCGCCGTGAACCATGCGGCCGGTGATCTTGTCGTAATACACCCACTTGTTGCCGCTCGCCATCCAGGTTCTGCCCTTGGCCAGAGCGCCGGTGACCGGCTTCATGTAGTACCAGCCGCCGTTGATGTAGCGCTCGCCGTACTGCATTTTGCCGGTGATCTTGTCGTAGTACACCCACTTGTTGGTCTGTCGGATGTATACGAAATCATGGGCCATCTTGCCGGTGTACTGATCGAAGTAGTACCAGCCGGTATGTTCCTTGTCGTAGTGCAGATAGGCTTCGCCGTGGGCCATCCAGCCTGCCGGTGATCACGTCGTAATACACCCACTTGCCGCCATTGGAGGAGATGTGTTTGACGCCCTTGACCATGGCGCCGGTGGTCGTATCGAAGTAGTACCAGCCGCCGTTGTGGTAGTTCTCGCCCTTGACCAGGTTGCCGCTCTGATCAAAACGAACCCATATGCCTTCCTTGCGGTTGTTCGGGTCGTTGGGGATGAACACATCCTTACTGACGGCCATGACGCCGTTCTCGTAATAGTGCTGCTTGTTCTGATCCCAGCCGTTTTCCGGTTTGGCCGGCTCGGATGGCTGAGTGGGCTCGGTCGTCTTATTCGGGTCGGCCGTCGTACCGGGATCGACCGATTTGCCGGAAGCCTCCTCGGACTGCGCTTCGACATCCGGCTGCGCTTCGGTTCCGGACTGTGCGGTGGTGCCGGACTGGGCCGTCTTCGGGCTTGACATGGGGGTTTGGGAAGAGGCCGCGTCATGTGATGCGTCCGAAGTGGCATCGTTTTCGACGCCATTTGAGGACTGGGTCTCTCCGGCCGGTTGTGATGTGGAGTATGACTGCGTTGCGGTCGGGTCATCGGCCAGTGCGATTGCGGGATAGCTGATTCCCTGAAGTACTGTGACGGCGATGAATCCGGCCATGATCAATGTTCGTTTATGCATTGGTGGTGAATCCCCCTCTGTATTCCCTTAGGGGGCATGCTATAACGGTCGCATGACAACGGGAGGGGGATTTCCGGCGCATGGGTTGGCCGCCTGTCATACACTATTAAGCATGACGAACGAAGAGAATGCTTACGATACGTGTGCCCGGTTGCGTGAGGCGCCGGCAATGGTGTTTGTGATTCCCTGCTACAACGAGGAGGCCGCACTGCACGTCACCGCAGGGGTTCTGAAGAGCAAACTTCAGGATTTGAAGGATGCCGGTCAGATCGCTTCCGATAGTTCGGTCGTTTTCGTGGATGACGGCTCCGCTGACAAGACATGGGATGTGATCACGTCCCTGCATGACGAGTGCCCTGACATGTTCCACGGGGTGAAGCTCGCCCATAATCGAGGGCATCAGAATGCGCTGTTCGCGGGGCTGATGCATGCGCTGCACTTGAACGTCGATGCCGCGGTCTCCATGGATGCCGACTTGCAGGATGATCCGAATGCCGTCGACGGCATGGTCGCCGCCTACCGTGAAGGCGCCGAAATCGTGTACGGCGTACGCGATAACCGCGATACTGACACCGCATTCAAGCGGGGAACCGCTCACGCCTTCTATTCGATGATGAAGTGGCTGGGCACCGAAACCGTTCCCGACCATGCCGACTATCGATTGATGAGCCGTGCGGCCCTGCAGGCCCTGTCGCAGTACAGGGAATCGAATCTGTTCCTGCGCGGTCTGGTGCCATCCCTCGGATTCAAGACCGCAAAGGTGTTCTACAAGCGCGGCACCCGCGTGGCCGGCGAATCGAAGTATCCGCTGAAAAAAATGGTCTCCTTCGCCATCGAAGGCGTTACGTCGTTCTCCACCAAACCATTGACCATGATTACCGGGCTTGGCGTATTCTCCGTGTTCGTGGGCGTCATCATGCTGGTGTACACGCTGATTTCGGTGTTTTCCGGGCATGCCGTGGCAGGTTGGGGTTCCATGATGTGCTCGCTGTGGATTCTGGGCGGTTTCATTCTGCTGTCGCTGGGCGTGACGGGCGAGTACATCGCCAAGATTTATCTGGAAGTGAAGGCGCGCCCGCGCTATATCATTGAAGAATCGCTATAAGCGGCCGATGATGGGCCGTTCTCGCATTTTCCGGGCAAGATGGGATGATTGAGTGAACGAGCGGAACATACATGCCGTATCTGAACGTCAGTCGGTATTCTGGCGGACTGTGCCTCGCTGGCTGACGGTGCTGGCACTGGGATTTCAGGCCGCGGTCGTCGCCGTATTGCTGGTGCTGTCGATCTGCTTCACCGTCATATTCGAACGAAGCGCGCCGGAACCTGGCAATGTCACGGAACGGGTGCACTACCATCTGGGGCTGCCCTCCATACCTTTCGTGCTGGGAATCGTGGCGTTGTTCGCGGCGCTGGCATTGTTGGCGGTCGGCATCGCACGCCTCCCGAGACGTTGGGTGCTGGTCGCGCTGCTGGTCTACGTAACCGTCGTGCAAATCATCTGGATAACCTCATTGGGTCTGACCACCTACGGATATCCGGATTCCCGAAGCCTGATGGATGCCGCCGATACCCTTCTCAAAGGAAACCTGAACCAGTTCAGCCCGGATTTCTGCCCGCATGGCAGCACTGAGGCGGCATGCGTAAACAGGGGCATCCCGAGCGCATACACGTACTTCTCGTACTATCCGTTCCAAAGCGGACCGATGCTCTGGTATCTGCTGGTGTTCGCCCTGTTCGGCGCGAAGAACGTCTTCGCCTTCCAGATCGTCAGCGCGCTCGCGGTCACCGCTCTGGTGGCGGTGCTCTGGCGTTTCGGCACCCATCTGGGGCTTGATGCGGTGGGCCATGGCGCGTTCACCGTGCTGGTGACGACCTGTGTGCCGTTGTTGATGTTCGCCGCATTCGTATACCCGAACGCCGTGGGCTTCTTCATCACCATCGCGGGGGCCGCGGTGGTGGCCGAAGCGTTCCATATGAAGAAGGTCTGGACCAGCGGGCTCACGATCGTGGCCGGCTTCCTGATTTGCGGCATTGGCATCGTGTTCAAATCCACGTATCAGATCGTGATTCTGGCCGCAATCCTCGCCGTGATCTTCGCAGTATGGCGCAATCGCCGTTTCTGGCAGCTGATTGTCGCCTTCGTGTCCGCAGGCGGGGCCTTTGTGATTTCCAAACTGCCCGTCAGTTTGGTGCAGCATTGGACCGGACAGGATTTCGGCAAGGGCATGCCGATGATTTCCTGGATTGCACTTGGCTTGGGGGAGCCGGATAACGTACCCGCCGGTTGGTGGAGCAGGTTCGCGTTGGACGCATTCGAGAAAACCGGCAATGATTATGCGCAGCAGTCGCAGATTTCCACGGATTTCGTCAAGAGCCGCCTCGCCGAACTCTTAGGCGATCCGGGTGAGGGACTGCGTTTCTTCACCGCCAAATTGGCGTCGGAATGGGCTGAGCCCACGTTCATGACGTCACTGTATTCCGAGCTTGGTGATTCGTCGAATCATTTTTCCGGATTGGCCTCCTTCCTGCTGGTGGGGCGTGGATCGAACATCCTGCTGCGATATGAGAACGTAGCCCAGACGGTGATGTATCTGCTGGCATTCATCGGACTCATCGCACTGACCCGCACGGTGTTCAGGAACCGTAATGAGGAAGGCAATGCCGACAAGGTATTCGTGCAGGTGCTGCTGTGCGCCTCATTCCTTGGTGGCTTCCTATGTTACGTGCTGTGGGAGGCCAAGGGCATCTATACATTGCCGTTCTACCTGTTGCTGGTACCCATGGCGGCCTATGGCATCCAAACGGCGGTGGCCTGGGGTAAAAGCGTCCATCAACGGCGTCGTCTTGCCGCAAGACCTGTTGCGGTACAGTGATAACGGAAAAAATCGCATGATTGGGAGGTGCGGCATGCATGGCAAACAGGCAATGGCGCTTGGAGCCGTTCTTTTTTCGATGTCGATAGGTGTGCTTGGTCTGTGTGCGAGTGTCGCGCAGGCCGATGCCGAAACGACTCAGGTTCCGGCCGTATCCGCCGAATCGAAGAACGGTTGGGATCAGGGTAGGCAGCATTACTACGAGAACGGTGAAATGGTCCGCTCCCGGGAAATCTATGACCGGCAGGACGGCAACTGGTACTGGATCGATGGCGATGGCACCGTGGCCCGTAACAAAGACGTCTACCTGCGTTCGAACGGTGGCAAGTGGGTGCGCTACGATGCCAACGGCCACATGATCAAAGGCGAGGACTATCGCTATGGCGGATGGTATTACTTCGACCGCCATACCGGCGCCATGGCCAAGGGCATGACCTTCGTGCCTTCAAACGGCGGCAAATGGGTCTATTACGACTGGATCACCGGCAAGATGGCATACGGCGAACGACTGGTGAACTATGATGCCGCACATACCGGCTGGTACCATTTCGACGAACATACCGGTGCCATGACCCATGGCTTCTACTACAACGCGTCCCAGCACAAGTGGGTCTGCTATGATCCGGTTTCCGGTCAGATGCTCCATGGACAGCATGCGGTGAATGGTCATTGGTATGACTTCGATGATACGACCGGTGCGGTCAAATACGGCTTTGTCTACCATGCCAAGCAGCAGAAATGGGTGTTCTACGACCGCCGCATGGGCTGGATGCTGTATGGCGAACAACCGATTGACGGAGCCTGGTACCTGTTGGACGCCAATACCGGAGCCGTCCGGTATGGCTGGCAGTGGGTCGGAGGCAAGCATGTGTGCTACGACTGGCCCAGTGGGAAGATGCTGTATGGCTGGCACAGCGTGAATGGTGCGAACTACTATTTCAATACCGTCACCGGTGCGCTTGATACCCGCCGTTCGGCAGCAATACCGCAAGATACCGTACAGGCTTCCGCCGGCGGCTTTGGCGCACGTATCCGGCAGGGAAAGTACCATTCGGTGCGCATTCTGGGCGATAGCATCGCAGCAGGTGTCGGCTCCGATGAGACGTACCCGTATACTTCCCGTGAGCTGTTCCGTCTGGAAGGAACTACGTATTATGAGCCGTCGTCCCAATCTCGCATGGCGGTCAACGATCTGAGGCACTATCTGGAATCTCGAGGTGTGTCGGTGACCAACGCCAGCGCTCCGGGCAAGGGCTCGTATTCGGCGTACAACTCCATCGGTGACGATACGCTCGGCCATGAGGATGCGGCCATCGTGATGCTCGGCGCAAACGACCGGCTGAGACTGTCGAACGTCAACGATTTCACGGCCGCGGCGGAATCGTATCTGAACAGGGTCGCAGCTCGTTACGGCTCGCAGAACGTGTATGTGATCGCGAATATCGATACGTTGTCGGATCCTCGGAGCCTGACCATGAATCAGGAGAATGCGGCACTGCAGCAGATCTGCAGACGGCATGGGTGGCAGTATGCCTCGCTGTATTCGGCGTTCCAGACGGTCGGCCGCACCACCGGCATGCCGCAGCAGGCGCTGTATACCGACGGCATTCATCCGAATCGCATGGGTCAGGAAGTGATGTGGCGGGCCATGCGCCAGCTGCTCGGTCTATAGGGTGAGGGAATCTAAACCAGTAGACCGAGCAGGGAGAAGACCGAATACACTATGCAACGAATCCGTTTCTTCGACATAGCCAAAGGCATTGCCATTCTTGCCGTGATTCTGGGGCACAGCGCCATTGAGGCGAACGTATTCATCCCTCACCACACCGCGCAGCTGGTGGTGGCGGTCTGCTTCTCCTTCCACATGCCGTTGTTCTTCATACTGTCCGGCTATTTCATGCATCCGGAACGTAGCTTCCGCTGGGCGAAGGAAGCCAAGCAGTTGCTGTGCACATACGCAGTGACGGGCGTGGCGGTGCTGGTCGGTGTGACGTGCATGGCCACCATCAACCATGAGGGCCGGGCTTACATGCTACGCCGCTGGGGCGAGGCGGTGCTGTATGGTAGCGGTGACATCTCCGACCGTACATTGTGGCCTGTGGAGCTGCGCATCGGTGCGATCTGGTTCCTGTTGGCTTTGTTCTGGGCGCATCTGTTGCTGCATGCCTTCGCCAAATTGCCGTATACGCCGGTCTGGGTGGTGTCCAGCTTTGCGATCGGTTATATTTCCGCCCGGTACGTGTGGTTGCCTTGGAGCTTGCAGTCGGGTATGTGCGCGGTCGCGTTCGTATATGTCGGCTACTTGGCGAAACGGTATGACCTGATGGGCCATGTAAAGCGCTTCCCGTGGCTGTGGGGCGTTGCCGGCGTGATCTGGGTCGTCGCCATCGTCCGATTCGGAGGCATGAGCATGGCCATCAACAACTACGGCACCCGCCCGGTGCAGGCGGTGATCGGCAGCCTTGCGGGAACGTTGTGTGTGATTGGCATTTCGAAGCTGCTCGACCATGTGCCCGCTTTGGGAAGGGCGCTGAGCTGGACTGGGCAGTCGAGCCTCGCCATTTTATGTGTGCATCTTGTTGAGGATGATGTGTTGCCGTGGCAGATGTATTTGGGGGTGTTGCACAACCTGTTGCCACATATCCCGCTGACTGTGACGAGTTTTGTGGTGCGTTTGCCGATTGATCTGGCGTTTGCGGCACTGCTGTATTATGTACCAGTGGTCAACGAGTGGTTCTACCCGCAGTTGGCGAAACGCAGGCAAGCCGCCGCGTGAATGAGGCTGCAAGGGGCAGCCGCGAAAAAACAGAGGGGAAATCAGATGAGAAGAAGAAGGGCTATCGTTGCGCTTATTGGTACAACGGTGTCTCTAATGATGTGCATGCCCACCGGAGCATTCGCTCAGGATGCGCAATCGAACGATGATGACATCCATACTAGCGCTCAGCTGCGTGCTGAGGCAGCCGAACAGAATGCCGATCAGGAACGGCGGCTGCTGGAGGAATCCACGCAGAACGAATCCGACATCGTCCCACTTGCGGAGGACTCTTCGTATCCGGCTCCATGGAATGAAGGAACGGACACGGGAGTCAAGGATCAGCCCGCACAGGTGGCGGGCGTCTCCTCCATGCAGGACGATACCGTGCGCGGTGTGAACCTCACCTCGTATCAGGCCATGAAAGCCGCGCGAACCGCCAAGAACGGCTATGCCTTCAAGGATTTCGACGGCAATAATCTGGATGACAACGGCATGATGCAGCTGTTGAAGGCCTCGGGAATCAATTATGTGCTGCTGAAGGTCGCGGTGAATCCTACGGACGGCAACGGCAACACGTACGGTGGCGGCAATCCGACGCTCGATAACGCCATTGCCACTGCCAAAGCGGCTCAGGCCAATGGCCTGAACGTCAACATCCAATTCCTGTATTCCGATTTCTACACGTCGAAGACCGTGCAGAAGTTGCCGAAGGGCTGGCCTACGAATCTGGCCAAGCTGACCAGTCAGGTAAGCGATTACACCGCCGATTCCCTTTCCAAGCTCAAGGCTGCCGGCGTAACGCCGAACATGGTGACCATCGGCAGTGAGATCAGCTCACCGTACTATGCGGACAGCGAGAACAAGAAGGATCTGCAGGGCGGCTTTCTGGGGCAGGACGATTGGAAGGGCATGTCACAGCTGATCAGTGCCGCCAGCAAGGCGATCCGCGCCAATAATGCCGGCACCAGGATCGCGGTCGGCTGCTCGTCGGTGGACCAGACGCTGACCACCACGTACGTCGACATGCTCAAGTACTACAAGGTCGATTACGACGTGATCGGCACCAAGGTCTATGCAGCCTATGACGATCTGAACAGCCTGGCACAATCCCGCCGGATGATTTCCGAAGAGTACGGCAAATCCATGGCGGTGCTTGACGTACTGTATCCGTTCACCGAATACGACAGCGATGGGCAGGGTAACACCAGCGGAGCCAGTGACCTTAAACAGAGCGGCAAGACGCTTAGCCCGCAAGGCCAGGCGGACTATATACGCAGCCTGTACAAGGCTATGGTGTCTGCGAAGAACAATGCCGGCGGCGCCGGCGTGTTCTATGGCGATGCCACTTGGATCGCAGTGAAGGGCGGCCTGTGGAACGCCGATGACAACTGGAACTCCGCCAATGAATACGGCACCGGTTGGGCCAGTAAGTATGCGGCGGACTATGTCGACTATGCCGACAACGGTGGAGCCAGCCAGCAAGATGATGCGGCCCTGTTTGATGATCTAGGCCAGCCATTGCAGTCGCTGAAGGTGTTCGGCCAGCTGACGGCGGCGAACCCGGAAGATGCCGACATGGTGCCGACCGCCGACGGTCCGTACAAGACGGGCGCCGACACCGGCGCGGCCCAACAAACCGCTTCGGTGGAGCAGGTGCCTACGGTGACCGAAGACACCATACGCGGTGCCGATGTGTCCAGCTATGAGGCGCTGTATAAGGCCGGAGTGCGGTTCAAGAACTTCGACGGCCAAGAGGAATCGCTGTTCAAGATCCTGCATGACAACGGCGTGAACTGGGTGCGTCTGCGCTTGTTCAACGATCCGTATGATGAGAACGGCAACAGCTACGGCAGCGGCACCGACGATCTCGACACCGTGACCCGCATGGCCAAGGAAGCCACGCAGTATGGCATGAAGGTGCTGCTCGACCTGCATTACAACGATTTCTATGCTTCTTCGTGGCGTACGCCGAAAGCATGGAAGGGACACAATCTCAACCAGCTGAAGACCGACGTGTATGACTTCACCAAGAACGTGATGCAGACGATGGTGAACAACGGCGTAGATCTTGGCATGGTGCAGCTTGGCAATGAGTCGAACAGCGGTCTGTGCGGTGTGACGGTGAGCTACTGGGACAACGCCAAGGACCAGGAGTGGAAGAACTTCGTGGACCTGATGAACGAAGGGTCCAAGGCCATTCGCCAGTATGCCCCGAAAGGCACCAAGGTGGCCGTACACTTCATGTACACGGATTCGGGTTCCGCCGACTTTGCGTTGAACTACTTCAAGAAATACAAGCTGGACTACGACGTGTACGGCAGCACGTACTATCCGTTCTGGAGCTCCGGATCGGACGGTACCGATGCCGACCAAGATCCGATGGGTGCGCTCATCAAGCTGGAGCAGGTCGTCACCGAAAAGTACAAGAAGGAATTCGCGGTGGTCGAATTCAGCTATCCGTTCACCGAGAACGATAGTGACGGCGGCTCGAACAATCTTTCCGGCCCGAACACCGACAAGAACAACAAATATCCGTATCAGGTAAGCGTGCAGGGGCAGGCCGACGTGATCCACGATACGTTGGAGACGGTCACTTCCGCCGACGGCGGCACGGGTCTTGGCCTCGGCGCCTTCTACTGGGAGCCGGCATGGATCGCCGTGGTGCCGGGAACCAACCATTGGGCCGTCAACAAGGCCTATGCCAACGATGCGGCCACTGGCTGGGCAAGTTCCTATGCCAAGGACAATGATCCGAGCAGCACAGAATACGACGCGTGGAGCGCTTCGGGCTGGGACAATCAGGCCGTGTTCGACGATCATGGCAATCCGCTGCAGTCGCTGAAGGCGTTCAAGGAGGTCATCAGTACGAAGACGACTCCCGAAACGAAGAACGGCTGGGTGATGGATGGCCGCGTACGTCACTGGTACGACAACGGGCGTATGGCACGCAGTCATGCCTTCTATGATCCGGACAGCAACGCTTGGTACTGGGCCGATGCCGACGGCACCATCGCCTGCGACAAGGACGTGTTCATCCCGAAGGATGAATCCAACCGTGCCAAGGGCGGCAAGTGGGTGCGTTTCGATGCGAACTCGCATATGGTCAAGGGCGAGCAGTATTCCACCAAGGCCAATCATGTCGGCTGGTACTACTTCGATCCGGTCACCGGCGAGATGGCCAAGGGCATGAAATATGTGTCGTCCAACGGTGGCAAGTGGGTGTATTACGACTGGATCACCGGCATCATGGCCCACGGCGAGCAGTTCGTGAACTATGACAAGGCGCATACCGGCTGGTATCTGTTCGATAAGACCACCGGCGCGATGTACCACGGCGACACCTACATCCGCTCGAACGGCGGCAAGTGGGTGCGTTACGACCCGGTGACCGGCATCATGGTGCACGGACTCGACCGCCGTAACGGTGCCTGGTATTACTTCGACCAGTACACCGGCAAGATGGCCCATGGTCGCAGTTGGGTCCCCGAATGGCATGCCTGGCATCATTTCGACAAGGTGACCGGCCGAGGGTGATGCATGGAATGCGGGGTGCGCATTCTTAGGGATGCACACCCCGCATGCGCTCTTCAGGGCCTACCAGTATCCTATGACGTATGACTTCGATGAAATTCGCGAACATACTGTTGGAGACGAATCCTCGCTCTGTCGCCTATCCGGCACTGTACTGCCGTTCCGATCAGCCGGTCGTTTTTGACGAACAACTCGGCGAGTGGAAGATGTTCACCGCCGGAACCTTTGATTTCAGCACATATTTTAACTCGCTATCCGTGATGAAGCTGAAGCGCTATACGCGTGCGACCAGCTTCACCCTGCATCTCGAGCTCAAAGGTGCCGCTTGCGAAGTGCAGCAGACCATGGGTGACGCCTTTGCCCACGATCCGATTCCCGTCGAAGGTGTTTCCTACAAGCAGGAGGCGTCCGATGAATGGCAGACCGTCGACCTTGCTCTGAACGTCACCGATGATATGGTCATCATCGGCTTCCTCATTAAGACCGAAGGAACCGTCGCCATTCGCAATGGCTACTATGAGCTGGATATCGATGGCGAGCTCAATGATGTCGAGCTCGTCCTGTCCACCACCACGTTCAAGAAGGAAGCGTTCATAGAACGCAATATCGGCTTGGTCAAGGATCAGATCATCGGCTCCGATGACCCGATTGCCGAACATTTCCACATGTACGTAATGGATAACGGCCGCACTCTGGATGCCGACAAGCTCAGCGGCGACCGTGTCACGGTGGTGCCGAACGATAACGTCGGTGGCGCAGGCGGCTTTACCCGTGGCATGATCACCGCAATGGAACAGGATCCGAAGGCCACCAATATCCTGCTGATGGATGACGATGTCGCGGTATCGCCGGAAAGCATCAAGCGCACCTACAATTTGCTCCGCATTCTCAAGGACGAGCATCGCGAAGACATGATCAGCGGTGCCATGCTGAACTACGAGATCGGTGAGGATCAGTGGGAAGACATCGGCAACATGACCCCGCAGGGCACGTTCGCCGGCTGCAAGCCGGGTCTGCGTTTGACCCTGTTCGATGATCTGATCTACAACGAGATGTACACGCCGACCAAGTGGCAGAAAGATAACATGTATGCCGCTTGGTGGTACTGCTGCATTCCGATTTCCGTCATCGAGAAGAACGGTCTGCCACTGCCGGTGTTCGTGCGTTGCGACGACGCCGAATACGGTATCCGTTGCAAGACCGGTTTCATCACCATGAACAGTCTGTGCGTGTGGCACATGTCGTTCTTCGAACGCTACAACGCCGCCGTGGAACGCTATCAGACCACGCGCAACACCATGATTGCCCAAGCGACGTGCGGTATGGCGCCGGATGCTGATTTTATGCGCGAACTGCATAACAACATTCGTTTGGAACTCAAGAAATTCGGGTATGAGAATGCGGAGCTGTGCTTGGATGCCTTCGAGGACTTCCTGAAGGGGCCGGCGTTCATCAAGAAGCCCGGGCAGTCCGAACAGAGTTTTATGGCGGCGAATCGCAACAAGGAGCAACTCGTCGATTTCGAGACCCTTCAGGAACAGGCTGACAAGGATCCGGAGCTGTCCGGTTTCCGTGTCGAAGATGTCGATCGTCAGCTGATCGACGGCGACAAGCCGCGCAGTCTGAAAGAGCGTCTGGAGGATCTGATTACCGACAACAACCAGCGTTACCTCAGGAAGGGCGGTTCCGGATATGCCGTTATCCCGTTGCAGGGTTGGTTGTATCCGGCCGGTGTCATTCGTGGTAAGCACAAGTTGGTGGTCTTGGATTGGTATAACCGCAAGGGGGCTATCCGTACCAAGGATGTGAACCGCTATGCGCAGATCAAGAAGCGTTATGCGAGGGATCTTAAGTACTACAAGGCCAACATTGAACGTCTGCGTAAGGAATACGCCGATGCGCGCGCCGAGCTGACTTCGGTGGCGTATTGGAAGCATTACCTGAAGATGGACTGATCTCACAGGCTATTGACAGTATGCCGCATGTGCCCCGATAGGGGTGCATGCGGTAGTATTTTCCTTTACCGGCCCGTGCGAAGTAAGGAACGATTATGGCATCTGTAGTGAGACGAATGCGCGAAAAGCTCTTTTGTCCATCAGAACGTTCCATGCAAAGGCTCATGGATAGGGTCGATGATTTGGAAAGGGAAAACAACAGTCTTGGCGAGGCGCTGAAACAGCAGGAATCGATGCTGTGTGAACTTCGTGACGTCATATACGGTGTCCGTGGCTTGGGTGAGGACACTCGCAATCTGGTCGACACCGTGCATCGGATGCAGATAGCCGAAAAGTCGAAGGCCGACATTCGTTTCTGGGCACAGTACCGTAGACCGGACGAAACCAGTCTGGACGCACGCAAACGCTTCTTTCTCGACCTGCCGAAGGCGGAAGGCGACATCGGTCTGTTGCAGGCGGCGCTGAACAGGATGCTCAACGATTTCGCAGACATCTGCAATGCCAACGACATCACCCAATACTGGCTGGTCGGCGGCACGTTGCTCGGTGCGGTACGCCATCACGGTTTCATTCCGTGGGATGACGATCTTGATCTCGGCATCATGCGTGACGACCTGGAGCGTCTTGAGCAGGTGCTTGCGTCGAATCCGGATTATCAGGTCACCGTGGTCTGGGATCGCATCGTGCATTGCCGTCAGGTACGTTTCGCCCCGCGTGATCCCCGTGTTCCGGGATTCGTGGACCTGTTCCCGTTCGATTGGGTGCGCACGCCCGACCATGACACGTTCCTGAAGGTGCAGGAGTATAGACGGGCCACCATCGAAGCATCGGAAGCCGATGAGCGCATCCGTGCAGCCTGGGACGAAAATGTATATGTTTCCGCCGATTCGGAAGCCGGAACGCTGATCACAAAGGCGTTTGACGACCAGCTGGCCAAGATGCGTGAGGCCGGCGTGGTCTGCTCCCGGCAGGAGGCGGGCGGCATCGTCCGTGCCTACGACAATATGGACCACCCCAGTGGATTCGAATGGATCAGCGCCATTGACGACATCTTCCCACTGCCGCTGATGCACTTCGAAAATCGTACGTATCCGGTTCCGGCGAATCACATGTATCTACTGAGCCATGCCTATGGCGACATCTTCTCCTTGCCCGACGATATCGGTCTGCATTTCGAACACGTCGATCGCCACGCCTTGGCGGAGGCGGATGCGAACATCATTCGCGAATACATCGAACGATGAATTTCAGCATGGCCCGCCGAGAGGTATAGAGTGAACTCCATGAAGAATGTAGCGGTAGTGGTAGCGGGCGGTTCCGGAACCCGAATGGGGCAGGATATTCCGAAGCAGTTCATCAACGTGTTCGACAAGCCCGTGCTCATCTACACGCTGGAAAGCTTTCAACGCCACCCCGACGTCGACGCCATCGCGGTGGTGTGCATCGACGGTTGGCAGACCATGGTCGACGCCTATGCCAAGCAGTTCAACATCGACAAGCTCCAGTGGATCGTGCCCGGCGGCGGCAGCGTGCAGGAATCCATCCGCAACGGTGTGGAACATCTGGAGCATGAACTCGATCCAGAAGACATCGTCATCATCCATGACGGCATCCGACCGCTGATCGACGCCGACGTACTCACCGACGTGATCCAAGTGTGCGAACGGTATGGCAATGCCGTAACCTCGCTTCCATACAACGAGCAGATCTTCGTGATCAATCAGGATGACCCGTCGACCACCGTACAGTATGTGCCGCGCGAACAGCTTCGCCGCGTCTCCACGCCGCAGGCCTACCGTTACGGCAAGCTTCTGGCCGCCTATCGCAAGGCGTTCAAGGGAGAACATCGGCATCCACGGTTCCAGCTACACCAACACCATGATGGTCGATTTAGGCGAAACCCTGCATTTCGCCAAAGGTTCGGACAAGAACATCAAGCTCACCACCAAAGGCGATCTGGAATTGTTCAAGGCCTACATCACGGCGGATGAGGACACCTGGCTGAAATAACATACTGAACATCGAAAGGAACGGCATTGCCCGACCAGCGTCTGCAATCACGGCTCTACCAAGACGACCTGTCATATTGCGCGGCCCTGCCCATCGACTGGTCCCGACTGAATGGCAAGACCATCGCGGTATCCGGCGCGACCGGCATGATCGGCACTTTCCTCATCGATGTATTGATGCGCAAGAATGCGGAAGCGGATTTCCGGTGCGATGTCATCGCCATCGGGCGGAATGCCGAGCGGATTCGCGCTCGCTTCCCATATGTCGGCGGCGAACATTTCCATGTCGCGCAGATGGATGTGTCCGTACCGGGTGCCTGCCCCGAACTTCCAGCCGATATCGTAGTGCATCTGGCCAGCACCACGCATCCCAGGGCCTATGCCACGGAACCGGTCGCCACCATCACCTCCAACATCATCGGACTGAAGAATCTGCTGGACTACGCTTGCAGCAACGACGCCTCGCGGCATGGCGACGGCATCGACTTCGTCTTCGCGTCATCCGTGGAAGTCTACGGACAGAATCGCGGCGATGTCGAACGGTTCGACGAACGGTACTGCGGATATATCGACGCCAATACGTTGCGTGCCGGCTATCCGGAGGCCAAGCGTTTGGGCGAATCCCTGTGCCAGGCCTACCGTGAACAGTATGGTGTGCGTCCGGTCATACCCCGCATCGCACGCACGTATGGTCCCACGTTGCACGCAGACGACAGCAAGGCGTTGTCGCAATTCATCCATCGGGGGCTTGCCGGCGAAGACATCATCCTGAAAAGCGAAGGCACGCAACGGTATTCCTACGCCTACGTGGGCGATACCGTGACGGGACTGCTGTATTGCATGATGCAGGGCAAGGCAGGTGAGGCCTACAACATCGCCGATTCCGCGTCCGACTGCCGACTGCGCGATCTGGCTGCTCTGGTGGCCGAATATTGCGGGGTCGAGGTTCGTTTCGAGCTTCCTGACGAGGTGGAATCCAAAGGCTATTCCAAGGCGACGCTCGCGTTGATGGATGGCGGCAAGCTCGCCGGTTTGGGCTGGAAGGTGAAGTATCCGATTCGGCAAGGCATCGAACGCACCCTGCACATGATGCGGAACGCAGGATGATGTAAGGAAATGCGGGGCATTCCGCCGCGCAAAGTCGCTTAAGAACGGGCACTGATAGGATACAACTTGTGAAACAGCTGGTGAAGAATATTCAAGACAGATACGGTTATGCATGGACCGTTCTGCAAGGTCTGGTCAAGACCGACTTCAGGCTCCGCTATCAGGGGTCGTTCCTCGGCATCGCATGGTCGGTACTCAAGCCGTTGATGATGTTCTGCGTGATGTATGTGGTGTTCGGCAAGTTCCTGCGCATGTCGGACGGCACTCCGACCTATCCGGTGGTGCTGCTGCTGGGCATCAGCTCCTGGCAATTCGTCACCGAATCGACCAACATCGGCCTGCGTTCGGTCGTGGACCGCGGCGATCTGCTGCGTAAGATCCATTTCCCGAACTACATCGTGGTGGTGTCCGCCACCATCGGCGCACTGATCAGCTTCGCCATCAATCTGGTGGTCGTGCTGATTTTCGCGCTCGTGGCCCGCGTGCAGTTCACCTGGCGTGTGGTGCTGCTGCCGCTGAATATCATCGAGCTGTACGCCATCACCCTGGCATTGACCCTGTTGATGGCGACCATGTACGTGTACTTCCGTGATATCGCCCATATTTGGGAAGTCCTGCAGCAGTTGGTGTTCTACGGCATGCCTATCATCTATCCGCTCACCTATGTGACCAACCGAGGCGGAATACTCGCCGACCTGGCCCGTTTGGAGCTACTGAACCCGTTCGCGCAGACGATTCAGGATATTCGTCACAACTTCATCGCCCCCGATACCCAGCCGACCATCTGGAATCAGTTCGGCAATTGGGGCATTCGTCTGTTCCCGCTGGTCCTTACCGTTGTGCTGCTGTGGCTTGGCGTCTACCTGTTCCGCCGCAACAGCCGCAAGTTTGCGGAGGTCATGTGATGTCCGATGAGGAAATGATCGAGAAGATCGACTATACGAAAAATCCGGTGGTGCTCTCGGCAAGCCACGTATCCAAATGCTTCAAACTGCCGACGGAGCAGGCCACCGGTCTGAAGCAGGCGTTCATCAACTGGACCAAGGGCATCAAGGGCTACAAGAAGCAGGAAGTGCTCAAAGACATCAGCTTCGAGGTGCATCAGGGCGAGTTCTTCGGCATCGTCGGCCGTAACGGCGGCGGCAAGTCCACGTTGCTGAAACTGATTTCTCAGATCTACTACCCGGAGAACGGTTCGATCACCGTTACGGGCAAATTGGTGCCGTTCATCGAACTTGGCGTGGGCTTCAATCCGGAGCTCACCGGACGTGAGAACGTGTACCTGAACGGTTCCCTGCTCGGCTTCACCCATGAGGAAGTCGATGCGATGTATGACGACATCGTCAAATTCGCGGAGCTTGAGGAATTCATGGACCAGAAGCTGAAGAACTATTCCTCCGGCATGCAGGTTCGTCTGGCGTTCTCCGTGGCCATCAAGGCCCAAGGCGACATTCTGGTGCTTGACGAGGTGCTCGCGGTCGGTGATGAGGCGTTCCAGCGCAAGTGCGATGACTTCTTCACCGAAATCAAGAAAGACCCGTCCAAAACGGTCATTCTCGTGACCCACGACATGAATTCCGTAAAGAAGTACTGCTCCCGCGCCATGATGATCGCAGATGGCGAAGTGGAGGCCATCGGCGATCCGGAAACCGTGTCGCAGCAGTATACGTTGGCCAACTTGGAAGCCGAGGAGAAAGCCGAACGCAAGCGTCAGGAGGAGCGTGGAGGCTACCCGAACGGCCTGAACGAACGTTGCCCATTGCTCAAGACGACTGCGATCTCCCCGAAGGTCTGCTCCAGTGCGGATACGTTCAAATTCGACGTGGAGTATCAGTATGACGAGCCGGGAGACTTCTACCTGGCCATCGCGCTGCATGACATTCGCCGCGGCGGCATCACGTACGACACCGGTTCCAAGGTGTTCAGGATGACACGGCGCGGCCATCAGACCGTGCACTTCGAAATGCCATTGAACCTGTTCAATAACGGTGAATTCCGTCTGATTACGTCGCTGCGCACGCCAAGCCCAAGCGATCCGAAAGCCACGGACGCCGTCGGCGTCGCCCTTGATGACAACGCCTGCAGCTTTGTGATTCGTGACGATCGTAATCGTGAGTATGCGCTCCTCAGCGACAGAGCCTTGACAATTGAGCCGTTAGATGATTCGCAGGTGGAGCGGGAGACGGCCTGATTATAATTGCCGCGAAGAGTTAGTAGTAAGGCATGCCCTATGAGCGCACGGCACGGTTCCGGCAAACAACCGTCGATTGAGAATTCGGCAGGTGGAACCGTGCCAAGACTCGCGGCGGTCAGTGCCATACTGTACTGGTTACTGACCGTGGTGACGGGGTTGACCGTTATTTCCACGGGGAAGTACTCATATCAGAATGATTCAACGGCCCACTGGCTTCGTGTGGAACAATTGCGCGCAGGGACCATCGTGCCGCAGCTGTCCCAGGATTTTCCCGAATGGGTGGTCAAGAATGACAATGGGATCATCAAGCCGTTCAACAACACTGCGGTGAACTCGCCGTTCGCGTATCTGCCAAGCCTGATTATTCAAGGTGATTACAAGGCATCAAGCATTGCCACGTTGCTGATTACTTCCGGCATCATCGCCTTGGCGATATGGCTTGCCCGCGAGTTTCGATATGCGATTCTCGCCACGGCCATTCTGCCGATGACGTTCTTCTCATTGACGTTCCCGACGGCCGATGCGATGATCAACAGCATATCGTTGCTGTTCATCGCCGTGGTGCTGTGCTGTTATCAAAGCACTCGGTTCGGGTGGCTGCATATCGGCATACTGTCGGTGCTGGCGGCGATGCTGGGGCAGGTCAAAATCACCTGCATTCTGGTTTCGTTCTTTGTGTTCGTGCTACTCGGCAAGGCGAAGAAAATACCGTTGAAGATAGCTCTGGTCGTGCCTGTTATGGCTTCGATCGCCTCCATGGCGATGTGGAATCGCAAGGTTGCTCACATCGCCACCGCTCCAAGCCATGTCAGTATCGAGCAGATCAGCCAGCTGAAAAAACAGATGATGGCCGATCCGTTCTCGCTGATTGGTTCTTGGTTCCAGACGTTCTTCGAACCGTTGACTGTGGATACGGAGAAAATCGACGGACGATTGGTCAACGCCGGCCGCAATCTACAGTTCTTCGCGGGTACCGAAGCCGTGCAGTTAGCCAACGCCGTCGTCATTCCCGTACTGCTCGCCATTGCCATCCTGGTGATCATCGGCGCTTCGCAACGGCATCTGCAGGGCTGGAAGGAGATCGCCGTTCCCGCATTGGTGAGTTGCGCGTACTTCGCGGCGACCTGCACGGCCATGCTGATCGCGTGGGCCGGCAAATCCAGCGGATACGCTTCGGGCATACAGAACCGTTATTTCGTGCCGATACTGCCATTGCTGTTCCTGCTGGTTCCGCGACTGGTCTCCGGCGCGCGGAACAGAACCGTGTTTGCGACGGTAATCGCGCTAACGGCATTCTCTTATTTCGGCATCGCGATTTCGTTCCTCATCGATTGGAAGTAGGCAAAGAAAAAAGTGGAGTCGAAAATTCAACTCCACTCGTGTTCTCTAGTCAGCAGATGAGCTGCGGACTACCTGGCGTACCAGTGAGGACGTTTGTTGCCATTGCGGCATTCGCAGACGATCGGGGTGCCGTCTCCGTCTAGCTTCTGCGTACCTTGCTCTCTGGATTTGCACCACTGGCCGCGAATGTTCCTGCCGGTTCCGCCGGTGTTGCCGGAATTTGAATTATTGTTCACAAGGCGTCCGGTGACCGAATCGAATGTTGCGTAGGCGTTCCATTCCGGTACCCATACGCGGCTGTGCGCCATTGCCCCAGTGGTCTGGTCGAAGTAGTAGTACGAACCGTCCTGATGGTGCAGGCCCTTGACCATCTTGCCGGTTACGCGGTCGTAGCGTACCCACTTGCCGCCGTTGGAGCGGATGTAGGTGTCGCCGTGGAACATCGCGCCGGTAACCTGGTCGAACAGATACCAGCCGGTATGATCCCCGTCGTAGTTCACGAACTGCTCGCCGTGGGCCATGATGCCGGTAATCCAGTCGTAGTACACCCACTTGCCGCCGTTTGACGGCACGTACCGCATGCCCTTGGCCATGGCTCCGGTGATCGGATCGAAATAGTACCAGCCGACATGGCCGGCCTTGGTGGAGTACTGCTCACCCTTGATCATGTGGCCATTGGCGTCGTAGCGTACCCATTTGCCGCCATTGGAATGCTGGTACACGTCTTTGTCATGCGCCATGGTGCCATCGGCGTCAAGCCAGTACCATGCATCGCTTCCCGGATCGAAGATCTCCTTGCTCCGGGCCATGACTCCGCTGTCGAACCAGTATTTGTTTCCATTCGCGTTCACCCAGCCGGTATAGTCGGTGGATGGTGGATCGACGGTTCCTGCCGGATCTGCGAACGCGGCGGTTGCGAAGGCCATCGACAGTGCGAGAGCACCTGCGACGATGGTTGTTGCCAGTGATTTTTTCATACTGCTCCTTCTTCTCATGCATGGCATTTCGTCTTTGGAACGCCATCACGATTCAGGATAGTCCCCTCATGGGTGGGGAAGGATAGTGATTGCGGATTTCGTTGGAATTGCAACCATTGCGCTTTGTGATTCAGCTCTCGAAGATTTTCTTCCAGACGTCCACGCTGGCCATGTCGTATTCGCGATACTCCTCGGAAAGCCGTTCCCAACGTGTGATCAGCGCATGGGACAGCCGCAGACCTTCACGAATCTGCTTGCGGAAATACTTGCTGTTACGGCGACACCAGGCGGCGGTATTGCCGTCCGGCGAGGTCACAATGGCGGAATTGATGCCGTTGAATGACTTCCAGATGGCGTCCTTGGCCGGAATGGCGATATCCGGCTGAACGTCCTTCGTGCCGTCACCACGCGAGGTAAGCGCCTTGAGAATGGCTTTGATGCCGGCCTTCTTGATGTTCTTCGGCGTATCCGGCGTCGGGTCGGCGAAGAACTCACGTTTCGGCTCCGGGAATTCGTCGATGTCCTTCACCATGGTGGTGTCGGCGAAACCTTCGCGGGCCTTGCGCACTTCGGCGAGTTTGCCCGGCATGGAATCGACGATGTACTGCGGTCCGCGCATGATGTCCCGCAGGCCCATATGACGTAGTTTCAGTGCGGAATAGACGAATTTCAGGCCGACATTGACATCACCGTACAACATTTCGAATGCGAACCGCTTGCCAGGCTTCGGGCAGTGCAACAGGCCGCAGATCCAGCGGTTGCGTTGGAAGAAGTACTCTTCCCATGTGCGTGACGGATCCTTGTCATGCCAAGCCTGATGCCATACGGCCACGCCCGGCAGGCATACGGTATGGTAGCCGTGCTCCAAGGCGCGCACCGCATACTCGGTATCGTCGAATTTGATGAAGATCGGCAGTGACAGACCGATTTCTCGCATGATTGCCGTTGGAATCAGACACATCCACCAGCCGTTGAAATCGGAGTCGATACGGCGGTGGCGTTCCGGCGAATCGCGTAGGGGGAACGCGGCGAAATCATGATTGTACCCTAGGCCCTGCGAAGGTACCATCCACACATTGTTGCGGGTGAAGCGCTCTCCCTGCGTATACAGTACGGTGCGGTTGTCCAAATGTAGCATGCCGCCGCCGACGATGGTCGGTTTCTTGGTGTAGTCGGCGAACTGCATGGAACGCAGGATGGCTTCCGGCTCGCTGATGGCATCGTCGTCGAGCAGCAGGGTGTATGAGCTGGCACCCGCCTTCAACGTCTCGTACATGCCGCGGGAGAATCCTCCCGAGCCGCCCATATTGTCTTGGCGCAGATAGGTCAGCTGGCTGCCGAGATCCGCGGCCGTCTCGGCGAAGCCGGGCTGGGCCTTGACCAGATCGGTGCCCTGATCGGTGCAGTAGATGGTGTCGAGACGTTCGCGCAGGCTCTGTTCGGCCGCAATGGTCTTCAGTTGGTTATGGCAGTAGGAAGGGCGATTGAACGTGGTGATGGCTATGGACATCGTGGTCCGCTGCCGCATCGTGCGCTCGCTGCCTGGCACCGACCAACAGGCGTTCGACACGGTGAGGCTGGTCTGGTCGTCGGCTTTCGCGTCGAACCAGAAGTAACCGCCGTCGAGCAGGTTGGTCATGGGGAGTATGGCCTCAACGGTTTGGCAAGCGTCTTCGCTATCCACGGGCATGGTGTTCACCGGCGAGAACAGTCCGCGACCGGTGGATTTGAACAATACCACTTCGCCCTTGCCCTGCACTTCGGCCGTGAAACGGACTTTGCTGATGTTGGTCCAGCGTTTCCAATAGCTGGCCGGGAATGCGTTGAAGAACGTGCATAGCGACACATGTTTGCCGGATTGCACGGTCAGCTCGTTACGTGAATCAACGGTGAAGATGTCTCGTGCGCTGGTGTTGGAGTGCTGGTTGATGCCCTCGTTGACCAGATGCTGGTAACCGGTTTTGTTCAGACCGCCGAAGTCGACCTTCTTCATATCCACACGCGGATCGAACACTGCGTCGGTCAGGTGCGGGCGGGTCCATTCGATGACATACAGGGGAAGGGTGAGGTCCTGATCCTTGATCGGATAGACCACACGATTGACGGTCTCCCAATCCTCGGCATGGTCGGTTGCGGAAGCATTCATATTCAGCATGGATTCATTATATAAAGTGCCCATCGCCATGAGACCACCGCATCCATGCGGCCATCGCATTCCCTCACCGTATAATGAAACCCATGCGATTCAACGTTACCGCCGTGGTGGTGTCTTATAACCGTGAACAATTGCTGGGCGAATGTCTTGACGGCCTTGCGGTCCAGACCCGTCCGGCCGACCGCGTGATCGTGGTCGACAACGCCAGCACCGACCATGCGCTCCAGGTGGCGCACGAACATCCGATCGACGCCGATGTGATTGCCCTGCCGCATAATGTCGGCGGAGCCGGCGGATTCTGCGCGGGCATGGCCGAAGCGGTCGACCCGAAAGCCGTCGCCGCCGATCATGGCACCGCCCACTACGTGTGGATCATGGACGATGACACCATACCGACGCCCACCGCACTGGAGAACCTGCTCCAAGCGGCTCAGGAGTCATTGGACGTGAATCACGCCCTACCCACCATACTTGGGTCCAAAGCGCTGTGGGTCGACGGCCGTGAGCACCTGATGAACAAGCCGCGGCCGCGCACATGGGTGCGCAAGGGCGCGAAGACGCTTGACGGCATGGCGGGGGAGGGCGCCTACCAGGCACGTTCGCTGTCGTTCGTCTCCTGCCTGATCAACGCCGGTGCGATCGTGGGACTCAACAAGCTGCCACGCAGCGCCTATTTTCTGTGGAATGACGACTTCGAATTCACCACGGCCCTGCTCAAGCATGGCATCGGCTACTACGTGCCCGCCAGTGAGGTGGTGCACAAGACCAAGGTGTTCGGTTCCAGCGACGCCGATCCGGGCCAACGCTTCTACAATGAGGTGCGTAACAAACTATGGCTGTTCCGCCTGTCCCGCAGCAACTTCACGGCGGCGGAGCTTGCAGAATTCCTGCTGAAAACCGCCCGTCGCTGGGCGCTCACCTATCTGCGCTCCGGCAACAGGGAGGTAATCGTCGACTGCTTCAAACGCGGCTGGCATGACGGCTGGCATACCGATCCGCAAACCAACGCCGAACTATTCGCCGACGTGCCGCGGATCGCGCGGCGCATCACGGCAATCGAAGGCTGAACATTACAGAAGTCTACTTGCGATTACCGGTCAACCTGTTGCGTACGGCGACCAGCAGGTGATAGCAGGATTTTCTGAAGCCGGTCGGCAGCAGCCGGTAGACGGCTCGCACCAGCACATTACGCAGGAACTGCGGAAGACTCACGAAGCCGTCGTGCAGGAACTTCAGCTGCAATTGCAGTTCGTCACGGAACATGCCCAAACCTCCACGACGCTGGTATGCGCCGGCGTCCACGCGGTACAGCACCAATGCCTCCGGTACGTTGTAGAAGCGAGCATGGCGCAGCATGAGTTGCTCCCACAGCATGTAATCCTCGAAACGGCCGACATGCTCCGGATATCCGCCGGCGGCCAGCACCACGGACCTGCGGAATACCACACTCGGATGGTGCAATGGCGACTGCATGCGGGCGAAACGTTCCAGTTCCGCGCCCTCACGGGGGAGCGTACGCACCTGACCGTTACGATTTTCTTCGCCTGAGAACTCCTGAATGGCACTGCCGGCAATATCGATGGCCGGCGCACGGTCGGCGGCGAACAACGGCATCATCGTAGCGAAACGTTCAGGCAAGGAGATGTCATCGCTATCGGCACGGGCCACCACATCGTAACGGCACCGCCGCAAACCTTCATTCAACGCATGAGCAAGACCCTGATTGACTTCCAGCGGCACCACGGTCACTTCAGGGCGAGGTCTCGAGGAGACGCCGGAACGGCTGAACCAATTGGCAACGGTTTCGGGCAATCCCTGCAGGAATCGTGCGATATCATCCGGCACCCGGCCATCCCGTATGATCACGATCTGCGTAGGCGGCAGCGACTGCTCGACCGTGGCGGAGGCAATCGCCCTCTCGACCTGCGGCAGCGAATCATTGGCATACACTGACATAAGCAGGGAGAACTGCGGAAGCTGGTCATGCTGTTGAATGGTCACTACGCTATCGTAAATCATGACCGTGAAGTTGCATGAAGGAGCTTGAATGGCTGCAAACGAGACGAGTCGGGTGCAAAGCATCGACGTGCTGCGCACGCTGGCCTTGCTCTGCGTACTGAGCATCCATTCGCTACGCGCCGCCATCGCGCAGGTCAACGGCCAAGACCTGTCCGGTCTTACCGGCAACCAGATCGCCGCCTCCTGCGCCATAGGACTATCCACGCTGGGCGTGCCGCTGTTCCTGATGATCAGCGGCTACCTGTTGTTGGACCGTGACTATACGAAAGAACGGGCCCTCACCTTCTTCAAACGCAATCTGCTGCCGCTGATCGTCTCATATGAGATATTCGATCTTGCACTCGCGGTAGTGCAATACATTGGCGCTGGCGGCGTGACCGTTGCTGACTACGTGAAATCGGCGCTGTTCATAGGACCTGCGCCAATGGGTCATCTCTGGTACATGCAGGCCATCGTAGGCGCGTACCTGCTAGTACCGTTGCTGGCGCTGCTGCTGCACGCCGTTCGGGAACATGGCCTGGAACCGTATGCCTATGCGGTACTGGCCTGCCTGTTCGTGTGCTACTCGGTGTTGCCGAGCGTGAATCAGATCATGGCATTGCAAGGCAATGCGTTCCAGGTCGTCAGCGCTTTGGATATGTTCGGCATTACGGAACCGCGATTCCTGCTCTACATGGTGTTCGGCTACATGGTGCGTCAAGGCTTCGGCATGCGAACCGCACCGGTTGCGGTGTATGCGGGTATGGTGGCGGCGCTCGCGGTATTGTGCGTTTCCGCCGTATGGTCGAATCTGCATGCAGATGGTTTCCAGTCCAGTCTGGCGTTCACACCGGTGGTGTTGGGTGGGTGCATGCTGTTCCTTGCCGTGGTACGGGCGTTGCGCGGTAGGCGTATTCCGAATGCCCTGTATCGGCCTGTGCGCAGTGTGGCCGTATGTTCGTATGGCATGTATGTGTTGCATTACCCCATAGTGCTGTTCATGAAGTATGCACCACTGCCTGTGCATGGATGGGCGCTGTATGCGTGCATCATGGCCGTTGCGTTTATCATCTCGTACGCAGTGGTATGGCTGGCGTCTCGATACCCCCTTGCCGCTAAATGGCTGTTTCTGATGAAGTGACCCGGGTTTCCAACGGGAGTGGCTGCAGCTGGCGATTGGGGACAAGGGCGCGAATTGCGGTATTATGGGGCAGTTGAAGAGAAGCATACACCCGTAGGGTCAACGCTCCGACTCTTCTGACGTACAAGGTCGGTAGGGGGGGAGAGCGGGGAAGCCAGAGGAGAAGTAATGCCAGCTAGCCAATTCGGAGGCTCTGCGAACCGAGTCCGACGACAGGTCACCGGTACCATGTCGACGGGGCCCATTCCGACCTTTTTCGATGGCACTTATCATCCAGAGGCTGCGGCGGGCAGCAGAAAGCCGAAAGCTCAGTTGCATCCTGCCCCGGCATGGCGGTATCTGTACAATTCCGCGCTATTGGTGCTTGACGCTGCGATGATGCTTATTGCCTGCGGACTCGTGTTTCTTATCAGTGGGAACGTGCTCCATACGGTGCAGCAGGAGATCTCCGGAGGCGTTCCACGGACCTTGGTGGTGCTGTGCGTGGTGTGGCTGCTGAGCTTGGCCGTGTGCCAAGGCTATGCCCGCCATGTTATGGGTGAAGGTTATGCGTTGTATGCAAAGGTGCTGAGCGCTGGGGTATTCGACTTTTTCGCCATGTGTTCGCTATCGTACCTGTTCGATGCACAATACCCCCGTTGGCTGGTGGGGCCTTCCGCTTTCATTGCTGGTATGCTCACCATGGTTGAGCGCTGGCTGATGCGCCGACTGCTGCATGCGAACCGTCGTAAAGGCGAATTCAATTATCCGACGGTGATCATCGGATCCCCGCAGGGCATTCGAGACACCATTGACAAGCTCACCTCCGAAATGGGGGTGGCTGTCGGCTATATGCCGATTGCGGTGTGCCCGGTGGAAGAGGTATGTGAGGAGTCCGATCCGGATTCTCCACAACACCTGATTCCAGTGCCATTCCAGCCGCAGAATGAGAACGAAAAGAAGCTACGTGTGCTGGCATTGAATTCTCACTTGCCGCAAACGGCTCGTAATCTTGGTGCTCGTACCGTGCTCATCGCCGATGTGCTCACCCGTGATTCCAAAACCTTGCGTACGCTTTCCTTGGCGGTCGAATCATTGAATATGGAATTGGCCGTGACTGCATCCGTGGCGGATATCGGCGGCGGCCGCGTGAATATGCGCAACAATTCCGCGCTGCCGATTCTGTCGGCTTCACTGCCGCAATACTCGTGGCCGACCCGTTTTATGAAGCGCGCACTTGACATTCTTGGCTCGCTGATCGCACTGATTCCAGGCTCCATCATTATGCTGGTCACCGCGATTTTCATCAAAAAGGAAGACGGTGGCCCGGTATTCTATAAGCAGGAGCGC
>OLPZ01000369.1_pt1 | contig 36184 bp, 44 predicted proteins | sample 1672711 | NCBI WGS metagenome assembly OLPZ01 (sample SAMEA3136716, study PRJEB25190) | human gut metagenome
TCCTCGGTCTTCTCCTCGGTCTTCTCCTCGGTCTTCTCCTCGGTCTTCTCCTCGGCCCTCGCAGAATCGAGAATAGCGTGGATTGCTCCCATGGCTTTGGAGTACTCGTCGAGCTTGGCGTTCAGCTCGGTCTGTTTCTTGTTCAGCTCTTCTAATTCGGCTTTCACGGACTCGATCTGCTTGCTCAGAACCTGAGCCTGGCGCTTCTTGATTTCTACGTCCTTGTCCGGCATTTCCTTGCCGTAACGTGCCATGAACTTCTCCAGCCGGTCGTTCAGATCTTCGGGGACCCGGGTGAAGTACGAAAGAGCATCCTTGTTGAATGCGATGTGGTACAAGCAAAGCTCCTCCGTGATGTTTCTCGGAGTGAGGATCTTGCTGAACTCTTTGTTGATTGGGTCGTGGAGCAGAGTACCTGCTCGGAGTTCGTAATCGGGGTGTGCTACGTTTTTCATCTGTTGTTCTGTTATTCGTCTTAGTGCTAAGTCGGCTTCGATCAGGCAGAAGCCGCATCGGGAAACTGACTTATTCAAAAAGTACCGAGAAAGTTCGTCTACTTCTCGATGGAGAGCGGGGTTCTTCTCCAATTCCAATGTATGGGCCCGATAGGCTTCGCCTTTCAGGGACCCATACTTGGATTGGTAAGCTCTCAGTCTTTCGAGCATGTCAGTCATGAGTGCTACGATTTCGGGGCACCTACATAGGTGCTCAGAACGATGACATACTCTCCGTTGATGTACAGCTTCCGGATGTTTGCGTCGTCAATCTTGGCACCCCACTGGGTTTCCGTCTGGGAGGGCCCAGAGTTGTTGGTGTAGTACAGTTTGGGCGGATTAGCTGCGTTTCCTGAAGTACCATTGACGAAGATGTAGTTTGCCGGAAGTCCCGATCCCGGGAATGCAACAGCCGGATTCGGAGACGCAGGAGCTGCGGGCATGTTCACTTTGGTAATTGTCTGACAGCTGTCTCGAGTCAGGGTGATGGGAACCCTGTTTCCTACGGTCTCCTCAGTGCCATTCAGGAACTCCATCATGCCCTTTACCGTACACCCGGTGCTGCCTCCGGCAAGGAGTCCCTCGACCATGAGGTCGGTGGTCTTCTCGTCCGTGTTGAAGAGGCTCATCGGGAGCGAACCTTCCTGAGCGATGGTACCGTTGGCCAGAGTTACCTGGTAAGCGACGCCGTCGGTCATTTCGGTAGTGACAGTGATTTCGGTGAGCTCCAGACCCGAGTCCCAGCCATACACCTCGTACTTGGTGTCCCCGTTGTCTCCGGTGTCGTTGTTCTCGACGATAGCGATGACGCGGGCATTGGTCAGGCCGTTTACGAACTTCTTGGCTGCTTCCGACTTCTTGAAGATTCGGACGACCACGTTGTGCTGGTGGGTCTTGAGATACGTGCCAGCATTGATGGTGTCCGAGCCAACTGTTGCGTTGGGCAGCGAGTCGACTTCGTAACCAGTGGCACCGGCCTTGAGGATGAGCGAAGAGATAACGTTGTCAGTTACAACAGACTTCGATTTGTCGACGTCCGAGTAGCTGAGGAGAATCACCCTGGCGGTGGTGCCGGCGATTGCCGGCTTACCACACACCTGGTTGGTGAATCCTGTTTTGATTTTAGAACAATCAAGTCCTGGCATTTTCTTAGATTTTTGAGGGTTAGATACCTACCGAGAACAGATCCGGGTTAGTGAGCTTGGCATCCGCCCGGCCCATGAGTTCTACGTATACTACGCGGTCTTTGTACTCGTACCAGATCCGCATCTTCTCGAAGCTGTCGATTGCATCAACACCTATGCCGAGGACGCTCTTCGAGGTGAAGAGGATTCTATGGGGGTTGTTGAGCTTCGTGCCAGTGTCTTCCGACGTAGCGATGATCTTGTCCCAGATGGGCATTGCGATGACAGGGATGCCATTGAAGCTGAGAGCCTCCATGCCATTCAGCAGAGCTAAGCGAGCCGACTCGAGGCAGCAAGCGTCCATAAGAGACTGCTGATAGGCATCGTAGACAGACTGGGTAACGAGAATAAATTTGTCAGACTGCTGACGGAGCAGAAGCGGGGCACTGAACACGACCGACTGAATGTATTCCTTGGCCTTGTCCGGAGTAAGCTTCTGAGCTGCGTAAGATGCCCCGGTATTTTCCGTAATTGTTGCTCCGCACTGGGACGGATTGTCTGTAGCCTGTGTGATAATCTGTTTCCAGAAACCGTCGATGATGGTGAAGAATTTCAGGTCGAGACCCTCCGTAATGATACCGTCGTTGGTAACGTTCTTGGCGTTTTTGTCGTTGAACCAGAACAGACGATACCAGAAGTCCATAATGGAACGTTCCAGAACCTCGATGACGATGTTCATGTAGTCGGTGTCCGTGAAATCCGGAATATCGACGCCGGTGCGGAGGGAGTAGATAGTTGCCGACTGCTGGAGATCGGTATAACACTGGGCCAGGAGGATCTCCCAGGTGCCAGGTTCCCACTTCAGCTTGCGAGTGTTGGCTCGCCAAGACTGAGGAGTCGGGTTGCATCCGGTGTTGACCACGCCGACCATGCCACCTTCGCCGATGAACCCGACTTCGGTGTTCGTGACGATGTCGGGGAAGACTGTGTGAATGGAGTTGATGTCAGGACCCTGAATGGTGTCCTCCATAATCATCTCCGAGATTGCCTGAATGACACGTCCACAAAAAGTGAACTTATCCATGTCGAGGAATCCGCCGTTTTTAGCTGCCATAGTTCTTAAAGCTTTTGAGTTTGACTACTTGAGGATCTTTTTTGCAGCGTTGACCTTCTGGAGCTTTTCGCGAGCTTCGTTCTTGAGTTCAGCTGCCGAGGGTTCGGGCTTCTTGCCTCCGGGCAGAACCGTCTTGCGGTTCTTCGGGCGGTAGTTGCTACCACGAAGGTTGCGGAGTTCGTTCTCCTGCTCCTCGATGAGGTTCGTTGCCTCGTCGAGCATCGCCTCCAGTGCTGCAACGCGGTCCTCGAGAGACTTGGTGTCCTCCATCTCGATGCTGGTGACGATGTTGTCCTCGACGGTAACCACCCGGCCGTCTTCCAGAACGACAGTGCCCGACGTCTCGCCGTTGGCGAGAGTTGCCTCTACACCTTCGGCCAGATTGTCCTCTTCACCTACGGTCTGGAGAACGACCTGACCCTCAGCATCCAGATAGTCGAAGTTGGCGGGAGCGCCTTTCTTGCCATTCCGGAATGCCTTGACTTTGCTCATGAATTTTTCATAAGCGCTTTTTTCGTTTTTTGCCATAGCATTAAAAATTTGGTTTGTGTTGTATGAATTGATTTTGGAAATGAATCCCAAGTCAAGAAGTGATTTGGCATCATGGATGCGCTCCTCATGCATGACATTGCGGAGCCGTTCCCGGTCCTGACCTGTCCTCTCGACGTACACGTCAAGAATAGCCTCCTCCTCCAGAGCAAGCTCCTCGGCAATGCTGCGAGCATCGTCGGAAGTGAGCCAATCCCCGACAGGCATGTATACCCGGTGGATGAGTGCCCGGCAATTCCTGTTTGCCGACCGGTTCTCTGCCGGAGCTGCCAACAGGATGCACACTGCCATCGAGTGGCATCCCCCGACAATATTTGTATATATCGTCCTCCCGCTCATGCGAAGAAGATCGTAAATTTTGAAGCCCTCCTCAACAGAGCCCCCGTCACAGTCAATGTTGATGCACACCTCCTGTTCGTCGGGGTGTTCATCAAGTACCCGGCGGAAGGTCTCCACGGAGCAGATCTCGGGGGTCCCACCCCAAAGCTCCATCATGACCCGATTCTCTTCGGAGTCAATTGCGCCTTTTAAGTTGATGAATATCATGTGCCAAATTATTTCGATACAAATATAATTATTCCTAATAGATATTGAAATACTATTTGTGCTGGATTGTTTAAAAATTAGCCCGGTCCTGAATCTGTACGTAGTTAGCATCTTCCCTCCGGATGTCTTCGATTGTAGCAATCACCGACACTTGGCCAAATGCTTCCTGGATTGTTCTCGACAGATCAAACTGGGTCATGGGTTCCGGGGTCTTAGCAAATGACCGAAGAGCATATCCCCCGTCCGTCCCAACTTTCACGAAGGGGACCCCGCCACCAAGTTCGTTTATGGCTGACAGGAGAGGGAGGAACAGTCGACTCGACTTCTTATTAATGATGGTCTCTCCTCCTTCCGCCTCAATGTGCACTCCTCCAGCGGCATGACTGGGTCCCTCAATGTATTTACCTCTTGCGGCTTTCGGCAGAGGAGCTGCCCAAAGAGCTGCCATCTGAACTGCTCCCAAAGCCGCAGCTGCTGCAATGAACGGGATAGCCAAAGGGAATCCCATTTTAGCCGATGCCATGATGGAGATGGCAGTATTGATGCCAATCTCGAAGGATCCCATTGCCCTCTCCCGGATAGCTTGTTCCCGTTCGATTTTGGCCAACTCCTTCTCCTTCTGTTTCTCCATCTTGATTTTCTTCTCGTTGTACTGGGCCTCCGTGATTTGGCCATTAGCGTACATGTTTGCCAATGCCTGCTCCTCCCGGCTGTATTGTTCTTCTACCTCCTGAACCCGGCGCTCCCCGAGAGCACTGGCCAAGTCATTGAAAGCATTAGCAAAGCCGGATGCTATTTCAGCATACTCCCTGAGCTTCTCAATTCGCTCCTCCCATAAAGCCTCTTCATTCTCGGCCATCTCAAGTTGGATCTGAGCAATGGCGTCCTCGTTTCCTTGAGCTGCTGCCAACTCTGCCTCCAGATACCTTTTCCGGATCTCATACTTGGACTTGTGATTTAACTCGGCTTGAGCGAGCTCCTTGTCGAGGTCCATTTGCTGGAGACGAAGATTGTTGGCTCGGAGCTGGGCCTCCTGCTCATAGGTTTTCTCCCCGGCAGCTTTCCTGGCTTCGATTTGCTTCTTGAGCATCTCATTCTCGAGCTCCAGCTTCTTCCTCTCGTTGTCCGTTGCCTTCGAGAGGTCCTCGGCATACTGTTCGTTTAGAGTTTGGTTGAACCGGTCAAGTTGCTGTTTGGTAACGTCCTCGCGGATCTTTTTGATTTCGTCCTGGAGGTTTTGTTGGATCTGTTTCTCGAGTTCGGCTCTGTTGACCAGGAACTGCTCATAAGCGGCATACTCTTTCTGGTATTCCTCCTCGCTCATACCTCTCACGAACTGGGGAGGCTGAATGTTGGCCAGCTCCTTCATGGCATCCTGGTACTTCTGAGTAACCTGAGCAATCTGCATATCGACTGTGCCTCCGGAAGCTACAGCCAATATGTTTGCTCTCACCCCCGCAAGGTAGTCATTGAGCTGTTTGGCTTGGTTCTCGTAGAACTGCTTGTCAGACCGAGCCATGGCATTCAGAGCCGTCTGATACTCCTTGTTAGTAATTTTGCCGTGAGCTTTCTGGAGAGCCAGACGTTCCCGGGCTCCATCCTGAGCTGCCTTGTAGAGCTTTTTCTCATACTCCATCCGGATGGCGATGCTCGTAGACTGGAATGTTGTTTGGAACCTGAGATCATCTTCCCGGATCTTCTGCATGGCTTCCGAGTTCTTCAAAGCAACCTCCAGAGCCTTATCGGCAATGGCCTGCTGAGCCTCCCGGTTGGCTATTGCAGTCTCAAGAGCCAAGTTGGCAACTGCGGCTCCTTCATTCTCGATTGTCCGGAACAGTTCTTGGTATCGACCTTTCAAGTCGTCGAGTTCCTTTTTGGCTTCCTTGTATTTGTCCAAGCTTCCGGACCACGTGTTGAGCTCTTCCTCCTTGGCTGCAATCACCTTCTTCAAGGATTCGAACTCATCCATTGCAGCCATCTGTCTTTGACGAGCTGCATTCATTTCAATCTCGCGGAGCTTGTTAGCTGTCTTAAGCTGAGCTTCGGCGATCTGTTCCGACGTGGCATGATTGGCTTTGAGATTTTCTATTTCTCTCTTGCCCCGGATCTCCTCGGCTTTTGACAGAGTGTTCCGCTTGGTCTCGATCTGATCCAGTACATACGTGGAGGCTTCGGCAGCTCGATTGTATGCCTCCATTGCCCGGGTTGCTCTCTCTTGAGCTTCCGTGTTACTGTTAAATGCGTTCGTAAGAGCAACCACTCCAGCCACCAATCCGCCCACTGCCGCTGCCACCAATACAACGGGATTGGCAGCCAAAGCCGCGTTCCAAAGCCATGTGGCAGCTGCTGCTGCTTTGGTGAGGATGTTGCCAGCTCCTTGTACGGCATTTTTAGCAGCTATCGCTTTCGTCTCGGCGAGAGTCTGGTTGATGCCAACCAGCTGAACCAAGTTAGATGCAGCTCGATAGGTGGCTTCGGTCTTGGAGAGAGCTGCTTGGAGAGAAGACAAAGAGGAGAGAGCCGTGATGATGGTTATCATCTTCGTCATGGTAGCGTTGAGCTCCTCGTTCTCGCTCCCCAGTACCTGAGTGGCTGTGGTCCAAAGGCCCCATACGGAAGTCAAAGCTGACGTGGCGCTGGTAACTGCCTGTATGGTTTCAGTTCCTTTACCAACGTTGGATATAGCTGTATTGACCAGGTCCTCAGCTCCTTTCAGTTCACCGGCTCGTTTAATCATCTCCTTGAACGTCTCAGAACTCGTATCCCCGGACTGAGCCATCTGGATGAGTGTCTGGGTAAGGTCGGAGAGTTCCTGCTTGAGGTTCTCCGTTGCCTTCTCGTAGTTACCAACTGACCGGCGATAGTCCCCGAGTGCCTCCTCCTGAGCTTTGAGCTCCTCGGTGGTTTCTGCAATGCGCTTGCCGAGCTCGGCTTTACGAGCCGCGTCCTGCATTGAGTTGCCCAGCTCTGCAAACTCGGCATTGTCCAAAGCCAGCTGGGTTCTAAGTTTTGCTAAACTTGCCTCCTGTTGGTTCTGGAGCTTAATGTTGTTCTGGATTTGCTTCTGGTACTTGTTCGCCTCGCTGTTGATTGCCTTGATCTGGTTGTCAAGCGCATAGTATTCTTGAGCATTCTCCTCAGTTACTTTGCCGAGAGCCTTCTGCTGATCTCTCAACTCCTGGGACCGGAGTTTCAATTCGGCTAACGTCTTGAGGGCATCCTCAGCTGTTACACGGACGTTGTAAATTGTATTTTTCTGTTCTTCGGCCATATCACATTCGTATTAGGTCTACTTTGGTTATCTTTCCAGCTTGGAAGTTGTGTATTTTCGAAACGTAGAACCAGAACCCATGCTCTTCCAGCCATACCGGGTTGAACAGGTCCAGACTTTGGATGTCAAGCGAGTCCAGAAGGATATGGGTCTGTAGTATTTTCGGTCTTTTGAGGATATTGTTGATGAGCTTGTCGTAGTACTTAGGAACGTAGTAATTCAAATTTTTGAAATACGCCGTATATAGTTGGACTCGGGTAAGGCTATAGCCGACGCTTACCTGTGGCCACATATAATCAGACTTATTGACGTGGACTACCATCGGCTTACTGAGAGCATTGTACTCCCAAGTCGTCTCGGTCATTTCCCCGTTCTCCATCCGACCTCTGTTGATAGTCCAAATCGGGTAGTTAGCAAGTGTATGAACCTTACCGGTAGTGTCCGCATCATGGAGGTTTTGGTTGAGCCCTGCCAAGAACCCAATTTGGAACAGAAGTTTATTAGGCTGGAGGTTGACGTCCGGGATGCTGAACTTATACGAATCAGTAACATTGTTGTCCTTGTTATCCTCCAGCTTTATCTCGTTGGACTGGGCATAGTTGGACAACTGGAACGTAAGTTTGGTGTCCTTTCCTTTTATCAGCTTGTCAGACCAATTTTTCCCGGACGAGCTTCGTCTGTTGTAGAACTCCTGAATCGAGTATGCTCTTGCTACTCTGGTGGCGGGATTCACGTCTATAGTCAGACCGAACAACTGGAAGAAAGCTTTGACTATGTCTCCCAAGCTCTTAAATCCAGTCGAAGCCAGGAGGTCATAGGTTAATCCGGGTTGGGGCTTATCCCCCGGGGAAGTTTCCGGCGCGGGAGGAGCAGTAATGCTGACCGGAAATCTCATGTCATACCGAGTGGGGGAGTAATTGCCTGTGTCGAGAGCCCCGGACACCAGTATGTGCTCTCCTGCCTCCATCGGGATGTCGACCGAAGCGCTGCCGGAAGATCCCGACATCCAAGTTCTGTCCAACACTATAGCATTGGTTCCGTCGTTCTTGTAGTGGGTAACTTTGATTATCACCAAACCATTTTGGAGGGGAGAAGGATTGGACCATGCGAAACTAAACGTGATTGTAGTATCCCATAGAGTCATCCAGTTGAATGTTCCGGGTACGGTGCCCATAATCAAACGTCCGGCGACCGGGTCACTGAGAGTTACTCCGGGGTATCCTTGCCATATCACCCCTACTGTAGTGCCAATCGAGGGATCCTGGATCCAGCCAGTCCCGGATGCTTTCGGAGCATTGGGGTTGTCTGCCAAAACGGGGTAAGTGCAAGGCAAAAACATTTCCCTCCGGTCAACTGAATCCACGTCAGTCTCGAGACTGTAGCCTGCTCGATCGAAGATCCACGTTACGAGGTCATACCAGTTAAGATGGGGATAGAACTTGTCCAACTCCCTGACTTGCCTGATTGCCTCCATGGAGACAGGGGGGATGTTCGGGTTCTTTTGTAGAGTTGCATACAGCCAAAAGTACAGGACTTGAACCTCTTCGGGGCCGGAGAGGTATCGCTCGGCCTGTCCCATTGTGTCCGTGTACCACTTGAGGAGAAACATACCATCCCCGGGGTCCTTCGCGTCAGTGTTGTTTAGTGTATCGAACAGGTCAGCGGTTGCCCCGAGGATCTGGACCCCGATCGATGTATCTGATACGTCTACGATGTTCAATACTGCTCCAGCCGGGGATATGAGTGCTCCCTCATAGAATAATTGGCAAGGAAACTTCATGTATGGCACATACGAACCTGAGCCAACTACAAAACTTAATTGGAATGCTTGCTCGTTATGGGTCGTCCTGGGCAGACTGATCCGCTGGGAGTACGAGGCATTCCTGTCTTTCAGCTCCGCCAGATTGTTGATCTGGTAATTCATCGCAGGAGCATCCAGCGGGAGGTCCAGTGACCAGACCTCGCCGTCAATGCCTTTCATGAGTAGTTCGTAGTTCATATTACCACTGAGTTTGTTCGTCAACAAGCTGGAACTCGTAGCTAACAGTGTTCCGGGGAGCTTTGGTGTCCCAAGTCAGGTCAGTATCGTCTACGAGGACTCGTTGCCATGTCCCAATTTGATAGTTGTAAACCTGGACCAAAGGCGAGAGAGCAATCCCTTTGAGCAAGTTGAAGTCGTTCTCATCAAGCTGTTCTGCTCCAGCTTGGACTATGTTCTTAAACTCTGGAGCTAACTCCCCCCTCGTCTCTGAGGTATAAGGATCCCGGGCATTAGCCAATACGTATTGGTCCCCTCTGTCAACTTCCTGAGTATACTTCTTGTGTTGCTCAAACATGTACGTATCCCATCCGCCTTTTCGGTTTATCCAGCGAATATAGAACGGGTTGCAAGGTACCTCCGTGTCGACAAATATGATATTCCATGCTTGATGAGGAAATACTCCACCAGAAAGTCTGAGTTTTACGTATTCAGCTCCGTCAGTATCTTCGTACACAAGGGGGATGTTGAGCCGGCTGGAAATGTCAAATTGATATTCTTCCCTGATCCCAGCCATCTTAACACGAACGTCGACAGAGATAGCGGGGCCAATTCCCGAAGCTCCTTTCGGGAACAGGGTGACGAAGTATGGGTACCCGTAGTATTTTTTTACGTACAGATTCCTGTTGTTGTCAGGAGTTCTGTCAGTCAATGCCAGTCCTATATCTAACACGGAGAAGTTGACGTTGTGTCCTCGGGGTCGTACTCCTCGGGAGGCATACCGTACATTGAAATCCTGTTCGCCAATGCCTCTGTAGGCGTATGCTGATATAAGATTGTAGTCAATGCCAAAGTTTACGAATGAGTTAACGTACGGGTATGTTCTGGAGCGATACCGAAATCCGGCTTTAGCTAAAAAGCTGAGGTCGTATTTCTTCCTCGTCCCGAATCCCGAGTCTCTATGGATGTCGACGCTTTCGGTTAATGAATTTGCTGCTTTCACTGAACTGGGGCTATAGTAGATAAAGTTCTTCCCGTAGGCCAAAGACATGTTAAAAAGTGTTACCTTCACCCCAGATGTTGATCCTTCCTTCCCGGAATATATTCTCAGTACCGTGTAGGGGTATTCCACATTTTCAGTATTAGGGATTTGGACAAGCCATTTCATAGAAGAGCCAATCGCAAGATCGGTCGTAGCAACCCTGATCACCCCATGTCCTTCTGCGTTCCCTTGGTATAACGCGACCGTCAAGGTAGTTTCTACGTTTACTGTGCCATATCTAGCCCAAAAAGCATACCATTCCCCCGGTACCATCCTCCGGGGTATTGCAAACTCTCTGAACCATTCTTCATCGCCGCCGTCACTGTTGTCAAACACCTCGGATTGCTCGTTGTCAATGATGTTAAGCGAGACCATGTTGTCCTTGTCGAAGTTCTGAGTTTTGATCTCAAGCCCGGATGTTAAGTCGTCGGTCTCAACTGGTATTTGCGAATATGCTGAGAACAGGGAGTCGTCAGCCGGTTGATTGATAATTGCCATATCGCGTTATATTATATATCCGTGGTCCATATTGTTGTCAGGAGTGAATGCCTCTTCAATGAGGACCTCCATTGTCTTGTCCAAATGCTGAGCCAGGTACTCCTCGAAGTTATCAGCGGGAGTGTCGACCAAGTCAACGTAAATGTGATTGCGGTAAAGCTCTGAGCCTTCTCGTTTTATCTTCCATGCAGTGGAATTTCCGAATCGGACCAGGTCCTTGGGATCCGAGAAGGTGATGCCTTTGAGCTTCGCCCACTCCATTATGATCTGTCCCAAATTGGCGGGGATCTTTCCAGGACCTCGTCCACGAATGAGAGTGTAGAAATAGTTCGGAGCTTCGATTGATCCCCAAACTGTTTCACCTTCCCGTCCCGTCTGGACTGTTATCTGAGCATAGGTTCTGCCGGAGGCTTCCTGCCCGGCGTCCTGTGATGCCCGGATTATCTCGTCCCTCATCTGGGTGAGACCCTCAGCCAATATCTGTTCCAGTCCTACCGCCATTTGTTTCGAGGTTTGCGAGCATTGGCTTTCTGCTGAGCCTTACGCTCCAGTTCCTTGTTCAATCGCTCCCGGAAGAGGTGACTCTGCAAGTTGGTGAAAAGGAGGTTGTATACCTTTCCGTATTTCCACTCCAGGACCTCGTCCGGGTCCTTCGAGTAGTCCTTGGCCAGTGCAGTGATGGTAGCCATCTCGCCAACCACCATGGAGAATTGGGCAATACCGGCTGCCTTCTCCTCGGCACTGGGCTCATACTTGAGCTCAGCCTGTTCTCGTTCAATCCAGTACTTAATGCCCATAAGAACCTCATGCCAGTACTCGACAATTTCGGAGGTGTTCCTGAGACTCCATTTGACCCCAAGACATTGCATGCCTTCCTTCATCTTGTCAATGTCGGTCAGTTCCTTGTCAGTGATGATCCGGCCAAGCTCTATGCGTTGGCCGAACGTCATCTGACCGCCTTTTATGTCGATTCGCTGTATCATCCTACGACTGTCAACTCGTTAAACGGATATTGCTTAAATGCCTCGGGAGCCGTGTTAGAAATCGTCGTTCCTTCGGGGGCCTTGAGTGTAAAACCTGGGTTATACCACAAGTTCCTGTCCCCCGGGTTAGACTTTAGGATTTCGTAATACATTGAGGTCCAACCTGGTAATGTACCACTTATGTTCAATTGTAAGTATGAGTAACCGTTAGCTCCCCCAGTATCACGGGCAGCTAAAGTAAATCTCCTCGTTTTGTTAAGATACCAAGGGGCATAGGTCGGAGCGTTTGGGGTAGCTGGGAATATGTCCTCGGGGACCAAGCATCGGATCATTCTGCCGGACAGGTCAGTACCAACAGGCAAGGATATTAATCTCTTGCCTATGAGATCCATGCCGGGATCTTCGGACCAAATGCACCAGTCGGAATATGTAGTCAGCTCAATGCCCACACTGACCTCGTTAGCATCAAATCTGGCAGATGGGTAGACTATTCGTACCGTGTTCATCATCTCCGGGTAAAGCATCCCAAGCTGAGAGGTCTTCAACCGACGGAGGAAGGGCCTTACGAGCGTTCTCTCCAGCTCGTCTCTCAGGATGAGCCTCGATGTCGTCTTGGACTCAGTACTGAACGGAGTATCCCCTTTGTAGGCGTCATTGCCCATTGGCTCGAACTTACAGAAGTAAATCATCAAAGGCAATCGCTGTCTCTGGTGGCCTCTGTACGGGATGTCATAGTACCCCTGAAGCGGTTCCTCGATGTAGATGAACGTAGTGCTGACCGGATTCCCGTTTGAGTCCTTGATGACCTCTCCGTTGAGCCCAGTCTCAAATCGAGGCATTGTGTCCACTTTGACATTCAGCATCCGAGCCTGGTCACACTCGAAAACTGCTCCAGGTGCCAGGTCTTGAAGCATCAAGCGTATGTGTTCTATGATAGGTAAGGTCATCGTTTTGCGGGGATTATGATTTTGGCGGACTTCATGCCAGTCGCCTTCGGCTTGATCTCGAATATCATTCGCATGATGAGCATGTCCAGGAAGTCCGGTGACCTGCCGAGGAGCTGCTTCATGGTGTCCTTAGAGATGAGCTCTCGCTTCTGCTCAGCGGAGTTCGGGTTCTTAGACTTGAGGACCGTCATCTCTTGCTTGATCTTCTCCTGAACTTCGGGAGAGCAGATGATGTGGATCTGGCGCTTGTTGATGAGCTCCGCCAGCTTGAATGCGCACTCCGACTTGATGTTGTTGTACGTCTTGGAATCAATCGCTGATTGTCCTCCGTGAAACTCCCGGATGCCTTTCAGGTAGCTCTCCAGGTAGAACCCAAGTCCGTCAGCGTCAGAGACGATGCTGGACCGGGGGACTTTCAGACCGGTGGCCAATTTGGCGATCTTCTCCTCCATCTCCTTGCCTTCCGAGAAGCCTTTGGCGATGGGAATTCGGCAGACCATGCCGTCCCAGGTTCCAACCACCCAACTGTCTCGACCTTTCCCGGCAAGGTCAGTGCTAATGAACCGATTGCCCGTCGGGAGTACGAACTCATTGCTGAACATGTCGCACACTGCATCATAGTCGACCAGCCAATTCGGGTCATCGTCATACTCCCAGTTGCCAAAGACCAGTCGCTCGATCTGCGACTGGGTCAGGTTCCGGAGAAGCCCTTCGATATACGTGTCTGGGAGAGTCTTGTTGTCCTGGGGCAGAGCTTTGACGAACCGACGCCAAGGAGGCAGCTTGTTCTCTTTCCACGGCTTGTAGTAGTCCGTGTAGAGAAAATTGTTTGACGGGTTGCAGGTGATGAGGAGTTTGGGAGCCAGCTTGTAGACGTCGTTCTTCCAGCGACCAATGGAAGCCTGGAGGTTGGTCTTCGCCTCGCGAATAAACTCGCCGCCCTCTTCAATCCATCCCCGAGTCATCTGCATGGAGCCGAACCTCTCGTACATGGGGTCACTGGGGTTGTACTTGGCGTCGATCAGGTAGATGCGGCTTTTATTGTACAACTCGAAGAAGTTGTATTGCCCATTGAAGTGGTAGTAGTTCTCCGTGATGCCCCAATGGGCAAATACCTCGTAGAGGGAGGGGATAGTGTACCGGACCAGGTCGGCAGCCGTCTTACGCGCAATAAAATAAAATGTCTCCGGGTAGGTGAGGGCATCGCCGGCTATCAAGGAACACCCGAGGTAGGATTTGCCAGCACCTTTCGTGCCGGCATACAGAATGTCAGTGACCGAGTCATCAAGCCATAACCGAGCCACTTCCTTCTGCTTCTCGTTGCCTTTGGTGTCAAATTGAAGCCGGCGTCCCATTTTATTTTATCTCCATTCCTGTTATCTGTTCGAGAGTAATGCCTCCCGTCAGGTTGACATTGGTCTTGCGTCCTTGAAGTACCTGGATAAGGCTGGCAGCGTACTTACCAACCAGTGCTCCCTCAATCTGCTGGGAATTGATGGCGTCCTCGATGGTGCCACCAATTGCAGCTGCTACCGGTTCTCCCGTGAGCTCCTCGTACTCAACAGGATTGATGCCAGCAAACAGCCTAAATGATTCGATGGTCATCGGGCGGGAAATGTAGACGCTACAGTCTTCGCCATTCTTATTCTTGTGAGCCTGGGAGAAATAGTTATCCTGCATGAATTTGCAATACTCGATGAATGCAAAATAAAGCTCCTCCGCATCGGTGGGCTTTACAAATTCCCCGGCGTCTCGCCTTTTCTGTCCCTCCTCCATATAGGCGAGCGGACTCATTTTATATGTGCTTCGTGCCATGCCTCAAATATAATCAAACCTTATACAAATTAAAAATTTATTTCTGCACAACAATCCCCGGAGCGTTTGGCCCCGGGGATCTTTAATTTATTCGCTTACGCGAATGAGGGTCACACCGAACCACAGGAACTTGACCGAAATACCGTTCGGCCAAATCATACCTTCGTGGACCGTGGCGATGGAAGGGGTCCAATTACAGTACTTGGTATTAACCTCCGAGTATAAAGCCCAGTTCTTCCCGAGCTGCTTAAAGTGTTTTGCTTTCATGCTTGTTGGGTTTTAATTTCGTATGCGCGAGTGCCGTCCAGTATTTGTGGGTCGAGAGAAGTCCCAATTTGGCACCAGTTCTACTGACTCTACCAGTTCTACTGACTCTACTCGCCTACGACTTCTTTTTGAACTTTTGGATCCGTCTCTCCGCTCTCTCCATCTGCTTGATGGATCGGCTCAATTTCCGTTTGGGACTAATCCACCATTGGCGGATCCCGCCGAAAATCGCGAACAGGCCGATGATGGCCAACAGGTAAATTGCAATCATTTTCTACGCCTCCTTTCTAATTTGTTTTGTAGTTTGCGGACCTCAACCCAGTCCTCGTGCCGCATCCATTCCGGACGGGATAACAGAGTCAGCTGACCCCGTGCTATTTGCATGGTGGTCTTTTTCAATTTGCGGGCGTAGTCCAGGACCTCCCGCTCCTCTTTTGAGTAAATTCCAAGCCATCGCCGGGACACTCCAAGTTTCCCAGTTGGGGGTAGCCCCAATTTCTCAGTTTTTTCCATAATAAACAATATTTGACCAGTAGTAAACAATAAAATTTCTTATTGTTTCTCACCTAAGTGATTGATATTCAATTGATTAGGTCCCCAATTCTCCTCCCGAGAAACAATGTAAACAATGTTTCTGTGCACTCTATTTTGTGATTTTTCATTTCCTAAATTGGTCATAATTTTCCTCATATTCCCTATTCAGGTTTTCCTCCTAAATTATTGTTTACATTGTTTACAAGGGCCTAAACCATTGATATTCAATCGATTATCGAGAAACAATGATTGTTTATTATTGTTTCTCATTGTTTACTGCTGTTTTAATTTAAGTGATTGATTATCAATGATTTGGGATTCTTTCCATTGGAACAATAAACAATAAACAATAGGGGTCCCCCGGATTTTAGGGGGGGGGCTGTCGAGATTTTTGCCAATAAACAATGAAACAATGGTTTTATCAACTTTTGGGGCCGGGAGTCCCCCTGATTTGTAAACAATGAAACAATGGTTTGACCAACTTTTGAGGCCGGGGCCATGGGGAAAATTGTAAACAAAGAAACAATAAAACCATCAACTTTTGGGGCCGGGGGTCCTATTCCCCAGTGGACCCAAAGCCCCCCTGTCCTCTTTCGGTCAATTGCGGGAAAAGCTCGTCCTCCGACTCGAGAACTTCCACCCCGACGTATAAGACAGGCATCACCAAACCCTGAACCAGCTTCATCCCCGGCTTGAGGATGACGGGATCCTTGCCGACGTTCATGACGTGCAGATGGATTTCTCCTTGATAGTCTTCGTCAACCACGCAGGCTCCGACCTGGAGCTGGTGCTTGGTGGCAATACCGCTCTTGTTGAACATGATGAGGGCACACCCTCTGGGAATTTGAGCTTTGATCCCGGACGGAATGTTGATGCTTTCGCCCGGCCAGATCTGTTTGGCTTCGAAGTCTTCCGGGATGTAGAAGTCCAGCCCGGCGGACAGACCCGTTCCCCTGGTTGGGGTCTTGACGTTTCTTACTTTTACGATTTTCATTTTTTAAAATATTTTTCGAGACGAGCTCGGTGTGTTGTACCTGATGAGAGAGCTGCCCCTTCTATAAAATTGTAACGTGTGTGAAGAGGGAGCTCCTGGAATGCCTTCCTGAACGGTTGGCCTTCCGATTCGAATATCTTGCCCGCAGGATTGCCGGGTGTAACGTCCTTCATTTTTCGGGACTTGATCCACCACAAAGCCTCTTCCCGACTTATGGAACGTATGGAAGGGCTAACAGACCCATTCCGGAGCGTCATTTTGAACCACTGAGCCTCCGTATTGGAGTCATCTTCTTTAAACCATACCCGGTAATATCCAATAGCTATTGCCATAAGTTGTAGAATATTTCGTGACACTTCTTGCGGTATGCCATCGGATCCTGCCGTATACTTTGGCACTTGAGAGGCTCTTTGGGTCGGTCGAGAATCTCCTGAGGCAGGACGTCGCTGAAAGCATCTTTGAGAATGCGCTTGTGAGTTCTGTCCTCCCGGGGCAAACGGAGAGCGAACCTGACAACGTCATGTCCCAGGAATGGTGACCGGAGTTCAACTGTGCTCCTCATGGAGGCTCGGTCAAGCCGAGGCATGTGGTAGAACGGGAGCTCCTGGAACACGTCTGAGAGCTGGGAGTCGTAGTCATCTACTCGGCGATAGCCCCCGAATAGTTCGTCAGCTCCATCCCCGGTCAGAATGACCTTCTCCCGGACCTTCTCCATCAACCTGAACTGAGGGATCATGGAGCCCAAGTCGATGGGGGTCTCGTTATATCGGAGACACCTCTCCAGACAGTCATCATCAGGGATGGGGCCAAGAGAGGTGATAGAAACCCCTAAAAATTCGGACAATAGCATGCCAAATTTTGATTCATTATTCTCCACCATATAGAGATTAACCCCCAGACCCATTCGATGAAGAATAGAGGCAACTATTGATGAATCCAGTCCTCCAGAAACAAAAGCTCCGACCGGGACTTTAGAATACATTGCCCGGCGTTTTACGGACCTCTCGACCAAGCCCCGGAGGACTTCGGCGAACTCGGATTTTGCGAAATGACTCCGTTCCCCTATCCCCCATCTGTAGTAGTCCCTCCGGATAATTGTGGGCTTCACCTTCATGTCATCGAAGGAATAGACAGTATTCGGCATAATACGCTTGACGTTGTTCCATGGAGTTCTGTCATCCCAGTTGTACCCCCATTTGAACACTTCCGACTGATAGTACCGGTCGAAGTCTCGGAAGTCCGACACCAACGGGGTTATCTCCGAGCAGATTTCCCCGAATTGGTTGTAGTAGAGTTGCTTCTTTCCGAGAGGGTCGGTGAAAGCAATAATTTGACCCTTCCGGTACCAGCATATTGCCCACATGCCATCCCAGTTGTTGGCTTCATAGATGATGTCTTCGAGACACGAGGATCCAAACAGGTCGCGGAGGTACTCGACGTCGCTGTTATACTTCCGAGGGTAGTTGTAGATCTCCCCGACGTAAAGGAGCCATCCATTGTCTCCTGCCAGTTTTATGGGCTGAGCCAGGTCATCCCCTGGCTCAGTCTGAATGGGCAAACGGACATGACCGAGAAACCATCCCCCCTGAGCAATCTGAACAGTTTCAGTCCCCCGATGTTGTATCTTGTAGACAGTGTTGATCCTTCTTGATATACTTATTCCACACATATCACTTGAGTTTGTTTTTGAGAGCGTCTATGAGACAGACGATCCCTATTCCGATTATTACTGCTATTGCCAGCCCAATGATGATGGGCTCCTCATTTCCTCCTGCCATGTCTTTTGCGCTTTATGTCCTTTCTGACTTCATCGACCGCAACCAAGAATGCTATGTAGAATACAGCTGCTCCAGCCAAAGAGGTCAAGGCTACCCCGATCAATACTTTAACTTCTACGGGCATCTTTCTTCGAGTTTTTGAGGATTTGTTGTGCCTTCTTCTCGATCCAGTTGGTGTAGCACCTGCTCTCCATGTGGAGCCCAGTCAGAAGCTTCGAGCATCCCGGGCAGAACATGCAATCGTCATATTGCTGATGAGCTTTAGCTCTTGCTTCGTCGATAGTCATAATTTAGTAGATTACCCATTTGGAAAGATCTTCGTTGTATGCATGGAGGGACCCAGCGAAGTAATGGAGAGAGCCCTTCTTGAGAGAGGGATAGGTGGCTGCGAGGATGTTGAACACGTAGTCCATCATGGCCTCCGTCAGCCAGATGTCGATTGCGAAGTGCTTGAAGAAGTCATTGCTCCGTATATAATATATCACGTGGAGCCGATTGTTCCGGATGAGGAATTGGTAGCTGACGGAGCAAGGTACTCGGGTCAAAGCCCCGGCTGTTGCCCGGGTGTCCTCCGGCTCGAAGATCATGACCATTGCTCGTCTGGAGTGCGGGTCGTCCCGGAGAGTCATGATGACATTGTCCAACTGGTGGATCTCGGGTCCCTTGTGGAAGATGTGCAGACGCTCCGAGTAGGTGTAGTCGAAGCGACCCTCCTGCCGAGTCTTGCTCACCAGCTTCTGCCACAAGTCCCGGCGGATCTCCCAGCTCTTACCCGGATTGACCCCGTTTCGGTCAAGCCGGTCGGAGAGCTCTGCTCGGCAATACTTCTCGATGAGCTCGGCCTCGTCTTTGAACATGAAGTCGAGCATCTCACGTTTGCCGAGATACGGCTTCGAGATGACGAAGCTCACCCCGATGAGTTCCTTGGTGAGCCGGTCGTCCCCGCTGAGTTCCTTGTTTTGGTAATGGTTGACCGGGACCGTGATGCCGGAAACCTTGAGCTCCCGATCCATCTCCTGGATCATTTCGAAACAGTCTCTAAATATTCTACCCATATCAGTATTTGGATTTAATGCGAAACATATTTACTTGATACTTCAACGACCAGAGCTCTTTGACTCGAGTCTCTGAGAGACCCAAATGCTCGAACATTATGACGAAGTAAGTCCATATCCACTTGAGCCGGTCCTCGAAAACTACCAAGTCAACCATGTACTGAGATTGTCTCCACTCTCTGTTCTTGAGACAGTTTGCTGTCATGCCGATGTTTCCGATTAAGGTAAGCAGATCTCCCGCAAAATCTTCGTCTTCCAGAACCTGTGCCCATTTAGGCAGCGTCCAGTCGAAAGTGGGAGTCATGCCATAAAGCTGGTAAAGCTCCAACATGAAGTTGAATGCGTCAATCAGCTCCTCATCAAAGTGCTCGCCATCGAGTTCCTCCTCGATAGCCTCCTTTGCCTCAGCGAGTTCCTCGACAATCTGCCAACAGAGTTTCTTGAATAGTTCTTGATCCTCCAAAGTGTTGATGTCAAAGTTCGCGATGCGCTCCTTGAAGTATGGCCTGTACATGAGCTGGAGCTCCCCCTGGAGGGCATAAATCTCTTCCCAGCTCTTAATGAATGGCTTAAAGTCTTGTGTATTCATGGCTTGATGTTTGAGAATGGATTGTACTGTTCCGGATCGTTTTTGTGGGAGTAGTATACAGCTATTCTGAATCCCTTTTCTGTGAGAACATGTTTGACATCATGCACCTCGACGGGACTGATCCGGATGAAGTCCACAGCCTCCGAAATGGTTGAGAAGTACGTAGGTACTACTCCCGGAGCTTTTAACGGCTTGGGTTCCTCGAGTTCGTTGTTGATGGCCCCGATTGTGGCTACCATGTCAAGGAGGTTGTCCTCCTTGTGTGCATTGGATTCACGTGCCATTTTCACTGCCACTTGGACCCAAGACACGTCAAGAGCGGTCAGAGGCTTACCGGTAATGACCGAGGCGATCTCTGCGGCCTTCTGGTTGCATTCCATGAACGGTCCGTATTGTCTCTCCTTTTCCTCCGACCGCTCATTGATGATTTGGTCAGCGTGTTTAAGTATGTTACTCATGATTTTTAGTATATAGGTTAGACCCCGGGGAGGGACTCGAACCCTCCTGTACCACTCCGGGGTGCCAAGTGGAGTGACGGCTCCACTTGGCGAGGAGTTCTGACTTACTCCTCAGCCGGTGCGTTCTCCGGCTCGTTCTGTTCTGCTTCGGGAGCTGCTTCGGGAGCTGCTTCGGGAGCTGCTTCGGGAGCTGCCTCGTCAGCCTTCTTCCGGCCGCGTTTCGGCTTCTCCTCGGGAACCGGTGCCATCTCGCCGAGCTCCAGGTCCTTCGAGTCGATGCCCTTGCCCCAGACGTGACCGTCGTTGGTCTTGATGCGGTACTGGATGAAGTTGTTGCGGGGGTCGAGACGAACTCCGATGATGATGCCGTCGGTCTGCTCCTTGGTCTTCGTGCAGATGAATTTGCAGAAGCGACCAATGTTGGTTTTGGCATTCTCGAGGTTAGCCTTTGCCTCCTCTGCCGATACCTCCTTTTTCAGCGGGCGGGGCTCCTTGGGCTCCTTCGGAGTCTTTGCCTTGCGAGCCTTCTTCGGCTTCTCCTCGGCGACCTCGTCGTTCTCCTTGATGCCGTTCTCGGCTTTGTACTCTTCGGTCTCAGTGGCGTTGTAGACAGCGCCCTCCTCTGCCGGATGTTCCTGAGATGCTCCTCTCGATGCGAGGATGGATTCGATGGCGTCAAGCTCGTCACCGGTCTTGACCTTGGCCAACTTTTGAAGAACTTTCGAGCTGTAGCTCTTGTACTTTTCGATAAACTTTTCCATAGTGTTTAGTTGTTAAGTGTAGTGTAAAAGTAAGAAAAAATGTCCAATTAAAAAAAATTTTTCACCAGAAAAATTGAAATTATTTCAATCCAATTCGACTGTAACTAATTCCTCCTTTCGAAGGGCCGCGTCCAGCCACACCTGCCTGATCTCTTTGATTGCTTTTTCCCTGTTAGTCCTCGCTCGATAGTTGTTGTTTAAGTGGTGTGTTTTCCTGCATCCATTTATCGTTTAGCATACTCCAGTAATGGACTCCTTCTCTCGTACATGCCCAATCGAATGCTCCTGTTAATGCTACACTACTGTCTTTTTTGCATAGATTTTTGTACCCTTTTACGTCTCTGTGGTTGTTTTTAAATGCTCTTTCGAAGTTTTCCCGTGCGTTGTTGTCTTCCAGGAATTTAATGAATTTTTCCATAGTGTCTAGTTGTTAAGTGTAGTGTAAAAGTAAGAAAAAATACCCAACTAAAAAAATTTTTCATCAGGAAAATTGAAATTATTTCAATCCAATTCGACTGTAAATATGTCCAATATGTTGGGGGGGGTTTTCGTAGTAATATCGTTTTGTTTGTATCACAAATACTACGATGTTTTGCGATATTTTTTCAGATATTTTTCTACCCTCGCTTTTACAGCTTCCATGAGAGCATCCTGTCCCCGGGTCTTCGCTTTCTGGGCTCTTATGACGTCCTGGTCCACTGTCTTCGAGCACACCAGTTTATTGACTATCACGACCTCTTTCTGTCCTTGTCGGTCAAGTCGAGCATTGAACTGTTGCTCCAGCTCAAGAGAATATGTCTGCCCAAACCAGATGATGCGGTGTCCTCCGGCTTGGAGGTTGAGCCCATGACCCCCGGAAGCCGGGTGCATCAAAAGAACCTGGATTCTGCCGGCATTCCAGTCAATGATGTCCTTCTCCGTTTTGAGTTCCCGGGGCTTATACTTGGCGAGAGCCTTCATGAGTCGGTCCCTATCATGCTGGAAGGTCCAACCTATGAGGACCGACTGTCCCCCGGCGTCCTCAATGAGTTCCTTCGTGGCTTCGATCTTCAACGTGTGCACCTCGTGAGCCACTCTCTGTTCATCGTACACTGCTCCATTGGCAAACTGGAGGAGCTTAGTGGACAAAGCTGCTGCATTGACAGCTGGTATCTCTACAGCGTCCCCGAGCTGATCAATCATGCTGAGAACTTGTTCCTCCTCGAAAGAGTCATAAGCTTTTTGGATTTCTGGGGGCATCTGGATCTCGACTATGTTGTCGATTCGCTCGGGGAGATCGAGGTAGTCCTTAGCTTTCATGCTCATGCAGATGTCCCCTATCTTTGAATATATGCGCTCCTGATTCTCTTTGGATATGTCATACGAATATACAATATGCCCGTTTCTACGTCCTGGCTTAAAGTAGTTGTCACGATAGTGGGATATGTATTTGCCCAATCGCTCTCCCCGGTCCAGGAGGTACATTTGGGCCCAAAGGTCCATAAGACCGTTGGGTGCCGGGGTACCAGTCAAACCTACTACTCGGGAGAGTGAAGCCTGAACGTGCTTAAGAGCTTTGAATCGGATTGACTTGGGATTCTTGAAACTGCTGAGCTCGTCGATGACCACCATGTCGAATGGTAGGCAAGATCCCCCGTAGAGCCCGCATAGCCAAGCCACGTTGTCTCTCCCGATGGTGTATATGTCTGCCTTCTTGGCAAGAGCCTCACGACGTTGACGTTCTGTTCCGATGATGCGAGACACTTTAATGTGCTTCAAATGGTCCCATTTCTCGACCTCCTGTGTCCAGACTGATTCGGCTACTCTTTTGGGAGCTATGACTAACACTCGTAGGACCTCGACCTCTTTAAACATGAGCTCGTTGATGGCTGTCAAAGTAGACACTGTTTTACCCAATCCCATGTCCAGGAACAGAGCACAGTGCGTGTGGCTTATTATGTGGTCAACAGCTTGTAGCTGGTATTGATGGAGATCATTTTCGGTCATATTCCAATGCTAACATTTTACAACCCATGGTCGTGTCTATCACCTCGACTCGAAAGCCCATTGCTTTCAGTTTCTGGTGCATTAATGTCTGTATTTTTCTGGGCTTTTTGCCGAATGCTTTCAACTCAACGAAAACGACTTCGCCACCGGGGAACAGACAGAGCCGGTCAGGGAGGCCAGCATTGTGAATTGCGGGGAGTTTCAAACACCAGCCACCAACTCTCTCCACCTCAGTGACGAGCCGTTTCTCAATCGAGTTTTCGCACGTAATATTTTTGCTTTCCATAAATGGGGAAATTTTTAGTAGACTTGCACGGTTCCCATTCGGGCATGCTCTTCAACAAGTCATTGATTTCCCGGGTCTTATATCGGTCCATGTCCTCCCTGTTCCGCCCAAGACATTCGCACCATATCTCAGCAACACACACGTAGTCTCGGGGGGTGGTCCCTTTGGGGTTTAACTCATCGACCAGGAAGTCTCTTCTCTGGTAGAGGTCCATTGAGTCCCAGTTGTCCGGGAGTTGACGTTCCAAGTACGCCTCAATGATGCCTTTCCGTTCATCCGACTCGCTGTGCGAGCTTTGCTCATTTTTGGCTATTTTTTCTGCTTCATGGCTCAAATAGAGTTTTTCCTTGGATTTGTACAGGACAACTGCCTCAGCCCATATCTGGTCTATCTCGTCGTCCAGTTCCATGAACACGTCTTTTTTGGCATTGTTGGGGACCACGTCCACTGGCATGAAGCGTCTGTTGCCAGTGGGGTCTCTCAGGAATTCGCTGTCGTTGGTGGTGCCGAAAAAGACGCATTGCCGGGGATATATCTCAGAAGTTCTGGCATACGCTGGTCGGAATGAGTCTTCGGACTTAGATATGAAATGCTTCACCGACTCAACCTCCGCTTTGCGGAGACCGGAGAGCTCAGCTATTTCAATAAGCCATGCCCCCTGGATCTGCTCGAGAGCCTCCTTTCCTTGGACTGTCAGGAATGTATCGCTAAACCAGGATTTTCCCAATTTTTTGATGAACGTACTTTTGCCGGATCCTTGAGGTCCTACGAGCATAAGCACAAGGTCGAATTTGACCCCCGGATTCATAACTCTGGCAACTGCTCCAACCAGCATCTTGCGGATGGCTTCGCGAGAGTAGATATTGTCGTCAGCCCCCATGTAGTCAATCAGGAGTTTGTCCACCCGTTGGATCCCGTCCCATTTGAGGTCATTGAGGTAGTCCAGAATCGGGTGGAAGTGGTTGCGTTCAAATTCCAGAGCCATGGCATCGTCGATCTTTAGCGAGGACGTTATTCCATATACGCAACCCAGATAGTTCCTGACCCCTGAGTAGTCTACGTTCTTGACCGGCTCCGGCTTAACAACCCGACGCCACGGGAGATTCCCGAAAACGTACCTCTTCCCGTCAAAGTCGTTTTGTCTGAACAGTCTTTTGAACCGGGGATCGTTTGCAAATATGAGATTGAGGTTGGCATCCGACGAGAGGTACGCTCCCCGAGTATCAACCTCCAGCTCCTTCATCCACTCGACGCTCTCAGCCTCCGGGTCAACCTCCTTTCCGACTACTTCTTCCTGAGTCCGATCATGCTCTGGATCGGCAAACTCGTACTTGGCACTGTTGATGTGGTCGTTGGCAATGGTTGTCTTAGTGTCTGGGTCATTGCGTACGAACTCCTCCATTGCTGACACACTTGGCAACTTCGACGAGGGATCCTTGACCTTGTCGTCAAGGTGGCCGAATTTGTGTATGCGGACCAGGTCAAACGCATTGCAAAGTTTACCCCCACACGGGTCAGTTCCATGATGGGAATAAGCGAACTTGTCCTCATACACGATCAGACCAGCCGAGGCGCTGCCTTTTGTGTAAGTGTATCGGTCTTCCAATGCTGACGGGACATAGGTGTCGGAGAGGAAGGTCTCTATTGCTTCGGGTATGGAGTACGTCCTACAGAACGCTCCTATGAGCCCCCTCTTTATGGTTGGGTCCTCCTGCTTCTTAACGGCTCTGTCGACAGCTTCGAAACGGGACGAAGCTGTGGGCCAAAGTGATGAGTCCTTCCAATCGGCATAGGAGTTGAGGATCTCGTCAGCATCAATCCATGGACCGTCCTGAACCTTAAAGTAGTAGTCCATGTCCTTCGGCGTAGAAGGCCAGAACATGAGTCGGTTGGTCTCGAAAGTTGAATTGTCGAAAAGATCTATGCCGATTATCCCGGCAATTTTTCGGCTTATAGCCACATACTCATCAGCCGTGACTTCTCTGCTCAGTGGCATTATTAGTCGGTACCGGGGAGACGCATCCGAGTGTTTGTGAGTCCCATGCAGAACAGCTGCATTGTCAAACTGGAGAGTAAAGTCATCCCAGAGGTCTTTGTGGGCAAAGTCCAAGTCGAGGGTCATCAACTGTCTGTGGACCACATTGGCCGGGCTTCTTTTGCCTCCTCTCAGGTAACCTCCAACGTATCCGCCTACGTCCTTTATTTTGAGCTGGTCTTCCTTGCTTGCAGAAACAAACTCCTTAAATGTTTCAGTGGTCTTGTTCTCCTCCCCGAGTCGACTGACCAATTCAGACCATTTCAGTTTCTTGTTGCTCCATACTTTCGATCTTGCACTCAGTCCGATTGCAATATCAAGTTCCCCGTCGTATGTCATTAGTCTTTCTTATAAAACTTAGTAACGTATCCGTCTGCTTTGAGAGGTAATCCCATTGGCAAGCAGTTCAGCCAAGGAAGATCCTCTCCCATAACTCTACACATAGTTTCCAGACAATCCCCGGCTCGATCCTCGTCTACCTCTGCAATGGCTTCATCATGGACGTGCATTACTATTTCGAAGTCTTTCATAATGCTTAGCCTGTACATTGCTTCGGCGAGAAGATCCCGGGAGATTGCCTGGACTATGTTCTCCACCAATTTGCCCCCGTATGTCTCTACCTCGGTCCATCCTACTGACTGGACCATGCCGTCGTAGACAATGCCAATCTGCCCGAACCTGTTGGGTCTCACACGGGGATTTCTGTAGTATAATTTTCTCCCAGCCGGGAGAGCTATCGTCAAATTGGTCCCGTCATGTTCAAAGACGAGACAACTTACTTTCTTGGTTTTCCTGGTCTGGACGCACTCGATGGCCTTCTCGTTCACCTCCGCCCAAAACTCAACAATTTTAGGATTGGCTCGACGCCAAAGAGCTACGATGGAATACATTTCTTTTTTGGACAGCTTCTTCTCTTTGTCCATCTTCTCCATTGCGTTGACCGATCCCTCATATCCGAGTGCTAATTCTGCCGTCTTACCACGCTGTCTGAGGTCCGATCCTTTCGTAACCTGCTCAATGGGAACCCCGAACATGAGTGATGCTGATGCCTCATAGATCTTGCCATGAGTATTGAAGACGTCGAGTCGCCACTTCTCCTGAGCTAACCAGGACAGGACTCGGGCCTCAATAGCACTAAAGTCGGCTACTGCAAACATTTTTCCCTCTGGTGCTATGAAGGCTGTTCGGATTAGCTCGGACAGAACATTCGGGATATTGCCGTAACACATTTCGATAAGGTCGTAGTCTCCTTTCTCTACCATGCTTCTGGCGAGGTCCAAATCCTTCATGTGATTCTGGGGGAGATTCTGGAGCTGAATCATTCGACTCGACCAACGTCCTGTTCTGTTGGCTCCGTAAAACTGGAATAGTCCGTGGGCTCTCTGGTCTTTGGCAGCGCAGTTGAGCATAGCAATATACTTCTTAGTAGAAGTCTTCGACAAGGCAAGCCGTCCCCCGAGAACCTCTTTGACCAAGTCGGGAGCATCCGGGGTATTTTTAAAATATTCTAGAATCTCAGGTTTGCCAAGTGCTGGGAACTCGAGCCCGAAGTTGGTTTTGAGCCATGTCTTGAGCTGAGCTAAACTGTTAGGATTGTCCAAGCCCGTTAGCTCCTTCATCCGGTCGGTCATCTCCTCCGTGTACACCTCATCAAAAGAGATGGCGTTTCCGGCCATGTCGAGATCGATCAAGATGCCCCGATCATTGATGCTCTGGTCTACCAGGTAGTTCCGGCGTTCGAACTCCGGGAACGGGAATTGATCCAGCTGTTCCACGATCTCGCGTTCTGCAATCACGTCATATTCGGCATACGTCTTGAATTCGTTCCACTTGTCAGGGTCGTCGTCCGGCATGTTCCGAGTCCTCATCCCGTTGGACTTGGTTGGCTTGCACGGGGAGCAGAAAAACCGGATTAAAGCTTTACCGGTCGACTTCTTCCCGTGCTCCCCGAGGACCAACGCCTTGGAGAGTTCATCCAGAGCCAAAGGCAGTCCGCAATAGGCTGCTTTAGTCATTGAGCAATACAATTGATCAACCGGGATAGGTAGTCCTATACGCTTAAATACGAGTCTCTCAAATACTGCGTTGTGCGCCCATTTCTCGATCCCCGGGTCAGTTAAAGCGGAGATGAAATAATCGGGGAGCTCCTCTCCTTTGGCCAGATCTATTACCTGAACGGGAGAGGTGTCAAAGGCGAAAGATACTATAAGGAGCTGAAAGCCCCCCGATTCTATGTATTTATAGGCGCCCGTGGACTTAATGTCCTCCGGGCTATATGTTTCCGTATCGAAATATAAGCGTCTCGGCATGTTAATTATTGTTAAATTTGTTGCTGGGCGGGGATTCGAACCCCTAATCCCGAATAAGACCCAGCATACCAACCTACATAAGGTCGTCGTCCCACGGGTTCTGGCCGAAGTCCTCTTCTGCCGAAGATCCCCCGGAGAGACGTTCTCCGTCAGCCAACTTCTGGAGATTGTTCAGCCCGCAAGCAACGCCTTTGTTGCCATTCGTGTTGAAAACGTAGAAGTTGATCGACGCCCGGCCATAGCATCCGGAGTAGAAATCCTCTTTTTCGATGATGGGGTTGAGGTTGATGTCCACGATGCCAGGACGGTTGTCCGAGTTGGCATTGACGAACATGTGCCCAGCGTACTCCGGATTGTCCGGTCTTTCGGTGTCCCCGTCACGGAGGGGGTTCTTCCACGTGGGGGGAATCTTGCCACCCAATTTGGCGATGCCTTCTTTGAGAGCCGTGTCGATGGCCTCCTTGACCCGAGCCAGAGTTGCCGAGTCAGTCTTCGGGATGAGGATGGACACCGAGTATTTTGCTCGGTCAGAACCCTCCATTGCCCGGGGTTCCCATACGTTGGCGTAACTGAACCGGACTTTGCCGGTTACTACTTTGGTTGTTGCACTCATAGTTGTGAAGTTTAGTTATTAGAAAAATCGAGTTTTGCTTGTTCAATTCCCATTGCCGGACGCTTGTCAGACTCGGGGACGAGAGTGGGTTTGCCAGGAGCTTTGATGACGAGGTCCCCGACCAGTGAATCGAAGTCCTTTTTGAGGAGCTTCTCGATTGCCGGGATTCCGGCCAGTTTGACAACTTGGAACTGATCCGGGGTGTAGTCGCATGCGGTAAGAACTTCCTGAACTGCATTCTCATCAGTCCATTTCCGTATTGACCTTCCTTCGACTACCTTATACCCAGGGATTTTCTCGCCTGATATGGCTTTGGAGAGCAGGTGCTCAGATACAGCATTTACCCATTCTTGAAGCATGGGGGCTTGCTCAAAAATCTGAGCGAGCTCCTCAGTGGTTAGGAGTTCGGGCTCTTTGAACTCGTGTTTGGCCAAGTCCAGATTGTGGTCTGCCATCTTGCGACACAAAGCTTTGACTTTACACCACCTGCACCAGTGCCCGACTTGGAGTTCCCCCTCCCCGGAGTAAGCAAGAGCTGCTTTGGGTTTCACTACCTCCTCACCCCATTTGTAGAGGTCTTCGGGGGTAATCTCCCATGACGAGATTCGCTCCTGGCGGGGCTGGACTATAGTCAACTTCACCATGTTGATGTCGTAGACCATTTCAAATTTGGACAAGGCTCCGAGAGCATACAGCATCAACTGAGCATTGTTCTCAGCGAAAACCGGCACGCCAGTGCCAAACTTGAGGTCTATGATCTCCATGATCCCGTCAGCGATAATGCAAGCGTCTCCAGTGCCGAATCCTTGTTCGACCCAAGCCGAGAAGTCCAGTCTCTCCTCCAGAAGAACGAGAGCGTCTTTGGTTTTCCGCAGAGCTTCCGTATATTGGTCCGTTACGTACTGGCAATAAGCCATTACAGGCTCATCCATGGCCTCAGTGTAGAGGTCACTCTTCTTCAGCTTCCGGAGTTCAGCAGACGTAACGTCAACAGGCGTTATGAGGAACCTCGCTCGGAGGTAACATTCTGCCATCTCGTGAGCCAGAGTGCCCTCTTCGGCATACTTGGAAGGCTTACCGGTTTCCTCAACTTTTTCCTCCAGTCTGGCACTGGGGGTGCAGTTGATCCACCGGTCTGCCTTTGATGCCGAAAGCATGGCGTGCTTACGAGATGAATGGTTCGGGGTTCCCATTACGCAAGGTCTTTGAGGAATTCGTAGAACGCGTCGTAGTTTTGGGCATCCAGTCCCGTCACATTCCTCGCTCCCAGTTCAGTGAGCTTTGCCCGGATAGCTTCGCGGTGATTGTCCACCTTACTTGCCAGGAGAGTCCGGATGTCCTGAATGGAGACAGCGGGGTCAGAACCCAAAGAGGAGTTCGCATCCATCGGCATGGGTTCGGGCTCCTCAGTCTTTTTGGGGACTGGAGCCGGAGCCGGAGCTGGCTTCTTCACGTCCTGTGCAGGGACTGATTTCTTGACGTCAGTCGTCTTAACTGTCACGGGATTTGCTCCGATAACCTGACAGATCTTGCGGACCATTTCGAGATCCTGAGTCTCTTCGAGGTTTGCCTCGAACTTAATTTCTACTTTCATTGGCTTGATGATTTTTGATTATGGTGTTCAGAAGTTCAATGTACTTGCCGAGGGGTATAGCCGGGTCATGGAGAACAGTTTCATGAAACAGGGACCCGAGGTGGAACAACTTCGTCTCTCCTGTTTTGACCGATAACTCGGCTCTGTAGTTCCCGTTTGTCAGAATACATGTCTCTCCTCTAAACTCGGAGTTCCATGCTCCTCTGTAGAGATCGTCGACAGATACACGGAGCCAAGCTGCTAAACGTGAGACTTGCTCCGAATTCAACAAGGTTTTTCCGTTGAGAACCCGGTTGAGAGCTGCTCGGGGGAACCGGTTATCTGGGAACAGAATTTCTGCCACTTCTTGAAGCCTGAGCCCCCTCTGTTCAATTAATTCTCTGAGATTGATAGTCATTGTGTTGTCCATGTTGTTTATTCCAAATATAATCAATTTTCCCCTGATATTGAAATTTTTTCAATCTTTTTAATGAAAAATGTTTACTTGGTGAGGAGGTAGACCACCTGAGCAATAAATATGCTCCTCCTGCTGGGGTTGACCCGGGCATATACTTCTCGTAGAGGCTCAATGGCTTTCTCAAGCTTGAGGTCCTCTCCTTTCCTCTTCAACTCCTTGAGAGCCTTATAGACCTGGGTCCTTTCCTGCCATTCCCGAACTTCGGCTTTGTCGTTCCACCAACCAGACACGGGGACAAATTTTGAGCTGAGCACATAGGCGGATTTTCCGTCCTCTGAAAACGGCTGTTGAGTGATGGCTCCCGGGGTACAGTTGGGGTTGATCTTCTTCTCGAACGAGATGGGATCCATGTATGTAGGTCCCTCCTCGGGAAGCTTGTCCATTTTCATGTAGTGGAATCCGAACTCGTCCTCATACTTGAATACTACGTATTTTTCGGTCTTTTCCATAGTTATTTGTTTAAGGTTCTTGCTGATATTCTGCATTTCTCGCCGAAGTAGGTAAATGTCTGACCGTTAGCTGCAATGTCTTTCAGTTCAGACTCAGTGTAAGACTCATACTCACCTTCAATATTGATTCGAGTGGCTCCTTGGGAGTTAGCCAAAGCTCTGAAGGAAGTGAAGACCCCCTCCACGTATCCCATTCGAGTGACGATAAGTACCGATTTTACTGTTCTCACAGTTGTGTAGGTTTTTGTTTACACTACAAATATAATACTTCTGCGGTAAATACTACGATAAAATCAGCATTTTTTTCCGTTTGTTTTGAGAAGTCCCATCATGACAATTTCGAGAGGGTTGGGTGAAGCTGGTTCTGACTGTCTTTGGTCTTCCACCAATTTCTCCCACATTGAGCCAGCTTTAAATCCGATGAATGCCAGGAGCTTCTCCTTTCTTGTGAGAGGTTTGTCGGTTTTAATGCCAAACTGGTCAAGAATAGACTGAATCCCTTCATTGACAAAATCCGACTGATTGGTAACTGATTCTCTGTGAATAACTCCGAGGAGAACCTCTCCCACATTGCTGGGGTCTTTCAGCTCCTTGGATACGATTCCGTTATAATAGTTGTCCGATTTGGGGTCCGGATCTGCCGGGAGGTCCCAGTTGAATTTTTCTTCCATGTTTTACTATTCGTTAATTCCATACTTACCGCAGACGTATGCTTCGCCAGTCTTGAAGCCCATGCAGACGAGAAGAGCCTCTCGTTTGGTTAAGGTGTTGTCCATGCCGGACAATTCGTTTGCTAACTTAACCATCTCCGACAAGACTGAAGAAACATGACTAACTGTCTCCTCGTCAAGGCTGTCCACTCTCTTCTGCATCCTGTCTACGAGCTCTACTGCTTTGTCGGCGTCCATCTCAGGTCCGATGAGACTGGAGAAGTAGTCATCCCTGATAGCCGGCTGTGCCGGCTCATTCCATGCGATTTTTTTCATTGTGTTCTATTTTGTTTGTTGAAAACCTTTTCGTTGGATGAGGTCCTGGAGCTCCTCTTCTGTGTAGCAGGTGGAGATGAACCCATTGCTGAAATAGAGGTCGAAAGCACCCGAAGGAAGCTGGGTAACCTTAAGTCCTAAACCGTTGCTGTTAATGTAATTTGTAGTTGTCATTGTCTTATCCTTTTGTTTGTATCACAAATATAAGAAAAGTTTTTTTGAAGTAGAAAATTTTTTGATTGAAAAATGAGAAAAAAAGTTGGGACCCCTATTTTGGAGCCCCCGGGAATTAAAACTGTTTGAATCCGTAGCGGTTGAGTTTATGCTCCAGGAGCTGGAATTTCATATACCCCATGTCCAACCCGGTTCCTATCATATTTACGAACGGGATTCGGCTGGTGATGAAGACCTCCATCTCGGATCCCCCGGGGGGTCCTGTACCTATTAATAAGTACGTGCTCCTCCGTGAGGGGGTCAAACCTGTCTTTTACATTGGCTGCCCATTTCCGGGTCATCCCGTTTTTCAGTAGGATGGTCCTGAGTTCCGTCATGGTGTAGCAGAAGGTGTGGACTCCGTTGTTGAAGGTAAGGCTGAATGCCCATTTGAACTGTCCGGAGGAGAATTTGTTGACCTTGAGTTCGAGTCCTTGATTGTTGGTGTAGGTGATGGTTTTCATATTGTAGTTTGTTTTTGTATCACAAATACAATACTCCTGCTGCAAATACTACGATAAAATGCTGGAAAAATAGCAGAGAAACAATAAATTTCTCATTGTTTCTCACCTAAGTGATTGACACTCAATGGGTTAGGCCCTAAAATCACCCTCGGAGAAACAATGTAAACAATGATTTCTATATAACCTTTTTATGGGGGTCTTATCCTCTTTAAGAACACTATTATCCAATATTAGAACACATATTCCCTATTCAGGTCTTCCTCCTAAATTATTGTTTACATTGTTTACAAGGGCCTAAATCATTGATATTCAATCGATTATAGAGAAACAATGATTGTTTATTATTGTTTCTCATTGTTTACTGCTGGTCCCTGCCACGGGGGCCAATATCCCCGGCTTGTGGACACAAAAAACCCGGGCTTCCCTAAGCCCGGGACGGAGTAGTTTCCTAAAATTTCCAGCTAAAGCCGACCTCATACCCCGATCGGGTCAGCTCGAAGTCCCGCATATAGGATATGTCTACTCCGAAATTCCTGTAATATATGCCTCCCCCAGCCCCAACCTGCCCGAATGAGTTAGCCGAAGCTCTCAGAAAGGGGGACCATTTCTGGGACCTCGTCTCTTTGATTTGTTCCCGGACGGGGATATACTTGTACGTAAGATGTTGGAGAGTGTTGTATTGGACTGTAGCTTCCCAGTCAAATTGGCCAATTTTGGGATCTTTGAAGAATGTTCCAGCGTATTTCCTGGTCGTATTCCAGTCCAATATTGTCCTTTTCACGCTCTCCAGAGTATCCACCTCCTTTTGGTCCTCCCCAAAACCCCCTCCATTTGTGATTTCTGGGGGTGTTTGGGGAACCTTTTCCTCCTGGCCCTTATAGATATATATCAATTTGATTGGATTCCTAAAACCCTCCCATTTTGGAACCAAATCCGGGACTTTGACCTCCCCCCGAATTGGGGGTAAATCGACGTACTTTATAACGGTCTTTTCCTCGACTGTTTTACGCCCGATTATAAAGCCTATACCTACAAGAACTATTGTGCAGAGTACTCTCTTTAGTAAGTCCATATCGTGTCCTGCGGGAGGGTTTTAGAAGCATCTACGTGGATAAAATTCCCGTCGATGCCTATCCTCCGGATCCGCAATGCAATGGCTGCCCGGAGGATCTTCATCCGATTGGGGCCCGAGGCACACCGGATGTCCACTGCCAAACCTTCGGTGTGAGCACTGTTACCGGACCGTCCTTTGGCCTTATCGTGTTCTTTGGAACGATAAGCACAATTGAGGACGAGGGGGATGCCTGCCTTTTCACGGAGGTCATCCAGGAGATCGAGGAAGTCCTGGTCCATGTCTTCGATGGAGCAAGACGGATTGCATCGCTCGAATTCTTCGGGCTTAAAATACTTACTTGTCTTCATGGCATTCAAAATCTATTTGAGTTTTCTTGCTGACCGATCTCTCCATGTATGACCGCAGAGCTCTGAATATGGGGTGATTGGAAATTATAGCTGAGTTTTCAAGAAAGCTCCAGAACTCTGTTCCGACGATGAAGGCAGCGAAGAAGTTGGCAAGGTTGAGACCCCCCAAGTTCGGGAGGACATGCACGTCAAGCATGTAAGCCATGCCAATACCGATAATGCTGAGTCCCAACTTCCAACACGTGTCCCACATTTTCTCGCTCTTGAACACATATTTTTGATGGGCTCGTTTGTGGCGCTTGTAGTCAGCAATATTTCCAGATATGAAGTCGACGATAATTGCAATACAGACACAGAGGATAAGGACCTGGACCGGAGCTAAAAACCCCCAAAACCCTACAATGCTCCCGCATATCCATTTTCCCGCTCTCATGACTTCCTCCCCCATATCTGTTAAACTTATAATTTATTACGTCCTATAATCATTTTACGAGACGGGGACTCCTTGTATTCAGTACATGGAGTCAGTAACCGCAGAGCTTTAAGGTGATTTATAGCCTTCTCGAGGTAGGCTTCCCCGATGTTCCGTGCTTCGTTCGAGCTACGGATGATGATGTTGTCTTCTACTCGAGTGCTGAATTCGCCATCTTTGTACCTCACCCCGAAGGCAGTGGGGTTGATTGGATTGTTAACGATGAATCGGGAATACGCAATGTATGCAATGGCGATCTTGAGTCCTTCGCTTCGACCATCCCCGGAACAGCCACCATCATAATACCCGCCTTCCATGGCGGCAGTGTACTGATCTTTTGTAATGGTTACGTCCCCGTATTGGAAAGGACCGGGGCCGGAAAAGTCTGTCTCGTCGAGCCATCTGTAGAGATTGGCTCCTATGGCATCCACCAGTCTGAGAGTCTCAGCCTCCCGGATGTATGGCTCCAGTCTGGCCGGATCGTTGATGTTCTCGGTTATCGGCCGAACATTCCGAAGGTCGTTAGAGTTGAGTATCATCGGGCATGAGTTTTATAATCTCCTCGTCGTAAAGCCCATAAATGAGCTTGAGCATGTTTCTCTTCTGAACAGTGGAGAGCATCTGGTCCCGGATAATCTCCAGTATCTGAGTCATGTTGTCCTTGCCAATTCTGTCTGCTATAGACTCGCCGGCATTGTAAGTGAGAGACTGAATAGCGAAGTCGGGATTTTCCAAAGGAGCCCACCAGTACTCAAAGATAGATACGAAAGTCTCCTCCAGCTGCTGACGCTCCCGGACTGTAACAGAGTTGTAATACTTGTAGGCATTGGTCATGAGATCAGCCCCAAAGTTAGCCCCCACGTCAACAGCTCGAAGAATGGGAGGCTGCTTGAAGGCTTGACCAATGTTCTCCGGGATGACTCTCTGCGTTACTTCGAATGCTTTGTCATAGTTCTCCCCGGAGAACCTTATGAACTGGGGCACCTCATCTTTGGACTTGCACTGTATGTACCACAGTTGAGAAGTGTTCTCGTCTCCTTGAAACTTGTTGAGCTCTTTCTGGGTCTCATTGACTTGGGACTGATCTTGAGTCTCGTCCTTGATGTCTACCAAGATCCCAGCTGACAAGAAGTTGGAGCATGCGTTTCGACCGGCTACATTGGCAAGTGCTTCCTCAGTTCTCATGTCTGTCATCTCAGCGATGAAGATGGGGACCGGGTAAGAGGGACTGCCTTCAGAGTCTCCGGAAAAGTAGAGGATCTGGCCATTGTAGTTGTCCCATCCGCCAGCTTCTTCTACCTGGTTCAGGATAACCTCCGGATCCGGGTTGAATAGGTGAAACCACTCAATGTCGGACGGGGACCACCGGGACCTCGTCTTGTCTCGGTGACCCCAGTCAGGATGATATGCCGTCCGGCCAATGAATCCACCATCGTCTGCCTTCGCAAGTCGGAGAGACTCGAACGGAATGTGGTGGATCGAACTGACGCGGAAGTTCATATTGTAGTTAACATGGATGGCGAACCCATGCCATAACGTGAAGTCTTTGCATACCATGCGGAGGATCTTGTCGAGCTTCTCCCCTTCTTTGTTGACCCGCAATTTGTAGATACCCGGATCTTTGAATCCGTGACCGTATACGAAGTCATTGTATATGCTCAAGCAGGCATTGCCGGTCTTTGAAGCCTGAACAATCTCGCTGACTGTCTGGGGAAAGTCGTTGGTATCTCCGTATGTTTGGATGCCATACTGTCTCCAGTCCCGGGATTCGAACTGAGGAGCTGATTTGATCTGTGCAACTTTCATACTGGCGTAATTTTAATAGTAGGAGGGACGGGAAGCGACCCCGTCCTATTACCAGTCCTATTTGGACCCTCCTTTTTTGGCTCCCTTCTTGGGAGTCTCTGAAACGGGATTGACTATCCGGTTGTAAGCCTCTTCGATCTCCCCGGCAGACATTTGCGAGTCTGCATAGGCTTCTTTGATGGCTTCCAGATCCATCCCGGCGTCGATGAACTCCTTCACCTCGGTGTCGATGTCGGCGGGCTTCTCCTCGGTCTTCTCCTCGGTCTTCTCCTCGGTCTTCTCCTCGGTCTTCTCC
>OLPZ01000372.1_pt1 | contig 36079 bp, 27 predicted proteins | sample 1672711 | NCBI WGS metagenome assembly OLPZ01 (sample SAMEA3136716, study PRJEB25190) | human gut metagenome
GGAGCCTCATCGCCAAGGTACACGGCGGAGTTCAAGCAGGAGGCTGTCGAGCTTTACGGAAAGTCCGGGACGACCTGCGCGGAGGCGGCGCGCGGGCCGGGCTGCGACGCCGGGGACCTGTCCGACTGGGCCAAGAAGGCCGACGCGGCCATGGAGTCGCTCATGGACATCGTGGAGTCGGAGTGCGTGCACGCGCGGGCCTGCGCCACGCGCGAGGAGGCCGCGCTGGACATCTTCGGGTACATCGAGGCGGTGTACAACCGAGTGAGGATCCACTCGGCGCTGGGCTACATGAGCCCGGCCGAGTTTGAAGAGGCCAATTGGCCGTATGATTTACTGCCGATTCGCCGAAAGGAGCACCGGCACCCCCGGCGCCACCTCCGAATCTTCTATATAGGACGCTCTTTCTCGAGGATGGCGAACCCCTCTTTCGACGGAAGGAGCACCTCGTGTGAACCGTTTCCCTCCTTGTCGAACACGAATATGGGTAGGTTGGCGGTAATGCTCTCGCCCGATCGGGCACCGAGCGCGAACACCCAGGTACTATCCGTCTGGGCTTCTCTTGTTATGATGCAGCGCAATAGACCATGGCCTTGATGCGCGCCCGGCGGCGAACGGTCTCATACTTCACACCCTGCTCCCAGCTCTTTGCCGTCTTGGACGCAAACCTGCATTTAGCTGCCAATCAGAACCGCACTGTTCCAAAACCGGCAAACCTCGATGCTTAGCCGAAGGAGGACTCGGGAACATTTCGAACCCCGGTTCACGCCCAAGCGTGGATATGACGCAATGCATTCATACGCTCCTCGGTAAATCGTGCACAAATCTCCTCCGTGAAGTTTTAGCTGAACACCGCATACGGCTTGCCGCCGCGGTCTTCCCGGCTCGCACAGACGTAGCTGTTGTAGCTTTCGAGCTTCCCGTCCTCGCCGGCGAGCCAGGTCGGCTCGAAATCGGGAGCCAAGCCGTTTGGAACAATCCAGCCGAACATGTCCCAGCAGTGCTTGCCGCCAATGACGCGCTGGCGAACGTCTATCGTGTCGAAGAAGAAGCTCATGCCGTGGGGAGCGAGCTGCAAGTTGAGGAGGTCGACGGAGTCAGTGACGTACTCGCTGTATTCACCGGTCAGGTCGTTCACGTACCTTATCCCAAAATGCGCCACAGCAGCCCCCATACTCGAAAATCCAACCCTAGCGTTCTTTCTGACGCTTGGTTACCAGCTAAATCAGCACTTTCCCATAAGAGTATCTGTGTCGAATAATTTGCTATCCGTCCTCTAGCATCCTCTTTTTGAATTTTGCCGTGATCTCCCGAGTAACCTGCTCGCGAGTCTTTTCGGCAGACGCCATGGCTCTTAAGTTCTTATAGCAGTCTCTCGACAGTGGCATGTTTTCCAGGGCCATGGTCGCAGCGACCTGCTCAATCATCTTTTCCTGTTTAGCCCCCATGCTTTCGCTTGCCATCGCAGGCCCTTTCTTTTCAATTCGCTTGGATACCAGACGGATCGATGCCGCATGCCAAACACAACCCGGCAAAAGCAGAATTGCCCGCATCCCTCGCGGGGCACTTCGACTCGTCATGATCATCCGCAAGCAGACTCTTTTGATATATGCATGGTAAAACGCCGTGCAGACATATCATTTAATGAGGGACAACAAATCGGTAGGCGCAACTTGCTGCAGCACCGGTTTAGTCACAACGCCGCCGCGCAATCAACAGCCAAGATGCAGCAGCCAATCCTTCAATGCACCAAAACGCTTTGTGATGGCCCCGTGCATCGTCCCTACCAGCACGGCCGCAAGAATAGTCCCAATGCCCACGCTGCCTAGGCTACGAATCACAAACAGACAGATTGTCAACGAGATAGCAACCATCGTGCAGTCAAAGCCAATCTTGACCTTGGAAAAATCGACGCCGGTCACCTGGGACACCGCGCGCATGGCGCCCTCCCCCGCCAGAGGGATCAGGTTTGTGGGAAGGTATAGGAAGATACCCCATGCAACAAAGAATGCGCTCATGAATATCATGGCAGTGCGGACGACAAGAAGATCGCCCACTGGCAAGAACGTCACCAGATAATTGCAGAATGTTGTAAAGTAGCCAAACACCACGCCGGCAACGATTTGCAGAAGCTGAACAGGATGAAACTCACGTCGCAACAGCAGAATCTGCAACAAGACCAGAGCGATATGGAACAGAATCGTCGCCTTTCCCATTTCCATCCCCCACACGCAGGTCATCGTATAGGGAATAGAGCTAACAGGAGAAACTCCCAGATTCGATCTGACCGAAAGCGCAACGCCAATCGCCATGATAAAGAGCCCAAAGATATAAACCGAAATCCGGACCCTTAAATTCTTCATCGCCCAGCTACCCCACATTCAAGCATCGGAAAATGCACCGCGCGTCACACGGACACGTCTGCCGGACACATCATAGAGTGACACCGAACATTTGATGGCGGACAACGGAATAAAAATCGGCAAGTGCCCTGTTTAGCGCACTGCAATTGCGCAGGCTACACCCCCGCAGCCACGCCAACCCCTACCCTCGCAATCAAAAAATGCGGTTATAGGTAGGTTGATCCAAAAGACGCAAATAGACCCCGCCTACAATGACCATTTTCCTGCATAAACATGCATGCAAACGAGGCCTCTACTCAACACCCCCTCTTCAACCTACCTATAAGCGGTTTTATCGCCCAGTCACCCACCCAACACGCACGGCAACCCCAATCAAAACGCAAAAAAGCCGACCCCTTTGTCCACGCGTCCGCCGCAAAGAGCGGCACATGAACAAAAAGGGCGGCTAAAACCAACTCATCAGGGCCGGGCAACGCGCCTCAAACCCATCAGCACCTACAGCTTGCCAAGGTACTTCTCAAACTGCGGCTTGAAGCCAATATGATCGGGAGCCTGACTCGGCATCTGTGGGAAGGCATCATGACCAGGCAGGTTGTTTGCCTCGATGAACAGCGGACCGTCCTCGGTGATAGCAACATCCCAGCCCACATAGCCCATGCCCGGGATCTTTGCTGCAGCCGCATGGCACAGATTCATAACCTTGTCCCACATGGGAATCTGATAGCCGGGCAGTTCGGTGCCGGAGCGTGGGTGACGCTCGTACACATGGAACTCCTTGTCGCAGGCAGGACCCGCAATCTTTCCCGTCTCCAGATCCACCACGGCGTACATGCCGCCAGCGTTGATGTTATCTACAGGGCGGTCGCTGTTGCCCATGCGGATGCACGCATAGATCACATGCGGCTCGCCGTCCTCGGGGCGCACCGTGTACACGCGGATGGTATTCACCGAACCCGGATAAATCTTGGCCATGGCAGGGTGCTGCACCACCACGTCCTCAATCAGGTCGGCACCCGAGCCCTTTAGATAGTCATACAGAGCATCCAGCGAATCAAAATCCGCCACCTTGAGCTTTTCCACGCCCTGACCGCAGCACAGATCGCTCGGCTTGGCGATAATCTGCTCGCGTCCCTCCATAAAGGCAAGGAACTCCTCCTTGGAGCAAGTAGAGAAATGCAGCCATCCGCGATGCAAATACTCGTTAAAGAACTCATAGAACTCGTTCTTGTTATCCACCAGGTGGTAATACTCCGGATTATTCAGACGGCGCACAATGGTGTTATTAACCCCTCGGGTCACAAAGGTGGCGCGCTGCGCATCGTTCATGTTGTAGAACTCCAGCAGCGAGTAATCCTTGTAGCCGGCACCGAACTTAAAGCCGCACTTCACCACGTCGGCAAACAGCCATACGCGGTTCTTCCCGCTCTTGTCATGGCAGTCCCCCACCGTTTGAAACAGCGCACCGTAATCCATGTGCGCGATGCAACGAAAGATATAACCCAACTTGCCCATAATGGCTCCTCGAATGCTCAGATAACCCAACGTGAGTATAGGCCGCCGTCCGTCGGCGCAACGCGGCAGCGCGCACCCTTAATAGTCCACGGCGCCTTCGCTTGCCATCCACTCGCTTTGGAACTCGGCATAGCGGCCCTCGATAATCGCCTGGCGAGCACGGCGCATCAGGTCCAGCAGGAAGTAGATGTTGTGCTCGGAAAGCAGGATGCCGCCAAGCATCTCCTTTTGCGTGACCATGTGACGGATAAGCGCACGGCTGTAGCCGCCCGTGCACACCGGGCAGGTGCACTTGGGATCGATGGGGCCGTCATCATGCGCGAACTTGGCGTTGCGGAAGTTCAGGCGACCCTGGCTGGAAAACGCTGTGCCCATGCGGCCCGTGCGCGTAGGCAGCACGCAGTCGAACATATCGATGCCCACGCCCACACCGCGCACGAGCGTGGTGGGGTTGCCCACGCCCATGAGGTAGCGAGGCTTGTTGCGCGGCATGTACTCAGAAGCAAGCGGCGCAAGCGTCTCGAACATCGTCTCGTGGTCTTCGCCCACAGAATAGCCGCCAATGCCGTAGCCAGGGAAGTCGCCGCACTCTTCCAGATGCCTGAGCGAGCGCACGCGCAAATCCAGATGCATGCCACCCTGTACGATGCCAAAAAGAGCCTGGTCGGGGCGCGTATGTGCGGCGTAGCAGCGCTCGGCCCACTTGCTCGAAAGCTCAACGGCACGCTCCACATAGGCGCGCGTTGCCGGGTAACCCGGGCACTGGTCCAGCTGCATGCAGATGTCGCTTCCCAGCTTCATGGCAATCTGCATGTTGTCCTCGGGCGTCCAGAACACATGGCGGCCATCGTAGTCGGTCACGATAAAGCGCACGCCATCGTCAGAAAGCTTGACCGCATCGTTATGGCTAAAGACCTGAAAGCCGCCTGAATCGGTAAGAATGGGGCCGTGCCAGTTCATGAAGTTATGGAGCCCGCCCAGCTCATCAATCAGATCCTCGCCCGGGCGCATGCTCAGGTGATAGGTGTTGGCAAGCACGATCTGCGCGCCCAGCGCCTTAACCGTCTCGGTGGGAATGCCCTTAACGTTAGCCTTGGTTCCCACGGGCATAAAGATAGGCGTCTCGATATCGCCGTGCGGCGTGTGCAAGACGCCCGCACGCGCGTGCGTCTTGGGATCCTCGGCCACGATGTCGTATTTGAAGAGGGATTGATCCATGTATTGGAGCTCCTTGTTGATATGCATGTACGTGCAGTAGTTTCGCACACAAAAACGGCGCGGGAGCAAACCCCGCGCCGTTTACATAGCGTTTCTGGTTGCAAGGCAGCCGGCGGCGAGGCGCCGGGTCCTCCGTACTCCCCTACGCCGAAAGCTCGTCGGCAAGCGCTGCGATCTGCGCGCGCGAATCGTCGTTGAGTGCACCCAAGACGGTAACGCCCGCATCGGTAAAGGTGATGTCGGAGAGCTCGGCAAGCTGCTTCTTCATGACCTTGGCCGCCATGGGCATCCAAGAGCCGCCCTCGACCAGCGCGATGGTACGGTTCTGATAGTTATGCTCGGCCAGCGTGTGGATAAACGTGCTCATAAACGGGAAGATGCCCGTCGCATAGGTGATGGAACACAGGACCAGGCGATCGTAGCGGAAGGCGTCTTCCACGGCCTCGGCCATGTCGTCGCGAGCAAGGTCGAACAGCGAAACCTTCTGGCCGCGCTCCTCAAGCGCCGCGGCAAGCTCCTCGGCGGCCTGCTTCATGTGACCGTAAACACTCGCGTAGGCGATAGTCACGCCGTGGTCCTCGGGCTGATAAGAAGACCAGGTATTGTAGGTCTCCAGGTAGTAACCCAGGTTCTCCTTGAGCACAGGGCCGTGGAGCGGGCAGATAACCTGGATGTCGAGGCCAGCGGCCTTCTTGAGCACTGCTTGCACGTTCTTGCCAAACTTGCCCACGATGCCAAAGTAGTAGCGGCGCGCCTCGCACGCCCAGCCCTCGGGATCCTCGATGTCGTTGGCGCCAAACTTGCCAAAACCGTCGGCCGAGAACAAAACCTTGTCGCGCGCGTCGTAGGAAAACATGACCTCCGGCCAGTGCACGTTGGGCGCTGCCACAAAGGCAAGCTTATGAGCACCGAGGTCAAGCTCACTGCCTTCCTTGACAACTACGCTGCGGCCCGCAAAATCGGTGCCAAAGTAGTTCTTCATCATCTTGAAAGCCATTGCCGAGGAAACAACCTGAGCCTCGGGATAGCGCTCCATGAAGGCGGCGATGCCCGCGGAGTGATCGGGCTCCATATGGTGAACGATCAGGTAGTCGGGCGTGCGACCGTCGAGCACAGTCTCGAGGTTGCCCAGCCACTCGTCAACAAAATGAGCGTCGACGGTATCGGCAACAGCCACTTTATCGGAAAGAATCACATAGCTGTTGTACGACATGCCGTTTTCACTCACGTCATACTGGCCCTCAAACAAGTCGATGTCGTGATCGTTGACGCCAATGTAGCGGATATCCTCGGTAATCTCCATGATGCTCCCATCTCGAGCTGAGCCCTGAATTCGTCATGCATTCTACCACGCGCGCAGCATGTTGCAGCAGCAGTCACATGGTATGCGCATGCGCCCCAAGCTTCAGCGAAACAAGAAGCGGCGCTGCAAGGGCAAGCACGCCCACGGCCGCCACGCGCGGCACGCCCGCACGCCCCTAGAGGCAAAACTTGCGCTCAACAGCATGCCCCGCAGCGGTGAGCGCCATAACGATAAGGTAGTACACAACGGCCACCGCCAGGAACGGCTCAAACGCACGATAGGTCAACGCCTGCACGCTTTGAGCCGCGCGCATCATGTCCATAAGGCCAATGGTGGCGACAAGCGAGGAACTTTTGAGCACGGTGATGACCTCGTTCACAAGAGCAGGAATCACCGAGCGCAGCGCCTGCGGGATAATAATCAGACGCATCATGGTGCCATATGGCAGCCCAATGGCGCGAGCAGCGTCGTACTGCCCACGGTCAACTCCCTCGATACCGCCGCGCACGGTCTCCGAAACCGTCGCCGAGCCATTGAGCCCCAGCGTGATGACGCCGGCGGCAAACATCGAGATCTTATAGCCCGTGAGCTGCGGCGTTGCAAAGTACGCCATAAAGAGCAGCACGATGAGGGGCACACCGCGAAAGATTGACGTATAGAAGTCGAGCAGCGCCCGCAGCGGACGGCAGGGCACCACTTTGAGCACGGCGATAATGAAGCCCAGTGTGAGCGCGATGACGAGGGCCGCGGCCGTGACCTCGCAGGTCACGGCCAGGCCCTCGACAAACATCGATATGTACGGCTGCAAAAGGTGGAACTTCATCGTCATGTACGCAAGTTTGATCAGGGGTGAGGCGGGCGACTACTTGCCCTGGGACTCGACGGTCGAGGCGCCCGAAGCAGAGAAGTCGCCGTTCCACATGAAGTCGGCGCCCACGTACTTTTTGATGTACGTGTCGATTGTGCCGTCTTCGAGCATCTCCCCGATGCAAAGGTCGAGCTCGGTCACAAAACTCGCGCCCTTGTTAGCCATCAGGCGATAGACGCCCACATGGTCGGCGGTCTCGGCACGGTCGAGCAGGCCGAGTACCAGGCCCTCGTTAGCATCGCGCATGGACTGGCCCTCGGCACCATCGCACAGGTAGGCGTCGATACGGCCGGCAAGCACCTCCTGCAGGCACTGGTCGCCGCCGTCGTACGTGTGCACGTCGGCATCCGGCATCACCTTGGTGATGAACTTGTTCTGCACGGTACCGGTAGTGCAAGCGATGGACTTGCCTGCAAGGTCCTGGACACTCTTGATGGGGTCCCCGCCCATGGTGAGCACGCCAACAAGCGGCTGATAATAGCCGCGCGTAAAGTCGTAGGTCTCCTCGCGCTCCTCGTTGGCGCTCATCGCCATGGTGAAGGCGATGTCATTGCCCTGGATGGACGCGAGCGTGGCGGCGAAGTCCTGCGGCTCGAAGGTATAGGTGAATCCCAGGCGCGATGCCATCTCGTCGGCAATGGCGATGTCGAGACCCACGACCTTGTGCTTGCCGTCTGCATCGGTATCGATATAGCGATACGGGGCAAAGGCATCGTCTCCCACAAAAGTGAGCTTGGCGCCCTTGATGCCATCGGCAGTCGCCGCGGCAGAGCCAGATGCGGCAGACCCCTGGGCGGCGTTTTGAGCAGAACAGCCGGCAAGCGCGGTGACGGCACCCCCGGCGAGGAGCCCAACAAAACCGCGACGGGAGATAGAACAGGTCATATTAAAGCCTTTCGACAAGATGTGGCACTGATCAGCACGCTCCATTCTACGGCGTAACCTATCGCAGCTCGCACGACGATGAAAACTAACCAGGGCGAAACATGTCCTGTATGCCAAACCCAAACAAAGGGCACACAAAACGATAGCCGCACATCAAAAATGGGCCCCGCGCAAACGCGAAGCCCACCGGCAATCAAACAACGTGAGCAGATGTCAGCCTACGGACGCTGGCCCATGCCGCCCTCGAGGGTAACGGTCTCACCGTTCATGTACTTGAAGTCGGGCCCGCACAGCTGCACGACCACGCGGCCGATCTCCTTCTCGACGTCACCGTAGTGGCCGGCCGGTGGCATGTGGACGTTGGCCTTGAACGCCTCGGGGTAGGCAGCCTCGAAGTTCTCGAGCTGGGCCGTCCAAGCAAGCGGACACACAACGTTCACGTTGACGCCATCGGGACCCCACTCGTTCGCAGCCACGCGCGAAAGGCCGCGGATGCCCTCCTTTGCAGCCGCATAGCTGCACTGCCCAAAGTTGCCAAAGAGGCCGGCACCCGAGGCGAAGTTCACCACAGAGCCCTTGGTCTCCTTGAGATGCGGGTAGGCCTTCTGCATGTACAGGTAGGTTGCGTAGAGACCCGAGTAGATAGCAAGGTTGAACTGGTCCATTGTGTGATCGGCAATGGTCACGCCCGAGGCGGAAGCCTGTGCGTTGTTGACCACGGCGTCGATGCGGCCAAACTCTTCGATGGCCTTGTCGATAACGTTTTGAACTACGGCCTCGTTGTCCTGACCAGCAGAAACGTCTGCCTGCACGGGCAGCACCTTGATGCCGTACTCAGCCTCGAGGCTCTCCTTGGCATCCTCAAGCTTGGCCACGTTGCGGCCGGTGATAACGAGGTTCGCGCCCTCTTTGGCAAACGCGATATCGATGCCATAGCCGATGGATCCAGCGCTGCCATCCTTGAGCGTCGCCTTGCCGCCGCCGGTTACGATCACGGTCTTTCCGTCAAACAGTCCCATGTGATACTCCTATCGCATCGAGGCTTCAAATCTCCACGGGTGAGGCCCGCGGCTCAAACCATTAATGTAGCTGAGCGTTTGCGCCCTCGACGCCAAGAATGGAGCCAAATGGGGTGAAAGGCGACACCTCTCCGTCATTCGGTGTTCACGCGCGGGTATAAGATTGAACAAAACGATTATAAGGTGCGCATCGGGCGCACGCAGATAGGAGCGCCATGAGCGAAGACATCAAGACGCCAGATTCCCAGGTAGATGTAGACGAAATGAAAAAGACGGATGCCGAGCAGGACAACCTGGACCAGGTCGAGGGCATCGAGGCCACGGCGAGCGATGCAGCGCGCCCGGAGGGTGCCGTACTCGAGGACGACCTCGCGGAGGCCAACGACGACGATGAGCGCACCGACGATGCAAGCGAGCCGGCGGGCGAGAAGCATGCCGATGACAAGAGCGAGCCGGCGGGCGAAGAGGCCGACACTGACGAGCAGATTGAGCCCGGCAAAGAAGACGGCCAGCATGACAGCACTCCCCTCGCCCTCGACGGAGTGCCCGTGCTCGATGATGTCGCCGCCACCGTGTCTGATACCGAAAACATCCCGCGTTTCCTCACGCGCGACCAGTATGAACAAGTGGGAGACGATCCCGATCCTTTGCCCTCGGGCTTCGAAGTCATCGACGGGGGAATCTCGGCGGCAGGCGGGGCTCAAACTCCCACTGTCCCCGACGAGGAAAGTGCCCCTAAGGAAGCGCTGCCAGCAAAACCAGAGGATGGCGCCGCGCAAGCCGTCGCCAAAGCCGGAGCCGCAATCGCCGACGCTGCCGCGAGCGTGGGCTCCATGCTCTCCCAAGGCATGGGCGCCGTACGCGAGGTGAGTGCTGCCAGGCGCGCGCACAGCGAGGCGCGCGATCACCTGGACGAGCTCTCGCAAGTCATCGAGGAAAACGAGGACGAGCTTACGCATCGCCGCGATGTGGAGGCGAACTACGCTCAAATCGTTGCCGAACAGACCGCTCGCCAAGCTAGCTGCCTGGAGTCCGTACGCGCCGCCGTCGCCGCCCAGCAGGCGATCGCCAAGACAATCGACGACCTCAAACAGAGTCTCTCAGCCATGAAGGACGCAGACAAGGCAACCGAAAAGCGCCTTAAGTCGGCGCTTGACGCCGCCGAGTCCCAGGAAGCATCCGCACGAGAAGGGGCAAATCGCCTGGTAAGACGTGTAACCGATGCCCAGCGCGGACTTGAATCGGCAAAAGCCGATCGCGAAACCAACCTTGCCGCCGCACGGAAGGCCGTGGAGAGCGCACAAGCACGCCTCAACGCCCTACGCGAGGAATTCGCCGAAATCCAGCGCAATCCGTCTGCGAACTCTGCCGCATACAGCGTACGTGGCACCGAACTCGAAAACGATATCTCCGACGCCGCCGAGCAGCTCCGTACCGCACAAGAGCAGTTGCCGCGCCTTACCGCCGAGCTCGACCAATCCATTGCCGACGCCGAAGCGGTCGTGGCCGAAGCCAACAAACCTATCGAAGAAGCCCGCTCTTCGTTCCGCGACGTCTCAAATGCCACCGCCGAAGCTCGCGACGCTTTAGACGCCGCTCGCAAAGACGCCGAAACCCGTCAAAAGGAACTTCGTTCCCAGATCAATGAACAGGAAAAGGCTCTCAAAAACCAACAGAAAGCCCAGCAAGAAGCTCAAGACGACGCCGACAACGCGGCAGAGACCCTCGCCGACGCAAACGATATCCACGCTCACCCGGAAATCACTCAGCAGCTCGCCGCCCGTATCGACTCGGATAAGCAGTACCAGGCCCAGCAGATGCAGCAAGTCGAATCGCTTGCCGCAACCGAGAAGAATGTCCGCGAGCAAACGCGCACGTCGCGCCTTAAGTTCGTGGGCATTGTGGCAGCGATCGTCGTGGCCGTCGCGCTTGTCATCTTTTGCTGGACCACGTTTATGAAGTAGCGAAAGGCTTCGACCTCACGCGGTATTTAAGCTGTCATGGTAATAAAGTGGGCGCATCGGCTGATGCGCCCACTTTTTTGCGCAAGTTGTGCGCAAGGCATCGCGCGAAGATGGCAACATGCCATGAATGCCTCTCAACCATGCGTTCACCGCCTGCTTACAGAGGGTAGATAGGGGGTTGCTTTTCAAAACTCTTCGAAATGTGTACCCTAAATCGATTTCTTCGAGTAGAAAGGTGTCTGAATCAGCAAAACCCCAGGATTTTGAAGCTCAAACAGCCGCTCTACTCAGCATTTTGATTTTAGGGCACACATTTCGAATTGTTTTGTTCAGGTAGCATTTCTTAAGACGCGAACAGGGTAAAGAAAAGCGTCATTAGTACCCTTATGCACATTGACGCACAGCGCCTTCTCCAAGCATGCGCACAGAAAAGAAGGACACGAGGCGCAGTGCGCTGCTCGCTGGAAGAATCGGGGCGCAAGATGTCCGTCGCCCACGCCCGGCACCAGATTGTCGCCGGACCAACGTCCTAAACCATGCGTCACATCACCGGTACAGGGCCATCCGGCATCGATTCGACGGGCCCATCCAAGCCCGGGGCAGCTTGATCGCCTTCACGGCCAGGCAGCGACGCCACCACAACGCCCGCCACCACGAGCACAGCACCAAGGTAGCCTTGCACCGGGAGCGTCTCGCCCAGCACGAAAAAGGCCAGCACGGCAGAAGCGACCGGTTCGATTGAGAACAGCAAAGCAGTGTGCTCGGGCGTGGTATGCGGCTGCGCAACAGGCTGCAACACAAATCCAAATGCGCTGCACACAATGGCGAGCCCCAAAATGGCGCCCCACTGCGCTGGCGTCTGCGGTAACGTTGGGGCCTCGCAAACAAGGGAAAACACCAAGCCATATAGGCCGGCAAATCCAAGCTGCCACGTTCCAAGCAGCATGCCGTCGATACCCGGAGCCAGCCTATCGGTAGCGACAATGAACACGGCATAAAGAAGGGCGCCCGCCAGGCAAAGAGCGTCTCCTGGATGCAGCTCAAGCCCACCGCGCAGCGAAAGCAAAGCGATGCCCGCAAGCGTCACCAAAGTCCCCGCAATGATAGGCCGAGGTGGCATGCGACGTTGAAGTGCCGCATTGATGATAGGAACGAACACGACTGCCATCGCGGTCAAAAAGCCGCCGTTTGACGCCGATGTCGTCTCGAGCCCATGGGTAAGAAACGCAAAAAGGCCGAACAGAAGCAGACCGAGCACGGATGCATATTTAAGAACAACACGATTGGTATGGGCAATCTTGCGGAACGACACGGCTCCCACCACAGCAAACGCGATAAGAAAACGCATCGCGATTACCATGAACGGACCCATACCGCCCAAGCCGATCTTCATAAGGAGGTAGGAGCTCCCCCACGCCACGGCGACCAGGCCCAGGGCAATATCAGCCTTACCCTGAGTCCATGCAAATGAATGCGCAGTGTTCGTGTTCATCGAGTAGCCCCCTTCCGTACTCCGTCCGCTTCATTCGACGGGACTGTTATAACCCCCTGATTTTCATTTGAGAAGCGAATGATTATTATTGAAGCCATTACAAGTTGTTATGGCAAAAATGCGCAGAATACAAGACAGCCGCAACGCCTCGCCAACGTAAGGACTGCACGTGAACCGCTATGAAATCTTCTTGAAGGTCGCCGAGTGCGGCAATATCACAAAGTGCGCGCAGTCTGTGCACTACACGCAAGCCGGTATAAGCCACGCCATCGCTGCGCTGGAAAAAGAGACCGGCCTCACACTCTTTGCGCGTACGGCGCGCGGCGTCACGCTGACCGAAAACGGGCGCCGCCTGTTGCCCTCGATTCAAGCGCTCGTGAACGACCAACACTCCCTCACACAAGCGATCAATCAGATTGGCGGCGTGGTAGCGGGAACACTGCGCGTGGGGACCTTCACCAGCGTCTCGATGCAATGGCTGCCGCGACTAATTCAAAACTTCACCGCGCGCCATCCCGGCGTCGAGTTCGACCTGCAGGCAGGAGACTACGACCAAATCACCGAAATGCTCATGGCAGGCAAGGTCGACTGTGGCTTTTTGGCGGCGCCCGCGCATGAAGGACTCGAATTCTTCCCGCTCTACCGCGACCCCATGCTGGCGTTTTTGCCCAAGGGACACCCCCTTGCCCGTAAGCGTTCACTCACGCTCGACGATCTGCTGGACGAGGAACTGATCATTCCCGCACAAGGCTCGGACAACGACATCAACGCAGTTCTCAAGGAGACCGAGAAGCCCGCGAACATCCGCTACGTCCTCAACGACGACTTCTCGGTGCTTTCTATGGTCGAGGGCGGACTCGGTGTGGCAATCATGCCCGAGCTAATCCTCAAAAGCTGCAAGTCGTATCCCGTAGCAAGGCCTCTATCTCCAAAGCGCTATCGAACCATCGGCATCGCATCGCTGCCCAAAGGCGGCATCTCGATGCTTGCGCAGACCTTTATCGATTTCCTTGTTGAAGACGCACCGATGCATCGCATGTAATCGCCGCGACAAGAAGCAATGGCAGCACAGCGGCTTGGCCGCAAAGCCCCTAAGTGCAACATCCGTATCGCTGCACCCTGCAATCACTCTGCAGCGCCATCACGCCGAAACCGTGCGAGGACGCGGAGCGCCGCATCGACCGGCCCCGGTTGCAAGCGATGTCGCACATCCTCCAGGCGCGCGGGAATATCGATCTGCTGCGGGCAATGCCGAGCGCACTTGCCGCAATGGATGCAATTACTTACCAGCTTGGGAGAAGCGGTTCGCACGGCGCTCGCGGTGAAATACTGAGACAGCCCCGTCCAACGGCCATAAGCAAAACTAGCGTTGTACGCAGCGAAGCAGCCTGGAATATTGATCCCCTGCGGGCAGGGCATACAGTAGTTGCAACCCGTACAGGGCACGCGGTTAAAGCGCTCGAAGACTTCGAGCACACGTGCGATGGTCTCGAGCTGAGAGGGCGTCATGGCTTTGGGTAGGGCTGCATCGGCGATTGAGGCGTTTTGGTCAACCTGCTCGGTCGAAGCCATGCCCGAGAGCAGCATGGTGACCTGCGGATGATCCCACACCCAGCTCAAGCCCCAATCCGCAGGAGTCTGAAGATGCCCAGCTCGCGCCTTTTTCAAGATTTCCTGAGCTGCATGCGGAAGCCTATCGACCAAACGCCCGCCCAGGAGCGGTTCCATCACGAACACGGCAAGGCCGCGATCATGGGCCTCCATCACACCGGCAGTCCCCGCCTGGTAGCGTTCGTTTGCATAGTTATATTGCACCTGAACAAAATCCCAGTCATATGCGTCGAGCATGCGCGGAAAATCATCGGCAGAACCATGATAGGAAAAACCAATCTGCCGAATACTCCCCTCGCGTTTCTGCCGAGCAATCCAATCCTTGATGCCCAATGCCGCCACGCGCTCCCATTGTGCGGGACTTGTGATGTTATGCATGAGATAGTAGTCGATATGGTCGGTTCGCAGCCGCTTGAGCTGCTCGTTAAAGAACCGATCAAAATCCTCGGCGCGCTTGCACGAGGCATGGGGAAGCTTGGTTGCGATAAAGACCTTGTCGCGCAAGCCAAGCTTTTCGAGCGCCATTCCCACGCAAGCCTCGTTGCCTGGATAGAGATAGGCTGTATCCAAGTAGTTAATGCCCCGCTCAACAGCACGGGAGATAATAACTTGTGCCGCCTTCACGTCGGGCCGGCCCAGTTGATAACCCGGGAAGCGCATGCAGCCCAAGCCCAAAGCAGAAAGCCTGTTGCCACTTGCAGGATCCGTTCTGTACTGCATGCACGTCCTTTCCTCAGCATACTCGAGCATCATCATACCGCGCTCAAGCAAACTGTTAACCTGCGCGCAGCATCGCAGTACCCCGTCGTAATGGCGCTATCATAAGCAAACGCGTATCACACCCCAACCGAGAGGAACGCGCATGCCCATCGAGACCGTTGCCATCATCGGAAAGGGAGCCGTGGGCTTGCTCCACGGTAGCAAGATCGCAAAAGCCGTCGGGTCCAAGCATCTTGAGTATGTAATGGACGACGAGCGTTACCTGCGGCATCGCACAGACAGAATCATCATAAACGGCGAGGATCAAAACTTCACCACCATCCCCGCCAGCCAAGCAAAACCCGTCGACCTGGTTGTCCTTGCCGTCAAGGCAACCGAACTCGACCAGGCAATCAATAGTATGGAAGGCCTGGTGGGACCCGGAACGCGCATCATCTCGCTTCTCAACGGAGTGACAAGCGAGGAGGCAATCGCGGCGCGCTATGGCTGGAAACATCTGGTCCTTGCCATCACGCAGGGTATGGACGCCGTTTTTATCGACAATGCTCTCACGTTCGCCCACCCGGGCGAGATTCGCCTAGGCGCGGCGCCGCACACCGAGGCGGGCGTTGTTGAGGATATCGCCGAGTTGCTCGAACGCGCGGGCATCTCCCACACGGTAGAGCAGGACATTCGCCGCCGCATGTGGACAAAACTCATGATGAACGTAGGCATCAACCAAACGTGCATGGTATATGGCGGCACGTACGGAACCGCGCTTTCAGATGGCGAGCAAAATCGCTGTCTCGTCGCCGCCATGCGCGAGGCGAAGGCCGTCGCCAACGCAGAAGGAATCAAGATCACCGAAAGCGACCTCAACGAGATGGTCTCCATCATCGCCAAGCTCGACCCCAGCGGCATGCCCTCAATGGCTCAAGACCGCATCAACCGCAAGCGTACAGAGGTGGCGCTCTTTGCCGGCACCATCATCGAGCGCGCCGAACGCCACGGTCTGTTAGTGCCTCAAAACCGCTGGCTACTCGAGCGCGTTCGCGAGATTGAGTCTTCCTGGTAGCACGCCAAACACACGGCAAATCCGCCGCCTATGCAAAAGCCGGGTGCCCCACGCGTACGAGGGCATCCGGCTTTACTTATAAAATGTGATGAAAGTGTGAAGATGTGACAAAATAAACCTGTCGACTTTTTGTCACATTAGTCGAGCTTGGCAAAGGCCTGGCTCAGGTCCCAGATGATATCCTCGACGTTCTCGGTGCCGATGGAGAGGCGAATCGTCGAGGGAGTGATGCCCTGATCGGCGAGCTCGGCCTCAGTGAGCTGGGAGTGCGTGGTGGTCGCCGGGTGGATCGCCAGGCTCTTCACGTCGGCAACGTTGGCGAGCAGCGAGAAGATCTGCAGGTTGTCGATGAACTTCCAAGCCGCCTCCTGGCCGCCCTTGATCTCGAAGGTGAAGATCGAGGCGCCGCCGTTGGGGAAATAGCGCTGATAAAGCTCGTAATCGGGATGATTGGGCAGACTCGGGTGGTTGACGGAGGCAACATGCGGGTCCTGGCTCAGGAACTCAACGACCTTCTTGGTGTTCTCCACATGACGATCGACGCGCAAAGAAAGCGTCTCGGTACCCTGAAGCAGCAGGAATGCGTTGAACGGAGAGATGCAGGCGCCCTCGTCGCGCAGGAGAATAGCGCGGATATAGGTTGCAAACGCAGCGGCGCCCACAGCATCGACAAAAGAGATGCCATGGTAGGAGGGGTTGGGATCGGCGAGCTGCGGATACTTGCCGGAAGCCTTCCAGTCAAAGTTGCCACCATCGACAATTACGCCGCCAAGCGAAGTGCCGTGGCCACCGATGAACTTTGTCGCGGAGTGAACGACGACGTTGGCACCGTGCTCCAGCGGACGGAACAGGTACGGGGTGCCAAAGGTATTGTCCACAACAACAGGCAGGCCGTGCTTGTGGGCAATCTCGGAGATTGCGTCGATGTTGGGGATATCGGAGTTGGGGTTGCCCAGGGTCTCCAGATAGACAACGGTGGTGTTGTCCTGAATTGCGCCCTCGACCTCCTCGAGATTATGAGCATCGACAAAGGTCGTCTCAATACCGAACTGAGAAAGCGTATGCTCGAGCAGATTGAACGAGCCGCCATAGATGGTCTTCTGAGCAACCACATGGTCACCGGACTGCGCAAGCGCCTGGATGGCATAGGTAATGGCAGCAGCACCCGACGCGACGGCAAGGCCCGCCACGCCGCCCTCGAGCGCGGCGATACGATCCTCAAAGACGCTCTGAGTCGAATTGGTCAGACGACCGTAGATGTTGCCGGCATCGGCCAGGCCAAAGCGATCGGCAGCATGCTGGGAGTTGCGGAAGACATAGCTCGTGGTCTGATAAATGGGCACCGCGCGAGCATCGGATGCGGGATCGGCGCTCTCCTGGCCAACATGCAGCTGAAGGGTATCGAAGCCAAAGGTATGCTCGGGGTTGTTGACAAACTGGGACATGATGTTCTCCTTAAACAGGGTAGGCGCAAAAGCGCGGGAAAAAGCGGGCGTTAAAGCTCCCGGTCGCACGGTGCTATCGGGACATTCGCGAATCGCGGGTTGTCCCCAGCATGCGCGGCAACCGGGAGCTATGCATTCGTTCCGTCTGACACATCTGTGGGTCCTCCCCTCTGATTCGTTCTCCGCAGGGATAATTCCCTATCGGCTTGGTATGTTTAGCATAGTAAAATCGCCGATACTTCACGTCAATCATTAAAATATGGTAGCTAGCTATCGTTAAAATAGATAACAACTCAGGCGAAAGGACATTCATGACTCTGCAGCAACTGCGCTTCCTCATTGCGGTGGCCGAGAACGGCTCCATCAACGCCGCAGCTCAAAACCTCTATACCGCCCAATCAAACATATCGAGCGCCATCAAATCGCTTGAGGGGGAGCTGGGGATATCGATTTTCACGCGCAGCAGCCGCGGCGTCATGCTCACCTCGGACGGCACCGAGCTGCTGGGCTACGCTCGCCAGGTAGTCGAGCAAGCAAACACGCTCGAAGCCCGCTACGAGCACAACGAGGCACCACAGGAGCGCCTCGCTGTCTCGGCTCAGCACTACGCCTTCTCGGTGCAGGCATTTATCAACGTGGTCGAGGCGTGCGACGCCCAAAAGTTCGAGTTCACCATGCGCGAGACCACAACCGCACAAATCATCGACGACGTACGCGCGTTTCGCAGTGAAGTAGGAATCCTCTACCTCGACAATTTCAATCGACGCGTACTGGAAAAGGCCTTTGCCGACGCACGCGTGAGCTTTCATCCGCTCTTCAACGCGCGCGTCCACGTGTTTGTAAGCGAGAGTCATCCCCTCGCGAGGAAGCCTTCCATTTGCCTTGAAGACCTCGTGCCCTATACGCGCTACAGCTTTGAACAGGGAACATCCAACTCGTTCTATTTTTCGGAGGAGCCTTTCTCGCACATCCCCTGCGCGCGCAATATACGCGTATCGGACCGTGGAACCCTCACCAACCTGCTTACCACATCAAACGGATACGCACTGTCCACCGGCGTGCTTTCGAGCGAAATGCAGTCGGGCATGGCGAGCATCCCACTCAAAGAAGATGCGCACATGCTTGTTGGCTACATCGTGCACGACGAGCGACGGCCCGCACCGATCCTCACGCAATACCTCTCCGAGCTGCGACGCATCATCGCCGATGCCGACCGCAACGGAGCCGTCTTGATCGCGGAGGACGGCACGAGCGCCTAGGCCAGCAAGCGATAGGTTATGACCTGCGGCTGCCCCGGCCTTTGAGGGTCTTCGACCTCGACGCGCACAAACTTAAGGGTTACCTCGCAAAAGCCCGCGCGATGCAGAACGTCAAGGTAGACACGCGCTTGCAGACCGTGTTTTTTCCGCAACTCCTCGAGGGTTTCATCAGGAGAACCGCCCGTTTTGTAGTCGATGACCAACGCACGCGATGGATCGGCGGGATCGTAGGCCAAGGCATCGATTGCGCCTTCTGCAAAGCTGCCAAAGCGCTGGCGGATCTCATCGCCATCAAGGCCCAACGAGAAGAACGGGACCTCGGCCAAGACGCGCGGCCAGCCAAGAAGCTCTGCGCGCACATCCGAGTCAGACCAAAGCCCCAGCGCCTCATCAAAACGAGCGCGCTGCGAGGCGGACACCTTCCAGTACGAGCACAACGCCTTCGCGCGCGCGGGCGGCAGCGACGCAGAACCCGTCTCGATTAGCCATTGCGCCGCGGCATGAAATGCCGATCCGAGCGCACAGGGGTCGCCCTCATGCAGAGGGGTGCGCGATGAGGCCACATCGGACGAAGCCAGCGTCTCTTCGAGCGCGTCGCCCATCAGGTCGTCAAGCGCATCGGCCCGAGGGATAAACACAAGATTCGACCCCTGTGAAGGCAGACGATCCTCCCCCTCCTTGTCAAGCGTTGCTGCCATCGAGGAGTAGCTATAGGAATCGCGCTCCGCACGCGGAGCGACAGTGGAGCGAAGGCGATGATGCTCCGGGTATGCCAAGGTAAAGGTATCGAGCGGTCCGCCGTCGTTGGGAAGAACGTCCGCATCGGTGTCAGACGCGCCTTGCGCGACAGCAAGTTTATCGATCATGTCGATATAACGAGATTCGCCGTAGGAAAAATCCCCCAACGGAATAAAGGCGTAATCACCGCTTTTAGAGCCTTCGAACACCAGGCGATCTTGCGCGAGGTCGGAGATGCCCTTGGGCAAGATGCGATCGAGTACGGCGGCTGTAAGGTCGCGGTCCTCGTTGAACTTGAGCTCCGCAACCTTGCCTGCCTTGCGTGCCGTCCCCGTGCCCGCATCGAGCGCCAAGATGAGCACTTCGCGGGCACGCGTCATGGCAACGTAGAGCAGACGCGCACGCTCCTCGAGCGATGCCGCCTCGTCTTCTTCGCGCATGGCGACAAACTCGCCCGCAGCAGAATCCGTGGCGCACACATCATCCATAAGCTCAGGGTCAAGCCATGCAGGCGAAGACGCGCTACCGCGGAAATACTTGTTGAAGGCCTTCTCGACATCGGCGCTTGCGACAAATGTCCCGTCCGCAGCGCGGCCGCCCGCAAAACGCCCAGGCAACAGAGAAACGTCGGCGTGGTCTGCCGCACGGCGCATCTGCATGCGAGAAGAATTAGCGTGAATACTGTAGCAATCCGCCACCGCGACAACCGGGAACTCCAAGCCCTTCGAGGCATGTACCGTCATGATGCGAACTGCCGAGGCATCGCCCTCATTTAGGGCACCGGGGGCCTCCTTGCCCGCCAAAAATGCATCGAACGCGCCTGCGATCTGTCGCGGCGCATTGCCAAGGGCGTCTTCCGCATCCTGCAGGGCGTCGAGAGCCTTGAGCACGTTGGCGGCAATGGCGCGCCCCTCGGGGCCGCGCTGCGCCAGGCGAACAAACCATCCCGAGGCGTTGATCGCATCGCGTGCAATGCGGACAAAAGAATCGCGTCCCACCCGTGCGAAGGCATAGCGGAGCACCTGTCGCGCGCGACGAAGCAGGGGGAGATCACCAAAACCGGGTGCATCGTCATCCGAGGCAATGCCTGCATCCAGGTTACGGCGCCGCGTCTCGCCTGTTTCGGGGTCGTACGTGGTAGCGAGAGCCAAGAACTCCTCGACGCCAAGCGCGAACATCGGAGAAGCAAGCAACGGCATGAGTCCTTGGGCAGTGTCTGTAGGATTCGCAAGCGCGCAGACAAGCGCACGGACAGCGGACACCTCGGGCGCGCTTGAGAACACCGAGCCACCGGAGATGACACAGTCGAGTCCCCGCGCGCGAAATGCAGCGGCATAGCGGTCGGCAAAGGTCATGCCGCCTAAAAGCAATACCATGCCGCCCACGGGCTGGCCCTTATCGGCAAGCTCTTTAAAGCGAGCTGCAATCGTTGCCGCCTTGACGTCAATGCGCTCCTCTGCACTGCCGCCCGCAACAAAAATCGCCTGACGACGTGAGACGTCCGCGGCGACCAGTGCATCACGCCTGCCGTCATGCGATTCCAGATCCAGGAAATCGCGCATCAAGCCGCCTTGTTCGCCGTCAAAGACACGCGCCACATATTCCAGAATCTGGGCGTGACTGCGGAAGTTGCGCACGAGCTTGACGATGCGCCCTTGAGAGGACGAGTCGCTGTTGCCGGCTGCCTGGGCGATTGAGCGTTCCTGACGACGAAACACTTCGACATCTGCGCCGCGAAAACGATAGATCGACTGCTGGGCATCGCCGACGGTGCACAGCGCACGTCCATCCTTACCCGTGAGATACGAGATGAGATCGACCTGTTGTTGGTCGGTATCTTGAAATTCGTCAATCATCACGAGCTTGAAACGATTCTCATAAGCCGAACGCACCGAAGGATAATCGCGCAAAGCCTCATGGGTCATGCGCAGAAGATCGTTGTTGTCCAAGCCGCCCGCAGCGCGCTTGAGTTCGCGGTACTCGGCCTCGACGCGGCGAGCGAGCTCAAAGAGCTGCTCTGTCGCGGCAGAGCCCACCGCAACCATCGCGTTGATAAAGCTGTCTGCCGCCTCGGCCTTAAGAAGCAAAACCTGGTCTTTGGGAAACGCCTTGCTCGCGCGCGGAGCAGAGCAGGCCAGCATGCAGGCGCCAAGATCTGCCATGGTCTTTTCGCTCGCCTCGAAGGCGTCGATAGCGGCAAGCGCCGTGCGGGCGCATTCGGCGGCACCGGGGCTCGCCTCCAAGCAAGGGCGATATGCATCGGCCAGACTGCTTAAATCCGCCTGCGCCCCCACAACGTGAATGTCATCCATGCCATGCGGAAGCGCGCAGGACACCTCAAGCAGACGACGCACCAGGGAGCGCGCCGAAGTGCCCATTTCGCTACCGGAAGGACCGATCTCTCCGTAGAGCGGATACCAGGTTTTGAGTTCGGCAAAAGGATCGGCGTCATCGCCGCGCTCATCGCGGGCTGCAGAAAGTACGTGCTCCACCGCACGGTCCATAAGGACCGCGGCCGACCCCTCCTCAAGCACCTGGAAAGCGGGATCGATGCCCAGCTCAAGAGCATGGGTGCGAAGGATACGAGAGCACATGCCGTGAATGGTCGAGATCCAAGAATCGTCGACCGTCAGGGCCTCTTCTGCCATACCGGCTTCAATAAGAGCGGCGCGCACGCGCTCGCGAATCTCCGCCGCGGCGTCTTTGGTAAATGTGATAGCGAGCACCTGGTCCAGATGCTCGGCAAAAGGACCGGACTCCGGGGAGAGCGCCCACAGGATACGGCGCGTAAGGGTGAAGGTCTTGCCCGAGCCGGCGCCCGCCGACACAAACAGAGGGCGATCGAGCGTCGTCACGATCTCGCGCTGTTGAGGCATCAATGTTGAGAGATCCATGGTACTCACGCTCCCCTCCTCTCAAATCCAGACGGATGATTAAACGAACAACGACCGGCGGGATCTTCGGATGCGCATACAACACCATGGGCCATCTCATCCAGACGCTGTGCGATAGCATCTTCGACACGGTCAAGCAGCTGCTCAAACGTCATGGTTCCGCCATGTTCCGACGCAGGGAAGCCGTCACGCAATCCGGGAATCATGCTCTCCTCGGCCTTGTCGCCCACAAGCGCCGCCGCGGCAGCGCCGCGCATAGCGGGTGCGCGCCCCTTCGTGGAGAAGTAAAGCGCGGCGGCCGGCTCAAGGCCCAGGGCACGACGCATCGCCTGAGCATAGATGAGCGATTGCGTGTGCTCGGGGAGCCAACGTTCATCCTCAGCCGGAATCGTGCCGTCCTTGAGCGGAACGGTGGGATCTTTGAGCTTGAAGGGATTGACGTCGCCTCGATGCTTGTAATCGACGATGGCCGCGCGGCCCTCGGCATCCACATCTACGCGGTCGATGCGCCCGCCCAGGGGCCACCCGGCATAGGTGACACCCAGGCCATTGAAGGAGTACTCAAGATATGTGGGCTTGAATGGCATGAGGGCGCCTGCCTCATAGCGCACCACGCGCTCGAGCTGAGGCAAGATCTCGTCAATCTGCGCGCGCTCGCCTGCGTCGAGGGGCACAAGCGCGCCGGAGCTCGTCGTCTTGCCTCGTGCGTGTTCCGCACGGACCTCATCAAACGCCTCGTGCAAGACAGAAAGAGCCGCCGGCACGTTCTCGGGGCGCACGCGGTCCACGCCCGCTTCGAGCAGCTCGCTATGGAAGCGGAACATGACATCGTGGACGAAGTTGCCCTTTTCGATATTGCCAAAGCCGGCGTCGATCGAAGAAGGACGCACACGCGAGGAAATAAACCAGCACAGGGGGCAAGAGCTATAGCTTTCGATCTGCGAGGCAGAAAGTTGACGCGCAACCAGCTCACCGTCCTCGCTGCGTCGGCGAAGGACCACATAAGGCGTAGCCTCGTCGCTCAACTGCTGAGGAGGAAGGCACTGGACTTGGCACGTATCGAGGCCAACGGCGCCCGAGGGATCAAGATCGAGTACGATATCGCCCTCGTCGGTCTGTTCCACATTCGCAGCGGCGCCCGCACGCGTGCGAAGTTCAGTCCATATCGCAGCGGGATAGACATCTTTGGCCTGCCGGTCGTGCGTCACGCGTGTAAGAATCGCCGCGCCGCTTGAAGCGCGAACGGCGCGGCCGAAGAGCACGCGCTGGTACGACGCGGGATCGATTGTCACCGGAGCCGCTGCCAGACGCTCGCCCAGCAAGGTGGAAGCGTCCTCTTTGACCGCAAGGGAATAGGTTTCGGCATCGACATCCAAAAAGACCATCGCATCGAAGGCGCCCGGGCGAACCGCGGCCGCCGCGGCAAGCGTCAGGAACTGCGCTGCGGGGCGCGACACCAAAGCGTCAAGGGGCTCGGAAGCATCGGCGTCGGGCCTGAGCTCATCCGTCTTTGCAGATATGCCGACCTTGAGACCGGAGAGCACGCCCGTAGCCACACTTTGGGGGACGTCGACAGCACGCGTCTCATCCATAAGCATAGCAATCGCCATTTTGAGCATGGACGCCTCGCGCTCACGCGCCACCGCTCCATCCGTATTGCCAAAAGCATACGCGGGCAGCGCCTCCACAACCAAAAGCATCGATTTAAATGCCGAGACGGGACGCTCCTGCATCAGGTACTGCACCACATCGGCACACACCGCGGGAACCTGCGCCCAGGGATTGTCGGAATCGAGCTTTTTGCGCTGAGCGGTCACGCGCGTCTGGATACTCTGCAGTTCACTCAGCACGGCATCGACGCCCATAGCGCGCTTGCCACGGATCTTCTTATCGAAAGCGCGCGCAGACCAGGCATCGCAGCCCGAAAGCGGACAGGCGAGCCAGTCAGAGAGCTCCGGGGCAGGCCACCACTCGGAATCGGGAATCTCCCCTGCTGCCGCAGCTCTCATGCGCGCTACAAGGTTGGCCAAAGCGTTGAATTGAGTACCCGTACGCGTCTCGTCGAACCTGGCATCGGCAGGAGCAATCGCCTGCATGCCACGGGCGGCAAGACGCTCGGCAAGCTGGCAGGCCGCCTTCGCCGGACGGCGCGCCACGACCGCGACAACAGCCTGCGGGCTTGATGTGGCCGCGCACGCCTGCTCGGCGGCGCGGGAAATAAGCTGAGCGTAGGCGCGGTTGCGCGCATGCGGTCCCGCCACCTCAAAAAACAACGCGGGAAGCACTGGGGAGGCAGCGGCTTCGCCCGCAAGAGATTCCTCGACCGAAGCCTCAACACCACGGACACCAAATGCCTCTTCGATACACAAGGCGGCATCGCGTTGCTGCGGGGCAAGCAACACGGTGCATTCGCCCGCCGCCCCCACCGAAGCAAGCAAGTCCATAAGGTAGGCGGGAACCTTTTGCATGCCGCGCACGATTACGCAGGAGGCGCAGGCGGGAAGCTCGTCTGCAAACGAGCGAGCCAGGCGAACCGCAGCCGTCGAGGGCTCCTCGAGGCCAAGGCTCGTAAGACGCTCCGCATAGTGCTTTAGCAGCCGTACTACCAGGTCCTCGGCTTGCGAAGCGGGTGCCAGACGAGCCATGCGCGCCTCATCGAGCACATAGGGCAAAAAGTCGCGTGCCATGGAGGCGAGCAGGAAACGCGTGCCCGGAGTGTCACGCAGCGGCTCCAGATCGGAAGGGTCCCAGGATGCCAGAATGGCGGCGATAAGCAAGCTTCGCTGCAGAGCGCTCACCAGATGGGTGCCCGTCCCCAGCAGCTCCCAAAGCGAAGCGATCCATCCGGCAGGCGTTGTTACCTCAACGCCAAGGCCACAGCCGGCCTGCGCCAACGCATGACAGCACGTCTCACGCTCCTCGAAAGAGGAGGTCAGCAGCTCAACGTGCCCGCGCGCAGTCACCGCACGACGTATGGTCAAAAATTCCGCGCCGACAGGCTCCGCAGCCGAATCGACAATACGAATGTGAACTGCCATGGTCCTCCCACGTTCTCTTTTTGTTACCAACCATGCTACATGCCCGTGCGGACAGACAACATCACGGCCGGTACCTCGCGCAAACAAAACAGGCTCCGTCCCATAGGAGCGGAGCCCGGATGGCAATCGCTTTAAATCAAATGCCTACTTCGTGTCATCAAGCTCGATAAGCACGCGACGATAGCCGCCAGATTCGCCGTTCAGGGCCTTTGAGACGCGGCTCACCGTGGTCGACGAGGCACCGGTGCGAGCCTGGACCTCGACATAGGGCTCACCGGCGTCAAGGAAACGCGCAACCGTCAGACGCTGAGCAAAATCGCAAATCTCGCGTGGCGTGCACAGGTCTTTGAGGAATGCTCGGACATCATCCTCGTTCTTGAGCAAAAGCAGTGCCTTTACAAGTTGATCGACGTCTTCACGATCGAATAGAGCTTCAACATCCATGGGAACCTCACCGTCATATCGAAGAGTGCACTGATAGCGATAACCAGCGCGCCTATTTTTTCATCGGCAAGTGTAACACGCCACCACGCTAAAGCATCCACCCACTCCGCGGACGGTCACCCCTCCCCCTCAAAATGTGTCACTTTTTCGACAGGTTTATTTTGTCACATCTTCACGGGTCCTACACGTATATGAACAGGATATGAAAAGGTGACAAAATAAACCTGTCGACTTTTTGTCACATTAGGGGCGGGTTTGGCCGCAGCCGCGGATTTCGTATTTGTAGGTGGTGAGTGCCTCGGCGGCGAAGGGGCCGCGGGCGTGGAGCTTCTGGGTGGAGATGCCGATCTCGGCACCCAGACCAAACTCGCCGCCGTCGGTGAAACGCGTGCTGGCATTCACGTAGACAGAACTCGCGTCGATCTCGCGCAAGAAGCGCTCCCCCGCAGCCACGTCTTCGGTCACGATAGCCTCGGAGTGGCCCGTGCCGTAGCAATTGATGTGTGCAATGGCCTCGTCCTCGTCCGCCACGACCTTGACACTCATCTCGAGCGCCAGGTACTCGCGGCCCCAGTCTTCCTCGGTCGCGGGGACGTAATCGGCGCCCTCGGCAAGACCGGCGGTAGCCGCAGCCGCGCAGGTCGCCACGTCACCATGAATCAAGACGCCATGCTCGCGCAGGGTCTCGACCACTTGAGGCAACACCGCATCGGCAATCGCCGCATCGATCAGCAGCGACTCGGCAGCGTTGCATACGCCCACGCGCTGCGTCTTGGCGTTGACGATGATGGGGAGCGCCTTTTGCATGTCAGCATCTTCATGCAGGTAGATATGGCAGTTTCCCGTTCCCGTCTCGATAACGGGCACAAGAGACTCCCTCACACAGCGCTGGATGAGACCCGCGCCGCCGCGCGGAATGAGCACGTCCACGATGCCGCGAAGGCTCATGAGCTCGCCCGTCGCGGCGCGGTCGGTGGTCTCGATGATGCTCACGGCTGCGCGAGGGAAGCCGCAGGCCTCAACGGCATCGGCGAGCGCATGCGCGATGGCCGCGCACGAACGATGCGCCATCGAGCCGCCGCGCAGGATGCAGGCGTTACCCGTGCGGATACAGATGCCGGCAGCATCGGCCGTAACGTTAGGACGGGCCTCGTAGACCATAGCAACGAGACCCAGCGGCACGCTCACCTTCTGCAAGTCGAGGCCGCAATCGATCGTGCGATGCTCGAGCATGCGACCCACCGGGTCGGAAAGCTCGGCCAGCTTCTCAAGGCCTGCGGCCATACCCTCGATGCGCTCGTGCGTGAGCTTGAGACGATCAAGCAGCCCCGCACTCGTACCCGCCTGGGCGGCGGCATCCATATCAAGCGCATTTTGCTCGAGAATCGTCGGCTCAGCCTCTCGCAGGGCCGCAGCCATCGCGCGCACGGCACCCACGCGTTGTTCGTCAGAGGCAAAGCCCAAAGGCCTCGACGCCGCTTTCGCCGCTGTCGCAAGCTCCTGCACATATGTTGCAATATCTTCCATGGATACCTCCATCTGTCCGTCGATTGCATCCATGGTAAACGATATGCCGCCATACCACCGCAGCGAGATGGACGCGTGTCCCAATTAGAAACGGATGTCTTCCGCAGCCTATGGCCCACAAGGCTTTGGCTATGATAAACACGTCGAACAACCCTAGAGGAGCAACCATGACCAAACTCGCCAGCTATTACGTCCCCGGCCTCTATATCGAGGACCATTCCATCGATGTCCCCCTCGACTGGCGCGGTCTCGAACCGGCGCTACTTGCCGTGGGCTCTACCATGCGTCGCGGCGCCATGCCCGCGCCGATCCCCGGCGCACCGGAGAGCGTCAAGCTGTTCTACCGCGTCCTGTGCGCGCCGGGTCACGAAAACGACGACCTTCCCTTGCTCGTCTTTTTCCAAGGCGGCCCCGGCGGCGAATGCCCTCGCCCCTGCTCGCCCACAAGCGATGGCTGGATCGCCGAGGCCATCAAGCACTTCCGCATCGTTTTGCCCGACCAGCGCGGATGCGGACGCAGCGGACGCGTGAGCGGCAAGGCGATCGAGGCCCTGGGTGCTCGCGCGGCTGCCGCCGGAGCCGATGCCGCCCGCACCCAGGCAGACTTCCTCAAGCGCTACCTCGCGAGCTCGATCGTCCGTGATTTTGAGTACCTACGCCTCACACAGTTTGGCGGAAAGCGCTGGGTGTCGCTCGGCCAAAGCTATGGCGGCTTTTTGACCCTCACGTACCTGTCGCTCTTCCCCGCGGGCCTCGCCGCCTGCTTTACCTGCGGCGGTATCCCCCATGTTCCCGCCAGCGCCAGCGACGTCTACGCGCACACCTTCCCGCGTATGGCCGCAAAGACGCGCCAGTACTACGACCGCTACCCGCAGGACGTCGAACGCGTAGCAGCACTTGCCGACGCACTCGCCGCCGCGCCCGCAACCCTTCCCGACGGCAGCCCCATGACCGTCGAGCGCCTTCAGCTTTTTGGCAGCGACTTTGGCATGAAGCCGAGCTTTGAGCGCATGCACTGGATCATGGACCATGCCTTTGAAGACGGCGATGGAACACTGAACGGCACCGAGCCCATCATCTCCGATGGCTTCTTGATGAGCGCCCTCGCGCGCACCACCACTTCCGCGAATCCCTTGTACTGGACCTTGCAGGAATTCATCTACGCCGACGGGGACACCATGCCCATCGGCTGGGCAGCCGCCGCAGAAAAGGCAGGTCGCCCGGAGTTCGATCCAGCCGCACGCCCCCTCATGCTCACCGGAGAGGCAGCCTTCCCCTGGATGTTTGAGGAGATGCCCGAACTCAAGCCCTTTGCGCCGGCCGTGAATCTCCTTATGGAGGACACTTCCTGGGATCACATCTACGACCCGCAGCGCCTTGCCGCAAACGAAGTGCCCCTGCAGGCGGCCGTCTACTTCGATGACATGTACGTCGACTCCACCTTGCAGCTAGATACCCTCAGCCATGTAGGCGCATCCCACGCTTGGGTCACCAATGAGTTTGAGCACGACGGCCTGCACGGCGACATCGTATTCAAGCATCTTTTTGACGAGGCGCTCATGCGCGGAGACCTCGCGAGAATCCTCTAGCCGAGTGAAAGACGCGAAAAGGAACGCGAAAACGACCATGGAACTTGATCGCAAAGAACTCAAGCGCCTGCGCGAGCGGCACCATCGACGTCACGGAATTCACCCTTGGCACAGCAAGGCCGGCATGTGCACGAGGCGCTTTCTCAAGCGCGCCTTTAACATCCGCCAAGGCAGGGCGCCCTACAACGCAATTCGCAAGCGCTTTATTAACGGCTCTCGCCTTGACGGGACGCACCTGTGCATCCTGATCGTCGCCATGCTCATCGCGAGCATCGGACTCGATATCAACTCCGACATCGCCATCATCGGAGCCATGCTCATATGCCCACTGATGGGTTCGGTTTTGGCTATCGCTTACGGCATCGCGACCCTTGACCGAAACGTCACGCGCGATGCCCTAACGGGCCTTTTGCTGCAAATGGCATTTTGTCTTGCAACATCGACGCTCTACTTCAAGCTTTCACCCATCTCTACCGTCACGCCCGCGCTGGTAGACAACTCATCGCCCAATATCTGGGACCTCGCTGTGGCGCTTGCAGGCGGCTTTGCAGGAGGCCTTGGCAACTCACGCGAGCAGGAGCCCTCAACGCTCATCGCAGGTGTAGCCGTCGCCACAGCCCTCATGCCTCCGCTGTGCGCCGCGGGCTACGGCATCGCGACCTGGGACCTGTCGCTATTTCTCTCTGCTCTTTATGAGTTTGGCATCAACGTGGTATTCATTGCGCTTGGCACCGAGGCAGTGCTGCTGATGCTGCGCATCCCCCTTAAGCGCGACCTCAACGATGACGGCATCGTCACCGACGAGGAAAGCGCGATTGCAGACAAGCTCTCGCGCATCGTCCGCCGGCGCATCATCATCGGCACGGCGATCTTTGCCATCCCTTGCCTCGTTTTGACGGCAAGCTCCATCGGCTCGGCCGAATCGGGCATCACAGACGCCTACGGCGTAGCAGAAACCACGCGCGAGCTTGCCGCTGTGGTGCCGGGGTTTGAAGATTACACCGTGGGCGTCGAGACTTTCCTTGCAAACGATGGCTCGCAAGACGGCACCAAACGCGAGATCATCGCGCGCGTCATCACCGAGGCGGAGCTCGACAAGCGCGACCGCGAGACGGCAAAGAGGCTCATCTCCCTCAACGTCCCCGAACTCGATCGGGTGGAATTCGCTACAGAATAACGTTGACGTGCAGGGGCAAGCCGGGAGACTCGCTGCTTGCCCGATCAAGTCCCGCTTGTGACTAAGGCGTCACCGGCACTTTCCGCACGTGCGCGCTCTACAAAAAAGGGCCATGCTCCAAGATGCTACGCACCTAAGGCCACGGCCCGTTCAAAACCACTCGATAAAAGACGTATGCCCTTATGCAAACACGATCAAATTATCGCGATGGATGGCGGGCTTTCCCGCCAGCTGCGCCAGAAGACGGTTGGACTCGATATCCTCTTCCCGGCGCCCCGCAGCAAGCTCAAGCGTATCGGAATCTGCTTCGGCGATACCACGGGCAATGACCATACCGCTCGCGTCCTTGACATCCAGGATATCGCCGGCGGCAAACGAACCCTCAATGCCGCGAATGCCCACGGCCAAAAGAGAGGAGCCGTTATCGGTAAGGGCGTGCGTTGCGCCATCGTCAACCGTTACAGAGCCATGGGTCTTGTCGCCCAAAGCGATCCACAGCTTGCGCGGGGCGATATCGAGGTGCTTGACCGGCGGCACGAACAAGGTGCCTACGCTCTCGCCGCGGGCGATTCGCACCAGGGCATCTGGCTCGGAGCCAGAGCAGATAACGCTCTCGATACCCGCCGTCATGAGGATGCGGCTCGCACGAATCTTCGTGATCATGCCGCCCGTACCCACCGATGTGGACGAATCGCCCGCGGAGCCGATAATCGTCGCATCGATCTTTTCCACGCGGGGAATGAAGCGCGCATCGGGGTCAATTGAAGGATTGGCCGTGTAGAGGCCGTCGATATCGGAAAGGGTGACGCACATGTCGGCCGAGACCAGACAGCTCACAAGCGCCGCCAGGGTATCGTTGTCCCCAAACTTAATCTCGGCCACGCTCACGGTGTCGTTCTCGTTTACGACGGGCACCACGCCAAGTTCGACCAGGCGCAACAGGGCATCGCGTGCATGCAGATAGGAAGAGCGGCGGGCGGTATCGTGGCGCGTGAGCAACACGAGCGAGGTCAAGATGTCATGGGCATGGAACTCCTCGTCGTAGGCCGCGCTCAAAATGCACTGGCCGGCAGAAGCGCACGCCTGCAAACTTGGCAGGTCGCCTTTGGGCTTGGCAGCAAACCCCAAGATGGGATAGCCGCATGCCATGGCGCCAGAGCTCACCACCACCAGGTTCCATCCCAGGCGGCGCAGCTCCGCTGCTTGACGTGCCAGATTGGATATGAACGCGCGGTCGATACGACCGTCTTCCCCCACCACTGTGGAGGAACCGATCTTCACGACCATCGTCTTAACGTCGCTTGTCATACTTTAGCCTCGCTTCTTCCACATGAGAGTCGGGGTTGTCTCGGCCATGCGCTCGCGCACGAGTTCGTCGCGCAGTCGCGCAAGGCCGGACTCCATACCCACCATATAGGATTGCGGATACAGGAAACGCTTATAGACGCCATCGAGGGAATCAAGCGCCTCGCGGCAACGCGTGCGCGCAAGCTCGATGGATTCGCGCGGCGCCACAGCGTGACCATCGCGCACAATGGGAACCATGACCTCGCGGCTGGAAAGACCCGAAACGTCGGCAACCAAGGCGGCATCGTCCACGCTCACGACAGAGGTACCGCGCGAGGTGCCCTCCCCCTCCATATACATCTCGTCATAAATCATGTCGCACACGGGGCTGCCCGCCTCATCCATAAAGCGACGGATATGCTGACGTCCCGGAATGGTGCGTTTGTATGGTTGCTCGGAAAGCTTGACCACCGGGGTCCACTCGTCGCAACCGTCCTCCAGGCGCGCCGTAAGCTTGTACACGCCTCCCAGCGCCGGCTGGTCGTAGCAGGTGGCAAGCTTGGTGCCCACGCCAAAGGAGTCGATGGGCGCGCCTTGTGACAAAAGCGACTGAATGGTGTATTCGTCCAAGTCGTTAGAGACCGAGATCTTAACGTAGCCCAAACCTTCTGCATCCAGGCGATCACGCACGTAGGCAGAGAGCTTGGCCAAGTCGCCAGAGTCGATGCGGATGGCGGAGAGGCGCTCGCCGCGCGCCTCCATCTCCTTTGCCACCGTGATGGCATTCTCAATGCCCTCGCGCACATCGTACGTATCGATGAGCAGCGTGCAATTATTGGGCATGGACTTAGCAAAGGCGCGGAATGCCTCGAGCTCGGTATCGAAACTCATCACCCAGCTGTGCGCATGCGTGCCAAAGACAGGGATGCCGTATTTGCGGCCCGCAAGCACGTTGGATGTGCTTGCGGCACCCGCCACGTAGCTCGCGCGGGCAACAGCCATGCCGCCGTCGGGACCCTGGGCACGGCGCAGACCAAACTCGGCCACGGGACGCCCCTTGGCAGCAGCGACCACACGCGCGGTCTTTGTGGCCGCGAGCGTCTGGAAGCCGATGGTGTTGAGCAGTGCCGTCTCGAGCAGCTGGCATTCAAGCGCGGGGCCGGTCACGCGCACCATGGGCTCGCGCGGAAACACGAGGTCGCCCTCAGCCACAGCGTCGATATCCACGTGGGCGCGAAATTCCCGCAAGTACTCGAGAAACGCCGGGTTGAACATACGTCCGCCCGCAGGCGCGGAAAGCGACGCCAGGTAATCGATGTCCTCATCGGTGAAGTGCAGATTCTCTACCAAGTCGGGCAGGTCGGAGGTGCCGCACATCACGGCATAGGCGCTGCCAAAGGGCTTGTCGCGATAAAACGCGGTAAAGCAATCGCGCTCCCCGAGCTTGCCGTTTTCCCACAGACCCTGAGCCATCGTGAGCTCATAGAGGTCGGTAAGCATCGCCACATCGGTAGGGCGGGAAACATCTGTCAGCGCCATGGCATCTCCAATGACAGGGGTTAATTAAACAGTTTGCTACTAGTGGAGGAACATCCAGACGGCGCCGATCACGACAAAGAGCAGGGCAAGGCCGACGATGAGCTTTTGCGCGGGCGGCATACCGGGGACGTCTTCGTCATCGTTGGCATCGCCCAGCACCATCTTCTGGCCAAAGGTGAGGTGATCGGGGTCAACGACGGGCTTCTCCTGGGTAGATGTGGGACGGGGCGCAGCCTTTACGGGCGCTACCTGCGCGGGACGCCTGGCCTCCCGGGTCTTGGCGGCATCGGCGCGCTCCTGCTCGGCACGCAAGGCCTCAAGCTCGGCGCGCTCCTGGCGCGCACGCTCTTCCTCCTCGCGGCGTGTCTTCTCGGCACGCAGAGCCTCAAGCTCGGCGCGTTCATCATCGCTTAAGGGCGATGCTTCGGTATCGGTCATGAGAGTACCTCGTTTTCAACGTTTCGCAGGGCAGCAAATCCGTGCGAAGCGGTTCGCATTGGCTTGCAGTATACCCGTATAATCCAAAGTGACAGCCCCACGACTGCAGCTTTAGCGCACCATCAACATCCGCGATGTCTAGGCTTCGGCAGCGTGTAGCACGCCGGTGGTGTCGAAAGCCGGCGTGAAGCTCTCGTCGACAGCACCGCCCTCCTGCCAAAACAGAGTGGTAAAGCCCAAATCGTCGGCATGGTCGAGCACGTGCTCATATTCCTCGTCGGTCACAGCGCGAGCAAGGTTGCCGCCCGCGACGCGCATGGCCTCATTGGGCGTGTACTGATTCATCACCGAAATAGGCACGTCTCCCGCAACGTCCCATACCGCATCGAGCACGCGGCACGAATCGTCTGCATGGCCCGGCAGCACCAGATGGCGCACGATCATTCCCTGCAACATCGTGCCATGCTCGTCGTATTCAATGCCGCCGCGGCGGCGGATCTCGTGGCACATCTGCGCCAAGCCACGACGCGCGACATCCGGGTAGTCGCGCACGTTTGACAGCTTGGCGGCAAGATCGGGCGAAGCGTACTTGTAGTCGGTAAGCCACACGTCAACCAAATCGCCCAGGTCGCGCACAGCCCGCTCGAGCTCGTAGCCACTCGTGTTGTAGACGATGGGGATAGAAAGCCCCTCCTCGCGAGCGCGCCCAATAGCCCAAGGGAGCAGATGGGCATAGTGCGTCGCCGTGACGAGATTGATATTGAGAGCGCCTTGGTCCTGGAGCTCCAGCATGATTTGCACCAAACGCTCCGGCTCGATCTTGAGGCCGAAGTTCCCCGTCGAAATCTCATGGTTTTGGCAAAAGACGCATTTAAGGGAGCATCCGCTAAAGAAAATGGTGCCCGATCCCGCCTCGCCGGAAATGGGCGGCTCTTCCCACATGTGCAAGGCGGCGCGAGCCACACGCAGGGTGTCATCGGCGCCGCAAATGCCAGTCGCACCCGCGGCGCGATCAGCACGACAAAGCCTGGGGCACAGCGCACAAGACGCAGGGGCCATCGGTGCGGATTGAGTGGTCAAAACAACGCCTCCATATGAAAAACGCCGCTTTTACCTGCGGCGTCTTCATGATTCTATTAACTATCTCCATGCCGGAAACAACATCGAGACCTGTTTTTTATCTTGTGACATAGATTGTTATAAGTCAAGACTGGTATTGGATATGTGGTGCCCTATGATGAAGGTGTTCCGCCCCACGCGAAGCAACTGGGTGAACCGTCGCGTTTATTTAGGGAGCCCACACAGTCGTTTCTGGTACAGGTATCCTTCGTTGTTAAGGACGCTGGAGAGAGCGATGAGGGCACCCACCTTGTTGAGGTGGGTTCATTTTCGTGACGCGTGGGGTGGCCCTTTTTGTGTGTCTTAGTTGACAGCGTTCATCGTCTTGCTATCATAGACACTTGTCTTGGGGACGTAGCTCAGTTGGGAGAGCGCTGCCGTCGCATGGCAGAGGCCGAGGGTTCGACTCCCTTCGTCTCCACACCGACTCTTCAAGCTCCAACCTTGTTGGGGCTTTTTTATTAGCCCTCGGCATCGTGCTCGGAGCATCATGGCAGCCATGGCATTCGAATTTCTTGTTCCCCTGGCGTGCATTATCGCCTATGCGATTTGCCGCAGGCGACACCACGGCTCCTTCACCTGTGTGATCCCCCTTATGACCGCAACAACATGGGCGCTTGAGCGCGCCTGCGTGCAGGCAGCGCAGGCTCCCTGCCTGGGTGCCGCCATCATAGTCATCACGATTTGCTGGTGGTGCGCAGGGTCGCTTGCCCTCCACGTTTGCACATCGATGCGCACCCGCGGCCCCTCTTTAATCGCTTGCCTGGGATGCGTCCTCTCGCTTTGTATTGTTGCCTGCCCCCTCGCCTTACCCGTCGCGATGGGTGCAAAATGGCACGGAGCAGCTCTTTTCTGCGCGAACGCACTGCACGCGGGCGACCTTTGGTTCTCGCTGAGCATCGCCGCGCTCGATCGGTACGCTCGCACGCATCGATGTAACCCAAAAGATTGCGTAGATGTCATCATCGTGCCCGGCGCAGCGCTTAGGGGCAGTCGCCCCTCCCCGTTTCTCGCCTCGCGTCTCGAGCGAGCACTCGAGCTGTGGCGCGAACAGGGGTGTTGCGCGCATATCGTAGTTTCGGGCGGGCGGGGCTCCGACGAATGCGTGAGCGAGGCTAACGCCATGCATCGGTATCTCGCAGAGCAAGGCGTGCCAGATGGGCTCATCATCGACGAAAGCCATTCCACTACAACCAAGGAAAACATGCGTTATTCTCGCCAGCTCATCGAGGAGCACCTGGGTGCCGGGATGCGCGTTGCCGTGGTATCAACCGGCTACCATCTCCCGCGCTGCGTGATGTTTGCCGCATCGGAGGGTCTCGATGTCGTGAGCGTGGGTGCCTCGAGCGCGCATCGAGCATGGTCGCGCGGCTATATCCGCGAAACCGCCGCCCTCACGCGCGCGATTCTCCCCACGTATGGCATCCCGATACTCATCGCCCTCGTCTGTATGTCATAGGGCCCCACAACGGATTGAGATATAAAAAAGCGCGGTGCCCAAGAGCACCGCGCCCAGAACAGCTATCTACGAGCGCTTGCCGCCGCGATCGCCCACGCGACGTCCGCCGCGCTTGCC
>OLPZ01000373.1_pt1 | contig 35994 bp, 15 predicted proteins | sample 1672711 | NCBI WGS metagenome assembly OLPZ01 (sample SAMEA3136716, study PRJEB25190) | human gut metagenome
AAGATCGGGGTGGCGGGGACGAGCGTTGCCGAGCCCGCCGAGGACACGGACGCCACGACGGCGGAGGATGCGCAGCTCAGCACGTCCGAGACGCAAAGTGCCGATGCCGGCGCTGCGCAAGCGCCGGAACAGGAAAACCCGCTGATGTCGCTGCTCAGCACGCTCGCGCGAAGCATCGGCCTGACCGCTGCGGAGCCTGCCCCGACTATCACGCAGAACGAGGACGGCAGCACGACCTACACCTACACCATCCACAACGACATGCAGAACTACGCGAGCGACGGGGCCGTGTCCTTTGCCCTGGACAAACTGCCCGAATCCGCGAGTGTAACGGTGGCCGATGCGGCGGGTTCGGCGGTTGCCGTGGCCGACGGGGCGTTTTTGGTGAGCGCGGCGTCCGCCGCCGATGTCAACATCGCCATCACCGTGACGGACGTCGACCTGACCGCCGAGGAGAACACGCCCACAATCGCCTTCGTCGTCAACGCGAACGATTCCGTCAACAAGACCAACCGCTGCGAGAACTACGGGACCGCGGCGCAGACGCTCACCCAGGGCATGACCTTTTACTCCCAGCAGGCGGCGTCGAATGTCACTGTCAAGGCCGACTGGTACGACAACAGGACGCCGAGCGCGGACAAGCCCGGCGTTAGCTTCACGCTCGAATCTAAGGGCGCGCCCGATACCGACGGCTGGGGCACGAGCATCTACGGCTACGACGCGAGCGCCTTCTCGTTTACGGGTACGTCCGCCAACAAGACGTCGAATTCGTCGGACTACGCGTGGGTCTACAGCTTCGACAAGCAGCTCTACACCAAGGCCTACGTCAAGGGTTCGTGGCACGACATCGACTACCGTCTTGCGCAGGAGAGCGCGCCCGACGGCTACACGAGCTGGTACCAGGACGACGACACCGTCTCCGACGGCCTGCTCGTCAACGCCCAGAAGCAGCAGGTCGCGGTCACGGTCGACTGGCGCGACGATTCCAACGCCTTCGGCACGCGCCCGAGCGATGCCGACCTGCTCGGCAAGCTCACGCTGACGAGATCGCTCACCGCGGGCGATTCGCAGGCCATCGACCTCACGACGACGGACCCTACGGCCGAAGGCTACGTCGTGGTGGCCAGCTCCGGCAACACGCTCACCCTCACGCTGCCCAACTGCCTGGGCTACGACGCGTCGGGCAACCGCTACCACTACGGCTTCACGATCGATGACGTCGCGGCCAGCGGTGACCACGTCCCCAGCGGCACGGTCTACGCGCGTGCGTACACGAACGCCGGCGACTACGCCTCGCGCCAGACGGCGGTCTACAGCGGCGGCACGCTCAAGCTGACCTTGAGCAACAAGGCCACCTTCACCATCAATACGGCATGGAAGGACGACGGTGCCGCGGACACGATTGCGAACCGCCCGAGCGCCACCTTCACGCTGTACCGTTTTGCCGATACCGCGGGCAGCAACTATCAGGCCGCCTCGCCGGTGCCGCTCGTGGATACGGTGACGGTGGAGGGCTCCGAGGCCGGGACGGACACGCAGACCGTCTCGATCGCGCCCACGGACGGAACGTCCAAGCTGCCCTACTTCAACGAAGACGGCGTGCCCTATCGTTATTTCGCCAAGGAAGCGGTGGCGGGCTCCGGCCAGGCGAACGGCGACACGTACACGCCCGTGCGCGTCGACGCCAAGGGTGCGGAGGTCTCCGACGACAACCCCAACTACGACGTCTTCAACGGCGAGACCGTGGAAAACCGCATCTCTGGCTCGACCGATCTCACGGCCAGCGAGAGCTGGGTTGCCGCGGCGCGTCAGGACGTCAACGCCAAGGTCACGTTCACGCTCGGCCAGTCGGTGAACGGAAAGGTCACCGGCGACTGCACGCGCAACAACGAGACGGTGACCATGTCCGGGTTCGGCGCCGAGGCCACCTCGCTCGCCTCGTCCTACAACGAGCTCAAGAACGGCAGCGGCGCAAACGAGTCTGCCGCGGGGCGCCTGCCCAAGTACGACTCCGACGGCCAGCCCTTCGCCTACAACCTGAGCGTCTCATCGGTGCAGCTCGACGAGAACCACGACGGGACGTTTGCCGACGACGAGACGGCGGCCGTCTACACGGACGGCGACAAGACCTACCTGCTGTCTGCCAACGGCTACCGCTATGAGACGACTGTGAACGTGACGGACAACGGCAACGCGAGCAAGACGTTCGCCTTCACCAACACGCTTGTGGGCAATGCCGAAGTCGACATCGCGAAGAGCCTGCCGCAGGGCTTCAAGCAGACCTGGAACGACCAAACCAGGCAGTGGGATAAGGATTCCAGCGCCTCGTTCACGTACACCGTCTATCAGAACGACCAGCAGATCGGCACGAAGACCCTCGCGTTCACGGCCGACGACGAGGCGTCGGACGGCGGCGTTGCCGGCAAGTCGCTGCAGATCACGCGCTACGACGACCTCAATCAAGCCGGCGATACGAAGCTTTCCGGCGACCTGCCGCGCTACGACGCGCAAGGCAACGAGTACGTGTACACGGTTAAGGAGACCGACGCCGGCGGGTACGCGAACAGCGAGTCGACGAGCACGGGAGAAAAAGAGATCGACAACGCGGCGGCCCGCGCCAAAGAGAAGGTCCGCGTCGCCACGTCGCAGCAGACCAACACCTGGAAGACCGGCAACCCGACGATCCGCATCGGCAACATCTGGAACGACGGCGGCGAGAAGCAGTACCGCAAGGACACGACCTTCAAGCTGTTCTTCGCGCCTCAGGGCGATGACAGCGCATGGGTCGAGTACGGCACCTACACGATTTCCAACGACACCGGATTCGTCGACGTCGCAATCGACCCTGCCGTGCTCAACAGGATCACCTCTTCGAGTTCGTACGCGGTCCCGCCCCAGCGCGGCGACGACGGCAGTCTGGCAGACCGCGACAGCAGCACGATCTACACCGACGACCTGGTCGCGACGTGGCGCAACAAAGGCTGCGCCCAGGAGCCGAGCGCCAACAGCGCGGCCTTCAAGGTGGTCGAATCCACCATCGGCGAGGGCAGCACCTTCTACGCGAGCGACAGCACCGAGCTGGGCACCGACACGTTCAAGAAGGCGCACCCCGAGCACCTGACGGGCGACTTCATCACCGCGACCGACCAGAACTACGACGTGACCTACAAGAGCCAGACGTCCAACGACGGCGTGGGCCTCGATCTCGGCATCGTCAACACGCGCGTGGGCGTGGAATACGTCGAGCTCGTCAAGAACTGGAACGACGGCAACAACCAGGGGAACACGCGTCCGGACTCGATTTCGGTGACCGTTTCCGCCGCCGATGCCCAAGCGACGTATGCGTCCAAGACCTACCGCCTCACCGCCGCCGACAATGCGGTTGCAGGTAATCCCTCGCAGTGGAAGCTCACGACCGAGCCGCTGCGCAAGTACAACGACAAAGGCGAGGTCATCGCCTACAGCGTCTCGGACGAGACCATGAACTTCAGCGATGCGCAGGCCGAGAACCACTACGCGCACCGCTTCGCGCACGCGGGCTACACGGTGGGCAGCGCGCACACGGGCGACGTCGACCGCTACGAATACACCAACGCTCTGACCGGCACGGTGCGCCCCTACATGAACAAGTACTGGAAGGATATGGGCGACGAGGATGCCTCGATCGTCGCCGCGCGTCCCGACATCCAGCCCGTCTTGTACCGTAGCTGGACGGACAAAAACGCGACGGGCGGCGACTCCACGGTGAGCGCGAACGGCGCCTACACCCACTACGAGAAGATGGGCTTCACCGAGCGCGACTGGAACACCAAGGAGGTCACCGCCGACTGGTGGCAGTGCACCTTCACCGACGTCCCGCGCTACAACGCGGAGGGCTACGAATACACCTATTACATCGCCGAGAACTGGGCCTCGCAGAACCACGGCACCTACGTCGAGAGCGGCGCGTATGCGGAAGAACCCTCGCACACGGACACCACGACGAGCTATACCGAGGCGAAGAGCACCCCGACTTCCATCACCTACAACGGCGTGCAGATTCCCGTGGCGCAGTACTACTATGCGCACGGCGACGAAGCGGCCCATGCGGGCACTATCGTCAACCGTCTGGAGGAAAAGGTCACCATCTCGGGCGAGAAGAGCTGGAAGAACATCCCGGCAGAACTCGACCAGTCCAGCAACCTGATCGACGTCACCTTCCACCTCCAGCGCGTCAAACACGACGACTACGCCGCCTGGAAGGCGGGCGACGGCAGCGTCAAGCTGGAAGACGCCAAGGCAAGCGACGGCACGCCCATTTTGGAAGACGTGATCAAGGACAACGGTACGCCGGTGAGCGCCACGATCACCTCGCGGACGCGCACGTTCACCTTCGATACGCAGGTGGACAAATACGACGTCGACGGCGAGCCGTACGTGTACATCGTCAAGGAGGTCGAGCCCGAGGCCGGTCTGGCGTTCCAGTTCGCCGACAACCCCGACGACGGCCTGCAGGCGATCAACACCTTCAACAGCGACCAGAACCTCACGATCAGCTTCGACAAGACCTGGTACTTCGGCCTCTTCGAGGGCCAGATTCCCGATAACCTGCGCCCCACGAGCACGCTCACCCTGGTGCGCTATCTGACCGACAAGGACGGCAAGACGATTGCCGGCACGCGCGAGTCGGCTTTCGCGCAGGCGGGCACGGGCGACGGCCAGAACACGAACGCCAACGTGGTCTCGCTCACGTGGGACGGGAAAAGCGACAAGCAGACGCTCGAATGGACGCACCTGGCCTACCTGGCCCCGAACGGCAACCCCTACCATTACGAGGTGGAAGAGTCCAACTCCGGTGCCGTGGTGGCCTATCAGGTGAAGACGGCCGACGGGGCGTCGAACCTGGCGCTTTCGGGCGACACCGGCAGCTATAACGCCATCGCAGACGTCACGACGGCGCCAACCTATAACGCGGGCACCATCTCGGCCGGGAGCGGCGCGGCGTCCATGCTCAACGCCTACGGGTCCAAGACCGGCGCGATCAAAGTGACCAAGTCCTGGAAAGACGACGAGAACTACGCGCTGCAAACGCGCCCCGACCAGATCACCTTCCAGCTTGAGCGCAGCTACACGGACAATGCGGGCGCCACGGTTACCGAGAACGTGAGCTTGGCGGATGCTACGATCGCCGATGGCTCGATTACGGGCACGACGACGAGCGCCGAACACAGCTACGGCAAGGTCGCGGAAAGCGACGCGGCGGCCCAGTTCACCCTGTCCGCCGATGCCGGTTGGTCCACGACCATCGAGGGCCTGCAGCAGTACGCACCCAATGGGTCCGCCTACCGCTACGCGGTCAAGGAGATCTCGGCGCAGAAGGCGGGGCGGGACTACAACCTGTCCTCGGCCTACACCACGAGCTATCCGGGCGGTGTCTTCGCCGACGGCAGCACCTACACGGTCGCCAACACCCTGAACGTGGTGGGCGCCAGCTTCAAGAAGACGTGGAAGAAGGACCTTGATGGCACGACGAGCGACCTTTCGGCCGACGACATCGCCCAGCTCGTGCAATCCAACGCCCTGCCCGCCTCCATCAAGGTGCGCTACAAGTACGCCTACCAGAAGAAGGACGGCACCTGGTCCGACTGGGCGGACGTGACGCAGACGTCGGGGAGCACGACCGCGCCGGTCGAGCGCACGCTCACCTTCAACGCGAAAGCCGGCACCTACCGAGGCGCGACGACCATCTCGAACTTCCCGCGCTACACCGTGGTCGACGGGCAGCTGTGCCCGACGCGCTACGTTGCCTACGAGTACGCCCTGACCTACGCGAACGACGCGACAGACGTGACCGCCAACGCCGTGCCTTCGGGCGTGAACGCGTACACGGACGATGCCGGCGCGCTCGCCTATCGCTTTGCCGCTGCGGGCGTTTCGGACGCCGGGATTTCCGGCACGCTCGTGCGCTCCGAAGCGAGCACCGACGGCGCGGTCGGGAGCTACGATTCCACCGTCGTCAACACGATTCCCGTCAAGCAGCTCACCGTGCGCAAGACCTGGGACGACGACGGCAACCGCGACGGCTACCGCCCGACAAGCCTTGCCTTCACCGTCACGCGCGACGGCGCCGCGGTGACCGACGGCATCACGCTGGCGAGCAGCGACGCCCTGCCTTCGGATGCTTACACCGCAAGCGATGGGGCAATCGCCTACACGAATGGAAACGGCCCCTATTGGGACGCGCTCGGCAAGAACCAGAAGATCACCGCCAAAGACGTCTGGCAAAAGACGCTGCTCGTGCCCGTGTGGAAAAGCGTCGTCTCCTCCAGCGATGATGCGTCGTCCTACCAGGTTGCGGAAAGCGCGCTCGACGACAACTACCAGAAGACCTTCCAGTACAACAACGACGCTTCCGGCGCGGCCGACTACACGGTGGCGGGCACTACGGCGGCAAACGATTTGGGCACGACGGGCACGCAGGCCTTCTTCGTCAACGTGCACGCCCCCTGGGATACCTTCTCGATCAAGCCCACGAAGACCTGGTTCTACAACGGGCACCAGCTGGGCGGGACCGATTCGCCGTCTCAGCTGGCAGCCTATGCGCAGAAGCTCGCTGAATCCGGCTACACGCTGGCCCTGCAACTGCAGTACAAGCTCGACGGCGTGAATGGCAAGAGCGATTGGCAAGCCATCGATGCCGACGGCAACAGCGACTTCGAGGTGCTCAACGTGACGACCGGGGAGGACGGCAAGATCTCCGCTCAGGCGACGGGAGCTTCGATCGCCTCGGTGGCGACGGCCAAGTCGATTGATGCCGATGGCACGGCCACCTTCTCCTATGCGCTCAACAAGACGGAAAACGGGGCCGCTGCCACGGTGAGGCGCGACGATGCGACCAGCTGGGCCGGTCTGCCTCTTTACTGGCACACGGGCGACGCCTCGGCGAAGAAGGTTCCCTACCAATATCGCATCGTCGAAGGCTATGTGGGCAGTAATGGCAAGTTCACCGCGATCGACGACGCCGCAACGGGCGCGCTGACCAACTTCACTTCCGACCACGGTACTGCGCATACTGACGCCGATGTGACGGCGGGTAGCAATGGTGCGGTGAAGGACGCGACGGCCACGGTCGCCGCTTCCAACACGCTCAAGACCACCGGCATCACGGTGGCCAAGAACTGGACCGACACGAGCAACGCCTACCAGTCGCGTCCCGACAGCGTTTCCTATCATTTGGAATACACCAGCGCCTCAGACGATTCCGCCTGGCAGAACGTGCCCCAGGGCTGGGCCCTGGGCACGGGCCGCGATGCTTCCGGCACGGCGACGGTCACGCTCGCCAAGGGTGACGACGGCTCGTTCGCTTCGCAGACGGTGAACAACCTGCCGGCGCGCGATGCAGACGGCAACGTCTACCGTTACCGTGCGGTAGAGGATTCCTACACCTACGGCACGGATAGCACGGCCAAGACCTACACGGTGGGCGCCACGACAGATTCTGCCACCGACGGCAAGCAGAACCCCTACTATGCGGACGCGACCGACGTGACGTCATCCGACGGCACGGCGACGTTCACCAACAAGCTCGTCACCACGAGCTTTAAGGTGACCAAGAGTTGGGTGGGCGACGATGCCTGGGAGCTGCATGACGATATCGACCACGTGACGGTCAAGCTGCAGCATCGCTCGACTGCGAACGGCGCGTGGACCGACGTGCCTTCGGGCGCCTGCGACCTCAAGGCGGGGGAGAATTGGTCCCATACTTGGGACGACCTGCCCAAGATCGACGGCACCACGGGCAACGATTGGGAGTACCGCGGCGTCGAGGTGGGCTATACGCTCAAGGGCGAAAAGGGCGGCACGACGGTTTCCGTCTCGAACGCGACGGCGGACGACCCCACCTCCGGCACGGTGGGCGCCTACGCCTACAGCTCGCAGACGAACGCGGCGGCAGGCGATGACCCCGCGGCGACGACAATTACCAACAAGCTCATCACCGGCACGGTGAACGCGTCCAAGAAGTGGGACGACGACAGCAACCGCGACAACGCGCGTCCCGACAAGGTCACGCTCACGCTTTCGGCATCCGGCACCCAGGGCCTGACCCTGCCCACGATGGCGGGCAACGAGGTCGCCGTGAAGACCGACGGCACGCAGAACGAGGGCACGGCGAGCTGGACCGGCCTGCCTGTCTATGACGCGTCGGGCGCCACGATCTCCTACACGGTGGGCGAGAAGAAGCTCGATGACAGCTTGGGCTACACGGCCAGTGCGCCTAAAGCGGTGCAGCTGGCCTCCGGCACCGACGGTGACTACGCCGCCACGGCCGATGCGCTCGTCAACGCGCGCACGCCGCAGACCACCTCGGTTACGGCCAGCAAGAGCTGGACGGACAACAACGACTACGGCGATCGTCCGAGCACGGTTGCCTACACGCTGCACGCGAAGGTCGACGGCGCGGAGCTTTCCGCATCCGATTTGAAGGTGGATGGCCTCACCGACCTGTCCCGCACGGTGAACGTCGCGTCCGACGGCGCGGCTTCCGCCACGTGGGACAACCTGCCCGTGTACCAACCGGGCCAGGTGGGCAAGAAGATCACCTACACGGTGACCGAGGCCCAGCCCACGGGCTACGAGGCGCCTGCCGTGGGGAAGGATGCGGGCGACGACGCCAAGGGCCACGCCTTCAGCGTGACCAACACGATGCCCTACACCTCACTCACCGTCTCCAAGAGCTGGACCGATGACTTCGGCGTGAACAAGGACATCGCCAATGTGAGCTTCGCGCTCCAGCGCTCCGACAACGGCGGCACTGCTTGGACCGACCTGCCCAATAAGACCTACGACTTGCAGAAGGCACAAGACGGCAGCTGGCCTTCCGTCACTCTCTATAACCTGCCCGCCAAGAACACGACGACGGGGAAGGACTACGTCTACCGTGCGGTCGAGACGGGCTACACGCTTGTTGACGGCACGACGGTAGTGGCTGCTGTGCCGAGCTCGACGACCGCGGCCGACGGCAAGCTCGCCGGCACGGTGGGCGCCTACACCTATAAGTCCAAGGTGGACACCGATGCCAAGTCCACCGAGCTCGACAACACGCTCGTGCTCGGTGAGCTGAACGTGAGTAAGGCCTTCAGCGACGCCAACAACCAGGACAATAAGCGTCCCGATTCCATCGGCCTCACGCTGACCAACGACAAGAGCATCGACCTGGGCGACAAGGCGAACAAGACCATTGCCATCGCCAACACGACCGACTGGTCGCAGAGCTGGACCGGCGGGGACGCGCTTCCCGTGAAGGCGGCCGACGGCAGCGCGGTCACCTACACGGTGGCCGAGACCGACTACAACGCCAAGGCAAAGGATGGGAATGCGTACGCAGGCTCCTACGCGGTGGACGCCGGCGCGACGCAGCAGGGAGACAGCGCGCAGACGACCCTCGATGCCGCGAAGACCGCAGAGGTGGCATTCACGAACACCGAAGTTCCCGACACAGTCGATGTGACCGCCTCGAAGCAATGGGACGACAACAACGCCTTCGGTGACCGCCCCACCAACGTGACCTTCACCCTGCACGCGAAATACGAGGGCGGCGACGGCAACGACATCGAACTGTCGTCCGAGCAGATCGCGGGCACGCTCAAGGCAGCCACGTCAAAGACGCTTTCTGCTGATAACGCAGCCGCAGACGATGCGAGCACCTGGACCGCCACCTGGTCGAGCCTTCCCAAGAACATGCCCGGTCAGGTGGGCAAGCAGCTCACGTATTGGGTGACCGAGGACGCCACGCCCGCCGGCTACGCTCAGAAGAGCGATGATGTGCAGACCACGGTCACCAACACGATGGATAAAAAGACCACGCTCACGGTGACAAGCTCGTGGAAAAACGAGATCTACGGCGTAGGCGCCAAGAGTGCGACCTTCAAGCTGCAGCGCATGGTGGAAGGCGGTGCTTGGGTCGACGTGCCTACGACCGATCCGGCCAACCATCCGGTGACGGCGACGATCGCCAAGTCAAAGGAGAACGCGACCGACGACAGCTATACCTTTACCGACCTGCCCATGTACAGCGCCGCGGGCAAGGCGTATTCCTATCGCGCGGTGCAGACGTCGCTTACGCCCAAGGCGGACGCGGCCGATGTCCAGGCCAAGCCCGTTTCGGATTTCGACGCCACGAACGGCACTGTCGGCGGCTACGTGTATGCGTCGTCCACAACGGGAAGCGCGGACGCCGGCTTCAAGACCAGCAACACCAATACGATGACGCGCGGCACGGTCACGGTGACCAAGTCCTATAAGGATGCTGAGAACCAGGACGGCACGCGCCCGGAATCGGCCACCTTCACGCTTTCCGCTGATCAGACGCTGACGGGTGCGGACGAGGTGCTGCAGGAGAAGACCATTGATACTCCTGACCGGGTGAACGAGTCCTCCGATGGGTGGGCCTACATGTGGAGCGACCTGCCCACGCAGATGGCCGATGGCACGACGATCAACTACACCGTGACCGAAGCAGCAGTAGATGGCTACACGGCTTCCTATCGCATCAACGGCGGCGCGGCGACGGCTGGCAGCGCAGCAACCGTGCCCGCAACGTCTGCCGGTGCGACCATCGCCTTCACGAACGCGCACGACCCCGCGAAGACGAGTGTGACCGCGACCAAGAAGTGGGAAGACGACGGCAACAAGTACGGCGACCGCCCGGGCATGGTTTCCTACACCTTGCATGCGACGGTCGACAACAAAGAGCTCGCCGTATCTGACCTGAAGGTGAACGGCCTTTCCGACCTGACGCGCTTGGCGAGCGTCGCTTCCGATTCCGCTGGCGCTGCCTCCACCACGTGGGAGAACCTGCCCGTCTACCAGCCTGGAACGCAGGGCAAGAAGATCGCCTACACGGTGACCGAAGCCCAGCCTGTCGGCTACCAAGAGCCCGCGGTTGGCGCCGACACCGGCGACGATGCCAAGGGCCATGCCTTCGAGGTGACCAACACGCTCGACCCGCTCACCTACACAGTCGAGAAGAAGTGGGAGAACGAGCCCGACTTCCTGACGGTCAAAGCCGACAAGGCGACCTTCAAGCTGCAGCGCACGACGGACGGCGCCAGCTGGTCCGACGTGGACGCCGCGGGGACGAAGACGGTCGAGCGCGGAAGCGCCGACTCCGCCCAGTGGGAAAACCTGCCCAAGTGCGACAGCAACGGCCACGCCTACAGCTACCGCGCGGTCGAGACCTCAATCGATGTCAACAAGCAGACCGTCGCCACGACTCCGGCCAAGGGCGACCCGACCTCCGGCACCGTCGGCGGCTACGCCTACAGCTCGACGGTCAATCCGGGCGACCAGGCCAAGACGACCGTCGTAAACGCCTTCCGCACCGCGAAGCTCTCCGTTGCCCAGTCTTGGGAAGACGACCACAACCGCGACGGCAAGCGGCAGGCCAAGACGGTGACCGTCTCGGCGGACCAGACCCTTAACGGAATGCCGGCGGCGTTCACGCTCGCCATCGGCAAGGACGCGGGTCTTGCGGATGAAATCGACAACCTGCCCGTGACCGATGCTGCGGGCAATCCGATCACCTACACGGTGGGTGAGGATGCGGTCGACGGCTACTCGACCTCCTACACGTTTGGCAACGACAAGGGCAAGACTCCCGTGTCGACCACCCTTGAGAAGGGGGATGCGACCGTCTCGATTGCGAACGCATACACGCCCGCTACGACCTCGGTGACGGCGACCAAGCTGTGGAACGACCAGTCCAACTCCTACGGCGACCGTCCGGAGAAGGTCCAGTTCACCTTATACGCGCAGCCTGAAGGCGGGGAGAGGTACCAAGTTTCAAAGGACGAGTCGGATAAGGCCGTAGCCAACCCCGTCGACGTGAAGGGCGATTCGAAGCAGAACGAATGGACGACCACCTGGTCCAACCTGCCCGTCTACCAGAAGGGAGAGGTGGGCAAGCAGATTACCTACACGGTGGAGGAGACCGCCGTCGCCGGCTACACGAAGAAGGAAGACGGGCTTTCCGTCACCAACACGCAGGACACGACCTCGCTCACGGCCACCAAGACCTGGGGCGAAGACCCCGCCAACATCGGTCGCGACGTGGCGGGCGTGACCATCGCCCTGCAGCGCTCGGCGGACGGGTCCAGCTGGGCGGATCTTGCCGAGCAGAAGGTGGACAAAGCGGGCGCTTCCCAGCAGGTGTCCTGGACGGGCCTGCCCACGCACGACAAGGACGGCAAAGCCTATAGCTACCGCGCCGTCGAGCAGAGCCTGAACCTTGCGGGCGGCACGAGCCTTGCTCCGAGCACGGCGGAATCCGGCACGGTGGGCGGCTACGACTACACGGCGAGCACTGCCTACACGGCGGGCTCCGACGAACAGTCGCGCCCCGGCACGGGCAGCTACGCCACGACCATCACCAACACGCCCACGTCCGGCTCACTCGCGGTGACCAAGACCTGGAGCGACGACGGCAACCGCGACAATCTGCGCGCGCCCGTGACGGCGACCCTGTCCGCCAAGGCGGGGAATGCCGACTATAGCCTGGGCACCGTCGACCTCGATCAGACCCTCTCTGCCGACGGATGGGATTGCACCTGGAACAACCTGCCCGTGGCTGACGCCGCCGGCAACAAGCTCGCGTACACGGTTGCAGAAGGCGACGTGCCGGAAGGTTATACGAAGACGCAGGGCTCTGACACCCATGAACTCGTCGCCGGTCAGACGACCAGCTTCTCGCTGGAGAACACCCATACGCCTGAAACCACTACGGTGACGGCCACTAAGAACTGGGATGACCGGTCCAATCTCTACGGCGACCGCCCGGAGAATGTGGAATTCCTCCTGCACGCGAGCTACACGGATGACGACGGCACGGCGCGCGAGCTCACCCAGAGCCAGATTGCCGGCATCCTCAAGGCCGACACCGTGCGCACGCTTTCGGGCGACTCCGACGAATGGCAAACCATATGGAAGGACCTGCCGGTCTACTTCCACGGCCAAGTGGGCAAGAAGCTCACCTACTGGGTGAGCGAATCGCAGCCTGCCAAGGGCTATACGGCCACGCCGAGCAGCGACTCCTTGACGATTGACAACTCGCTCGACGGGCTTGCATACACGGTTGCCTGCGACTGGACGGACGAGCCCAAGGACTACCTGCCACACCTGGGCGACAAGGCGACCTTCAAGCTTGAGCGCTCAAACGACGGCGGCAAGACCTGGTCGGGCTTCGACAAGGCCGGCGAGAAGACCGTGACGCGCACGCAGGACTCAGGTGATGAGGCTACCTGGGAAAAGCTTCCGCAGTTCGACAAGAACGGCAATGCCTACAGCTACCGCGCGGTCGAGACCTCGATCGACGTGGACGGTGCGCAGGTTGCCGTCGGCGCCAATGCGGGCGAGACTTCCGGCACCGTTGGCGGCTACGCCTACAGCTCGGCAGTCAACGAGGGCGGCTCGGCCAAGACGGTCGTCACCAACGCCTTCCAGACGGGATCGCTGCAGGTGACCAAGACCTGGTCCGATGACAACGACCGCGACGGCGCGCGCACCTCGGCGACCGTGACGGTGACGCCGAGCGCCCAGCTCAACGTGTTCCCGATGGAGCTCGACGTGTCGGCCGACTCTACGACGAGCACCGGCCTCGACCAGACTATCGCGGGGCTGCCCGTGACCGACGCGGCCGGCACGCCGATTACCTACGGCGTGTCCGAGACGGCAGTAACCGGCTATGAGACTTCCTACGAGGCGACGGGCGGCGATCCGTCGGCCATCGCCCTCACGGCGGGCGAGACCGCTACGGCGACCGTGACCAACACCCACATACCGGGCACGATTTCGGTGACAGCCAACAAGACGTGGGCTGACCAGGACAATAACACCGGCTTCCGTCCCGAGAACGTCACGTACACGCTGCAGATGCAGCACAGCGGCAGTGCCGATTGGGCCGCTGCGGATTCCAAGGTGCTGCCGAAGGGCGTCGCGGCAACGCAGAAAGTCGACGTCACCGATGACGCCGCGGGTGCGGCATCGTTTACCTGGGACAGCCTGCCGGCGTTCTATCCGGGCGCCGTGGGCGACCGGGTCCACTACCGCGTGGTCGAGGAGCCGGCAGCCGGGTACACCACTACCTACGATGCCTCTGATTTGACAGGCGCCTCCTCCGATGCGGATGCGGGCAAGGCGGTGACGGTCACCAACACGCTCGACCCAGTGACGTGCTCCTTCGCCAAGACCGACGAGTCAGGCGCGCCGCTTGCGGGCACCACGCTCACGCTGGCCGGCATCTTCGCCAACGCCGACGGCACCACCGTTGAAGAAACCCGCACGGTGCTCGGCGGCAGCGCAACCCAGGACCTGACGGGCAACTCCCTGATCAAGGGCGCGAGCTACACGCTCGAGGAGGCCACCGCGGCCGATGGCTATACATACGCTAAGGACGCGACGCTGACCGTAGACGACGATGACTCGCTTTCTGTGGGCAGCACCGACGGCAGGACGGCAGTTTCTGCCGATGGCCATACCGTGACCGTCTCGGACAGCCCGACCCAGGTCACGTTCAAGAAGATCGACCGCACGGACGGCTCCGACATCGCGAAGCACATGCGCTACCGCGTGTACGCGCTCGGCAGGTTCGCGAAGCTCGCACAGAGCAGCTACGTCGGCGATGACGGCAGCATCCAGGCCTACGGCCAGCCCGATGCCGGCCTGTACCTGGACGGCACGGCCGCCCAGCTGACAGACGCGCTCAAGGGGGAGCTTGTCGCGACCAGGGACGCAGCGCATCCGTTCGTCTACCGTCTCCAGGAGCAGGAGGCACCGGCTGGCTATCAGCTCGAGCCGACACCCGTGTTCTTCATCGTCAACCCCGACGGCACCGTCACGCAGGTAGCCTCGGCCACCGACACGACGCCGGTCGAGAATCCCATCGCGGGGACGAGCGGCTCGACGCTGAGCTTCTCCGACCCGCGCAACATCGTGTCCTTCTCCAAGCAGGACGCCGAGGGCTCCGAGCTCGCACCGGCAAGCTACCGTGTTGCGGCAGCCTCGGGCAGCTCGTTCGCGGATGGCACGATCGAGAAGACCGTCACCACGACCGGCGAGGCAGACGCGCTCGCCAAGCTCGACTCGCTGCTCATCGTGGGCGACACGTACACGGTTGCAGAGACGTCTGCCCCCGCCGGCTACTATCTCAACGGCGAGACGCTCACCTTTACCGTCAATCCCAACGGCACGATGCAGTTCGCCGACGCGGACCAGCTCGAGTCGTACGAGGGCGACTGCAGCTCGACACTTGTCCAGAAGGATGCGCCGATTAGGTTCCGCATCCACAAGGCAAACGCGGGCGAGGGCGACTACGACCTGTCGGGCGCCACGTTCAGCGTCACGCCGGTTGATGCAGAGGGCGAGCCGCTGGTCACCGAGGCGACCGACGCCGCGGGCGACGTCGACCTGTCGAACCTCGCCCTTGCGGTCGATACCGATTACACGATCGCCGAGACGAAGGCGCCTGATGGGTTCAAGCTCGACGCGGATGCGGTTACCGTCCACATCGACGCCGATGGCACGGTGGCGCTGAGCGGAGAGGCTCCTGCCAGCTACACGCTGGACGCGGCCGACGACGGAGCGTTTGTGCTCACCTGCTCTGACGAGCCGTACGTGCTCCAGCTGCTCAAGACCGACCCCGAAGGCTCTATGCTCCCCGATGCCTCGTTTGACGTGACGGGGCAGTTCGCGGGAGGTTCCACGAGTGAGAGCGTCCAGACGGATGCGCAGGGGATGGCAAAGCTCGCCTCGCTGCTCATTCCGGGGCAGACGTACACGCTCGCAGAGATCGCCGCGCCGGCGGGCTATCAGCCGCTCGCAGGCTCCGCTCAGTTCACGATGGGCGAGGACGGCAAGCTGCAGGTTCTCGACGATGCCGGCGGGAACGTGAAGGCAGGCGACGAGGAGGGGGTGCTCGTCGTCACCGACCAGCGCGTCGTCGAAAACGGCACGGCTCGCACGGGAGACGAGCTGCCGATCGGTGCTGCCGCGGGGTTGCTCTCGGTGGCGGCGCTCGCGCTGTTCGCGCACCTGGCCAACCGGCGCAAAGAAGAAGAGTAGGCGCGCATATGGTACTGTAGATGTTGACAATCGACACGACGACAGCGCGCCTGCGAGTGCGCTGCCCGCACGGAAAGCGAAGAAACCATGAGTTACCTGGGTGAAGAAATCGGCAAGCTCGGCTTTGGGCTGATGCGCCTGCCGCGGCTTGCAGACAACAGCGCAGACCTCGACCTCATCTGCAAGATGGTCGACCGGTTCTTGGACGCCGGGTTCACGTACTTCGACACCGCATGGGTCTACGGCGATAGCGAGGCGGTGACGGCCAAGGCACTCGTGCAGCGCCATCCGCGCGAGAGCTACCAGCTTGCCACGAAGGGCATCTCGTGGATTGGTTGCAAGACTCCCGAAGACGCGCAGTCGCAGTTCCGCGAGTCGCTCGAACGCACCGGTGCCGGTTATTTCGACTTCTATTTGCTCCACATGACGGGAGGGCCGCGCACGCAGGTTTTCGACCGGCTCGGCATGTGGGATTTCGTCTCGCAGATGAAGGAGGAAGGGCTCATCAGGCACGTCGGCTTCTCTCATCACGGCACGGCAGAGGAGCTCGACCAGATCATCTCCGAGCATCCTGCGGTCGAGTTTGTGCAGTTGCAGGTCAACTACCTGGACTGGGAAAACCCCATCAACCAGAGCCGCGCCTGCCTTGAGGTCGCGAAAAAGCACGGGGTCCCGGTCGTCGTGATGGAGCCGCTGCGCGGTGGCCTGCTCGCCGACCCGCCCGCCAGCGTGAAAAAGGTGTTCGACGATGCCGGCGAGGGGTCGCCCGCATCGTGGGGTCTGCGCTTTGCCGCAGGTCAGGACAACATCATCACCGTGCTTTCCGGCATGAACACGATGGAACAGATGGAAGACAACATCGCCGCGCTCAAGGGCTTTACGAGTCTGAGCTCAGAGCAGCTCGACGTGATCCATGCCGCACAGGCCGAGTTCGACAAGTTTGACCTGATCCCGTGCACGGGATGCGATTACTGCGCGAAGGTGTGTCCGCAAAACGTCGGCATCTCAGGGGCGTTCCTCGCGATGAACGCCGAGACGCTGTTCGGCCGCCATGTGCAGGAATGGCTTAACAAGGGGGCGGGCAGGGCGCTGCCGAGCGCGTGCATCGAGTGCGGCGCGTGCGAGAAGGCATGCCCGCAGGGGATCGCGATCATCGACGAGCTCAAGCGCGCCGCCAAGGTGATCGGGTAGGGGAAGCTCCCGGGCGTGCTTCGCGTGTGCGCGGGAAACGTGGCAGTGCCACACATTCCACGGTTGCTGCGCGGGAAACGTGGCAGTGCCACACATCCCGTGCACGCAGCGTGAAAACGGTGGCAGTGCCACACATCCCGTGCGAAGCGGGGCGCCCGTTACGGCTTCATCAGCACCTGCGGCTTGCGGTAGGGCGTGATTTCCCTGTCGATGCGGTCGAAGCATTCCATGATCTTGATGTTCTGCGGGCACGCCTGCTCGCATGCACCGCAGCGTATGCACTCGCTCGGCATCTTCTTGCCGCCGTTGAAGCGCACGATAAACCCGAGCTGGTAGTTGGCGGCTTCCGCATCGCCAAAGTTGATGTAGTAGTTGAGCGCGGTCATGGAGCCGGAAATGCCCACGCCCACGGGGCAGACCTTGGCGCAGTAGTCGCACCCGGTGCAGGGGATGGTCCCGCTTGCCTCCATCGCGCGCTGCGCGTTCCCAATAACCGCGAGCTCGTCGTCCGTGAGGGGCTTGAAGTCAGCGAACGCGCGGCAGTTGTCCTCGACTTGCTCGACCGTGCTCATGCCCGACAACGTCGTGATGACGCCATCGACGCTCGCGGAAAAGCGCAGCGCAGCCGTCGCGTACGAATCGTCGGGCATGCCTGCGTCGAGGATGTCCTTCACCGCCTGCGGGGGATCGGCGAGGATCCCTCCCTTGACGGGTTCCATCACGATGACCGGCTTGCCGTGGCGGCGCGCCACCTCGACGCATTCGCGCTCGCGGAACGACGGGCTGTCCCAATCCAGGTAGTTCACCTGCAGCTGGACGACCTCCGCCTCGGGGTAGGCTGCGATGAGGTCTTCGAGCTCCTCGGGCGTGCAGTGCGCGGAAAAGCCGATGTGGCGGGCCAGGCCGCGCGCCTTCACGCTCTTCACGAACTCCCACGCGTCGTACTTCTCGAACGCGGCAGTGCGGTTTCCGCCCAGGTTGTGCATGAGGTAGAGGTCGATACAGTCCACGCCGAGGTTCTCGAGCGATTCGGTCAACTGCCTCTCGAGGTCATCGGCGCTGTTGCAGTGCGTCCACGCGACGCACTTGTCTGCGATTAAGAACGAGTCGCGTGGGTGGCGCTTGACGAGTGCCTCGCGCAATGCGGTCTCGCTGTTCGGGTACGCCCAGGCGGTGTCGAAGTAATTTCCGCCTGCCGCGAGGTAGCGGTCGATCATGTCGGCCGTGTACGCGATGTCTATCGTGTCGTCTTCGCGCCCGGTAAAGCGCATGCACCCAAAGCCGAGCTTGCTGACGCCGTCGAGGTCGATTGCCATGCTGTTCCCTTCGTTTTGCTGTGTTCGTGCCATTGTAGCAAGGGCGTCCGCGTGCGCGAGAAACGTGGCAGTGCCACACGTTTGCTGCAAAATGCGCGGGAAATGTGGCAGTGCCACACATCCCACGCGCGCTGCGCGAAAACAGTGGCAGTGCCACACATCCCACGTTCGCAGCGCGGGAAACGTGGCAGTGCCACACATCTCGCGCATTTATTGCCGCCCGCACACCCGCACGCTACTCGCTCATTGCCAGGATGGTGCGTCGCTGGTCGTCGGTGAGGGTCGGCGGCAGCGCGGCAGGCCGTGCGAGGTAGTACCCCTGCAGCAGATCCGCGCCGAGCTGGATGCAGGTCCGCACCTCGTCTTCGGTCTCGACACCCTCGGCGATCACGAGCTTGTCGCGCTGATGCGCGAAGTTCACGATGTACTTCATGATGGCGCGCTTGTCGGCACTCACGTCGATGTTGTGCACGATCGAGATGTCCACCTTGATGTAATCGGGCGAGATGTGCAGCAGCACCTTCTCGCTGTTGTATCCCGAGCCGTAATCGTCGAGGGCGACCTTGCCCCCGCGCGCGATAAACGGCGCGACCTTGCTCTCCCACAGCCCGTAGTCGATCGCGTCTTCCTCGGTAACCTCCATGACGGCATCGCTCGCGGGCATCGACTCGCTGTTGAGTGCCTCGGCCGCTGCGGCGGGCAGGCTCTGGTTGGCGATGGTGTTGAAGAACAGCTTCGTGTGCGGGGCGATCTTTCCCGTGGCGCGATGCGCGACGAAGGTCTGGATGGCGAGCGGCACCGCGAGTTCCTCCACCTGGTTGAGCTTGCGTTCCAGACGCGCGGTGCTCAGCACGTCGAGCGGCGACTTGAACGCCTCGTGGTCGGGGCGCATGAGCGCCTCGTACGCGTAGATGCGGGCGGTCTTTGCCTCGACGATCGGCTGGAACACGTAGTGCAGCAGCCTCTGCTCGAGCAGCACCACAAAAGCCTCGCGCTTGATGCGCAGTTCCTCCTCGCCACGGTAGTTTCTCATGTCGAAGTTCTCGAACGTGCCCTTGCGCCTGCTCTTAGCCACGTACATGGCCGAGTCGGCAAAGCGTAGAAGCGACTCGTAGCTCGTGGAATCCTTCGGGTACCACGAGATGCCCGCCGAGATGCGCACGCTGCGCTGCTCGTGCCCTCCGATGTCGATGGCCGCGCTCGAGAACGCGTCGCGCAGCGCGATGATGTGGCCGCGCACCTCTTCGCGGGTGCTCCCGTACACGAACACGTTGAACTCGTCGCCCGAGATGCGCGCGCACAGCGCGTGCTTGGGCAGCGCGTCGACGATCGTGTCCGCGGCGGCTTTGATGTACTCGTCTCCCACCGCATGGCCGTAGCTGTCGTTGACGAGCTTGAGGTTGTCGAGGTCCATCATGAGTAAGGCCGCGCACGCAAATTTCTTGCCGCCCTCCTCGAGCAGCGAGGCCATCGCGTTTTGGAACGCCTTGCGGTTGAGCATGCCGGTCAGCGCGTCGTGGTCGCGCTCGAACACGAGCATGCGCTCCCTGAGCACCAGCTGCGTGATGTCTTCTGCCAGACCGTAGCGGACCGTGCCGTCCTGCGCGATGCGCAGCCTCACGTACCTCCGGTCGCTGCCCGAGCCGATCTCGAACACCTCGCCGTCTATGCCCGCCTCGGCCTCGACGGAGTGCTCCGCCAGCTTCTCGAGAAACGCGTCGAACGCCGCGACCGTCATCTCCGCGGGCTTGACGGGCGCCTTCATGCCAAAGACCTCGAAGAAGCCGTCCGAGATGTACAGCGCGCCAGTCGCCTCGTCTGCCTGGAAGCTGCCGAGGCTTTCTGTCGCCATCTGGATGGTCTTGGAGAAGCGCTGGCCGTTTTCCACGATGTCGCGGCTCAGGCGCTCGACCTCGCGCGAGAGGCCATCGACCTCGCGGATGCCCGTGTTGGGAAGCGTGACGACACCGCTGCCGTCGGTGCCCTCCAGCGCGTGCTCGAGCCGGCGCATGGGGCGCAAGATGGTGAGCGCGACCAGCAGGCTGCCCACGATGCCGACGGCCAAGACGGCAGCGGCGGCAATCGCGAAGGCGAGCCGAATCTGGCCGGCGCGCTCGTCTATCGTCGTGGTGGGGACGGCGCAGCCGATAACCCAGCTCGTCTCGTCGTAGGGCGCGTTCGAACTGTAGTTTTTGAGCGGGATGGTGTCGACGTAGTTGCTGGTGCGGTCGATCTTCACGCTGCTGCCGGCGCCCGTCGCGGTCTGATGCCTCATCATTCCCGTGGACACGCAGCTCTCGAGCGCGTCTGCGTCGTCGGGGGAGGTGACACCCACAAAGTACGAGCCGGTCGCGTCCTTGGCAAGCTCGCCTGCCGGCAGCAACGTCTCGAGGTATGCATCGGTGATGTCGATGCCGAGCACGCCGTACACCGTGCCGTCCGAGAGCATGAGCGGGACGGAGTAGGTGATGGCTGGGCGGTTCTCCTCGAAGATGCCCGCAGAAGAGCTCCAGTAGCCGAGATCGCTCCACGTGTACGAGCCGTTTGCGTGGAGCGCCTTCTCGAACGGCTCGTACAGGAACGGGTAGTAGGGCGTGTCGGCGGTGGAGAAGTCAAAGCGCGAGTTCCACCCTCGGTCCGTCGTGATGCCGAGCTTCTCGACGACCGTGGCGGGGGAGCGCTCGATGAGGATGTCGGAGTCGCTGTTCGCAGGCTTTGAGAGGGGGTCGAGGTCGCGGAGGTAGACTCCGGGCAGGTTGCGCCGCTGCCCGCTTTGGTTCGTCTCGTCGAGGTCTTGGGTGTTGAGGACGAGGTAGGCGCCGGTCGAGCAGCTCACGCGCATCATGTTGAGCGTCGTCTGCGACAGCTTGGCGAGCAGGGCATCGTTGGCGGCATTGTCCTGCCCGAGCTCGTCTTCGCGTATGCCGCCGCTTTCAATCTGCTCTTCGACGATCTTGTTTGACCTGTCGACGTACTGCCCGATGTTCATCCAGTCGTTGGCCATGGTGGACTGCAGGTACGTGGCGCGCGCGGCGAGCTTGCCGCTCACGATGTCGCGCGTGTTCTGGGAAGAATCGGCGGCGACGTTGGTGAGCGCGACGGTGCACAGCATGATGACGACCTCGATGGCGACGAGGGCCATGAGCGGGACGAGGACCCTGAGAAAGATGGAATGCTCGCTGTCGTGCGCGTGCAGTTTAGCCTTCATGTGCCGCCGCCTCGAGCTTTGCGAGCGTGTCGGCGTACCAGGCCTCGAAGTTCGCATCGGTTGCGTATTTTGCGACGGCATCGGAGCGGCGCGTCCCGCCGGCCATCAGTTCGGCGACGGCCTTGCGGTCTGCCGCCGCCTTGTCGGAAAGCGCGGACTCGAGCACGGACCTGATCGACGTGCCGTTGACGACGGGGCGCGGCGTGTACATCGAGCTGCCGTTGACGGTGCTAATCGCTGCAGAGAGCGCCTGCCTTGCGGCCTCGGTGGTGTTCCCATCGCCGGCATGCGAGACGATCTCGTCCAGGTCGTTGGCGGATTTCTTGACGGGCAGGTAGCTCGTGTCGAGCGCGAACTTGCTGTTGTGCTCGGGCTGCGTGAACCACTTGAGGAACTCGACTGCCGCCTCGACCCGCCTGTCATCGGACTTCGTCACCACCATGCCCGCGCCCTGCTGCACGGCGACGCTTTCCCCGCCCTCGAACTCGGGAGCGGGAAGCGTCTGCGTCTCGATGCCGTAGCGCGTGCCGCCTGCGGGGGACACCGCCGTGGGCGTGAACGAGGCGCTTGCCGAAGAGCCCACGTAGGCGATGACGGTGCCGGTCTTCATGTCGTCGCTGCGGAAGCGCCCGATGGCGGAGTAGTAGCCGTTGAGGTAGGGGATGTAGTAGTTGTCCCAGAGCCTGCGCGCGACCGCCTTGTCGAAGTCGAGGGCGGCCGTTCCGTCCGCATTGCGCCCGATGAGCTCGTGACCGAGCTGCTGCGAGCCGATGATGAGGTAGTTGGCCATGGCGTCGCGCCCGAACAGCGACTTGCCGTCGTCGGGAGCGGGGGTGAGGGCATCGGTCCACTCGTAGTACTTCTTGGCCGTCTGCGTGACGCCCTCGATGGTTGCCAGGTCGTCGGTCGTGGCGCCGGTGGCCTCGGCGAACTTGTCCCAGTCGGTGCGGTTGAGCACCATGACCTCCGTTGCCTTGGCAATCGGGAAGATCTTGAGCCCGCCCGTGCCGTCGAGGTCGCCTTCGGCGAGGTAGCCGTCCACGTAGTCGGCCCTTTCGGCGTCTGTCAGGTAACCGCTCACGTCCTGCAAGATGCCCCGCTCGTTCATGCTGAGCGCGATGTCGGCGTAGGCGGGAAACATCGTGGGCACCTCGCCCGCGCCCACCCTCTTGTCGGCTGCTGCGACGACGGCGTTTTCGAGGTCGTCGAGCGAGCCCTGGCTCGTGGACTGCACCTCGATGCCGAGCTCCTTGCCGCGCGTGCGGTTGAACTCGTCGACGAGCTCGTTGAAGCTGTCGAGTTGAGTACCGGTGTAGTAATTCCACACCGTGACGGTGACGGGGTCATTTGGGCTGAGTTTGCTTTGCCTCACGGCCGACGGCGTGCCGGCGCACCCAACCAGTGGGGACGTGAGTGCGAGCACGAGCACTGCGGCAAGCGCGAGAGGTGCGAGCGTCTTGGCGACGTGCGTGTGCTTGTTCATGCGGGGTCCTTCGGTTGGGAGCGATAGAGAAGCAACGGGGCCCGCTTACTTGGCGGGCCCCGTGTGATGTGTGGCTTTGCTCGGCGCTAGATCTCGTTTTTCACGACATCGAGGTTGTCGATGCGGCACGGGTAGAGCAGGTGCGGCAAGAACGCGTGCTCGCCGTAGAGCACGTCCTTGTTTGTCTCGACGTAGTCCAGGATCGGGCGCAGCTTGTCCTCGTGGTCCTTGCGGTAGGCGATGCCGATCTCGCGGCGCGCGACGTCGGCGTCGATCGGGATCTCCTGACGGTCGGCGCCTGCGCTCGTGAACATCTGCATGACCGACGAGCTGAAGTTGCTGCGCGGCGTGTCGTCCATGTGGAGGAGGTACTCGTCGGAATCGGAGCGCTGGACGCGCGACATGTCGCCGCCGCATTCGGCGTAGATGTCCTCGTACCACTGCGTGACGCCGTAGATGTCGTTGACAAGGGATAGCGGCTCGGACGCGAGGTCGTCGAGCGTGATCTTGTCCTTGGTGACGAGCTTGGAGTTGAAGGGGACGGACAGGTAGGCCTGCTCGACCTCGATGCCGAGGAACTCGAGCGGCTCGCCCTTGACGGCCCAGTGCGGGATGATGGCAAAGTCGATGCGACCCTTCTTGAGGTCGTTGACGACCTCGCGCGAGACGCACAGCGAGACGACGAAGTTCTTTTTGGGGAACTGGGTCGCGATCTGCGGCATCATGACGAAGCAGTGCGTCGCGGCAAAGACGCCTGCACGGATGGTGGTCTCCTGGCGCGCCATCTCCTTTTTGATGGAGTCTTCGAGGCGCGAGAAGTCGACGATGATGTGCGTGCTCGCGTCGACGAGGATCTTGCCGTAGCTCGTCAGCTCGAGGCCGTCATGGTCGTGGTTCATCAGCGGGACGCCGAGCTCCGCCTCGAGGCCCATCAAGATCTTGCTCGATTCCGCCCTGGGGAGTCCGAGCTTCTCCTCGACTTCCTGCATAGACTTGCATTCGGCCATCGCCGCGAACTGTCCGAGCTGCTGTTTTTCCATTCGGGGGTCCTTCCTCTCGTAACTCGTCCAATAGTACCGCACATCTTGGCACGAGGGGCCGTGGGTATCGGTTCACTTTGGCACGAGGGACCGTGGGTATCGTGTCATTTTAGTGATGGGTTCAGATAATGTTTCTCGCGGGGCTTGACCCTGACGTTACGTCACCCTGTATTGTGGCAGCAGCATCGAGAAAGGGGGCACGCGTGAAGACGGTTGGGCAGGTGAGCGAGCTTGCGGGCGTGAGCATCCGCACGCTGCGCTACTACGACAAGATCGGGCTGCTCTCCCCCTCGTCGAGGAACAACGCGGGCTATCGGCTCTACAGCGACGACGATCTGCGGCGACTCCAGCAGATCCTCCTGTTCAGGGAGCTGAAGTTTTCGCTCGAGGACATTCGACGCGTCCTCGACTCGCCCGGATTCGACAGAGAACGCGCGCTCGATCAGCAGGTCGAGCTGCTGAGGATGCGGCGCCAGCATCTCGATGACCTTATTGGGTTGGCAGAATCGCTGCGCGGAAAGGAGGACGGCACGGTGAGTTTCGAGGCATTCGACACGGGAAAGATCGACGAGTACACGCATCGCGCGAAGCAGGAGTGGGGTAACACGCAAGTCTGGGGAGAGTTCGAGGAAAAGCACGCTGGGCGCACGCATGAACAGGAGGTAGATCTGGGTTCGAGGCTGATGCAGCTGTTCGTGCCGTTCGGCTCGATGGCGAAAAGCGGTGCCGACCCCGCCTGCGCGCAAGCCCAGCAGCAGGCGGCAAAGATCCAGGCATTCATCACGGATAATTACTACACGTGCACGGACGAGATCTTCGCGCAGCTCGGCGCGGCGTACGGCGCCGGCGGGGAGTTCACGAGCAACATCAACGCCGTCGCGGGGGACGGCGCCGCCGAATTCGCGGCGTCGGCGATAGCGCACAGGTTCTCGGACGCCGCGTCCGAGTGATGGGAGCGGGCCTTCCGCTTGCTTACCTGCCCAGCGTGTCGCGCAGCTTTGCGGAGAAGAGGCCGTCTTTGTTGCAGCAGAAATAGAGCGCCTGCACCCCGCGCGGATTGAAGCGCGCCTCGGCGGGGCCTTCCGGGTAGAGCCGGACGAACTGCATGCGGTCTGCGGACCCGGCGGCCATGAACAGGAGATGGTGCTGCTTGCTCATCGGGTGGTCCACCTGCACGTGCAGCTCGTCGTCGAGCATCTGCACGCGGAGCACGTGCTCGGCATCCGGGGCCTCGGCCTGCAGTGGGGGCAGGTTGATGCCGTGGCAGCTCACACACGCCTCGCCCGTCGCGTGGATCACGTTGTTGCAGACCGGGCACACGTAGAACTTCGACCTGAGTATGTTCGCGCCCGTGTTCTTGTTCTCTGCGGAAAACCCGGTGAGCAGCTCGGTCAACGAAACACGGAGCGTGCGCGCGATTGGCTCGAGCAGCGTGATATCCGGCAGCCCCGCGCCCGTCTCCCATTTCGAAACGGCCTTGTCGCTCACGTTCAGGCGCTCGGCGAGCTGCGCCTGCGTGAGCCCGTTGCGCTCGCGCAGATTGCGAATCGTCGACCCTGTAAGATACTTGTCCATCGTCACTTCCGTTCTTCGTCGCTTGTCGATGCTGCGACTATACGATGGGGCGCGCTCGCCTGCTACCTACGCTCCGTGGAGTTTGCGGAATACAGGTGATGGCACGAGGGGCCGTGGGTATCGTGCCATTCTGGACCGAAGGGACACCCCGCCCTGTCCCTTCGTGCCACAACTTCCCGCACCTGCTCGCTTCCGACTAACGCCGCAGCATCTTGCGCGGGCGCAGGATCAGAAACGCCGCGCAAGAAACGACGAGCGCGACAAGCAATGCGACGTTTGCGTCCAGCTTGAACGCGGGAATCCCGATGAGCATGCCGCACACGTACGGGACGAGCCAGACCAGCCAGACGCCCATGCTCAGGCGGTGAAACCTCGTGCGCGCCGCGGGGCTGCCCTTCACGACGGCGACCGTCGCCCACACGGCGTGCGCGAGCATCAGCACGAGCGCGAGTGCGCCCGTCACGGCGTGTGCGGTGCTGACGCCTCCCTGGGCGAGCAGCGACATGAAGCTCGTGCCCGTCGCGTCGCAGGCAAGTCCCAGGAAGAAGAACGCGAGGTGACGCGGGCGGAGCGTGCCGGCGCGGCGCTCCGCAAAGACGCCGATCGTGTAGAAGACGAGCGCGAGGGTTATGGTCCCTGCGGCAATTGCAAGCGTGCTGTTCATGACGGTGCCGTCCAATCTGCTTTCCGGGGCTTGCCCCGGGTCGATTTCTTTGACGGCTCTCATCCTATGGTCCATGCCGTGAACAACAACGGCCACTTGTTCACGCCCCCCCGCTCGCAGTCGGCGGAGCCTCAGTACAGCCCGCGCTCGAGCAGCGCGAGCAGCACCGCGCAGCCGTTCTCGCCGGCTTGGATCGAGCCGACGATGGCCTTGAGGGTGAACGCGGCGATCGATTCCGCGTCGACGTCGGGCGGCAGGGCATCCCATGCGATCGCGGGGTCGCGACTCAGTATCGTGATAAGGCCCCGCTGCGCGTGCTCGAGGGTCGCGCTCATGCGCAGCCGCGCCGCGACCAGGTCGGCGTGCGGCAGGTCCTCCACGTCCTTGAGCCAGTCGGAGCGGAAGGTGGCAAGCGCGTCCTCGGCGCAGCTGCAAAAATCGCGGCAGAACTCGAGGTAGGAGACGGACGAGTCCACGCGGCACAGCGTGTCGTAGAAGGCGTGCTCGAAATACCGCGTAGCCGCCGCGACGACGATGTCGCTTTTCGAGGGGAACTGCTTGTACAGGTAGCCGACAGAGACGCCTGCCTTGCGTGCGACGCCGCGCGCGGAGATGGCCGCAAGACCCTGCTGGCTGCCCAGCTCGACTGCCGCCTCGATGATTGCCTCTCGCTTGTCTTCCATCCGGGCCTCCCTCGCTTTTGCTCCGACAATGACACGATACCCACGGCCCCTCGTGCCAAAGTGAACCGATACCCACGGCCCCTCGTGCCACCTGATAGGGGTATTATCACAACACTAGCGCTGCGCGCAGCGGCACACGAGAGTGAGACGAGACATGCAGATTGCCCGAATCCACAAGTTGATCATGTTCTTGGCAGGTGTGATCTTGCTGGCAACAACTGCGTTCGTCTCCGATTTCGTCTACCAAGAGGACATCTCCGCGCAGCGCGAGCGCGCATCCAACATCACCCAGGCGTACTCCGAAGAGCTCCAGCACGACTTCGAGTACGGCATCTTGAAGACGGCGCAGCTCGGCGAGCTGGTCGAGAAAAACGGCGGCGCCATCCCGCGGTTCGACAAAGTCGCCCAGCTCGTGCAGCGCGACTACATCGCGCGCGTCATGCTCGTCCACGATGACATGGTCGTGCAGGCGTATCCGCCCATCGACGGCTCTGTCGACGAGGGGCAGTCCACGGCCGCCTCCGACGAGGAACAGTCCGCGCCCGTCATGCGCTACGCCGCCGAGCACAACACGCAGGTCATGCAGGGGCCGGTCGAGCTCGATGGCCTGGGCAGGTGCCTCATCATCAGCAGCCCCATCTTCCTGAGCTCGAATGCCGGAGAGAAGTCCCTGTGGGGCTTTTCATGTGTCGTCATCCAGGTGCCTGCCGTCTACGACCACACGCTTGCCTCGTTGCAGTTGTTTGGCTACGACTACTGCCTCGACACGACGACGTCGCCGCTCTCGGACAGCTTCCAGCGCATCGAGTTCTCGAGCTCCGAGGGCAAAGACACCCTCACCAAGCCCGAGGGCTACACCTTCGAGGCGGGCGAGTGCCGCTGGTCTCTCAACGTCGTGCCGCAGGGTGGGTGGAGGTCTGCCCGTGCGGTGCCCATGATGGTCGCGAGCCTTGCCGTCTCCGGTGCCGTACTCGTCTTGCTCTACCTGCTCTTCAGACTCTACGCGCAGCGAAAACGTCTGCACGAACTCGTCGACAGGGACTCGCTCACGGGCGTGCTCAGCAGGGCCGGCCTGATCGAGCGCCTCAACGAGCAGCTGCATGGCCGTCCCTCCGAGCAGCTCACCGTCGTCTTTCTCGATCTCGACGACTTCAAGCTCATTAACGACCTCTACGGCCACCCAATCGGAGACGCTGCGCTCACGGACTTCGCGCACCATCTGGAAAAGGCGTTTCCCAGAAACTCGCTCATCGGCAGGACGGGCGGCGACGAGTTCTGCGTCGTCATCGTCGGCAAGGGCCCCGACGAAGCGCGTGGCCTCGTGAAGCACGCCATCGCGGAGACGCGCAGCTTCAGCTCCGGCGGCAAAGTGTACGTGTATACGATTTCGGCCGGCTTTGCGGACTACCCCGAGCAGGCGGGCGACCGCATGCGCATCATGCGGCTCGCCGACGAGGCGCTCTACGCGGCCAAGCTCGCGGGAAAGCACACCTGCCGTCACTACGAGCCCTCGATGTCGAGCATCAAACGCACACGACTCGGCTTTAGCGTGAGAAACATCGCCGCGGGCATCCCAGGAGCGTTTCTGGTGTACCGAGCGCATGGCGACGAGGAGATACTCTTCGCCAACGACGATCTGATCCGGCTGTTCGACTGCGAGAGCCTCGACGAGTTCCTCGGGCTCGTGCACTCGAGCTTCAAGCACTTCGTCCATCCGGACGATATAGTGCGCGTGGAATCCGAGATCTGGGATCAGATCGGCGCCCAGCAGTCCGCAGACGACAGCGCGGAATACTTCGACGACTACGTCGAGTACCGCATCGTCACCAAAACCGGTGCGGTCAAGCACGTCTTCGACCTGGGGAGGCTCGTCGACAACGACACCTACGGCGAGGTGTTCTACGTGTTCCTGCGCGAGCGCCGCGACATCGGCGGCCCGCCTGTCGCCGCTCCATCGCCCGTACCCGCGCCAGCGCCTGCGCCCGCAAGCGACCACGAATAAGAAGGCAGGACCTTGGAAGCTATTTCATCTGGATGCTACGTCATCGACGCCGACTACAACGTCGTCAGCGTGAACGACACCGCCCACGAGCTCTACCCGCACCTCATGGTCGGCGAGAAATGCTACCGCTGCTTGATGGGGGAGCAGTCCCCGTGCAAGCTCTGCCCGGTCTACAACGACGTGAAGGGTCCGCGTACCTACACCGACCCCATCCGCGGCATCGTCGAGTCGGTCGATGCGGTCGAGGTCCCGCTCGAAGGCCATGGGCTGTGCCATTCGCTCGTCTTCTCCACGGTCGGGAGGGAAGAACTGTACGCAAAGACGCTCCCCACGACGAACGACGAGTTGCGCAACCTCGCCCTGATCGGCGCCCTCACCGTCGACTACCAGCACGTCATCTCCATCGACACGGCGACCCGCCGTGGCACTATCTACCGCACGTTCGGCAGGCAATCCGTCCCGCAGGAAAGCCCCGAGTTCGACTACGAGGAACAGCTCGACCAGTGGATCGACGCCTATGTGCACAAAGACGACCGGGAATCTATCCGCAGGCAGGCGCAGCTCGAAAACATCGAGCGCGTGCTCTCCGGCAGCGAGGCGATGGTCATTCACTATCGCGCCATGACAGGCGGAAACCTCCACTACCACTACGCCAAGTTCGTGCGCGTCGGGCCTGCTGACGCACCCCAGGGCATCGTCATCGGCATCGGCGGCGAGGACGAGAGCGTGCGCATCGCACAGCAGAAGGCACAGCTCGAGCGCAACCTCTCGCTCGTGGAGACCGACCTTCTGACCGGGCTGTACACCAAGGAGGCGTTCTTCATCTACGGCGAGCAGATGAGGCGCGACAACCCAGACCGCGACTTCGACTTCTGCTTTCTCAGGCTCGACAACATCGAGCAGCTCAACCGCCAGTACGGGCGGCCGGCAATCGATTGCCTGCTCGTGCAGATCGCTCGACTGCTCGAGGCGTACAAAAACGACTTCACCTGCCTGATGTATCTCGGGTCGGGCGTCTTCGGCTGCTTCCGCGAGACAATGGAGGCGCAAGCGCGCAAGGCGGGGTGCATGACGTTCACGCGCGATTTGAAGGAGCGCACCGGCATCAAAGGCGCCTCGCTCAAGTGGTCGGTCTACGTGGCACCGCGCCATAACATGAGCGTCGAGGAAATCACCGAGAAGACCCGGTACGCGCTCTCGACGATACGCGCGAGAGACGACGTCGACTACGTCGAGTTCGACCAGGCGATCATCGACCGCATGGAGTGGGAAAAGCTCATCGAGAACAGCTTCGAAGACGCGCTGGCGGCAGGAGAGGTGCAGATCTGGTTCCAGCCCAAGTTCTGGACGTCGAGCCGAGAGGTCTCGGGTGCCGAGGCGCTCGCGCGCTGGGTGCGCTCCGACGGTACCATGCTCATGCCCAACGAGTTCATACCGGTCCTCGAACGCTGCGGAAAGATCGCCCAGCTCGACGAGTTCGCGTTTCGCAAGTCGTGCGAGTTCGCGGGCAAGTTGCGCGCCCGCGGCATCGAGCTTTCGGTCTCGGTCAACCTCTCGCGAGCCGACGTCGTCGACGAAGGGCTGCTGACGCGCCTGCGCGAATACGCCCGCACCTACGATGTGCCCGTCTCGCTCGTCCCGATCGAGATCACGGAGAGCGCAGCCGTCGACGAAGCCGAGGTCAAGCAGCTCGCAGAGCTGCTCGCGGCATCCGGGTTCGTCTTGCACATGGACGATTTCGGCTCGGGGTTCTCGTCGCTCGCCGCGCTCGGGACCTTCCCGTTCGAGTGCGTGAAGCTCGACAAGTCGCTCATCGATTTAATAGGCACCAGGGCAAGCGAGCGGCTTTTGGCGCACGTGATCGCCTATGCGCGCGAGACGGGTAAGACCGTCGTCGCCGAAGGCGTCGAGACGCCACAGCAGCTCGCGTTTCTGGACGAGGCGGGCTGCGACATGGTGCAGGGGTTCTTGTTCTCCAAGGCGCGCGACGAGGCGGGGTTCCTGGAACTCTTGGACGCGCAGGACTAGAGGGGGACGCCATGGAGGAGATGGGTTTCCTCGTGGCGGAAATGACCCCTTGCCAATTTTGGCACTAATGTGCGCGCGAAAGCGCGTACAGGGTTATACTCGGGCGGATGCGGTGGGCATCGCCTTGATGAGGAGGCACAGGTTGGACGATCGAGCAAAGGATAAAGGGGAGCAGCCGCTTGGCATGCAGTGGGACGTCCCCGTCGCCTTTGCCGTGTTCAAGCCCCAGCTCAACGAGTCGGGTGATGGCATCGAGTCCGCCGAGTTCGTCTACGTGAACGAGTTCTTCTGCCGGGGCGTCGGCTTCACGCCGGAGCAGCTTGTCGGAAGGAAGTTCGCCGATGTGTTTCCCGACGAAACCCCCGAATGGTCAGACGTGCTTTTCGAGGCGGTGACCACGGGCAGGCGCGTGCAGGGGAGCATCTACGCGAAATGGTCCGGGCACTGGCTGCGCTTCTTCGCCGCGCTGGATGCGGCGTCGGGCTATGTCTCCTTTGCGCTCTCCAACGTCGACCACGAGATGGAAGAATCCCTCAGCACCCGCAGCACCGCGCTTACCAACGACTGCATCCTGCGCATCTCGAAGGTCCTCAACAACGGCGAGGGCTACGACGCGTGCATGAACCACGCCCTGGAAGAGCTGAGCGACATCATCCACCCCGACCGCCTGTACGTGCTCGAGACCGACGGCAAGAACGTGAGCAACACCTTCGAGTGGTGCGCCGCGGGCATCTCGTCCGAGATCGACTCGCTGCAGAACCTCAGCTACGACGAGTACATTGGGGGTTGGGAGAAGTTCCTCGCGCACGACACGAGCGTGCTGATCCCCGATATCGAGATGCTGAAAGACGACGACCCCGTCGACTACCACAACCTCAAGCGGCAGGGCATCAAGCGCATCCTCAACGCGCCGTTCTACTGCAAAGGCGAGCTCGCGGGCTACTTGGGGGCGGACAACTACGAGCTGAGCGACGTCATCAACACGCGGGCAGTGCTCGAGTCCTGCTCGTACTTCATCGGCGCCAAGATCACCAACCAGCGGCTGGTGGAGCGCCTCGACTACCTGGGCAACCACGATGTGCTCACCGGCGCGAAGAACAGAAATGCGCTGCTTTCGGTCGTGGACGAGCTGTCGGCGGGCACCGAGAGCGTGGGCGTCGTGTTCATCGACGTCAACGGCCTGAAAAAGATCAACGACGCCCAGGGCCATGCCGCCGGCGACGAGGTCCTGTGCCTCGTGGCACGCCAGCTCTCCTTCGAGTTTGGCGCGCAAAACGTGTACCGCGAGGGCGGAGACGAGTTCGTCGTCATGTTGCGGGGCATCGGCTACGACGAGTTCGCGAAGCGCCAGGAAGATCTTCTCGCGCGCCTTGCAAATGAGCAGCGCCAGGTCGTCTCGATGGGCTTCGAATGGTGCGCGGACCCGCATGGCGTGGCAGAGGCCATCCGCAGCGCCGACATGCGCATGTACCGCGCCAAGGCGGCGTACTACTGCCAGCTCGGCCTCCGGTAGCCTGGCGTGCGCCCGCATCCGGCGCGCCCTCTGAAGTGCAGCTTTCGCGCCGTTAACGACATTGCACGGGCCCGCCTTCGCACCCTTGCGTAGAATCTCCTTGTGGCCCCGCATCCGGGTACCGCCGTATCGGCGGGACGCCTTTCGGGGCATCGATGTCAGAACTCAATCGGAAGGAAAGACATGGATATCAAGAATGTTGTCGTTGCCGGTGGCGGCGTGCTGGGAAGCCAGATCGCGTTCCAGTCAGCCTACAAGGGCTTCAACGTCAAGGTCTGGCTGCGTTCCGAGGGCTCTATCGACCGCGCGAAGCCCAAGTTCGAGCGCTGGAAGAATGTCTACCTCCAGACGCTCGAAGCCATGAAGACCAATCCTGCCGCATACGCGCGCGGTCTGGCGGACAGCCCCGAGCTTTCCGACGAGCAGATCGAGGCGCTCAAGGCGCAGGTCGAGAAGGCGGCCGAGAGCATCGTCCTCACCACGTCCTACGACGAGGCGTTTGGCGACGCCGACCTGGTCATCGAGGCGATCGCCGAAGAGCCCAAGCAGAAGATCGAGCTCTACACCGAGATGCAGAAGCACCTTCCCGAGCGCACTATCGTCTGCACGAACTCCTCCACGATGCTGCCGAGCCAGTTCGCCGAGTACACGGGCCGTCCCGCCAAGTACCTCGCGCTGCACTTTGCCAACGAGATCTGGAAGAACAACACGGCCGAGGTCATGGGACATCCGGGCACGGACCCTGCCGCCTACGAGCAGGTCGCCGAGTTCGCCGGCAAGATCGGCATGATTCCCCTGCGCCTGAAGAAGGAGCAGCCCGGCTACATCCTGAACAGCATGCTCGTCCCGTTCCTGACCGCTGCCGAGTCGTTGCTCGCCAACGGCGTGGCCGACCCCGAGACGATCGACAAGACCTGGATGCTCGCGACCGGCGCCCCGGTGGGCCCGTTCCGCATCCTCGACATCGTCGGCCTGGTGACGGCGTACAACATCGTTGTCATGAACCCGCAGGCATCCGACCCCGAGACCACGCCGGGCAAGATCGCCGCGACCCTCAAGAAGTACATCGACGAGGGCAAGACCGGCGTCAACGCGGGCGAGGGCTTCTACAAGTACAAGTAGGAGCGCGCTTGAGCTGATGCAGGTGGGCGCTCGAGCTCGTGTGTGCGGGCGCCTCCCGTTCAAGGCGCGAAAAAGGCGGGGTGCAGTTCAACAGAAGACTGCGCCCCGCCTTGCTTCTTAGCCGCGCGCCCAGCCGTGCACCTGGCAGCGCGCTTGCCCGCTTGCGCGTCTGCCTACGCGCACACCTCTGCGATGACCTCGACCTCGACGAGGGCGCCCTTGGGGAGCTTCTCGACGGCCACGGCGCTGCGCGCGGGACGCGTGTCGCCAAAGGACTTCGCGTACTCCTCGTTGAACGGGACGAAGTCGTCCATGTCGTCGAGGAAGCAGGTCGTCTTGACCACGTGGTCGAAGTCGCTTCCCGCCGCCTCGAGCAGCGCCGCGATGTTCTTCATCACCTGCGCCGTCTGCTCTTGGATCGTCGTGCCCACAAGCTCGCCGGTCTTGGGGTCCAAGGCGATCTGCCCCGAGGCGAACAACAATCCATTCACGATATTTCCCTGCACGTAGGGGCCGATTGCCGCGGGTGCACTGGTGGTGGCGATGGTCTTCATGTCTGACCTCTTCCTCTTGGTTTTTTGCAGTCTGTAAACGAAAACGCGGCTATATTCACACGCCCAGTAACATGCACTAAAAAATTGCAATGATTCCGTTACACGAGCAAAGGAGCTCCACCGTGCTGACGCTTGACACGTTCGAAGAGGCCGCCGAGAAAGTGCGGGAGGTCACGCTCGAGACCAAGCTCATCAGAAGCCCGTATTTCAGCCACCTCACGGGCAACCAGGTCTACTTCAAGCCGGAAAACCTGCAGCGTACCGGCGCCTACAAAGTACGCGGCGCCTACTACAAGATCTCGACGCTCTCCGACGAGGAACGCTCGAGGGGCCTCATCACGGCAAGCGCGGGCAACCACGCGCAGGGCGTCGCGTTTGCGGCGTCGCGCTACGGCGTGAAGGCCGTCATCGTCATGCCCGAGACGACGCCCTACATCAAGGTCGAGCGCACCCGCGAGCTGGGGGCGGAGGTCGTGCTCTCGGGCGACGTCTACGACGACGCCTACGAGCACGCGCTCGAGCTTGCCGAGGAGAACGGCTACACGTTCATCCACCCGTTCAACGACCTCGGCGTGGCGACCGGCCAGGGCACCATCGCCATGGAGATCTTCAAGGAGCTGCCGCTCGTCGAGTACATCCTCGCGCCGATTGGCGGAGGCGGCCTTGTCACGGGCGTCGCCACGCTCGCGAAGCTGCTCAACCCCAACATCAAGGTAATCGGCGTCGAGCCTGCCGGTGCGGCCTGCATGAAGGCGTCGCTCGAGGCGGGTCACGTGGTCAAGCTCCCGGTCGCCTCGACGATTGCCGACGGCACGGCTGTGCTCGAGCCGGGCGACGCGGTCTTTCCGTACGTCCAGAAAAACGTCGACGGCATCATCACCGTCGAAGACGACGAGCTCGTCGCGGCGTTTCTCGACATGGTCGAAAACCACAAGCTCGTCGTGGAGAACTCGGGGCTGCTCACGGTCGCGGCGCTCAAGCACCTCGACGTGACGGGCAAGAAGGTCGTGAGCATACTTTCCGGCGGCAACATGGACGTCATCACGATGGCAAACGAGGTGCAAAACGGCCTCATCCAGCGCGACCGCGTCTTCACGGTGTCGGTCTTTCTGCCCGACCGCCCCGGCGAGCTCGTGCGCGTCGCGCAGACGATCGCGGCCAACAACGGCAACGTCATCCGCCTCGAGCACAACCAGTTCGTCACGGCCAACAGGCTCGAGTCGGTGCGGCTCGACGTCACGGTCGAGGCGTTTGGCACGAGCCACAAGGAGCGCATCGTCGCAGCTCTGGAGGCTGCCGGGCTGCGCCCCGAGCTTGTCGCAACGCAGATGTAGAATACGGGTGCGCGCCGCATGACGAGCGGTGCGGCATGTGCGCCCTACGGCGCTTCGCAATATCCGGTTGGCCAGGGGAGGCATGAGGGCTTGATCGACGGCAGCAGAAGAGCCCCCCGCCGTGCTCGCGCTGGGCGCAGCAGAGGGCAGGGGGGTGCGGGCGCAGGGCAGACGCGGCGTCACGGCCAG
>OLPZ01000377.1_pt1 | contig 35744 bp, 23 predicted proteins | sample 1672711 | NCBI WGS metagenome assembly OLPZ01 (sample SAMEA3136716, study PRJEB25190) | human gut metagenome
CATGGTCGCGCTGCGGGCCGGTGCCGATCACGGAGATACGGCAGCCGGACAGATCCTCAAGACGCTTGACGTAATCCTGACAGGTCTTCGGCAGATCATTGAAGTCGTGGATTTGGGAAATATCCTCGTCCCAACCCGGCATGGATTCGTAGATTGGTTTCGCCGCCGCGAATTCGGACTGATCAGTAGGCATATCGTCGCGGCGTTCGCCGTTGACATCATAGGCCACGCACAACGGGATTTCCTTCAGGCCGGTAAGCACGTCAAGCTTGGTGAGCACGATGTCGGTCAGGCCGTTGACCTGAGCCGCATAACGATTGACGACCGCATCGAACCAGCCGCAACGACGCGGGCGACCCGTAGTCACACCATACTCATGACCCTGCGCACGCAGCCACTCGCCATCCTCGCCAAACAACTCAGTCGGGAACGGACCCTCGCCTACGCGGGTCACGTACGCTTTGGAAACGCCGATCACGCGGGTGATCTTGGTCGGGCCGACACCAGTACCGGTGCATGCGCCGCCGGCGGTCGGGTTGGAGGATGTGACGAACGGATACGTGCCGTGATCCACGTCGAGCATGGTGGCCTGGCCGCCTTCGAACAGCACGGTCTTGCCTTCGTCAAGTGCCTTATTGAGCACCAGCGAGGTGTTGTCCACGTACGGCTTCAGACGTTCGCCGAGCTTGAGCAGCTCGTCGGTAGTCTCGTCCACGTCGATCGGACGACGGTTGTACAGCTTGACGAGCATCTGATTCTTCTGATGCAGGCTCGCCTCGACCTTGTCATGCAGATGTTCGGCGTTGAACAGGTCGTGTACGCGGATGCCGACGCGGTTGATCTTGTCCGCGTAGGCCGGACCGATGCCGCGGCCGGTGGTGCCGATCTTATGCTTGCCAAGGAAGCGTTCGGTCACCTTGTCGAGCGTGCGATGGTACGGCGCGATCACGTGCGCGGCTTCGCTCACCAGCAGTCGGGAGCAGTCCACGCCACGGCTTTCAAGACCATCGATCTCCTCGAACAGCACTTCGGGATCGACGACGACGCCGTTGCCGATCACGGGGGTCACGTTCGGGCTGATGATGCCGGAGGGCAGCAGGTGCAACGCATACGATTCGTCGCCGACCACCACGGTATGGCCCGCGTTGTTGCCGCCGTTGAAGCGGGCGACGTAGTCGACCTTCGTGCCGATCAGATCCGTTGCCTTGCCTTTGCCCTCGTCTCCCCACTGGGCACCGATCAAAACAATTCCAGGCATGTTGTTGCACCTCCGTGCGTACGCGATTCTGCCTTAAGCCTTGCGCCTAAAGCCTTACAAAGGTTACTCTTCACCCTCTACCGGGTCTGAGGGATGCTCACGGCTCTGGACCGACCGTAATCGGATTGCAACCGGTCCGAAAAACAGACCAGAAAACGCCCGAAAACAGTTCGAAAGACCGTTGGCTAGTTCAGCGCGCGCCCGGCACTGCCGAGCTGCTTGCATGCTTCGACCACACGCGCGGCCATCGCGGATTCAGCTTCACGACCCCAGGATCGCGGATCGTACAGCTTCTTGTTGCCCACCTCACCGTCGATTTTGAGCACCGAATCATAGTTGGAGAACATGTGACCGGCCACCGCACGGCTGAATGCGTACTGCGTATCGGTGTCGATGTTCATCTTCACCACGCCGTAGCTCACGGCCTGCGCGATCTCCTCCGGCGCGGAGCCGGAACCGCCGTGGAACACCAGGGCGAACGGCTTACCGGGAGCGACATCCAGCGAGTGCGCGGGGTCGGGCATTTCGCCGGCCCTGATCGCGAGCGCGACCGTGGTCTGGATTTCGTCGAGCAGTTCGGGGCGCAGTTTCACCACGCCCGGTTTGTATGCGCCGTGCACGTTGCCGAAGGTGAAGGCGGCCATGTAGCGTCCGCGCTCGCCGAGGCCGAGTCGTTGCGCGACGGTGATGCCTTGCGCGGGCGTGGAATACAGTTTGTCATTGATTTCGGCGCTGTGCCCGTCTTCTTCGCCACCGACCGCGCCGATTTCGATTTCCAGCACGGTGTGCGCGGCTTGGGATTTGTCGAGCAGTTCTTCTGCGATGTCGAGGTTTTCATCCAGCGGCACTGTGGAACCGTCCCACATGTGTGACTGGAAGGTCGGTTCCTGACCGTGCTTCACCTGTTCGACTTCATGGTCGAGCAAGAGGCGCACCCATTCGTCCAAATACTGTTTGGCGCAGTGGTCGGTGTGCAGGGCGATGGTGATGTTGGGGTATTTCACCGCGACTTCGTGCGCGAAGGCTGCGAAGGCAAGCGAGCCGGTGACGCGGTCGTTGACGCGTTGCCCGGAGAAGTAGGCGGCGCCACCTACGGAGACTTGGATGATGCCATCGGATTCCGCCTCGGCGAAACCCTGGAGTGCGGCGTTCAGGGTCTGCGTGCTGGTCACATTGATCGCGGGATAGGCGTAACCGCCGCGGCGTGCGGCGTCCAGCATTTGCGCATAACGTTCCGGCGTTGCAATAGTCATGCCTCCATTATCGCCCAACCCTATCCCACTTGTCATGTGACAACATTCGCCATCTTTCCTTTCCGTTTTCCCGACCGTCCGCTCCATATCCAGGTCGCCCGCCCCACTAGAGCCATATGCCGAGCGTTTTCGTCTCATATCCCGACACTTGCGGGACCGACCAATAAACATGGCGAAACCATTGCGATCGTTCCATCGGAAGTCATAGAATGTCCACCGGATCGCGCGACGAAGAGCCCAACCGGGTGTTCCCGCACGGGCATGCCGCCGCACGTAGATGTTGCGACCAATACCCGCGAGGAGGCTTGATGCACCAGGTTTTCGCCATCTTCCTTCGAGACGTGAAACGCATTCTGAAGAACCCCGTGGCGCTCGTCGTCACGCTGGGTGTGGCCATCATCCCATCACTGTACGCATGGTGCAATATCCTCGCCAACTGGGACCCGTACGCGAACACGGGCAACATCCAAGTCGCTGTGGCGAACGAGGACAAGGGCACAACCTCCACGCTGGTCGGCCATCTCGACGCTGGCCAGCAGACCGTCAACCAGCTTAAGAAGAACCATCAGCTCGGCTGGCGTTTCGTTCCCAAGCAGCAAGCCATCGAAGGCGTGGAATCCGGCAAATACTATGCGGCGATCGTACTGCCGGAAGACTTCAGCTCCAGACTAATCGGCACCGTCACCGGTAAAGGCGACCGACCGTCGATCACGTACTACATCAACGAAAAGCTGAACGCGATCGCGCCGAAAATCACCGATACGGGCGCGACCACGATCGACGAGCAGATCAACACCACTTTCGTTTCCAGCGTGGCCGACGCCGTGGCAAAGGAAGTGAAGGAGGCAGCGGGAGAAACCACCGGCAGCGTGAAAAGCGCGCAAAGCGACGTCGTCAACGATCTGACCGACACCATCAACCAGCTCGAAACCGTCCAACAGCAGCTGCGCGACACCCGCTCCACGCTCGACAAGGCCCTCACCACCATCGATTCGGCCAAACAGTCCAACATCGCGCTCGCCTCGGAAATCACCAACTCGCTTGACACCGTCGGCAAGGCGTCCGACTTGCTGAGCGAGACGCGCACACAAACCGAACGATTCTCGAACACGCTGGTCGGAGCGCTCGACAACGGCAGCACGCAACTGTCCGGCCTGCAGGTCAACGTGAGCAATGCCACCGGCACCGTGCTCAGCGGACTGAACACCACGCAGGACGCGCTCGACCAAGTGTCCAGCACCATGCATCACGTCAACGCCACCACCGGCAATGTGCTCGACGGCGTGGAGAAGGCGTTGCAGGCCAGCCAGCTGGATCCGAACAGCCAAACGTATAAGGATCTTTCCGCGCAGCTCGCCGAAGCCCGCAAACAGCTGACGTTCCAGCAGCAGCGCATCGACGCCTTCGATCAGGACACCACGGCTGCGATCAACGCGGGGAAGAACACCGCGAACGGGTTCAACGACGATGTCACCACGCTGGCGAAGAACGGCACGGCGTCGATGGCGAGCGCACACACGACCATCACCGGCACGGTCATGCCGAATCTCAACACCGGGCTCGATACACTCAGCCTGGCCAATGGGTCGCTGTCCGGCACGCTTACCACGCTGCAAAGCACGCTGGAACAGGGCAACGGGCTGCTCGACCAGTTGTCGCGCACCGTGACCCAAACGAACACCACCATTGCTGGCACGCAGACACAGCTCGCCAATCTCGCCAAACAGCTCAACACCACGCGCACCGATGTGGCCGCGTTGAGCAGTTCGGCGATGTTCCAGCAGCTTTCCCAAGCGCTCGGACTTGACGCGAGCGAGGTCGGCTCATTCGTGGGCGAGCCGGTGCATTTGGACGAACAGGTCCTCTACCCGGTCAAAAACTATGGTTCCGCGGTCACGCCGTTCTACACGAATCTTGCGCTGTGGGTCGGCGGATTCGTGCTCGTCGCGATCTACAAGCTTGAAGTGGACCGCGATGAGAAGATCCGCATGTACACGCCACGCCAAGGCTATATGGGCCGTTGGCTGCTGTTCGTCACGGTCGGATTCCTGCAGGCGATCATCGCCACGATCGGCGATCTCGCGCTGGGCATCCAATGCGAGCATCCGTTCCTGTTCATCCTCGCCGGCATTTTCGCCTCGTTCGTCTACGTGAACATCATTTACGCGCTCGCCGTGGCGTTCCGGCATATCGGCAAGGCCGTCGCCGTGATTCTGGTGATCATCCAGATTCCGGGCGCGGCAGGCCTCTACCCCATCGAGATGATGCCGGAATTCTTCCGCCGTCTGAAACCGTTCCTACCGTTCACCTACGGCATCAACGCGATGCGCGGGCCGATCGGCGGCATGTATGCCAACCATTATTGGATCGACATGCTCTCGCTGTTCTGGTATCTGCCTGTGGCGCTGTTCATCGGCTTGGTGGTCCGCAAGCTGGCGTTGAACCTCAACCGCCTGTTCGACAACCGTCTGGCGGACACTGATCTGATGATCACCGAACATAACGAAGGCACGGTGGAACCGTTGCGGCTCACCGAGACCGCGCAGCAGATCGCCGAGGAGTTCCCCGAACTCGCCCGCAGACGGGCGATCCATTTCTTCCGCCTGTACCCGCGCCTAGTGCGTTGGGGATTCCTCGCGCTGGCGGTACTGCCGTTCGTGTTCCTGCTATTGCTATTCATCACGCGCATGAAGCTCGCCATGCTGCTCGGTTGGATCATTTCGATCATCGCCATCGACACGTATCTCATCGTGGTGGAGTATCTGCGCGAACGGTATGCGAATTATCTGGGCGAGGAAGCGATGAGTGCGGAAGAGTTCCGCAGCGCGATCCTGCACGAGAACCTGCTGTTCCGGCCGGGCATGCATTACAAGCCGATGCATGCCGTACGTACGAGGCTGTATGAGGCTGCGCATGGTGGTTCGGCCGGACATGCGCCTGAACATGCGGCTGAGTATGCGGCTGGAAACACGGACGGAAATGCTGGCAGGAGTCTGCGTGAGGAGGGGAACGAACAGTGAAAATGATCTGGGGCATCTTCAAGCGGGACATGTGCCATGCCACCCGCAACGTGATCGCCGTGATCGTCTCGATGGGCCTGGTGGTGGTGCCGGCGCTGTACGCCTGGTTCAACATCGCGGCCAGCTGGGACCCCTACGGCAACACCAAGGCATTGAAGGTCGCCGTGGCCAATAACGACAAGGGTTACAAGTCGGATCTCATACCGGTGCGCGTCAACGTGGGCGAAACCATCATCAGCACACTGCACGCCAACGACCAGCTGGACTGGCAGTTCGTGAAAAGCGACAAGGCAATCGACGGGGTGAAATCCGGCGAATACTATGCGGCGATCGTAATTCCGAAAGGTTTCAGCGCCGACATGATGACGCTGTTCTCCCCCGACATCAAACACGCGCAGCTCAAGTACTATCTGAACGAGAAAATCAACCCGATCGCCCCGCATATCACCGATCAGGGCGCGACAACCGTGGTCAACACGATCGACAAAACCTTCGCCAAAACGATTGCGCAAGTCGGACTCGACCTGGCCTCAAGCATCCTACACTATTCGCAAAGCCCGCAAATGGCCGAATACATGCGCAACCTCAACGGCAATCTCACCACCACGGCGGATACGCTGAGCGGCGCATCGCAGCAGGTGACGTCGTATTCGCAGCTGCTCGGCTCGGCGAACGACATCGTGGATTCCACGGGCAAACTGCTCGCCTCGGCGACCAAGGCGGGCAAACAGGCCCAGAACGCGTTGAAGCAAGGCAAATCAGGTGCCACGTCACTCACTTCTGCAGGTGCGAACGTCACCTCCTCGGTGAACACCGCGCTCGACCAGGTGTCAGGCGCGTTCGACCAAGTAGCTGCCAAGGTGAACAAGGCGTTCGACGCGATCGGCAAGGGCTCAGACACCGCAGCCAGCCAGTTGGCAACGTTGAGCGAACAAATCTCCAGCGGCGAATCGCTGTACGACACGTACATCACAAGCCTCAACCACATGCGCGAATCGGTGGAACAACTACCGGACAGTGATTCCGCGAAACAGGCGCTGCTGGAAGCCATCGACCGGGAGATCACGCTGCTGGAAGCCGCCAAAGGCGATTCGCAGAAGCTCGCGCAGCAGCTGAAAGACGCTTCCACGCAGGTCACGCAGGATACCGCAGCCGCGGAACGCTCCCGCAAGGAGATCCTGAACCGCATCACCTCCGCGAAGCAGTCGATCAGCAATGTGCGCGACGATTACGCCACGAACGTCAAGCCGAAAATCGACGCGCTCGCCTCCACAGTCAGCACGCTGATCTCCCAAACCGACAGCATGATCACCCAGCTGAGCGGCACCGCCGACGGTCTGGACGATGTGACGGGCGATGTGGGGACGAATGTGACGTCCATCCGTTCCACGCTCGGCGCGATCGCGAAGAAACTCGACTCGTCGGCAGCGACGGTGAAGGAGCTGATCACGAAGCTGGAGACGGGCGGAAACGCCGGTGACGGCAACAGCGATGGTGGCGACGGTGACAACGACGCCGATTCGGGCGAATCGGACGAACTACGTGCACTGGCCACCGCCAACGCGTCCACACTGTCCACGCTGATTTCCGCGCCCGTCGCACTGCATCGCGTCTCGGTGTACCCGATCGCGAACTACGGTTCGGCCATGGCGCCGTTCTATACGATCCTGTCAATCTGGGTGGGTGCGATCATCCTGTGCGCCATGCTGAAAGTGACGATTTCGGACCGCGAGAAGGCGCATGTGCTGGGCTTGGGCGACACGCTGCCGCGCATCGCCGGCCCGTCCGGCCCGGGGAACGCCTCACGTTGGGGACTGCGCCTCGACCACGAGTATTTCGGACGGTACGCGATCTTCGCACTGCTCGCGTTGCTGCAGGGCACACTGGTTTGCCTGGGTGACACGTATTTCCTTGGCGTGCAGGCGAATCATGCGCTGCAGTTCCTTGCCGTGGGGTGGCTTGCCGCGCTCGTGTTCTCGAATATCGTGTATACGCTGACCGTGTCGTTCGGCGATATCGGCAAGGCCGTGGCCGTGGTGCTGCTGGTGATGCAGGTCGCCGGTTCGGGCGGTACGTTCCCTATCGAGACGCTGCCGAAGTTCTTCCAAATGCTCTACCCGTTCCTACCATTCCCGCACGCCATCGATGCCATGCACGCCGCGATGGCCGGATCATACGGCAATGAGTACCTGCTTGACATGGTGTATCTCGCCTTGTTCCTGATTCCTTCGCTGCTGCTGGGATTGGTGTTGCGCAAGCCGGTGATCCGGTTGAACAACTGGGTGAGCCGCAATCTGGAGTCCACCAAGGTGATGTGACGAGGCGGATTTGAACGGGCTGGTTTAAGCCGGTTTAGATCGGTTTCGGCTGGCACACATGGACGCGCTGCCCGCCATCATCGACGACCTGAAAACCCAAAGCCACGAATTCGTCACCATCGACCAGCCGGCAAAAACCTAAGCTAGCGTGGAGGCGTAGGGCATTGTCCTGCCCAGTCACTTCCCTTACGTACCGCTGCGCCATCCCGGCGCTCCTCTGCGCCGCCACTACCCCACATGTCGCCTCCTCACGCACCAACAAGTGTCCGATCCCCCCGAATCAGCCACCCACGCGTCATCCGGTCACCCCAGGTTGTCCGATTCGGGAGAAACGGACACTCAGGGGCACCGTGCAAACCACACGTTGATCAGAGAACCGGCAACCACCAGCACAACACCGATCCAGAACGGCATGCCCAGCGCCACGCCCAACAGAAGCGTGCTAGAAGCCGTGGAAAACAGCGGAGTCGCGTACGAACCAATCGCAAGCGTTTCCATACTGCCGTGCAACATGCCGTATCCCCAGCACGCGTAGCCGCCCGAAATCGAAGCGGCGCACGCAATCAGCGCAGCATATCCACCGATGCCGGGCGCCGTGTCCGGCAAACCGTCTCCCGAAACGAAATGGATGGTCCACAGTACAACGGCCACACAGCAGAAGAAAATCGTCGTGCCGTCGTAACCGCCGGACAACGACGGCGTAAAAGTCGCATAAATCGCCCAAATAAAGGCGCCAACAAACGCGAGCACATACGGTAGGGGGTTACTGGCGATATTGTGGACCGCTTCCTGCATATCAAGGCTTTCTCCGCCAACCGCCATCGCCACACCGATGGTTGCGATCACCGCGCCAGGAATCGCTTTGGCGACCGCACCACGTTTGTGCGATACCGCTGCGGTCATCAGCACCAGCAGCGTCGGCCACAAGTAGTTGACAAGGCTGACTTCCACGGATTGCGCGTTCGTTGTGGCCAGGCCGATCGACAGCGAGATTGACGCCTCGTATGCGATGAACATGAGTCCGCCTGCGATGAGGTACTTGCATGGCGCTTCGCGGATTGGTTTCGGACGGCGCACAATGAACAGCATGACACCACCGACGGTGTAGATGAGCGCCGAACCGAGCGTGGCGCCGAACGATTCGGAGACCAGTCGCACGAGGCCGGCCATGAAGCCCCACAGGACGATTGCGAACAGGCCGATGAGTGTCGCCGCGTGTGATGTGGCATGGCCGAGTAGCGGATTGCAGGAGTTGCCGGTGGGGTGGTTTGCGCCGGAATCGGAGGGGGACTTCTGGTTCGTGTTCACGGGCTCCAGCCTACCCATCGCCCTCCACGAGTGTCCGATTCTGCAGAATCGGACACTCCTGCAACCTGCGATGCCGCGAACCCGATTACCCCCGGAACCGCACCAACAGCAGAGTCAACCACCCCATCCGACGCTGCCACACCAGCCGTATCGGCAGCCAAGTCCATGCGTCCCGCATCCACACAGCCCACGCGTCCCGCACCTCCACGGCCCGCCGACGCGCACACGTCGCCCATGACCAAATCATCCAACGTCACACCGAACATGTCGCAAAGCATCAGCAGCTTGTCACAAACGTCGCGTTCCACGCCACCATCTTGCGGTTGCATTGCGATTCGCAACCAAATTTTGCGACGCAACCGACAGTTGCGCGACGCGAAGTTGGCTTCACGGGTCTTTTACGACAATAGAAAAACCCTTGAAATTCCAACGATTCCAAGGGTTTCGAATGGAGCGGATGACGGGAGTCGAACCCGCCTTTAAAGCTTGGGAAGCTTTCGTTCTACCGATGAACTACATCCGCAAGGTTGTGCCTTTTGGGCACGAGCCATTAGTCTAGCACGCAACGGATGCGTATGCGGACACAGACCGACATGCGATACCAATTTTCCGCAATATCACGGAGACTCAACCACGCGGCCGCTGCGAATAGTCGCGAGAATATCTGCCAGCCGAGCCGCCCGAATCATGCGCGGATCCATACTGCGTTCCAAATTGCGGCCCACCGGCACCATCCATCGCAGAACGTCCGCCTTGCCGAATATCCGCCGCCGCAACGCCGCTCGTGGCATAGCCACCGGCCAAATATCCGGACTGCACGCCCTGCTGACGCATCTCCTGCCCCATCTGCATCAGCCGCGCAATGCGATCCGAGGTCGGCGGGTGCGTAGAAAACAGCTTGGAGAAACCTTCCGCCGAAAACGGATTGGCGATCATCATCGCAGCCACCGACTGCGTTCCCGCGGTCTTCTTCATCGGCATCGCGGCCGCGCCGCCGGAAATCTTGTTCAACGCGGAAGCGAGCGCCTCCGGATCCTCCGTCAATTTTGAACCATCCTCGTCGGCATCGTATTCGCGCGTGCGGGAAATCGCCATCTGAATCAGCGACGCCGCAATCGGAGCAAGAATCGTGCTCAACAGCACACCCAGCAATCCCAAGCCGCCGGAATCGGAACCTTCGCGGTCGTCACGGGAACGGCCGCCGCCGAAATACATGAGCGAATATCCGAGATACGAGATGACGGTGGCCATGGCGGACGCAATCGCGGATGTCAGGATGTCGCGGTTATAGACGTGCATAAGCTCGTGTCCGAGCACGCCGCGGATTTCACGTTCGTTGAGCATCTGCAGAATGCCCTGTGTGCAGCACACCGCTGCATGACGCTCGTTACGTCCCGTGGCGAACGCGTTGGGACTCATAGTCGGAGCGATGTAGATGCGGGGCATCGGTTTGCCCGCCTTTGCCGACAGTTCGCGCACGATTTTGTACAGTACCGGCGCTTCCTGCTCGCTGACTTCCTGCGCGTGCATGCTGGCGATCGCCAGCCTGTCGGAAAACCAGTAGGAGGCAAACGTCGATCCCAGACCGATGAGAATGTAGAATCCGAGCGTACTCTGACTGCCACCGGTCGCCCACCAAATGAGCATGATGACGCCCCACATCAACGCGAATAACAGCGTTGTCTTCAAGCCATTGCAATGGCCATGCACCTGCAATTTGCCGTTCATGGGCACCAGCGTAGAAACGGAGTCTGAGTTTTTGCTGGATATGCGCTGGAGACTGGGCTACGGAAAGGACTAGGGGCAGTTGCGGAAGTTCGCACGCTCAGCTTCTCCCCGGATGTCCGATTCACCAGAAGCGGACAAGTACAGGATAAAAAACGTCTTGGGTGTCCGATTCACCAGAATCGGACACCCAAGACGCATGAAAGAAGCCTGAAACCTATCAGACTGGGTTTCAAACACCCACCTCACGCATGAGCCAGGGCGCGCATCTGCTCCGGGTCGATGACCTTCTTATGCTCGCGGCCTTCCTTCACGCCTTCGGCACGTTCGAACGCGTCGACCTTCTTCCAACCGGCGAAGTCAATCGGCCTGACACCGCGCGACTCCAGCAGTCGGTCGATGGATTCCGGATCGCGGTCCGCCGCCACACGGCCACCCTCAGCTGCCTTGGACAGATCCTCCAGCATGTTGGTGACGATGAGCAGCGCGTCGGACTTGGTGGAGCCGATCAGTCCGACCGGGCCACGCTTCGCCCAACCGGTGGCATACAGACGTTCACGCACCTGCGCGCCGTCCTCGGCCGAAGCGGTCGTGGTGATGCGTCCGTCACCGTTCGCGTTCGCCAGATGCGCGTGACGCTCGTCGTACGCGATGCCCGGCGCGGTGGCCGGCTTGTAGCCGATCGCATGGTACACGGCCTGCACCGGATACTCTTCAAACTCGCCGGTGCGGCTCATCTTGCCGTCAGCCGACGTTTCGGTCTTCTCCACGCGAATGCCAACGACCTTACCGTCCTCGCCCAGCACTTCGACCGGCGCGGAATTGAAGTGCACATAATACTTGCGATCAGCCGTATTACCCTCGTAATCCACGTCACCGTCATCTTCCATGTCTTCCGCCATCTCACGAATCGTGAACAGCTCTTCGACCATCTGACGGGTCAGCTTGTCTTTGCCGGCCTCTTCAATCGTGTCTTCATCCAAATCGAAATCGTCTTCGTTAATGATCAGCTGCACTCCCGGCAGCTTCTCCATCTCACGCAATTCCTGTACGGAGAACTTGGCTTGCGCCACGCCGCGGCGGATGAACAGGTGCAGCACGCGAGCCTTGTTCGCCTTGACGCCCTCGTACACATTGTCTGGAATGTCAGTGCGTTCCTTCAGATCGTCGGCATTGCGCATGAGTTCGCGCGCCACATCCATGGCCACGTTGCCACCGCCGATCACGGCGACTTCCTCAGCTTCAAGCGGCCACTCGCGAGCGCCGGTCGGATAACCGTCGTACCATTCCACAAACTTGGCTGCGCCATACACGCCATCCAGGTCGGCGCCCGGCAGTCCAAGAGGCTTGTCCTCAACGGCACCGGTGGCGAACAGCACGGCATCGTAACGATCAAGCAGCTCGTCGAGGGTCACATCCTTGCCGAATTCCACGTCGCAGTACAGATGGATGTCCGGATTGTCGAGCGTCTTTTCGAGCGCCGACGCGATGAATTTGATGGACGGGTGGTCGGGGGCCACTCCGTAGCGCACCAGGCCGAACGGCACAGGCAGCTTTTCGAACAGGTCGATGCGCGCGGCAGTGCCGAGGCCAAGCCCCTCGCCGAGCTTCTTCAACTGGCGCAGGAAAATGTCAGAGGAGTAGACGCCTGCAGGGCCGGCACCGATTACAGCAATACGAAGTTCATTAGTTTCAGTCACGCGCTCTAGCCTAATGCATTCCCTGCATTTGCGACAGGGGTGCTTATGCACTTTCTTACGACTTCTTCGCCTTGTGCGCACTGGCGTTGGTGTTTGCACTGAATCCAGATGAATCCAACGTGTGGCCGCATTAATCGTACGCGATGAGCGCGGCAGATGCACGTACAATCACAAGTAGTCGCAGAATCGCGGGATGTAGGAATCCGAAATATCGGAATTCGTCCATCCCGCAATCGCAAGCAAGTACTTATCAAGTACCAAGCAATCGTAAGAAGGTGGCAATGCGCATTCACATCACATATACCGGCGGCACCATCGGCATGATTGACTCTCCGAACGGCCTAATTCCGGGAGCCGACACTCGCGGATGGCTGTTCCGCCTGCTGGAGGACGCGCACATGGACGCAAGCCTGTTCACGTTCACCGAACTTAATCCGCTTATCGACTCGTCGAACGCGACGCCTGACAATTGGCAGACGATGGTTGATGACTTGCGTGCGCATCACGATGATGCCGACGCGTTCGTGGTGCTGCATGGCACCGACACGATGAGCTATTCGAGCGCCGCGATTTCGTATGCACTGGCCGATTTCGGCAAGCCGGTGATTTTCACGGGCTCGCAGCATCCGCTCGGTAAAATCGAATCGGATGCCATTGCGAATGTCACGGGCGCGCTGAACGCCGCGATGAGCGGACGATTCCACGGTGTGGGACTGTTTTTTGGACATCACCTGTTTGCCGGAAATCGCGTGAGCAAGTCGTCGAGTTGGGCGTTTGAAGGATTTTCGGCGCCTTCCGTCGGACCGCTGGCTCGTACGGGCATGCCATGGCACTGGTATGCAGACGATGTTGCTTCAGTCGGTTGCGGCTGGACGTCACCTCAGCCTTACTCCCGTCACGATGTTGCTGTGATTGATATGGCGCCCGGCATTTCCGCGGCGCGATTGGAAGCGATGCTTACGCCGCATCCGGAAGCGGTATTGCTGCGCGCGTACGGCGTCGGCAATGTGCCGAGCAACGAACCGGGATTGACCGACGTGATTGCCGACGTGCTGCATGACGATGTTCCCGTTGTGATCGCGTCGCAATGTCAGCAGGCGGAAGTGCTGCTCGGCCATTACGAGACGGGAGATGCGATCGCTCGTGCCGGCGCGATCGGATCCGGTGATATGACGCTGGAAGCCGCGTATGCGAAAATCATGTTCCTGCTGTCGCAAGGCGTGACCGGAGCCGACTTTGGCAAGTGGATGCGCGTGTCGATCGCTGGAGAAATCTCGCCAAGCTCGTTGTAAACGCTTCCCCAAAACGCCGCGCATGACACCACTCCCCGCAATCACGCGGATTCGCCGCGGTCGAAAAGCACAGTGAGCGCCCACAGAATGCTGACCACGTCGATAACCTCCTGCATGAATGCGCCAACGACCACGGGAATCAGGTTGAATGCGGCTGCGACCATGCCGATGATGGCGAGGCTGAGACCGATCAACACCGCCTGAAGCATCACGTTTTTCGTACGGCGTGCGATGGCGATGGCACGCGGCACAGAGGCGATATCATCATTCATGATGACCACTTGCGCGGATTCGGAAGCTGCGGTGGACGTGCCGTCGGTCATGGCCATGCCGATGTCGGCGACTGCAAGTACAGGAGCATCGTTGACGCCGTCGCCGACCATCATGGTGACTTGGCGATTCCTGGATTCGCCAGTTATACGCCGCATGATGCGGGCGGGCATGGACTGGTTTTGATGCGTGGACTCGGTGGCGTTCTTAACAGCGGCAACCTTATCTTCAGGGAACAGCTCAGATTGCACGTCATCGATACCGACCTCATTTGCGATGATGCGAGCGGACGCGGCCTTGTCGCCGGTAAGCATGGACAGCTCCTTGATACCAAGCTCATGCAGACGGGCCAAGGAACGTTTCGCATTCGCACGGGGCACGTCGCGAAGCACGATGCGGGCGGCCAGTTTGCCGTCAATCGCCACGTATGCGGCCATCTCGTCCGGCGCAAGCGGAGCGAACAGCGAGTTTGCGGTTTCGGACTTGCGGACGGGCGTCGTCTGCGACGCCTCAGCGGAAGGGGTGATGAAGGGGGTTACAACTGTAGGCTGCGCATCGTCAGACATTCCGTCTCGCACTCCTAGAGTGTCCGATTCGGCAGAATCGGACACGTAGCGTTCACCCGACGCATGCAGGACCGGCATGAATCCGGATCCGTCAGCCGTCACATACGCAAAACGCCCCACACGCACCCGATGCCCATTCACTTCGCCGGAAACACCTTTGCCTGAATCCTCCACAATGTTCTTCACCACCGGATAGTCGCGCCCATGCCCAGACAGATCACGCTCAGCGCACAACCGCTGCCCCGACGTATACCGCGCGTACAAGTCGTTCATGGCCTTGCGCCCGGCCGCCGCAATGCCTTTCGACAGAATGTGCACCGAGTAACTTTCCACCACACCGGCCATCATGAGAATATGGTCTTCGTTGAACGGCGAACTCGTTTCGAACGGCTTCTCCACGCGCACGACCTGCGGTTGCTTGACGGTAAGCGTGCCGGTTTTATCGAAGAAAATATGCGATACGCGACCTAGATTTTCCAACACGTCCTGTGCTTTAATCAGGATTCCCGCTTTGGCAAGACGCCCTGTTCCAGCCACATACGCAACCGGTGCGGCAATCAGAAGCGGGCAAGGCGTGGCGAGAACCAGCACCTGCGCAAATCGCAGCGGCAATCCGGAAACCGCCCATGCAATCCCAGCAATCGCAAGCGAAAGCACGGTAAACGGCACTGCAAGCATATCCGCGGTCTTCACGACAGCGGGGCGCGACTCTTGCGCCGACGAAACCAGCTCGAGAATCTTCTGATACTGCGAATCCTGCGCAAGTTGCGTGGCACGCATGGTCAACGTGGTCGAGCCATTGACTGCGCCAGACATCACGCGAGCGCCCGCATACACTTCACGCGGCACAGGCTCGCCGTTGATGTTGCTCAGGTCCAGCGTGGCCACACCCGACAGCAACTCGCCGTCGACAGGCACTGTTTCGCCAGGCAGAACCAGAATCACGTCGCCGAGCCGCACTTGATCGACGGGGACCGTTTCGAAGCGCTCTCCAGCCGCATCATACGTTTGCGAAGCATCTTTTGTGTCCGATTCTGGAGATTCGGACACATAATCATGCTTCCCACCGTCTTGGTTGTCCGTTTCTGCAGAATCGGACATTCTGACGGCACGGAATCCGTCGGCTGTCACGTCGGCCGTATGCTCGCTGCCTGTCGCATGCACATGCCCGCGCACTCCCGGCAGCGCAACCACGTGCGCGGTTCGGGGCGCCGCGTCAATCAGCGCAGTCAGGTTGCTTTCGGCCTTCGACTGTGCGAATTCCTCGATCGCCTCGCCGGATGAGATCATCAGCACCACGGCCCAAGCGGCCCAATACTCCTGCACTGCAACCGTCGACGCAATCGCAACGACCGCCAGCAGATCAACGCCAACATGGCCGTGCCGCAGATCGTCGATCATGCCACGCACCGTCACCACAATCGTGTATGCGACCAGCGCGATCACTATCCACTGTCCAGCACCCGGATTAAACGCGCTCAGCCAACCAAAGCCAGCATGCAAATCGTGAGAAACCCACGCAGCCTCGCCCCACGGCCTCCACTCCCCCAGCAATGCCAACGGAATCGCGGCCAGAATGGTGATCGGCAATAACGGAACCTGCTTGCACAGTCGCCAGCAAATATCGATGATTCTACGCATGAGAATCTCCTTACGCTCGTATCGGACGCCTTGTTAACCCATCGGCGCCTCGCCCGCGCGAGCCATCGATACACGGCGTAAAAAGATATTTCCAGCGTAGCAAACATTTGCGATTTTCGTGTCGCAATTGCCAAAAATAGAAAAGCAGGACTGTACGATTGTTCGCACAGTCCTGCTTCTGCTTTTAACTTTTATTGGTTTTCCGCGGTTTTAACGTTCTCGCGATGACGTTCACAAGACGTTCTTGCGATTAAGCAACTCCAGTCGCGTCTTCGCCGTCAGCCTATCGGGTAGTCATCACCCTTATTGCAGCCCGCCGCAGCCGACCGCAGCCATCCACGGCCAACCGCGGCGGTCCGTCGTGCTTTACCACAGACCGAACGGGTCGAACAGGCCGCCACCATCACCGTAGCCGTTGCTACCATTGCCGTCGCTCTGTCCATTTCCGTTGCCGCTATTGCCGCCGTTACCATCGTTACCGTAACCGTTGCCGTTCTGGCTCTGGCCATCATTGCCGTTGTTCTGCTGGTTCTGGCTGTTGGAGGAGTTCGTCTGGGATTCCTCCTGGTCAAGCGTCACGTCAAGCTCCATGGTGTTGCCGTCACGCACGACCGTCAATGTCACCTTGTCATTCATGGCGGAGGCGCGCACGTAGCCGAGCAGCGAATAGTTGTTGTTCACCGCCTTGCCGTTGAACGCCACGATGGAGTCACCAGCCTTCACTCCGGCCTTGGCTGCCGGGCTGTTGTCGACCACGGACTGCACCTGCGTGCAACCGCGGGTCACGCCGTCCGCCTCAACCGTGGAGCTCTTGATGGTGACGCCGAGCGCCACATGCTGCACGGTGCCGTTGTCAATGATTTCGTTGGCCACACGCTTTACCAGGTTCGATGGAATGGCGAAGCCGATGCCGATGGATCCGGCTGTGCCGGAAGACGTTGTGGTGGATGCGATGGACGAGTTGATGCCGATCACCTGGCCGGCCGCATTGAAGGTCGGACCGCCGGAATTGCCTGGGTTGACGGCCGCGTCGATCTGCACGGCGTTGGTGACGATGTCGTTGTTGTTGTCATCGGCCACGGTCACCGGGCGGTTGAGCGCGGAAACGATGCCGACGGTTGCGGTGTCATCGTAGCCGAGCGGGTTGCCGATGGCCATCACGGATTCACCCACGGCAAGATTGTCGGAATCGGCAAATTCCGCGGCCTTCAGACTGCTCGGAGGATTGTCGAGCTTGATTACGGCCAGATCGGTGGTGGTGTCAGTGCCGACGATTTGCGCTGAGTAGATGGTGCCGTTGGCAAGCGTCACTTGAATCTGCTTCGCGCCGGAAATCACATGGTTGTTGGTGACGATGTAGCCTTTGTCACTGATGATTGCGCCGGAGCCTTTGGCGCTGCCGTCGCTGGTTGCCACGTCAATGGACACCACAGAATCGGACACTTCTTTCGCCACTGCGCTCCAGTCTGCGGCCTCGCCGGATTTGGCTTTCGCCGAACCAGATCCGGACGTGTTGGATTTCACGCTGGCCAGTGAGCTGGAGGTGGGTACGGTCACCCATCCATTGGTGATTGCCGCGTAGCCGACTCCGAGGCAGAGGACCGCGGAAACAAGTGCCGCCACCACGCCGGTCATCACATGACCGGTCACGCCGGAAGCGAACTTCGGCTTGGCTGCAGCGCCATTTTGCTGCGGGGTACCGAACGGATTACCGTTATTCGGATTCCCAAACGGATTACCGTTATTCGGATTCCCAAACGGATTACCGTTATTCGGATTATTCGGCCCGGCCGGCGGCACGTTGGCACCGCCTTGCGCCGTGGGCTTCATGAACGGATTACCGTTATTCGATTGCGCGTTCTGCTGATTGTTCTGCTGATTTCCACCCACATACGGATTTCCGAAGAAAGGATTGCGAGGCCGCTGCGACTGCTGCGGAGCCTGCCCGTATGTGCCATATTGCGGCTGCGGAGGCATGTTCGGCGCGTCACTCGCCGTACCGTTCGCAGTGCCGTTCGCGGCTGCGGTGCCATCAGTCGGCTGCGTCGGCACGGGACCGTACGCACCATATTCCGGTGCCGGACGGTACTGCTGGGCCGGCGCATCCTGCGCGGAACCGCCAACCACGGTACGCTCGCCCGCTGCGGAAGCGTAATCCGGAGTATCGCCCGCCGCAGTCGCGGATTCCGCCGAAGCGTCGTCGTTCGCAACAGGCATGGCGGCCGTCGGCTGATTCTCAATACCGCTCTGCATGTCAATCGGTTCGGTAGCCGACTCTGCAGCATACGGCTCGCCTGCGTAAGTTTGCGTCTGTTCCGCATCAACCGGCGGCATCGGCACGGTCTGCTGTTCGTCATTCTGCGGCTGCACGGCGTTCTGGTCGTTCTCTTCAGCCATTTTCGCTCCTTATTCGTCTCGCGGCATTTCACAAATCAGCAATCGTGCCGCTCGAACTGCCATCTACGAGTAAAGATACTCGCTCTGGAAGTTTCCTGAATGTTTGTTGAAAGTAGCAACCGAATCTCTTGGCAGTTCTCTCCATACGGTGCCAGAGGCTATGCGATGCAACTTGACAAACCTCAGCCGATACGCCTTCTCACAACCATCGCAAGAAATTCGATAACTCATTCGCGTTATATGTGGCAGAAATGCAGCCACACAAAAACTCATTTGCGCTATATGTGGCACTTTCCTCTGCACAGATGGGTTCAAAACGTCGTTTCAATACCCCCTAACGACTCTTGTTTTCGGAAAACTGCCACATATAAGGGAAATCACATTTTTCAACGGAACGAATCTGCCACATATAAGGAAAATCGTATTCAGCCGGCGAACGACGTAGCCACCGTCGGCAATCGGCGCTATCGCATACAGTTGAAAGCATGACAAGCTTGAACGAACCACAGATCAACGCGGCGGCGCACGAAACCGCGGCAACAGCCGCAGCGAACATGGCGGCACCAGTCGAAAACCTCATCGAACATCCGCGTGGAGCGGAACCAGGCAAGCCGGGCCGCCGCGACGCCTTCTATTTCGAGCAGAAAACCCGCCTTCCCGACGCGGCCGACGGCAAGGGACGCGGCGGCGCACGATACGGCCGCACCGGTACCATTCATACCCCCCACGGCGATATTCACACTCCGGCGTTCGTGCCCGTGGCCACGCAGGCCGCGATGAAAGCCGTGCTGCCCGAAACCATGAAGGACCTCGGCGCACAATGCCTGCTGTCCAACGCGTTTCACCTGTATGAACGCCCCGGTGAGCAAGTGCTCGACGAAGCCGGCGGTCTTGCCAAATTCATGAACTGGAACGGTCCGACCTTCACCGATTCCGGCGGTTTCCAAGTGCTTTCGCTCGGCGCGGGCTTCAAGAAGACGCTCGCCATGGATGTGACCGGCATGAAATCAGACGACGTGATCGCCGAAGGCAAGGAGCGCCTCGCGTTCGTGGACGAGGACGGCGTAACGTTCAAATCGCCGCTCAACGGCTCACTGCACCGTTTTTCCGCCGAAATTTCGATGGGAATCCAGCATAAGATCGGTGCCGACATCATGTTTGCGTTCGACGAGCTGACCACACTGATGAACACGCGCGGCTACCAGGAACGTTCCGTGGAACGCACCTACCGTTGGGCGCAGCGTTGCGTTGCCGAGCATAAGAGGCTTACCGAAGAGCGCGTCGGCAAGCCGTATCAGGCGCTGTATGGTGTGGTGCAGGGCGCGAATTATGAGGATTTGCGCAGGCATGCGGCCGAACAGATCGCTTCGCTGGATTTTGACGGCGTTGGCATCGGAGGCGCGATTGAAAAGCGCATTATCGGCGACACTTGCGCTTGGATTTGCGATGCGATGCCGGAAAGCCGGCCACGTCACGTGCTCGGCATCGCTGCAGTCGACGACATTTTCGCATGTGTCGAGAATGGTGGAGACACGTTCGATTGCGTCGCACCGGCGCGTTGTGGCCGAAATGGCGCGATTTTCACGCGCGACGGACGTTACAACATCAAGCGCGCGCAATTCAAGCATGATTTTGGCCCGCTTGAAGAGGGCTGCGATTGCTACACGTGCACGCATTATTCGCGTGCTTACGTGGATCATGCGTTGCGCGCCCGCGAATTCAACGGTTTTACATTGGCCACGATCCACAACGAGCATTTCTTCGTGAAGCTGCTGGACGACATTCGCGCGTCGATTGACGGCGGATATTTCGACGAATTCCGCGACGAAGCCTTGGCCCGCTTCTACGCCAACGGTTCCCGCGGCTAATGCATTTCACGTGGGCTTTCTGCCCAAACGAATGCTGAACCACACTTCCGCATTCCAAGGCGCCGACGAACAAACCCGTCGGCGTCTTTTTTTCATGCGTGTCGCGCCGCTTGAATTTTCCTACGGAAAATGGCGGCGCGACACGCCGATTTGAGGTTGTGTGGGTTTTGGTGTAAATTAATTCACTGTCTGCGAGCGTGGCGGAATGGTAGACGCGCTGTCTTCAGGTGGCAGTGAGTGTATGCTCGTGGGGGTTCAACTCCCCCCGCTCGCACCATGATGAAAGGCCGGAGCCGAAAGGTTCCGGCCTTTTCGTTTCCCAAGCGGCAGTAAGGCTCAGCGGCTCCCGACACCTCCAGTGACTGGAAAAATCAGGACTCGTGGTCGGACGTGCGCACCATAACTGTCCGATTCTGCAGAATCGGACAGTTTGTGGAGAATGGTTAGCGCACGAGGAAGACCATAATGATGATCATAGCGAAGCCGGTCAGGTCGGTGAAGGTGAACGTTTCGCCAGCCCATGCCACTGCGGTGATGGTGGCCATGACCGGTTCGCTGGTGCCGAGCATGGTGGCACGCACCGCGCCGACGCGCATCACGCCTGCCATGTAGAGCCAGAACGCGAGGAACGTGCCGCATACGATGGTGTAGAGCAGCAGGAGCACGCCTCGCGCGTCCAGTGCGGGAATGTTCGCCCACGGTTGCGCGAACGGGCATAGAATGAGTCCGGACATAAGGAATGTGATGCCGTTGATGGTCATGTTGCCCCATTTGAGCATGAGCATGACCGGCAGGATGGACATGGCCGCGGTGCTCACCGCGTCGATCAGTCCCCATGCGAGCCCCTGCCATGGCAGCGACAGCGAGGCGAAGTTGCCGCCGGTGGCGATGAGGAACGTGCCTGCGAGTGCCAGGAGCACGCCGACCAATTCACGCTTGAGAGGCAGTCGTTTGACGCGCAGGCATACCCAGGAGAGCACGAAGACCAGGTTGAGCGTCTGCAATACGGTGGCGGTTCCGGAGTTCGTCCAGTCGATGGTCATCAGGTAGGAGACCTGCACCAGAAGCACGCATATCAGCGTGGTGACCAGATATTTCGGATACGATTTGACGTCTTTGACCGCTCCGGCGAGTTTCTGCGGCGTGGTGATGGCCGATCCGACCAGGAAGATCAGGCTGGCGAATAGCGCTCGCACGCAGGAAAGCCAGACCGGATCCAGCTGGTAGTCGCGCATCAGCAGTTTGGCCACGGTACTGTTCATGCCCCACATGGCACCGCCCAGCAGTGTCATGCCAGTGCCGATGAGCAGACTTTTCGGCGTCTGCTCCAGCACATGTTCCGTTTTTTTCGCGGTTTTTTTCGCAATTTTTTGCGATTCGGAAGTTTTCTGCGATTGCGACGCCTGTCCCGACGTTTGCTTTGCCACGGCCTATCCTCGCTCTCTCCACGGCTTTCACGGCAAATTCACGGCGATTGTAACGCACACGGTGCGCATACTAAACGTCAGTTATGCAAAACAGATTTATTCCGCCAAACTTGCGTTCGGTGCCGCCAAAAAACCGAGGATTTTGTCAAGATATGATTCGAGCACGGCATTCGGCATGGAGAAAATTTCGTGCAATGACTGGCTGTACCGCACTTTTTCGATGGAACCGCCACCTTCTCGCACACGTTCAATGAAGTCATCTTGTGGTCCGTTGAGCACCCACACGTCGCGGCCGGCTTGGAATAGCAATACCGGGGCTTCGATGGCTCCGCACATGTCGGGTTTGAGCACGGCTCGGGAAAGCGCCATCGCCTGGTTTGCCCAATCGAAAGTGGCAGCATTGGTCTGGCATGACTTGTCTGTCAAACGCTGTTTGTGGAACCAGCGGATGCGTGCTTCGGAGGCTCCCTTGTAATCGTCGGGATTGAGGTTTCCGTCGAAATCGGTATGGCCGAACACGCGCGATTTGCCGAAGCCAAGCCCGCAGATCACGCCGACCACAATGCGAGCGATCCACGTTGGCATGCCGACCACCGGCGCGATCATCGGCGCGGACAGTACCGCTTTGTCGAACAATGACGGGTAGCGTTCCAGCACGGCCGCGCCGATGCCGCCGCCCATGGAATGGCAGTACAAGTACATTGGGCCATCTCCAGCCACTTCGCGACCCACGGTCTGCGCGAACGTGGCGAAATCGGCCACATACCGGCGCCAATCGTCGATCCATACTAGGCTCGGGTTGCTCATGTCGTGCGTGGAATGGCCATGTCCGCGATGTTCAAACACGCATACGGAGTAGCCGGCCAGTAGGAAGTACCACACCATTTCGCTGTATTTGCGTCCGAATTCGGTGAATCCGTGCGAAATCACCACCGCACCGCGGAATACGCCCGATGCGCCGTCTTCACGCAATGTGTCGAATTTGTGCGCGTCGTAGCAGTAGTAATGCAACCGTCCAGAATGCTCCAGCTTAGGTAGCGTATTGCCATCCCAATCAACGACGGCAGGTTCCATCCAGCCCTCCGCCATGCAGTTACGCAGCGCAGGCAGTACCGTTTCGTCCATTTCGGCGTCGTAGCGCGCCTCATCGATGAGCGTGATAGTCATGAATTCCATCTTAGGCGAACAAAGCCAAGACAAAACTAAGCACAAGCATGTGCGCTGTATAACGATGTATCAACAGTGCGTCACGCACTGTATCGCCACCCCGCGCGTCATCCTCGCATACTATGAAAGCATGAAATGTGTTTCACTACTGATGGTGGTGACGTTGTCTCTCACCAGCACACCAGCATATGCGTATGCAACAACTCCCGTTGACGGCAACGACGATATCTCCACTGCCGCGAATCCCAACTGCCCAACATGGCTGCAATGGCTGTGTGGGAAAAGAAAATGATCGCATAATGACCACGTCGGAAAAGCATCCTAAGATTCATCGCATCGCGCTGGTCGACAATGATCCGCGAGCGCTGGATTCGCTCAGTGCCGTCATTGCCTGCAAAGTGCCGACCGCATATGTGGTGTGGACTGCGACTTCTGGCGATGAGGCGATAGAACGCTGTCAGGACGCGAACAGCAATGTCAGTTTGTTGATTCTTGATATGTCGATGGAAGGTTTGCAGGGGCCTGCTACTTGTCGTCGGTTGCGTTTGACGGGCAAGCATATGCCGATTCTTGGTGCGACGAGTTTTTCCATCAAGAGTTATCGGGACAAGCTGGTGGAGGCTGGTGCGCAGGGTTTGGTTGGTAAGGAGAATGCCGACCAGTTGGCGCAGATTATTATGCGTATGTGCAATGGCGAGGTGATGGAGGGGTTTGAGACGCCTGCGTTGGCTAATTTGCGTATTAGTAGGGAGGCTGAGACTGCGCCTTCGCTCACTGTTCGTGAGGAGCAGATTATTTCTTTGTGTGCGGAGGGCATGCTTGATCGAGAGATTGCCGAGCGTTTGGGGATTTCCGAAGCCACCATCCGCAAGCATATGCAAAGTATTTTAAGGAAACTCAACTGTAAGACTTCGCGTCAGGCAGTGGCATTGTGGGTGAGGTCCAATGCGTTCTAAACCTGCAGCTCAGTACATTGCGTGGCGGAATCGTGTGCGCACGTTGCATCCGAATTTGTGGCATCCAATCCGTTTTACCATCATGTTGATCGTGCTCGTATGGACCGCATATGGAGTTTGTTACGAACCGCCTACCGACATATCTGGCGTGGTTTGGATTGCGATGCTGGTTGCAGTGCTCGTGGTATCTCCATTATTTCCAAAAAGCATGTCGGTGGCGATTATTGTGATTGCCTATGCTGGCGATCTGTTTACCTCTTACGCAAGTTCGGGTAATTCTCTTCCCACGCATCTCTACGCTTATGGCATGCTTGCGTACAGTACCAATGTCATTATCGCGGCAGCGCTGTTCACATATTACATTGCTACTATCCTGCTGATTTCGCCTCCTGGCCCAGGCACTAACCCTGTCTCCATGATCAGCATGTATGCCATGGTGCTGCTGCTCGGCAGGGCGTTGAGTTGGAGCGAGAAAACGACGCGGAAGCGTTTTGAAGCGGCGCAAAACAAGAATCGGTTGCAGGAGTTGGAAAGCCGCGCACGCATTGCCGACGCTATTCACGATGCGGTGACGGGCGATTTGTCGGCGGCGGCGTTTGTGGCACAACGGCATGTTGCCGGCGTTTCAGGCAGCCCTAGTGCCGCTGCCGGAGGCCCTGTCAGCGCAGCCGATGCAGCCGACGCCGAAGACTGGCGTCAGATCAACGAATACATTCTTTTCGCATTGACGAATGTGCATCGCGTTATCGACGAATTGAATATGGATGCCACCGTCCTCCCCGGCGATGCTGACGGCGAAGCGCTGGCCAATCTGCTGCGAGCCACCATGAACGACGGCGACCGACGTTTGCGTAAACTCGGCTTCGAAATCACGTCCATACGGCACTGTGCGGGTGGCAAACCGAGTGCATCGCGGGAGACCGCCGAGCTTGTCAATAATCTGCTGCGTGAAATCTATGCGAATATCGCTCGTCATGCTGCCCCGGGAAGCAAGGTTGATCTTTCGGTGATACTTAGACCGAATGCCATTGAAATCACTCAAATCAATCCCATGAAAGAAGGGATAGCCGGAGCTGACGGGCACGATAACGAACTTCCTGGCGGCCATGGGCTTGCCTCGTTCAAGAAGCAACTTGAATCACATCAGGGCACGCTCACCGCGTCCGCGCAGGACGGCAGTTGGACGCTTTTCGCGTATATTCCGGTGACTGTCATCGACGATTCGCCGGGATTGTTTGAGCAAGTGCAGGCGTGATCGTGCATATTGCTATTGCAAATCTGACGTGATTCACGTGTTTTCTGATGTGATTCACGTTTCGACTTTGCTTGATATTCACCTATTTCTAACGATTTTCGGCTTTTCCAAGCCCAAATTGGGGGGGGGGTACACAAATGTGGTACCCCCTCGCTTGCGAAGTCGCTTTCGCCTGTTTTATGTTGGCAATCGAGAAGGGAACGCGTTCGCCCACGACGCTCGGATGCTTGGCAGTCCGTGAGTCGCGGGGGAACGCGTTTTGCTTTTGTTCGTCGCTTTTGCTTGCGCTGTTGCAGCTATCATTACAGCGCTATCGGCTCAGCACTACCGTTCCAATGCTTCCGCGAGGAAATCGCGCTGCAGGATCAGCAGATTTTCAGCGACGGTTTCGTCATTGGTCATATGCGTGATGCCGGTCAGCGGCAGGAACGTGTGCTTGCGTCCGGCCGCCATCAGCGCTTGGCTCAGGCGTAGGCTGTGCGCGATCGTCACATTGTCGTCGGCGAATCCGTGAATGAGCATGAGCGGGCGATCAAGCTGAGGCGCGTCGGAGATGATGCTGTTACGTTCGTACACGGCCGGATCAAGACCCAAGTAGCGTTCGGTGTAGTGCGTGTCGTACAGCGTCCAGTCGGTCGGGGGTGCACCCGCGCAGGCCGCAGCGAAGGTTTCCGGCGCTTCCAGCACGGCGAGCGCGGAAAGGAATCCGCCGTACGACCAGCCGATCATGGCTACGCGGTTGAGGTCGGGTTGCGGGATGGTGGTTTCCGAGAATTCCTTGTTTTCTTGCGCGGCCAGTGTTGCCAACGCTTCCGGTAGCGCACGTACGGCGTCTACTTGGTCTTCGAGCGTCACGGATTTCATGGTTTCGTAGATGGCACGGTCCCATTTCGGCCCGCGTCCGGTGGTGCCGCGTCCGTCGGCGGTGACCACGATGTAGCCTTGGTCGGCCCACCATTGCGCATCCCAGTAGAAGGATTGGTTTTCGACGACTTGCTGGAATCCGGGACCGCCGTAAGGCTTCATGAGCACCGGCAGAGTGTCGGCATGCGCGTATTCGCTGCTAGCCGAGGGGAGCACGATTGCCGTGTACAGGCCACGTTCGCCAAGTCGGGTGAAGTGTACGTTCGGCGTGAATCCGGGGGTTTCGGCATGGTTTTCGATTGGTGAGACCACCATTGACGCCACATCTGTACCATTTTCGTCGGTTGTAACGATGTTCATGCAATGCTGCATTTGCACAGTTGCATCATCCATGCCGCGTCCGGTCACCACGCAGCCGTTGCCTGCGCGAGACATGGTCCACTGGCCGGGCGCGTAGGTGAGGGGTTCCCATGTGCCGTCATAGCGGATCGACACCACGTCGAAGCTGCGGGCGTCATGATCGGCGGCGTTGGACTGCCAGAGGAATGGCAGGCTGTCGTCAGGCAACAGTTCGGGGGTGCGCTGTACCACGCAGAGCACGTCGTCGTCGGTCACATTGAGCACTTCGCGCACCTGCAGTCCGGCCGGCGTGAAGGGCACGCCATCGACGGTAAGGCGGTTCGTATCGGCATCCATGTCGTTCATCGCGCAGATCAGGCGTCCATTCGGCGTGAATGCGGGCGTGCCGTGGATCAGATCGAGCCAGTAGGCGTTGCTGTGTTTTTCGAGCACGCGCGTGCTGCCCGGGCGTTCACCTTCGGCATATTCGGGAATGGCGATGGAGAAGGTTTCGACTTGATCGCCTTCATCGTCGGTAAATCCGTTTTCCGCGTCTCGCATGGTAGCGATCGGTTCGCCCACGTGGATGGCGAGCACCTGATCGTGCTGCTGGAGTCGGTCTTGCACGAGGATGATCGGCTCATGCCCGCTCGTCCAGCTGACTGCGGCCAAATATTCGTAAGCTTCATGATCCCAATGCACCTCATTCGCGATTGCCCCGTAGCAGCAGTTGTCGCTGTCGAAGCCAAGTTCCAGCAGGGTCAGTCGCACGTTGGCATTGGCGGTCAATGCTTGCGGATAGCGGTTGGATCGTGCAGGATTCGCAGGATTAGCTGGGTCCGAAAGATGCCAGATTGGTTCCGGGGATTCATCGTAGGTTTCGAACAGCACATATTTGGAATCGGGAGACCACCAGAAGCCGTCGTAGCGGTCCATTTCCTCGCCTGCTGCGAATTCCGCCAAGCCGATCTTCCATTCGCCGTCTTGCGGGATTGAAGCGACTACCGAAATCGCGTCTCCGATTTCGCAATCGTCGTCACCGAAAGCCGTGTCGAAAGCGGTATCGGCAAGATCGACATTCACCAGATAGGTGCCGGTGGTGTACATGACATGCTGCCCGTCAGGGCTGATACGCGGATTCAGTACCGGCTTGAGCTCGTCTTCTTCTATGGCGATAGCTCGCGTCACGCCGACTGCGATGTCGGTGAGGAAGAGTTGTCCGTTGATGGTGAAGGTCACGCGGTTGCCGCTTGCGTCGATGGAATAGCCGACGATTCCGGAACCACCTTCGCGTGCACGTTCGCGACGCGCCCGTTCCTCAGCGGGAACGTCTTCGGCGTCGGCATCGGCGAGCAGCGTGCGTGGATCGGCGAGCAGCATTTCGCTGGCGTTGCCGTTTTCGTCGATCACGCTCATCCACAGTGAGGTGACGGTGTCTTCCGATCCGTCGGAACGCAGGAACAATGCACGGGAACCGTCTGCAATCACACGCGCGGAACGCGGAGCTCCGCAGGAAAATCGCAGTGTACGAGCTTTTTTACGAGGAAACTGTCGAATCGCATCTGTCATATTTCCAACCTATCACCATTCCACATCTCCTTTCCCACAGACATCCATCGCACAGCATGGAATCGAAATGATGGTGACAAACCCAGAATCATATACCCCCTAGATGGTATAAAGACCGAAATATTGAATGAAATTTTTGCAATTAAAGAGCTTACGAATTGGCGCTCGGCGCTCTACCGCGTAGGATGGGTGAGGATAGAAAGGGACAAGCATGAGTGTTCTCGACCGATTTGAGAAGAGCGTGGAAGGCGCCGTCAACGGGGTTTTCGCCAAGTTCGGGTCCAAGGACCTGCAGCCCGTCGACCTTTCCAGCGCGCTGGAACGTGAGATTGATAAAGAGGCCATGCCCGTCACGCGAGACCGTACCGTGGCGCCGAACGAGTACCGTTTCAAGCTCAGCACACCGGATTTCAACAACATCGTCGATTGGGGTGCCGAGGCGCTAGCCAACGAGCTGGCCGACAACCTCACCCAGTATGCGAAGGACCAGCATTACGCATTCGTAGGCCCGGTCGTGGTGATCTTCGAAGAGGACCTCGACTTGACCAAGAGCAACTTCAAGCTGACGAGCGAATCCGTGCAAGGCAACACCGTGCCCGTCACCACCGAGGCGCAAACCGAGGATTGCCCGATGCTGGAGATCGGCGAGCACCAGTATCTGCTTACGGAAAGCAAGACCATCATCGGCCGCGGATCCGACTGCGACATCGTGATCGACGATCCGGGCATCTCCCGCCGCCATATGGAGATTGACGTCACCGACAATGGCAGCACCGTCATCGCGCGCGATCTGGGCTCCACCAACGGCATGTATGTCGAAGGCCACCATGTCGAGGCGGCCACGCTGCTCGACGGCAACACCATCACCATCGGCCGCACCCGAATCCTGTATTGGGCCTCTTCGCAGGATCAGGAGTAACCAACCCCAATCTCGGGAGTTGCCTCTATGCTCACTGAACTTACTTTCGCGATCCTCAAGTACGGCTTCCTCGTACTGCTTTGGATCTTCGTAGCCTGCACGGTGCGTTCGCTGTACAGGGATGTGGAAACGCTCAGCCCGCGCAAGTCGCGGGCTCATCGCCGTAAGGAGCGTCGCGCGCGCAAAGCCGTCGAAGCGCCAGCGCCCGTGGCCGCCCTCGCGCCGGCGGTCAGCACTACATCAAGTGCCAAACCTACCTTGCTGGTCATCATCGATGGCCCTCTTGCCGGCAGTTCCGTCCCCCTGACCGGCAACACCATCACGCTTGGCCGTTCCGCATCGAACACCGTGGTCTTGGATGATGAATTCGTCTCATCCCACCATGCGCGCGTCTACACGGATCCCGCCACCGGCAAATGGGCCGTCGAAGATCTGGGTTCCACCAACGGCACTGTGGTCAACCAGCAGCGTCTGAACGCGCCGATGATCCTCGGAACACGCATTCCCGTACGCATTGGCGCAACCACCTTCGAATTGAGGTGACCCGTTTGCCGACTTCCCCCGCTTCACAACCGCTGTTCATGTATTCCACCGTCGTTTCCGACGTGGGTACCGTACGTTCCAACAATCAAGATTCCGCGTTCGCAGGCGAGCATCTGATCGCCATCTGCGACGGCATGGGAGGCCATGCGGGAGGCGACACCGCCTCCACCATCGCCATCCGTTCGCTGGCCCACATCGAGCAAGACAATGTGCAGGGCGATGTCCAGGTTATTGCCCACATGCTGAAAACCTCGGTGATGGCCGCGCATGACGCGATCGTCGGCAAGGCGAAACGTGAACGTCGTCTCGCGGGCATGGGCACCACCGTCACTTCCGTCGCACTGGTTGCGGGATATTGGGTTGTGGCGCATATCGGCGATTCCCGCGCGTATCTACTGCATGACGGCCGTTTGATCCGCATGACATCCGACCACAGCTATGTGCAGCATTTGATCGATACCGGCCGCATCAGCGAGTCCGAGGCGCGCAATCATCCGCAGCGCAACGTCGTGATGCGGGTTTTGGGCGATTTCGATATCGACTCGCGCCCGGACATCGCCGTACGCAAGGCGCATCCGTCCGACCGTTGGCTGCTATGCTCCGACGGCTTGTGCGGCGTGCTTGAGGATTCCACGTTGCAGGAGGTGCTATCCACCTGCTCCGATCAGGAAGAATGCGCTCAACAGCTGGTTTCGATGGCGCTTCGTGCCGGCAGTACCGACAATGTCACCGCGGTCATCGCCGACGCGACGCTCGCCCTCGACGCGGACACGTTCGACCTGCCACATCAGACACCGCTGGTCGGCGGCGCGGCCAGCGCAAGCCTCGAACCGATCGCCGACATCATCAACGAGCCGGTCGCATCCGCACCCGCACTGCGCGAAGGCAAGAAGTCGCCGGCGGCTCGCGCGGCGGCATTGCGCAACGGCAAGAATCCCGACGAAAACGACAATCCTCAGGAACAGCGCGTGGCACAACCGTCCACGGTACGCGAGGAAAACGGCGACCGCACCAATCCCGATACCGGAGAAATCCCCGTCGTACAAAAGGATGACGGCCGTATTTCCGCCGATCCAAACGATCCGGAAGTCGCCAAAGCCATCCACAACGAACATATCGAGCAACGCAAGACGAAGCGATCACGCACCCGACGCAACCGCGTGATCGCCATCATCATCACCATCGTGATACTGCTAGGGCTGGCAGGCGGCGCTTTCGCAACCTACCGCTGGAGCCAAACCAAGTACTATATCGGCGACAATAACGGCGAAGTGTCGATTTTCCAAGGCGTGCCGACCAGTCTGTTCGGCTTCCAGCTATCGCATGCCATCACCGACACCAATATGAAGACGAGCGAACTGCCGCCAAGTTGGCAGGAGCAACTCACGCAGGGCATTTCCTTCGATACGTACGGCGAGGCGAAAACGCATACGCGCCTGATCAAAAAGCAGCTGAAACAGCAGCAGGACGCCGAAGCGCAGAAGGTGCAAAACAAGACGAACAGCGGATCCGACAGCAAGTCGTCAAGCAAATCCTCTGATACGACTTCCGACAAATCGTCAAGCAAATCAGGTGATTCGGGCAACGCTTCGGCAGACAAGTCAGGCGGTGACCAGTCATGATGGCAACCCGTCTGAAGCAATTCGGCCTACTCTTGTTCAGCATGCTGATTTGCGGCATCTCATTCTTCCAGATGTTCGAACGCACCGCTGGCGGTTTTCCGCATAGTTACCTGTGGATGCTTGCATTCGTCGGCGCATTGTTCCTGACTGCCTGGGGATTGCTGCTGCGGTTCCAGCCGTACGCCAACCAAGCGATCATGTGCTGCGTGATGGTGCTGACGGGCACCGGCATCATGATGATCGCCCGCATCGATCAGGATTTGAACACGTCCGTCGCGTTCAAACAGTTGCTTTGGCTGTCGATCGCGCTGGTTGTGGCGGATCTGCTGGTGATTTTCATGAAGGATTACCGTGTGTTGCGGCGGTTCTCGTACGTCAGCATGGTAATCGGTTTAGTGTTACTGCTGTCGCCGATGCTTCCGGTGGTCGGTTCCGAACAGTATGGCGCCCGTATTTGGGTGAAGATTCCCGGTTTGGGATCGTTCCAGCCAAGCGAATTCGCGAAGCTGTTCCTTGCGTTCTTCTTCGCCTCCTACCTATATGACCACCGCGACCAGCTTGCGGTCGGCGGCAAGAAGGTGTTGGGCCTGCAGTTGCCGCGCATCAAGGATCTGGGGCCGATCATCGTGGTGTGGATCGTGTCGATGGGCGTGCTGGTCATGCAGCACGATTTGGGCACGTCGCTCATGTTCTTCGCCATGTTCGTATCCATGCTGTATGTGGCCACAGGGCGTACCAGTTGGATTGTGATTGGTTTCATCGCGTTCGCCGTGGGCGCGTTTGCGGCGGCCAACATTTTCAGCCATGTCGGCGCCCGTGTTGGTGCCTGGCTGCATCCGTTCGACTCGACGCAATACAACAAGGAGTATGGCGGCTCATACCAGCTCGTCACAGGTATTTTCGGCTTGGCATCAGGCGGCTTGATGGGCACCGGCCTTGGGCAAGGTCACCCGTCGCTCACTCCGATCGCCAACTCCGACTACATCTACGCGGCACTTGGCGAAGAGCTGGGTCTCACCGGCCTGATGGCCATTCTGATGCTCTATTTGCTCATCATCGCCGCCGGGATGATCACTGCGATGAAAATCAAGGATGGGTTCGGCAAACTTCTCGCATCGGGCCTCGTGTTCACCATGGCCTTCCAGGTGTTCACCGTGGTGGGAGGTATCACGTTAGTCATACCGCTTACGGGTTTGACTCTTCCGTACATGGCCGCCGGCGGATCCTCACTCATAGCGAATTACATGTTGGCAACACTCTTAATGGTGATTTCCAACTCGGCAAACAAACCCGAATCCGATATCGACAGCGACACGTTCCAATACGAGGCGATGCAGGCACTGAGCGCCCGCAAGCAGAGCCGCGCCCGCAGAAGCGTTGCCTCCGAGCAATCCGCTGCACAATCGCAAGCCGTTCCGCAAGTCGCCATACCGGCCACCATGCAGCAATCGCAGGCAACGGAAATCATCTCCACGGAAACGCCGGTCGCAGGCACGCCAATCGTGCCCCCTGCTCCCCCATCGAATGGGTTCGGCACATCTGACATGACGAGCACGCCGAACCCATCGGGCAACATGTCAGAGGGGAGCCAAGCATGAATAAATCACTTCGCCAACTGTTCACCATCGTGGTGGCGCTGTTCGTCATTCTGGGCATGTCCACCACGATCATCACGGCGATCCGCGCGAACCAGCTCAACAGCGATCCGCGCAACACCCGCGCCCTCTACCACGAGTATGGTGCTCCGCGTGGCGCGATTCTCGCGTCGGACGGCTCCGTCATCGCCAAATCCGACCCGTCGAACGACGCGTTCTCCTATCAGCGCTCCTATGCGGCCGGCGAGCTGTATGCGCCGGTCACCGGCTTCTTCTCCATCAGCCAGCGCGGTTGGAGCGGTATCGAAGCCTCGCGCAGCTCGCTGCTGTCGGGCCAATCCGACCAACTGGTGTGGCAGCGGTTCAAATCGCTGTTCACCGGCCAAGAGAACAAGGGCGCGACCATCGAAACGTCCATCGATCCGAAGATCCAGCAGGCCGCCTACAACGGTCTCGCCAACAATGACGGCGCGGCCGTGGCCATCGAAGTGAAGACCGGCCGTATTCTCGCCATGGCGAGCACGCCAAGCTACGATCCGAACCAGCTGGCAAGCCACGACACGTCCGAAGCGAACGGCAACTATTCCACGCTCTCGCAAAATGAATCGAACCCGATGCTCAACCGCGTCACCTCGCAGCTGTATCCTCCGGGATCCACGTTCAAGACGGTGGTGGCGGCCGCCGCGTTGGAAACGGGCGAATACCAGACTGACACCGAGATTCCGGCCGGATCGAGCTATACGCTTCCAGGCACGGCCACGCAGTTGACGAACGCCGTGTCGCAGGCCGACGGTTCGGATGGCAAGATCACGTTGGAAGACGCGATGGCGTATTCGTCGAACACCGCATTCGCCCAGCTGGGAGTGGCTTTGGGCGACGAAAAGGTCTCATCCATGGCCGAAAAACTTGGTTTCGACAATCCGATCGCCGTCGACGGTTCCGAATCCACGGGCACGCCGTGGGTGAGCGTGGCGTCGAATTTCCCAACCGATGCGTCCGACGACAAGCTCGCCTTGGCGTCCATCGGTCAGGGAGACACCGTGGCGACCCCGCTACAGAACGCGCTGGTGGCTGCTGCAGTGGCGAACGGCGGCAAGGTCATGCGGCCGACGTTGGTGGATTGCGTGCGTTCCTCCGATCTGTCGGTCATCTCGCAGACCAAGCCGCGGGTGATGAGCCGCGCGTTCAGTTCGGACACCGCGGGCAAGCTCACGCAGATGATGGAAGCCGTGGTCACCAAGGAAAACCAGAATCTGGCCATCGACGGCGTGCGAGTAGCAGCGAAAACCGGCACCGCGCAGATCGGCGACGGCAACACGTCCATCGATGGCTGGGTGATAGGATTCGCCCCTGCGGATGATCCGAAGATTGCCGTTGCCGTGGTGGTGCACAATGTGGACTTGTATGGCTCGTTCGCCGCAGGACCGATTATGAAAGCGATGATGCAGGAGGCGCTGGCAGAGTGAAACTGATTGAAGGACAGCTCATCCACCGACGCTACAGGTTGGATGCCCGTCTAGCCCAAGGTGGCATGGGCGAAGTGTGGAAAGGCTACGACATTCAGTTGGGCCGACCAGTGGCCATCAAGGCGTTGCGTGGCGATTTAGGGGTCACGCAGGAGGCCAAACTGCTTCGCTTGCGTGCGGAAGCGCATAATTCCGCCAATCTTGCACACCCGAACATCGCCGCGTTGTTCGAATATTACGAGCATGACGGCATCGGCTTCCTCATTATGGAGTATGTGCCCAGCAAGTCGTTGGCCGACCTGTTCCACGAACAGAATGGTCCGATGGAGCCGACCCGCTTGCTGCCGATTCTCATCCAGACCGCCCGTGGCCTGTTCGTCGCCCATTCGCATGGCGTGATCCACCGCGATGTGAAGCCGGCGAACATCATGGTGTCCGATTCCGGCGAGGTGAAGATCACCGATTTCGGCGTCTCCTACTCCACTAATCAGGAACAGATCACGCAGGATGGCATGGTGGTGGGCACCGCGCAGTACATTTCCCCGGAGCAGGCGCAGGGCCAGCATGCCACACCTCAATCCGATATCTATTCGCTTGGCGTCGTCGCCTACGAGGGTCTGTGCGGGCATCGTCCGTTCACGGGTGCCACGCCGGTTGACATCGCCGCAGCCCATGTCAACAATCCGGTTCCGCCGCTGCCTGACTCCGTCGATGTGCAGCTGCGTGAATTCGTCATGTCAATGCTGGCCAAGGATCCCCTTGACCGTCCGAAGGACGCGTTGACGGTGTCGCGCACATTGTCCCGCATCGAACGCCGTCTGCTCGACCAGCAGACACAATTGGCTGACACGATGGTGGTGCCTACAGGTGGAAGGCTTCCGCGCCGCGTGGTTAGCAGACCTCATATCTCCTTGATCACTGATGGGAAGGAACAGGGATGAACATCAACATGCCTACCTCTTTGGCTGGTGAACGTTACCAGCTCGGCCAACTGGTCGGCCGTGGCGGCATGGCCGAAGTGCACGTGGCGCTCGATACGCGTCTTGGGCGTACCGTCGCGGTCAAGATCATGCGTGCCGACTTTGCCAACGACAAGATCTTCCTTGAGCGTTTCCGTCGCGAAGCCCATTCCGTGGCGCAAATGAACAATCCCAACATCGTGAACATCTACGATTCGGGCGAGGAAGTCGTCACCACCGAAACCGGCCAGACCGAGCATCTGCCGTATCTGGTGATGGAGTATGTCAAGGGCCAGACCTTGCGCGACATTCTCAAAGTGAACGGCGCTTTGAGTCAGCGCGACGCCGAACAGGTGATGATGGGTGTGCTCAACGCGCTCGATTATTCGCATCGCATGGGCATCATCCACCGCGACATCAAGCCCGGCAACATCATGATTTCCGAGC
>OLPZ01000379.1_pt1 | contig 35670 bp, 34 predicted proteins | sample 1672711 | NCBI WGS metagenome assembly OLPZ01 (sample SAMEA3136716, study PRJEB25190) | human gut metagenome
TTATATATGCGATGAGTGTGTTGAACTTTGCGATGAGATAATACAAGAAGAAATATAACGATATAAAGAGAATAATATAGAAGAATTAAGAGAAGCAGAGAAAACAGGCAAAGAAGAAGTAATAGAGAAAGTGTCTCCGAACATACAGGTAAGAATATAGTAAGGAAACTATAATGTGGGATACTGATGTTTTGTTTCAAGTTCTACATGGAATAGTCCCAAACAAGAGAAGAAACAACCTTGTTGTTTAATTGCAGAAATAGAAAAAATTGCGCGCTGTTTTCTCTGTCCATTTTTGAAGTATATAGAGCGCGCGCCATATATAACCAAAAGATAGGAAAAGTAATTTTGTCGATTCTGCGCAGCGAAAATCAAAAGAAAAAAAGCACGGTCTGAATTAGGACACGAAACGGCAAGAAAAAATAGCGTAGAAATAAGGATTTTAAAGCAGCAGGAACATGCAATTCAGAAACGAAGAACAAAAACTAAGGAAAACTAAGGTTTGCAAAGAAATAGACGATAATTGGAAATAAAATAAAAGTAAAAAAGTTCAAATATCGTGTCAAATTCTTGTATATAGTACGGACTATTGGACACGTCATGTGCTATAATATAAGTAAAGAAAGGGAAACAAACCCGAAAGAGACGATCTCAAGAAACGAAAGGAAGAAAACATTATGTCTAAGTTTTATACCGTAAGCCTCCAGAATGAAACCATCATCTTCACCGCTGCATTTGAGAAGAAGCTCAACAACGGCAACAAAGAAGCCTATGACCTTTATGTTGAAACGAAAGCCAAGTTCCCCATGTTCAAGATTGAGGTTGAAGAAGCTAAAAAGCGCGTTGGCAAGTATGACCATACGACTATGGACGATATTGAAGCCTACATTGGTGACGATGAACACAAAGAATGGAAGGTCGAGTTTGACAAGCTGTTCGGTGAGAAGATTCCCAGCAAGACCAACGCAACTAAGAGCGTCCGCAAGGTGAAGTTTGCTGTAATTCGCAAATGGTTTGTTGAGAAGCGCGAAGGTGAAGAAGCAGAGAAAGCTAAGAAAGCGCGCGAAGCCGCCGCGAAGAAAGCCAAACGAACAAACAAAAAGGCTACTGACGAAGATAAAGCAGTAGAGCAGAATGTGCCGCTTGAAGTAGCTAACAACTCCCAGCAGGAGCAGCTTGACCTTGTATCCTAATAGAAAGGCGCGTGTATCGGGTAAAGATACACGCGCCCATTGGCTCTATTGGTCTTTATTTTCAGAATTTTCTTCCATATCGTTAAGCGCATATTCAATACATAGCACAGTAAGGCGGTTTAGTGAAATGCCCTCTTTATCGCAGATTTTATCCATACGGTCAAGCAGCGATTTTTCAAACCTAAATGTACGATTGACATATTCTTCTTTTGGAATCTTGAAAGCCATTTTACCACCCCTCTATATTGTGGGTGAAAATACCACCAAAAACAACGCATTATTTATGTGTGGTATTAACACTTGATTATTATGTGCAAAATCTGTATACTTGTATTACAATCATTTTGAGGAGGACTGACAAAATGAAGTTAAAAAGGATTGCTGCACTAAGCCTGACAACTGCATTAGCGCTGACAATGGTTGCTTGCGGTGGAAGTGGAACAAATTCTAATGGAGCAACTTCTTCTGATTCGAAGGGCGGTTTAGGCACGGCTGTATCAAATTTGCTTGACCCAACAACAGTTTATAAGAAAGGCGAAACCGTCAACGGAAAAGGATACACGTTAGTGATTGATTCTGTTGATGCAACACCAGAATTTGAGGACTATACGGACGCTGATAGTGGCACGGAGTATTTCTTTGCAAGTTTTGAACTGGAAAATACATCAAATACCGCGATTGACCTCAGTGATTTCTTTAAGATTTCTGCCGATGGTGAAGAATGTTCTTTTATTAACTTCTATGATAAATATAATGGTGTTGATAAAATTGAATGGTATACTTCTTTAGAAGCGGGACGAAAAGCTAAAAACTACTTTTCTGCGGTTGTCCCAGAAAAATGGAATGAAATAAAAATAAGTTGTCCTGATAATTCAGTGGTATCTATTACCCATGCTGATTTGGGCACGATTTCTGCGGGTGAAGAAAGCGGAGAAGATGTTGTTTACCATGTAGGGGACACACTAACGCGCAACGGTATGAAGATTACACTGACAGGCGCACGTCAAACCGAATATGTCAGCAAAGATTCTTATACCTATTATGAACCCGATGACGGTAAAGTTTTCGTCATTTTATTTTTTGACATCAAAAACGCTTCTGATCAAACGCAACGGTTTGATGCCCTTAATACATTCGATGTGTTCATTGACGACTACTCCGATAGATTTACCAGTTTCCTCTATACCACGGTTGACGACATGGAAGATTTGAACGACCAAGACTATAAAGACATTTTAAGCGGTAAATCTATGAGCGGCTATAAGGTGATTGAAGCCCCCGCCAACTGGAAGAAGATTGAACTCGCCACGCGGCAAGGCGCATTTCTAATTGAACCCAAAGATTTCGTTTGATTTTATCAGCGTCTAAGACGTTCCAAAAGGTATACTTAAAGAAACGCCCTCCGAAGCCTATTCGGAGGGCATTTTCTGTGTCTCATATTCTTTAAATTTTCTTTAGAAACGTATCAATAAAAGTATTGACTTTTTGATACTTCTGTGGTATATTTATATTAGCAAATGAAAGGAGCGCTGACAGATGGACAGAACCGTTTGGGGCTATTGCCGTGTTAGCAGTGTAGATCAGAACCTTGACCGCCAAAAGGCCGCTATGCTGGCCGAGGGCATCGACGAGAAGCACATTCTCTGCGATAAGGCATCGGGCAAGGATTTTGAGCGCCGCACATGGAATCTCCTAGTCGGCACAGATACAAGTGCTCCCCTTTTGCGCAAAGGTGATTTGCTTGTTGTTCTCTCTCTTGACAGACTAGGCCGTAACTATACCGAAATTCGCAAGCAGTGGGCATACATCACCACCGAGATCGGCGCGGATATTAAAGTTCTCGATATGCCCCTGCTGGACACCAGCACCGCAACAGAGAACCTTGACAAACGCTTCATTGCAGATTTGGTCTTGCAGATTCTTAGCTACACCGCCGAGAAAGAGCGTACAAACATCCGTAAGCGTCAAGCGCAAGGCATTGAGGTCGCGCGCGCACACGGCGTTAAGATGGGCCGCCCCACAAAGGACTACCCCGAAAATTGGCAGACCGTGTATATCAAATGGAAACAGAATCAGATTCTTGCTGTTGACGCAATGCGAGAATTGAACCTTACGAAGCCTACATTTTATCGACTGGTGAAGCGCTATGAAGGTAAAGATTAAATATTCTTATGCCTATTTGAAAATCCCTCTACCATAATTTCAATTCTTCAATCCCTTTCAATATTTTTCCTGTTACTTTAGATACACACAATATATAGAAAAACATGCTAACCAAAAGGTGTTTGGACTCAATATGTAGAAATGCCGCTTTTAGTGGGACTTAAAATCCCTCGGTAGCGATACCGTACCGGTTCGATCCCGGTCAGCGGCATTTACCCGAGCCGAAACAGCTTTACCGGTTGTTTCGGCTTTTTCTATTGGACCCTGTGAGGCATGGTATGCTGAACCATAAATCTACCCGCAGCGCCCGGCTGTTCTGGCTGGGGGCGCTGCTCGGCGCTGCCGTATTTTTGCTGGTGTACGGCCTTGCACCACTGGACGTAGCCAACGACGCCTTCTGCCGCGGCGGCTACATTGAAAAGGACATCCAGCAGCACTACGCGGGCTGGCTGTTCTACCGAAGCAGTGCGCCGGGCTGGCCGCTCGGCGTAACGCAGGCCGTCAACGCGCCGCAGGGCGTCAGCGTTGCGTACACCGATTCTATCCCCCTGCTGGCTGTGCTGTGCCGCCCGCTGGCGGCAGCGCTGGGCGGGACGTTCCAGTATTTCGGCTGGTTTACCCTTGTCTGCTTTGCTTTGCAGGGCGGCTTTGCGGCGCTGCTGTGCGGGCTGTTTGCTGAGGGGCTTGCCGCCCCTTTAGCGGGCTCGCTTGTGTTTGCGGCCAGCCCGATTTTACTGGAGCGCGCGTTCCGGCACACCTCGCTCGGCGCGCAGTGGCTTGTGCTGGCGGCGCTGTACTGTTATTTTGTCTGCCGCCGACAGAGCCGGTTTGCGTCGCGCGGATTGTTTGTCATCAACATTCTGGCCGTCGGTATCCACCCGTATTTTCTGCCCATGACCTACGCTGTCACACTGGCGCTTTTGCTTGAGTACGCCGTAAAGCAGCGGCAATGGCTGCGGCCCGCGCTGTTTTTGGGCGGCAACATGCTCTGCACCGCGGCGCTGGGCTGGGCGCTGGGGCTGCTTTACGGCACAGCCACCAGCGGCGGGCAGGCGCTGTACGGCTATTTTGCCATGAACCTGAACGCGCTGTGGAACCCGGCGGGTGTGAACGGCGTTTTGTACAGCCGCCTGCTGCCCGCACAGAACCAGGTCGGCGGCAACTATGACGCCTTTGCCTATCTGGGGCTGGGCGTGCTGGCTGCACTGCCTGTCGTGGTCGTGTCAGCGCGGCGGCATATCCTGCCCGCTGTGCGCCGTCACTGGGCGCTGTGCGCGGTCTGCGCTGTGCTGACCGCGTTTGCCGTCAGCAACGTCATCACTGCCAACGGCGTGACGCTGGCCACGCTGCCGCTGCCCGCTTCCTTTATTAAGCTGTTCTCGGTCTTTCGCTCCGGCGGGCGGCTGTTCTGGCCCGTCTACTACCTGGTGACGCTGGCAGCGTTCGCAGGTCTGGCGCGTCTGCCCCGCGGGGCCGTCTGGGTCGCACTGTTTGCCGCCGTGCAGCTGTGGGATGTAAGCCCGGCACTTTGCCAGCGGCACGATGCCATGCAGGCCGCGCAGGTCACGGACGCGTTCCCGTCCGAGCTGGACAGCGATTTCTGGCAGAGCGCGGCACAGTACCGCCACATCGAATCCGTGCAGGGCATGCAGGCCGACAGCTTGCACTTAGCGCTTTGGGCCGCTGACAACGGCATGACGACGAACGATCCGTTCGCCGCCCGCTACGACGAGACTGCTCTTGCCGCCGAGCGCCAGACCGCGCTGGATGCTCTGGACGCGGGCACGCCGCAGAGTGACACGCTCTACCTGTTCGAGGACGAGGGTGCCTTTTTGCAGGCCGTGGAACCGGTCAAGGCGCTGGCCTGGTGCGGGCGCGTGACGAGCGCCGACGGCAGCGCCAGCTGGTATGTCATTGCGCCGGGGCTGCAGGGACAAACATTTGACGCTCTGTGTACGCCCTACGACGAGGACTATCCCCTGCGCCTGGCAGACTACACTGACGCGCTGTGGAACCGCGGCGTGCTGGATGAAACAAAGCAAACCGTCTGCTTTAAGGATTCCCCGTTTGCGCGCACTAAGCTGGACGGTGCGTCATTGCTTTGCGCGGGCGGGCAGGAGTACCCGATTTTGAAGGTCGATGACCACGACGCCGGTTGGCTGATGGTCACCTTGGATATTGAGGATGCCACGGTTTTGTGGGATCAGGAGTTGACGACAAAATGAAAGAACTGCATGTAAAAAGCCTGCTGCCCGTGCGGCTGGACAAGTACCTGATGGATCAGTTCCCCGCTCTGGGCATGGGGCGGCTGAACAAGGCCCTGCGCGAGAACAAGATCAAGCTGAACGGAAAGAAGCAGCCGCTCTCCACCCGCGTGCAGAACGGCGATATTATCAAGCTGTTCCTGAACGACGACCAGCTGGAGAACCGCCCCACCCCCGCCGCCGTGTTTGTGTATGAGGACGACGACATCATCATTGCCAGCAAGCCCGCAGGCATCGCTGTGGACGGCCCGGACAGTGACACGCTGCTCCGCCGCGTGCAAACGAAGCTGGCCGCCGAGGGCAAGGCTGCCCACGCCGTGCTCTGCCACCGGCTGGACACCGGTACAAGCGGGCTGGTGCTGCTGGCGAAGAACAGTGCGGCGGAGGCGTTTCTGACCGCCGCCATTAAGGCGCGCGATATTGAAAAGCGCTACCTCTGCGTGACGTTTGGCCGCCCGAACCCGCCCGCCGCCCTGCTGCGCGACTACCTTTTGAAGGACGCCGAGCGCGGCATTGTGCGCATCACCGACACGACGGCGGGCGGCGCGAAGGAGGTCATCACCGGGTATGAAACGCTGGCTGTCAGCGGACGGCTGGCCCTGTTGGAGGTCGAGCTTGTGACCGGGCGCACCCATCAGATCCGCGCGCATTTAGCACACATCGGCTGCCCGATTCTGGGCGATTCCAAGTACGGCAACAACGCCGCCAACCGCGAGCTGCGGTTCAAGTATCAGGCGCTCTGCGCGTGGGAGCTGCGCTTTCCTGCGCAAATCAGCGACCCGCGGTTTGCGCATCTCGCCGGGCGGGTATTCCACGCCGAGAAGCCGTGGTATTACCAGCAGATTCTGGACGGTACGCTGAAGTAAAGGCTTTGGGCCGGGCGGATACGGAATTTGTCCCTACGGTGTAGGGGTCGGCGTCCTCGACGACCCGCGGGGCTTTTCGCCGCCGCAAACGGCTGCGGGCGACCAATGGTCGCCCCTACAAAAAAAGCAGTGCCTTCCGCTTGGAAAGCACTGCTTTTTCTTTATGCCCTGGCGTCCTCGGCCAAACTGCGCCTGCGCAGATACAGCAGGGCTGCGGTCAGAATGGCAAGCGACGACACCAGCGTGATGAGCCAGTTTTCGGTAAAGCCCGCGATCAGGTAGCCGGGCACACAGGCCGCCACGACGACCATGGCGTACTGCATCTGGGTCTGCACGTGGTTGATGTGGTTCGACTGTGCACCGGAGCTGGACATGATGGTCGTGTCCGAGATCGGCGAAATATGGTCGCCGCAGACCGCACCCGCCAGCACCGCGGATACCGCTACGATCATCATGGTGGGGTCCGTCTCGGAGAACATATTGACGACGATGGGGACCAAAATCGCAAACGTGCCCCAGCTGGTGCCGGATGAGAACGCAATAAAAATCGCAATGCAGAAGATCAGCAGCGGCACAAAGCGCATGAGACCCTCATTCAGGCTGACGGCCTGGCGCACAAAGTCGCCAATGCCCAGCGCGTCGGTCATGCCCTTCAGCGTCCAGGCCAGCACCAGAATCAGGATGGGCGGCATCATCAGCTTGCCGCCCTCGGGCACGGAGTTCATGAAGTCCTTAAAGCCAATAACGCGGCGCGGCAGGTAGAACAGCAGCAGGAAGCCCACCGTGACAAGACCCGCAAAGACAAGCGACTCCGACGAGGAGCAGTTGGCAAAGTCCTCGACAAGGTTCGTGCCGCCGTTCAGGTAGCCGGTCCAGATCATCGTGGCGATGGCCGTAAAGATCATAACGATCATCGGTGCAATCAGGTCAATGACCTTGCCCTTGGCGAATTTACCGCCCTCGGTGGGGTCCTTGATTTCCTGGTTTTGGAATGCCTCCCCGCCCGAGGTGAACAGGTCACCGTGGGCGGCGTTGCGCTCGTGCTTTTTCATCAGGCCGAAGTCGAAGCCCAGCAGCGAGGTAAAGAACACCATGTAGAGCGTCAGCATCGCGTACAGGTTGAACGGGATCGTGCGGACGAACATCTCAAAGCCGGACATCGAGCTGCCCGCCGGGACGTAGGAGTTGACCGCCGCCGCCCAGGACGAGATCGGCGCAATGATGCAGACCGGGGCCGCCGTGGCGTCGATGAGGTAGGCCAGCTTGGCGCGGGAAACCTTGTACTTGTCGGTAACCGGGCGCATGACGGAGCCTACGGTCAGGCAGTTGAAGTAGTCGTCCACAAAAATCAGCGCACCCAGCAGCGAGGTCGCCACGAGCGTGGCGCGCTTGCTCTTGAGCTTTTTCGCCGCCCACTCACCATAAGCGCGGGTGCCGCCGGACTCCTGCATGAGCATAACGACCATGCCCAGCAGGATCATGAACATCAGAATCGAGAAGTCGACGCTGTTGATCATCGTGTTGAACAGTGTGTCAAACGCGACCCAGGGGTGAAACTCTGCCACCAGCAGCGCACCCAGCGCACAGCCAGCGAACAGCGAGAGATAGACTTCCTTTGTGAACAGCGCCAGCAGAATGGCGATGATCGGCGGCATCAGGGACCACCAAGTTCCTACAAACATTTCTTACACCTTTTCCTTTTCAAAATATTCCTTTGTCAGCTGCGCCACTGTGCCGGAAAGCAGCAGCAGCGCAATCAGGTTCGGGATGCTCATCAGACCGTTGAAGGTATCGGCAATGCTCCACATCAGGCCCAGGTCCATCGTAGCACCCAGGATGGAAACGAAGGAGTACACCACGAAGAAGGGGCGCACGACCTTGTCGCTGCGGCAGAGGAATGCGATAAAGCGTGAGCCGTACAGCCCCCAGCCGATGATGGTGGAGAAGGCAAAGCAGCACAGTGCCACCGCCGTGAAGATGGATGCCCAGCCGCCGTAGGTCGTGGTAAAGCCGGAGATCGTCAGCTCCGCGCCCGCGGCGGTGCCGTAGTTGACCGTCGTGCCGCTGCACAGAATGACCATAGCCGTCAGCGTGCAGATGACGATGGTGTCCGCAAAGACCTCAAAGATGCCGAACATGCCCTGCTTGACCGGCTTTTTCGTGTCGGCACAGGCGTGGGCGATGGAACCCGTGCCAAGGCCGGCCTCGTTGGAGAAGATGCCGCGGGAGACGCCCTTCTGCATACTGATGAACAGACTGCCGATGGTGCCGCCCGTGAAGGCCGCCGGGTTGAACGCACCTGCAAAGATGGCCTCGATCACCGCCGGGAAGCGCTGAATGTTCAGAATAACGACGCCCACAGCCAGCACGATGTAGAACAGTGCCATGAAGGGCACCAGCCGTTCACTGACGCTGCCGATGCGCTTGATGCCGCCCAGCAGCACCATGGCGACGAGCATCGCCACAACGATGCCGACAACGAGGTTCAGAGTGGAAAGCGCGTTCTGACCGACCACATCGAACTCCGTCAGGGCCGTGTCGATGGCGGCGACGATGGTGTTGACCTGGGTCGCGTTGCCGGTGCCAAAAACCGTCAGCACGCCGAACAGCGAGTAGAGCACGGCCAGGAACTGCCAGTGCTTGCCCAGACCGTTTTTGATGTAGTACATCGGGCCGCCGACCCACTCGCCGGTGGCGCTGCGCTCCCGAAAATGTACAGCGAGCGTGACCTCCGCAAATTTGGTGCACATACCCAACAGCGCAGAGCACCACATCCAGAACACTGCGCCCGGCCCGCCGATGGCGATAGCGCCCGCAACGCCCGCAATGTTGCCAGTGCCCACCGTGCCCGCCAGCGCCGTGCAGACGGCTTGGAACGGCGTCATCGCACCGTCAGAGGCATCCTTTTTGCGGAACATACGCCCGATGGTGGTTTTGATCGCATACGGGAATTTGCGGATCTGCAAAAAGCCCGTCCGCACACTGAGCAGCAGCCCCACGCCGATGATGCACACCATCGCCGGGATGCCCCACACAAAGTTGTTGACCGCCTGATTGATGGTTGCAATTGCTTCAAGAACCATAAAATCCCATACCTCTTGCCTTTTGATTTTGCCGCAAAAAACAAAAGGCCTGCAATCCCGGCCTTCCTGCCGGTTTTACAAGCCTTTTGTCCGTTCATGACAAGTATGACTTATATCACTGCTATTGTAGTATAACACGATACCGGGTGCTTTGCAATCCCCCGGGCGGCGTGCTGGCGGTACAGTTTATATTGTCAGTGAAACTTTTTTGCGATATACTACGGATTATAGATAGAAACACCGCTGAACAGGAGGAGAAGACCATGAACGATGACAAGCTTTGCATTTCCCCGGATGCCCTGATTGCTATGATCGTGACCGAGGCGCAGGAGCGCGCGCTGGCGCAGATGTCGGGGCCGGAGGCCGCCGGGGACGTGCAGCCGTCGGATGCGTTTCTACGCAAAATGGACGCGCTGGTCCGCAATACCCGGCGCAAGGCTGACCGAAAGCGGCATTTGCGGGCGGCCAAGCGGCTTTTAATTGCGCTGGCCGTGGCAATGGCGATTTTCTCCTGCACAATGCTGCCCGTCAAGGCCGTGCGGGACGCGGTTGTCCAAACACTGATGACGTGGCATGACCAATTTGTGGCGGTCAGCTATGTCAGCGAGGAGTGGGGCGTTATGCCGGAGTCAGTGACGCTGTCCCATCTACCGGACGGCTTTACCCTGACCGAGGTCAGTGAGCCGAAGGATGTCGGGCACTACTATGCCTCGTATGATAATACGGAGACCGGAGCGTTCTTTACCGTAATGATTGTACCCATTCAGGGTAGGCAGGATGTCTTCCTGGACGATGAACACTCCCAATATTACTCGATTACCTTTGACGGCCACGACGCGATTTGGGGCGATATGTTTGAAGGCCAAATGAATGATTTGCTGTGGGAGCATAACAAACTCGCCTGCTCCGTAGAGGGCAACATCAGCCTGCATGAGCTTATCAAAATTGCCCAGGGCATTGTGCTGGAATAAATTTGACAAATTGTGTAACCAAACGCCGCCTTGTGACGGATACCTTATAACACGGAAGTTTATATTCAGGAGGAGCCTACGTGCTGGTTTTCTATCTTGCCGCGCTGGACAGCGACGACGACAAAAACAAATTTGAATACATATACCGCAAATATTACCGCTTTATGCTGCACACGGCTGCGGGCATTATTAAAAATCCCACCTTGGCCGAGGATGCGGTGCATGAGACGTTTGTGCAGCTGCTGCGTGGAATCGACACGCTGCGCATTGATAACGAGCGAGCTCTGAAATCCTACCTTTATATGGTGACCCGGGAGCGGAGCATTGATTTCCTGCGCAAGTGGGAGCGCCGCCGCGGTGCCCAGCCCGATTACGAAAGCCTGGCCGCCGCGCTGGACAACTACGCGGAACCGGAGGAAGTGGCCCTGACAAGTTTGCAGCTGGACAAGGCTATTGCCCTGCTGGACGAAATGCCGCTGATTTACCGCCAGACACTGGTTTTGCGCGTGAAGGGGTATTCCATCCGCGAGATTGCCAAAATCACCGATTCGAGCGAGTCCAACGTCAAGACTCGCATCCACCGCGCCCGGGCCATGCTGCTGAAATCGTTTGTGGAGCAGGCGGAGTGAGCAGGATTTGAACGTTCCTGCGCCGGAGTTTCTGACCGACGAGCAGCAGTTGGTTTACCGCCGTAGGGGCGGATTCCATATCCGCCCGGACACTTTGCGGCTGTTGAACACAGCCACGGGCGAACCATGTTTACCCCCTATCGTCTCTACCCAATTTTCTATCAGGAGTTGATTTTTATGTCCGAGTCCACAATTACCCACAGCGCCAACGGCGTAACCTGCACCATCGAAATGACCGCCGACGAATACCTTGTATCCACCGAGCCGCTGCTGCGCATGGCCGCACTGTCCAAGTGGGCTACCTTCCCGCGGGGCGTGTCTTTTGCGGTGTCCGCCGTTGCCTTTTTCCTGCTGGTCTCCTATGTCACAGAAATTCCGGCGCTGTGTACCTCGCCCGGGTACGGCCCACAGTATGCGGTTGTTTTTGGTGTCGTCTGCCTGCTGCTTCTGCATGTGTTTTTGTTGTATGATCTGCGGGCTTATTTTGTATTTTGCTACCGCCTTTTTCATCGTCATGCCATAAGGTGGAGACTCCGCCGCTGCTTCGGCGCGGATGCTCTGTGCAAGCAAACCGTCACGTTTTGCAGCGACAGCTCCATTCGCTGCACATCTCTACATCAACCTGCCGCTGACGGCCCGCTTGCCGTTCTGCCCAAAAAGCGCATCCTCTGCGCCGTCCTGTCGGGACATTTCCTCATGATTTTAGTAAGCCGTTCCGCCGCTCCCCGCACAGATTTGTCCGCGCCGGAGAGCCTATACAAAGCACGCATTTCCTTGAAGGATAGCATCTGCATCTCCGCCGCGCCTTTTCGTTCTTCCGATTGGGAATCTCTGCTTACCCAGGTCAAAGCAATGGATATTCCGATTCTAACTTCATCTATTTCTACACGGTTAAGTTAAAAGGCAGGGTTCTCAAATACAACAAAAAGTCACATTCAAAATCACATTGAATGTTGCTTTTCATTTGTACAAAATAGATTTTACAGCAGTGCGCGTACCTCGTCCATCCATGTGTCGATTGTGGACTGGGGCGTGACAAGATTCGGCCCGCCGGTGGAATCAAAGCGGAACTCCCGTTTCTGTGCAAACGACTCACCGCGGCAGGCAGTATGAAAAGGAGTATATCGCAACAGCCCCGTATTTGATTTCAACACCAAATACAGGGCGTTTTCTTGCCATTTTGCGCTTTATATTGTAGTTTTATGCACTTTCATAGCACTGTAACTTGTGGCTTGTCGCTTATTTGTCGCTTAAATCTGCTGTAAGACACAGAAAGATAGTGAAAGATAAGCAACCGCAGGGTTCGTGTTCACCGTAGCTTGTAAGCCCTGCCGGGAATGAACAGTGGGCTGTTTTGATAGCATAGTAGCCGTGGTCGATGCCGATAATGATGCTCATAGTGGAAATCCTCCTTATTATAATAGGTATAAAATGGAAAACCTGAAAACAAACTGAAAACTGTCGGAAAAATCAAAAAATCCCCGCAGCCAACAGGAAATTGGCTGCGAGGAAATTGAAAACATTCTGAAAACAGCAGGATTTATTCTGTTTTTTCTCAAAAAAATTGCCCCCTCCCCTGCCAAATTCCAGAAAGCGGCAGGAAAAGTGGGCATTAAGTTGGGAAAACCGCCCTAAAATGGTTGGACAACACTGTAAAACCGTGTCCAAAAATTGGTTGGCGAAACCTCCAATTTTCAACGATACAGCAAAGAAAAAAGACTGTGACATCTTTTTCATCACAGTCTTATGGAGGTGACGACCAGATTTGAACTGGTGAATGAAGGTTTTGCAGACGCTCCACGCCGTCACTTTGTCCGTAGTTTCGTGAAAATTCAAGTTTTCCAATGCGCAAAGATTACAGTAAGACCCATTTCATAATATCAGCAAATATTATTTTCTGCCGATGTTTGAATTATAGCATGTAGCCTATTCAATATTCAACGATTTTCTCCCAATGTAGTGTCACCAAAAAGTGGCTTTTATTTTTTCCCATAAAGCGCTATACTTACGGTATAAGTATGCCACCGCATCGTTTTATTTGTACACATTTAAGAAAGGATTTTTTCATGGGCATCTCAAAAGCAGTTGATGAAGCATTTGATGTCATTGACATCATGGCACGCATCCGTCAGAACATCAACATGGCTAAAGCAGACAAAATCACGCAGGCCAGAGCACTGGAACGCATTGAAGAATTGCTAGACCGGTATGAAATGGGCGAATCGCTTTGGGTAGAAGAAAAGCTGAATATTGACACGCCCGCCGGGGAACGTTCATAAAGCGCCCTTTTATTGCAAAGGGCGCTGGGACACGGTATAATGTGGTTTACATAAAATAGGGTTATTGCGAGGTGAACAGAATGGCTAGAGATTATTCACATGAATACGAGGCTTCTAAAGGCAAGTCAAAGTTTATTCGCGTTCGTATGGAGCCATCTATTTTTGATGATTTCCAAAGAAAATGCGAAGACGAAGGCTTGAATATGAGTGTGGTTCTCAAGGCGTGCATTGATGCTTACATCGACAATTCACTTGTTTATGAGAATGGCAAACTTAGGATGAACTGAGAAATCATTTCCTTCAAAGGAGGATTTTATGCCTAGAGATTACCATAAAGAGTACCAAAACGGGAACACAAAAGTTCTTACTTTGAGGTTACAAGGAAGCAAGTTTGCCGATTTTAGGGCTGTTTGTTCAGATAATGGTATTACACAAGCAGATTTTCTCAAGGCTTGCATTGATGCTTACCTCGATAATTCACTTTCTTATGAAAATGGCAAACTTAATATGAAATAAAAACTATTTCCTCGCAAAGAAGGATTTTATTTCTTCTAAAAATTTCCTAGTGATCCTAATAATTAGGTGAAAGGTGGCTAGGGTATGGCTAGAGACTATAAGCGTGAATATGCGCTAAGGAAAGAAAAAGATTATGGCGGATGGAGAACGCTTGGCGCTTCTGTACCTTCCACGTTAGCAGAAGATTTTAAGGCAAAGTGTTCGCTAGATGATACAACGCCAAACGCCATTATGCGAGCGTTTATACAAGCTTATGTAAACAATGAGTTTACATTTGATGGTGAGTCCATAAAGGCACAAAAACAAGGTGGTTAGGTATGGCTAGAGACTATCAAAAAGAATATACAGCGGCCCAAAAAAGGGATAAGATTGTGGCTGTGCATCTTCCGGTAGCCTTGGCGGAAGAATTTAAAGCAAAATGCGAAAACGATGCAATAACACAAAATGCTTTTCTTCGGTTGTGTGTAGAATCGTACACACACAACTTGATTCGTGCCGATAATGGGAACATCGTAACAAACCCGTAGGACTTGAGTCATTTCCAAAAGCCATCCATATAGTTGGCATAGCGCGGAGAGAAATCAAAAAAATGTCATTTGTGTTCATAAAATCAAACCGCCACAAAGCCGTTTTAAGGCTCTGTGGCGGTTCTTTTTGTCCGTGATGAGTTTGTCTAAAAAAGCGCAGAAAGGCTCCTGTACGATTCCGTGGCGCTCTCTGCGCAGCGTATAATGTTCTACTCTCGGTTTTAGGCCGTCCAGAGTTTTTTATACCTACTATACCCTTTTTCGCCCGGCGGTTTGTTTCTCAAAATGAAAACATGCCCGCCGGGCTTTCTGTCTCGTACTGGTCTGCCTTGCTGGCCGTTTACTCTTTTGGCTCTGGCGTGTAGCCATCCTGTACCATGCGGCGGCGTATGGCTTCAAGTATATAGGCATTCACGCTCTCCCCTGCCTGTGCTGCCGCCGCCTTTACTACATCTTTGTTCCCCTTTGGCACAACAACTTGTATATACTCATAATTTGCGCTGTTATATTTTCTCTTGCTGGCCGTGCTTGTTTTTCCGCCCATTTTATACCACCTTTACACAATTTGTCATTTAGATATTATATACCTATTCTTACTATATAGCCAGAGCGAAGGCATACTACATGAAGTATGCAAAATCAACAGTTTTTCTTGCTTTTCTTTGTGCAGTATTCCATCTTGCATACTTCATGAAGTATGCTATAATACAATCACAGGGCAGGTAACCAACAGGTTACACCATCCGCCCGAATCCATCCATCACCACACAAAGAAAGGGCATCACACCATGACACACGAACAGCTAGCCGCCATCATCACCCGCTACAAAGAGAACGCACAACTTGCAGAGGCCATAGAGACCGAACAGGCCGAAATCCGGGAACAGCTCAAAGCAGAGCTTGCAGACCGCAACACCGCTTGCCTTGATGTTGGCGTTCACCGCGTAAAGATGGCCGAATTTACCCGCACAATGCTGGACAGCAAGGCGGTCAAAACTCTAAACCCTGCCCTGTTCGACCAGTGCAGCAAGACCAGCACCGTTAAGCGCTTGACCGTCAATTAAAAAAGGCCCCTTGCAGCAACGCCGACCAAAGCCAGCTGCAAAGAGCCTCACCAACAGCCGGGCGGCTGTCTATATACAGTATACCAGCCGCCCTTTTCTTTTTCAAGTACAGAAAGGGTTACACTTATGAAGCAAACCATCAAAACCAGCCGCGCCGCCGGGCAATTAGAAAAGATGTTCCGCGCACTCAACGCCCATTTCTATGCAGGCGCATTGCCAGAGCCTATTATAACGCTCAAAAAGACGCCCGGCGCATACGGACACATCACTTGCGGCAAGACATGGCAGGCAGGCACAGAGCGCCGCTACGAAATAAACATCAGCACGGCCACACTTGACCGCCCTATTGAAGAAACCGCCGCCACACTGCTGCACGAAATGGCCCATCTTTACGACCTAGAGAACGGCATAAAGGACACAAGCGGCAGCAATAACGCCTACCACAACAAAGCGTTCAAGCACACAGCAGAAAGCCACGGCCTTATAATAGAGCATTCTGCCCGCTACGGCTGGACGATTACAAGCCCGTCACTTGAACTGCTGGACTTCATAGACCTGCAAGGCTGGCAAGCCATTCAAATGACAGAGGGCTTGACATGGGCTGATATGACCGGGACAGGCACAGGCAGCCGCACACCCGGCGCAGCAAACGGCGGCGCAGACAAGCCGCCCAAGAAGCCTACCCACATTCGCAAGTATATCTGCCCCTGCTGCAAGAACAGCGTCCGGGCAAGCAAAGCCGTCAACCTGATTTGCGGTGATTGCATGGAGAAGATGGAACTGGCCGACTAAAGACCCGTTCAGACAGAGAGCAAGCGCCTGAGTGAGAGTAAGGCATTTTATATGTAAACATTTGAAAGAGGTTTTATGCTATGAAGTGTGTAAATATTGAATCCCTGTTTTCTGCCATAAGCGGCAGCGCCTTGACCGTCTGTGCCGTCACCCGTGACTATGTAGCAGGTTTTACTACCACCGCCGCAAAATGTGCATGGTCTGATAACGACCTTATCATTTCTGCCTCTGAAAGCCGTTCCTACATTGCCATTGATAAAGCCGAACTTCTCTATATTGAGAAAACCGTCTGCTTAGATTCCATTGAATACGAAATTCACACGACAGGCAGCAACATCACGATTGATATTTTCAAGAAAGCAGGTGTTTGAATATGACCTATATGCACTTCTGTGACCGCTTCGCAGCCATGCGAAAAGAGCGCAACCTGTCACAAGATGCACTTGCAAAAGAGCTAAATGTCACACGCAAAACTATTTGTGGCTGGGAAAGCAACAGATGTCTGCCGAACTTTGATTCCATCATTGCTCTGGCCTATGCCTTCGGTGTATCCACTGACTATATCTTAGGTCTGACCGATGACCCAACATCTGCAAAGCACTAATCAAACTGCGCCGCCGGGACTAAACCCGGCGGCATCTTATAAAAGCATTGTACCAAAATTGATGTGCTGTGCAAATATACCAAAACCTCTTCAAAAGCAAACCAAAACAGCACACAATAAGAGTGCCATATATAACGACCGTTAAATACGGTACAGTTATGTAGACTTATGTAAACTTATGAGGACGCAAAAGATGAATTTTATTTATGGTTACTGTCGTATCAGCACTAAGACCCAAAGCATTGAACGACAGGAACGCAACATTCTGGCCGCCTACCCCACCGCAAAGCGAATCTATAAAGAAGCCGCAACAGGCACAAAGCTGCAAGGCCGAAAAGAGCTTGATAAACTGCTGGCCGCCATTCATCCCGGTGACACGATTATATTTGACAGTGTTTCCCGTATGAGCCGCAGCGCTGATGAGGGCAGTGAATTGTATGAACAGCTATTCCAGAAGGGCATAAATCTGGTGTTTTTGAAAGAGCCGCATATCAACACAGATGTGTATAAGCAGGCCATACAGCGCCGCCTTGCGCTTGATAACAGCACCGGCAACATTGCTACCGACCACCTGCTACAGGGCATTATGAACGCGCTGAATTGCTATAGCATCGACCTTGCCAAAGAGCAGATACGCCTTGCTTTCGGGCAGGCACAGAAAGAAGTCGATGATCTGCACCAGCGCACCAAAGAGGGCATCGAGACAGCACGCCGACACAACAAGCAAATCGGTCAACGCCCCGGCGCAAGACTGACCGTGAAAAAAGCACAGCCAGCAAAAGACTGCATCAGAAAGAACAGCGCAACCTTTGGCGGCAGTCTGAATGACAAAGATTGCATAAAACTTGCAGGAATCAGCAGAAACACGTATTATAAGTATAAAGCAGAATTGAAAGCAGAACAGGACGGTGTTTAATCATGCCAAACGACTACGGTTATTTCGGCAAAGGTAGCACAGGCTACGCCCATTACCAACAAACCTTTAATCGTTGCTTCGGTTCAGGCAGTGGCGGCGGTGGACACAGACCGCCAAACAACAACAACAATAATAACAATGGTGGCGGCGGTGATAATGGCGGTTGTCTTACCGCAATCGGAATTACCGTTGTAGCCTGTGCCGTTGTCCTGCTGTTTGTGTGGCTTTTAAGCTGATAAATTCAGTATAACCCATAATAAAGCAATAGCCCCGCCGGGAAAAGCGGGGCTATCTCCATGGAACACACAGGCGAACATTCAACGATATATTGCAATTTTATAAATTACGTTGCATCGTCACTTCAATGCACAAAATTGTTCGTATTATCGTAAGCATTCTATCAAATTATGTTCTACATGAAATTTGTATACGCAGAGTTAGCTATAGCTAATTATTTTCGTATTCTTCAATTCTTAGTTGTACATATCCAAATCATTCCGCAGTTCTCTCAACTCCTTGTCTGCCACCAATTCCTTACCATCCAAACCATGAATAAGTTCAACCAGATAATCCCGTTCCTGCTCCGTAACCAGATTCTTTTCACTAATAACCGTACCTGTGAACATCTTGTTCTTCTGCACGCAAAGCATGGCCTTACTTGCCCGCAGCCCGGCGCAAATTTCCGAATTTAATTTCTGCAACGCTTCCCTATATTCCAAATCTGTAAGGCGCTCTGCCGCATACATCACGAGTCTTTTTCTTGTATGAATTTCATACTTGGCAAAGACAGAACGAATATTCAATTTGTTCATTGCAGCATCATCCACCTTACTATAAAATTCACTCTGCTTATTTTGCTTGATGATTGTCCAGAATCCAACACCGGTGTTCCTGCACTTCGGCACCATTTCACGAACCACATCTTTTTCAATTTCTACATACTGCAAGTATTCATTATCAGTAAGTTTTCGGCATTCTCCATCGCACCATCCAACATGAATTTCCTGCCAGATAATTTCCTTATTCTTCTTCATATCATTCAAAGCACGCTCAATTTTAGATTGAATATATCTTTTATCCGCATGAATAAAGGCATTAAATGTTGACATAGAAATCTTATTGTCTTTTGCAATTTTCCGTAAATCAGATTTCTTATTCCACGCATTACTGTTTAGCATATAAAGTGTGTATGCTATCCCCTGCCAATCTGTAATAATCCTGACTTCATCACTGCCTGTTGCTTCACAATAGCTTATCAGCGCATAGGACAGCACTGACTCTATCATCTTCACATACTTAGAATTGCCCGCAGCAGTCTTGCGCTTTTCTTCATCGTATATATCGAAAATGAAATAGCGCAAGCCTTTTTTCTCGCCCTCCTTGATATATTCAAAGTTTCTTGCCCATTCTCGCTCTTGCGCTTTCTTGGAATTACCTTGCTTTTCATCCTCGCCTAATAATGTGCAAAGTTCTGAATACTTGTAAGATTCCCATATCTCTAGCTGTGATAATTTTTCTCTGTCCATTAGATTATCTCCTTGTATTGATTGTAGCCACCCTACGGGCGGCGCCAACTGACGCGCACTCGCTCCGCTTCGTGCTTGTCCGCATCGTGCGATTCGATCAAAAACACTCGCGGCGAGCCGCTTCGTGTTTTCGCTCGAATCGCACGATGCGAGCCTGCTTTTATTTGTGTGTACGCTCTTTTTTAATTGAACATCAAAAATCCTATAATAATTATTTATATAGGACTTTTAATGTTCTATTAAATCGATTTCGCAAAAAGCGAATAATATATAACTATATTTATTTTGATTTTATTCTATAATTGCTCGTTCACTCTCCATATCTCCAGAACTTTCCTTATTTCTGGACTCGGCCGCTAGGCCGCCGATTCTGTAAACCATGTCTAGTGGATTGTTTTATTAGAAGAATGGCGGGAACACAGCACTTTTGCCATATCCCCGCCGGGGCCTTATGCCTTGTTGTTCAAGATTACCGTTACAATCGTGTCCTTCTGTGCCACATCAATGCAGCGCATCGGTTCTACTGCGATACCGTGCTCTACCGCGTCATTGTGCAGGGCAATCAGTTCTTCACCGTATCGCTCTGGCCTGCCCTGCTTAATGCTGTCCATGACCGTTTCCAACTCATCATCTTCCAGCGGGCAGAACGCCATAATGCGGCGGCGCTGCAATATTTCATTCCATGCGTTCAGCAATATCATTTTCGCATCGACAAACTCTTTGTTGCCTCTAAACCATACGCCCTTGTTGACAGCAAATCCTGCATCAATTTCAGTCCGCCGCGCATCCGAACAGCTATATGGATAGAGCTTGTTCCAGCGCTCCACAGCCTGCCATACGGTCATATCTGCAAGGTTTCCTGCTGCCGTGCGGTCAAAATCATCATAGGACACACAATGGCTTGTCACTCCGATATTTCCGTTTGCTGCAATGTGAATGCCGCACAGGATTTCCCGCCTATCTTCCAGCACAGTTATTCTGTGATATTGAAAGCTGTACATATAGTGAAATACTGTCAATTTATTGTCGGCGGCGCGTCCACACAAGCCCAAACTTTCATTCGTTCTAAGCAAGGCCATCTCGCCGCGTTCCGCCTGCGCATCTTCATGATAGTTCACATATACATTGCTGTTTGCATAGCGTTTGAACAGCTTGACCGTCGTGTCCGGGTCATATCCCGCATAGTTGCATTCTTTGTGCCAGCGGTCATTACTTACCGTCACAACAGCACATTGCCTGTTCCCTGCTTTATCTATTGCCGGATATGTATTTCTGCACCTTGACCGTGCAATGTGGCACGCCATGCGGTTGATTGCCTTACAGACGACCACGCTCTGCATCGTGCCATTTGTCACCATGCCAAAATAATGTACCGGGATTTTTCTTGCAATAATCCTATTTACCAGATATTCCAGCATAGGTACATTTAGCAGTGTCTCGCCGCCTTTTATAATCAACTGTCCGATTTCAGCGGTCTGGTTCAGCAGGCGGTCAAGCATAGCTCTGGTAATATCCACATCCTGCGCCGCGCCGTTATAGCAATGACGACAGGCCAAATTGCACCGCCGGGTCAACTCTAAGTCAAGCCGTGCAAAGGTTATTTTCTTATCCATTGCTCGACTTTCCACCGCACCCAAAGCAGCCACCGTTTCCGTTCTTGCTTGCCCCGCCCTTGCCTTTGGACAGGTTCGACTTTGCCTGACTTGCATTCATAATCTTATACCTCATCTTTCTATATAATTGCCCGCCGGGGCATGATTCAAATTTAGAGTACACAATTTAATTTTTTGACCCGGCGGGTCAATGCCTTACTGCTTATCTTTGATTTCTGCCACGGCCACAGCGATCAGTTCCGCTTTGTCCGCACCGTTATCCACAACTTCATGTGTAATGCGCTGGCAATGCGGGATGTACACCTCACACGGCACATCAGGCAACGCCTTTTCAAAAGCATGAAAAATCGGAGAATAATTGTTGTTGTATGTTCTCGTACACCATTCAAGGTTTTCTACCCGATTGTCCGTCGTATCCAGGTTCAGATGATTTACTTCTGGCAGATTATCCGGGTTCTGGATAAATGCGTGTGCGACCAGCCTATGAATTTTAATGAAATGATGTTCAATGCCGTTTCTAATGTCTACACTTCGATAAATTCCCGTAGCTCCTGTTGGAATTTTCCGCAACGGTGTCAAATATGCCTTGCACGTATTACGTCTAACGCTGAATACCTCTCCATTCATACCGACATAGTACAAATCTCTGTAATCAACACCATCATATTTGCCAATCGGTCTGCACGCGCAGACTTTCTTATACACTCTGAAAACATCACAATCATCATAACTTGCTGCATTCTTTACGCCATCGTGATTTTTAAACACATTGCCTGTAATTGCACAGCAATGTTTATCTTCTTCCGTCGAATCCGGGTCAACGCCCAGCGTAACACGCAGCGTCCGCATATTATTGTTTGCCGTCACAGTATCGCCAATGTGAATTAAATTGCCATCATACCATACCTTTGTCACTTTCTTTCTGAATAGGACTTCAAAATCATTTTCCGACTTCCACTGTTCCGCCATAAGAACCTGTCCATCAAACACTTCACAGAATTGCTCCGGGGTCACTCGAACCATACCGCAATCCGAATAGGCGCTCATGTGCATGACATTCTCGTTTGTCATTTCAGTGTTTTCTGCGTGCGGAATAGGACTGTTATTTAGCTTCTTCATTTAAACCTCCAGCTTTAAATTGTATTGATTACTTACTTTGTTCTCAATTATCATTTCATTTCTACTTAACCTCACTTTCAGACAAAACAAAAAACGCCCCGTCAAGCAGCTAACACAAACACATGTCCACCTTTCGCTGAAAGGTAAACTATCTGCATTAACTGCTCGGCGGAGCGGTAATACCTACTCTGCTTACATCTATGGGCCAGCATATCTCAGCTGGTTAAAAATCAGATGACCGAGGCTATTCTCTTTACCTGTCACTTACCATCTACACATTCAAAATCAAATCATCAACACTTATATCATTTAGATGTGACAGCTTACAGGGCACTCAAACCTGTAAATATATCATACCACAAGGTCTCGCGGAAAATCAATAGCCTTTTCTGTAAAATTACGAAATATTTTCTCTATGTATACATCTAAATATCATTAAACTCTGCAATCTGCTGTATCGCCGCCGCCCTCTGTTCCTGACAGAAATGTATGTATGTTCTGCGGCACACTTCCGGGCTATGGCCTAATATGCTGGCGATAATCTCCACTTGCAGCTTTTTTGAGAACAGCAAGCTTGCACAGGTGTGGCGCAGCATATGACAGCCACAGGGAGGCAAATCAAGTCCTGTTGATTGTAGCAGATATGTAAGCCGTCTTTCCATCTGGCGCGGCGTAGCGGGCTTTCTGCTTGCCGTACAGAGCACATAATCGCCGGGGTCTGTGTACGGTGCAGCCTGCCGCATCAATTCATAGACCATCAGCGCCTTTTGATTCAAAGGCACAATCCGTGTTGCTCTGGTTTTGGTCGTGCTGATTTTGGTCGTATATTGTGCCACCTTTTCATGTCCCACACCATAATCTCGATTATAGATTTCCATAAGGTTCTTTGTGATTGAAACGGTTCGTTTCTCAAGGTCAAAATCTTTCCATTGCAAGGCACACAGCTCGCCTATGCGCAGCCCCGTATAAATCAGGAACACAAACGCAGGGCCATAACGATATTTCAACTTACTGCTGCCATAGGCATACGACAGCGCTTCGTTGCTGAACGCCTGAATCTGCTGCTCTGACATATACACAATGTTCTTTTCCTGCTTCAATAGATTCTCACGCGCAGGCATCCGACATAGTTCCATAGGATTGCGCGGCAGATAGCCCCGCCGGGTCTGGAATGTGTAAAATGCGTTCAGCATATCATACGCCTTTTTGATCGTTGACCATGAATAGCCGCACGTTATCAGCGCATTGATTGCCTGCTGCAAATCGTCTGTCTTGATTTTCTTCCATGGCTTGCCTGCTATTGCCATTCGCTTGATTTGTGAATCAAAGGTAATACAAAGTCTGCCATAGCTGGATGGTTTTACTTCATGCTTCTTATATAGCCTCAACCACTCATCTATTGCCACGGCCAGCGGTTGATTGCTCGCAGATTGCAGCCCCGCTTGGATTTCAGCTTCTTTCTTCTGCATAGCGTCAAAACATTCTTTGAGTGTGCGTCCCGTCACAGCCAAACGCCTATAATCGCCATCCACAGGGATTGATTTGCGGTACAAGATTTTGCCGCCATGAGTGTAAATCAATGTGCCATCGCCTTTAGGCAATTTGGGTAATTGTTGACTGCAATCCTGCTTTACCATAGTAAACCTCCTGATTTTCGCTTCAAAAAGGTTTTACTGCAATCCAGTGGTAGCAGATTCAAATGCTACCACTTCTGCTACCAGATACGCACAAATTCAGCTCACTTTGTTACCATTTCTATTGCATTTCAGCGTTTTTCGCCCACATCCATCCAAAACAAAAAATCCGCAGAATCAACGAATCAGCGTTGCATTCTACGGATTGTTATGTCTGAGTGTTACAAAAGAGATGCCCTGTTTGCTGTGGAGATAATGCCTAATAAACTCATTTTCTTCTCTTGAGTTTTTCATTGCATAGCATAAATGGTTTCAGCACCTCGTTAGCCAAATTCTTCAAGGAGTTCCTGAACTTCAACATATTTTATGTGATTCTCTAAATTTTCTATTCTTGTTTCAATTTTCTGTCGATGCTTTAAATATTTAACTCCTGATATCAATGGTAAAAGCGATTTAAAGTATTCGATCCTTCTTTCAATAACCGGAACCTCGCTTCCGCTCCAGCTCCAGCTTGAAGATTCTAACGGCAATTTCTCAAATACCGCATATTCGCTATTACATCGCAAAAATTCTTTTAGGGCCTCTCTCTTTTGGTTTACATCATGTTCCGCTATCGCTCCAAAGAGATGGCACATCCGTTCTGAATCTAGACAATAATTTCCAATTGTATGTTGAATCCACTTTCCTTGTCTTTCTGCGATCTCGTTTTCACCCGACTCATGGCACAAAAGTTGTCCTATAATTTGGCAATATGTCCACTGCTTTTCCTCCGTTTTTTCATAAATGTAGTCCGAAACCAAATCCATGCTCAGTAGATATGTGTCTTCTGTCCAGATGCGCAATAGACGTCTAACCCATTCATCATGTTGCCCATATAAGCGTCTCTTTTTTGCAAGTAATTCGTCTAGATATCGGTATAAAAAATTCTTATCCTTAGAAATAAGTGCCTCAAAAAAGCTTCCATCATAATCGTAATTTTGGGTACATTCTAAATACTTTAGATAGATTTCCTCCAGAAGCGAAATGTTCTTTTTATACTTTTCAATCACCTTATTAGGGGACACATTATGCGGATTTGCCATAAGCGAAAAATAAAGACTGAATACAAATGGTGATTCTTCATAATGTTCAACGATAATTTTGCTGGCTTTTATAATTACATCCTCGTCTACTGTCTCAAATTTTTCCATTCTATTAAGCGGGCGATACGTAGAAGATTTCATATCCTTTGGAATCTTTCCCAAGAAATGAAGAAAGTTTTCTTCCCATGTCAGGGATAATTGTTCTGGCGGCAGTTCATCATAGAATCCCCATAGCCATGCGTTTTTCTGAGTATAGTCATGCGATTCTAAAACTTCTTTTACCTCTTCCGGCGACAAGAGCTTAAAAAGATTGCTGATAACACTCTGGGGATAAATATTATATGGCGTATCCGCATCTAAATATGCAGTTACTACGTTCAGATACAACACTTTATTTTTAACGCAAGCATTAATTGCGTACCCTATTCCACGAGTTAGATTCCATATATCTCCATCCACCGTTTTCATGCTTTCTGTACACACTTGAAAAAGATATTGAAAATCGCATAGTTTGTATTCTTTTACAAGATTTTGTACCTTCTTTCTATGCCAGTTTTCGCATTCGTCATATGGCATGTCCATCAAGAGTATTGGTTCTTGGTTTAACACACTATAAATTTTGTACTTCTTCGAATTCAAAAACGGTTCCAGTGTATTATAGCAAACATATTCAGCTCGGTCAGATACCTCTTTTATATGTTTTGCAATCACACAGTGGTATAGTCTTTCTGGTGAAAGTAATGCAAAAAATGGTTTGATTAAATTCAATTCATTCTTTACTATAGAATAGTCTTCGTTTTTGCCGTACTCTGTTCCATAATCCCGAAGAAAATCTTCTATTTCAGTTCGGCATTGATTTTGTTTATAAAGCTTATATAGCTGTTGCAGTAGCATTTTTCGGTATCCTAACACTGTCTCTTGTGAAGCCAATGCTACCGTATAGAACATAATAGAATTATGTCGACCTCCCTCTGTCCTTGAAAAACTCAATTTCAGAAATTGATCTGCCACTCTAATAAACAAACGCAGTAGATTCGTTGTCTGATTTGATTCTATAGCCTTACAGAGCTGTTCAACAACACGCTCTTGAACAAAGTATCCCTGCCGTTCCGAGTCTATGTCAACACCGAAGTGAACAGCTAATGCGCTATATATCTCATAAAACAAATCCGGTCTCTTTTTATAATAAAGCAGCAACAGCTCAATCGCTTCTGAAGTCTGCTGTGTTGCCTTAAAGCCACACAATATTTTTATCGCATCATCTTCTATATTTTTTTCACTTTTATTTTTCTCAAATTTGATAGTTCCCACATCAAACATACGCGCTGGTTCTGATTCGATGAAATCACTCAGTAGTACAAGCGTTTCTGTGGGGCGAATCAAATAAAAAACTTTAAAAAAAGGAGTAAATTTTTCTTTGCTATTCTTCAAATGGTCCCAAACGATATCAATTTGCTCTTTTACATACTTGTGAACATTCTCATCTGCGAATACTTGCAAAAGGATATTGCATGCCACAACAGTTCTCTCTTGGTTAATGAAGAAGCCTTCTTCTATCATTTTGCTTAGTGGAATGACTTTTTGATCTACAAAAACATATTTAATCAGATAGTTACTAAAACTTTGATCCGAAATTCTAGCGGCTTTATCGTAACGTAAATCTACCAGTTCAAGCTTATCAAATTGCCTTAAATCAGCCACAAATTGTTCTTCTGTTAGTCCTGCCGCGTCTAAAATTGGCTGCACGCATTTCAGATTGTCCAATCGCATCACTTGAAAGAAAGCAATGATGCCCGCTGATGCAATTCCCGATTTGCTATCCACAATGGTTCGAATTTGATTTGCATAATAGCACTCGTACAATTCTGTTGCATTTTGGATCGAATTTATGCTGTTTGTCTCAGCTGCAACCTTACCAGCCAACATAGCCAATCTTGCATTGCCTTCTGCAATCGCAACTATTCGATCTGAATATATGTGATTTGTAATTCCAAACGCTTCTTTTATGAGCTTTCGGATTTCATCATCCGTTAGGCATCCGACCTTTACAATTGATGGTTTCTTTACTTCCAGTATTTGATTTAGCACTTGTCGGCGTGCATAGTCGCGTACTGTCACAATAAGTTTCTTGATGCTTTTCTTTTGGTCTCCTGCTTTGCACAGAAAATCCAGTACAAAATGCAGCCCCGTCAGTTCGTTTGCATCATCTACAAATGCCAGATAGTTTTTATCTTCTTCTATCGTTGTTACTAAATCTTCGTACAGTTCCAACCCGTTGCTTTTAATACAAAGAATTTCATATCCATTTTCACTCGCTAATTCTCTACAAATTTGAAGTGCCAATCTTGTCTTCCCAACACCTGCCGGACCAGAAAGAATCAACACATCACTTAGGTTTAGCTTTTCTTTTGCCTCTTTAAGCTCTGCTTCTCGAAGCATGAACTTAGTTTCGAGAGGTGCAGACATTTTATTGGCATCATGTATCTGTACGAAATCCTGTATAGACATGATTTGCCCTGTATCCACACTTACGCCTAAAAAGTCTTTCGCAATGCGCGGATAGTGCCAATACAAGTCCGAGCCAAGCTCATCCAATCCTATCAAAGTCAGTTTTGAGTTTCTTTCTTTGCAAAACTCGTTCAGTGTCTGTGTGTCTCCTGCTAAAAGTCTCCCACATGTATGGCAATATACAATTTCTCCGACATTTTCAGCAGGAATCCCTGTCTTGTCTGCATCAAAGCACTTTCCTAAATCTTTTAAAGCCTTTTTAACGAAATCGTCTTTCTGGGTAGTGTACATCACAAAGACGTACTTCCCATCTTTTTTCAAAAAGTAAGTATCTGGATTTCCCTTGGCCGTTTTATTTGTACCCGTTTTCATTCCAAGGGAATATCCTATTCCATAGCCTTTGCACGTCAAATACGCATCGCAGAGATTTTGAAATGCCCCACCATCTAATTGATCAATTCTATATTGTATATCTGTAAGTTTAGACATAGAGTCCTCCGTCTGAAATCCTTACACTTCAATAGCCGTACTATATGCAATTTGTGTCATAACTGTCTATGGAATAAATTGCCACTTTTTGAAAAACATCCACACGAAATCCCGTTGCTTTTCGGAAATTTCGTGTGGATGCCTTTTTGAATCAATTCATAATCAAGATAGTTTCCTTATCTCAGCCTCAAACGCACTCTCCGTCATATTTGCACGAAGTGCGGCATCCTTGATGCTCAGCAAACCATCTTTAACAAGCCCTACAAGGGTAGTTACTTTGCCCTCGGTTTTGCCTTTCTCTTCTCGTTCATTCATCATATCCTCAACTGCTTTACACACATCAATCACCTCCGCGTTCTCTGGAATTTCCAGAGGTGTGTTCGTTACAGCTTTGATTACTCGCGCCGCATTTGCTTCCATAAGCATACGCGGGTTATCGGTCAAAAATTCAGCCAGTCGTTTTTTATCTTTAGAATACTTGATGTACCCGATTACCTCTCGGAGACTTGTCGAGAATTTCTCCAAGTCCTCTTTGCTCAGTTTTGCCGGGTCAATCAAGTGGATCTGATAATCCTGCACAAAGTTCAGCAGACCCTCATTCTTGACTGCCATCATTTCATGCAAAGACAGCGGGCCATCCCACTCGTTCGCTCCAAAGTGCAGCACCAACGTAATGACAGGTGTGATCTTATCGTCCTTATAGAAGCCGGACAAGTACTCACCCCTGCTGTGTCCTTTCGAGCCATCGGTGCGATGCTTTGCTGCTATGTCAGCAACCTGCTTGCCATACTGGAGCGCATCATAAATGATATTGCGAACAGGCATTGCATAGTGAATATCGGTTTGGTTTTCAATGCCCAAAAGAATGTAAGCTGCTTCGCCGTCCTGTTTGATGACCGCCGATTTCAGCACATCGCGGTATTTTTGTACCGCATCATCCGGCTGTTTTCCGTTCTTGTCCTGCGCACCAAACGGCAAAGCTATTTCTGTTGTATCCAATTCCTGCAACTGTGCAGGATTGACAACTGCTTTACCACCGTAAATCAGATAGTTAAATGCATCTGCAAATACAGTATTTTCTTTCATATAGGCTTTTGTGACCGTATCAGCTAATCCCATTGGTGTACACCTCCCCTTTTTCACTTCTTGTTCTTTGTCTCCATCTTACCATAAAGCGTTCTTTTTATCAAGTTTTGTTTCACTCCAGATTCTTAATTTTCTGCGAACGGTAGTTCATAATGTGTTTCACTCAAGGTTCCTTATTCTAGCGGCATTGCTTTCTCATATCCACCAATGAACCGTATTTCAATTTCATTGCGCGACCTCACCGTGATTTTTTCAATAATTCTCGCGGTCAGCGCATCGTCATATTCTTGGATTTGCAGATCTTTGGCTGACAGTAGCATTTCCGGCTGGCTGGCTTTTTCCTGCTGGGCGGCAGTGTCCTCGATGGCTTTTTTCAGACTCTTAATTTTATTATTCAGCTTTTTCAGCCTGTCATCCAGAAACGGGGTATCCTCATCAAAGTCCAAGGACATTTCCAACAGGCGGTCAAATTCCTGTTGGGTCTGCTCCAGTTGCTCCTGCAAATTAGGCTTTATGCTTTCGCCGGTCTGGATGTCATGTAGGATGCCATTGATCTGGGCTGCAACTTCATCGGTGAAGTTTGCAGCCAAGTCCTGCACTGCTTTCAAAATTGCTCGGTGCAGTTTTTCTTCCGGGATGGACGGTGAGCTGCCGCAGAATTTCGTGCCGTACTCTATACGGTTCACGCACCGCCAGACAATTTGTTTTCTGCCGTGAATATTCCAAGTCACCCGCTTGTAAGGGCTGCCGCAGTTACCGCAGAACAGTCGCTCGGACAAGGCATACTTGCTGTTGTAGCGGCCACGGCGGCGCTTGCGCTGGTTGACGGCTGACTTGCTGTTGCGGCGGGCGATCTCAGCTTGCACCTCTCGGAACATCTGTTTGCTGACAATGCCCTCGTGGTAATTTTCAATGTAATATTGTGGGAGTTGCCCGGTGTTTTTCTTATGTACCCCGGTCAGCACATCCTCGGTAAAGGTCTTTTGCAGCAGCACATCACCGCAGTATTTTTCGTTTTGCAGGATGCGCTGGATGCTCTGTGCTGACCATGCGGTGTTACCGCGGGCAGTGAGTGCGCCTGCTGTTTCTAGCTTTGCCTTGATGCTTTGCAGGCTATCTCCTTGCAGGTAGCTGTTGAAAATCAGCCGGATTATTTCGGCCTGCTCTGGGATAATTTCAGGCTTTCCGTCTGCCCCTTTCTTGTAGCCGATGATTCTGCCGTAAGGAAATGCAAATTTGCCGTGCTTATATCCCATACGCTTGCCGCGGGCTACGTTTTGGGAGATGGATTCACTCTCAGCCTGTGCAAAGGCGCTCAACACGGTGAGGATCATCTCGGAGTTCATGGTGGCGGTGTTGATGTTCTCTTTTTCAAATACCACCGCGATTCCCATCTGCTTCAGCATTCGGACGTATTGGATACTATCCAGCGTGTTGCGGGCAAAGCGAGAAATGGATTTTGTAAGGATAAGGTCGATTCTGTGCTTCTTGCAGTCTTGAATCATCTGGTTGAAACCGTCGCGCTTCTTGGTATGTACGCCGGAGATTCCGTCATCTGCATAGATGCCTGCAACTTCCCACTCCGGGGTGGATTCGATTTTTTCGGTGTAGTACAGTTTCTGGATTTCAAAACTGCCCTGCTGTTCTTCTTCCTCGGTGCTGACACGGCAGTAGGCCGCCACCCGCAGCTTGCGCGCGGTGCTTTTTCGTCCGGCGCTTTCCCTCATAGATGCGGGAATCTCAATGATTCTCATGTTGCTCATGGCTTTTCCCCTTACACAATTTGTCCGTTCTGCAGTTTGAATTCAATATGGGTGTCACGGTACAGGATGACCTTGCTGACGACCTCCTTATAAAAGGTATGTGGGAAGCCATCTGTCGGCTTATACTCGGCACAAGCTTTTCGTATTTGCATAGTTGCCGGATCGGCATCTCCTGCCGAGCAGAATTCGTATTCCAGTTCCGCCCGGTGCAGGATTTTGGCGATTAGCGCATCGGCATTAGGTTCTGTTTCCAGCAAATCCGTTTGAATTTCTCGTGCCAGTTTGGCGGCTTTTATGGATTGGACATTGCGCTGTGTTGTTGGTGAGCGAATAACCTCTGAATGTCTCTGAATCCACTCTAATTTTATTGTAATAGCATCAGACAATTCTTTTTCTTGGATGGGTTTCGTCCACATTCCACATTGGCGGCAAAACCATTGTTCGGTTTTAGGCCTCCAGTATAGGCGTTCTCCGCAGCATCCGCATTGCGTATCTTGGCGAAACGGCTGTAAAATCGTAGAGTATGTTTGCGCTTTCCTCTGGCGAAATTTTTCTACCACGCGATATTGGGTCTCTGTAATGATAGGCGGATATTTTTCATTGCCACAGTAAATTTCATTTGCAAGGACGCGGCTCACCATGTTCTGATTCCATTTTTGAGTGTCCTCATGGTACAGCGTTTTCCTCGTTGTCATGCTCTCCGCAATTTTTCGAAGGGACTTCCCTGCTGTGTATTCCTCAAAAATATATTGCACAGCTTCGGCTTCTTCTTGAACTATAGTTGTTTTTCCGTCTGTGATTTGGTAGCCAAATGGCAGGTATCGCTTTTTCATTTTTCCGTCCGTTCCTCCGAAAGTTTCATACCATTGATGAGTTCAAATTCTATCGCCGTATTACTGACCGACACTTTTTTGACCATCTCGGTAAAAGTATGCTCATCAAAGTATGTCAACGGCGGACCGGAATCCAATATTTTCTCAATCTGCCTTGTGCTTTTCAAAGTTTGTTCAACATTCTTGCTAATGGAAGTTCTGGATAGCTGAACTCTTTTCTCGACAAGCTGCTGTTCTATAAGGGTTTTGCGTTCTATGTATTGGGCATCTTCGATGTAACCTTGTGCATAGATTCTTTCCAAATTATGATTTTGTTTTGCAAGACGTTGAATTTCTGCATAAATAGATTCACGTGCGGCGTTCTGGTGTTCCTGTTGTGATTTTAGCAGCAAAAGGCTGTCTACCATCGGCCGGAATATCCTTGCACGATTTGCTTGCAGCTTGTTATACATATATAAAAAAGCCCGGCAAAGTTCTGTTTCGTAAACAGACTTTACCGGGCATAAGCTAGATTTATTCAAATGTTTTCTGCAGCCCCAAGCCACAGCACCATTTGCTCTGCTGGCTTGGGCAAACACAGTGCCGCACTCGGCACAGTAGATTTTCTTTGTGAATACTCGTGGAGCGGCATTGGGCACGGACATCTGCTTGGTTTTCAGAAGTTGCTGCACTTTGTCGAAATCCTCGTCCGAAACGATTGCCACATGGCTTTTATAGGCACAGTATTTCGGGAACTGGCCCTCGTTGTGGTAGACCATGAACGGCAATGTGTCCGTGGTGTAATGTTTTTGGTGCAGTGTATCGCCTTTATAGGCTTCGTTATGAAGCATGAATCGCACAGCGGAAGTGTACCACCAGCCACCCTCTTTCGGATGGTTTTCATTTAAGTAACGTGCAATTTCTGCGATTCCCACCCCGCTCAGGTACTTTTCAAAAACCAAGCGGACTATTGCTGCCTCATCCTTTTCCAGTACCAGCTGGTGATCCTGCTGCCTGTATCCGAAAGGAGTCGCACAGTTCACATAGGTTCCCACCTGCATCTTTTTACGGATACCCCATTTCATGTTTTTGGAGATAGACAAGGATTCTTCCTGTGCAATGGCGCACATCATACTCAGCATCATTTCCCCTGTGGCGCTATCCGTATCAAACTGTTCTTTTTCAAATTGTACTGTTACACCGATGCTTTTCAGTTCCCGGATGAGCGTCAGCAGATCTACCGTGTTCCTGGCCATGCGTGATGCAGATTTCACCAGAATACGGTCAATCATGCCCGCTCGGCAATCTTCCATAAGGCGGTTTAGTTCTGCTCTGTGCTTGATACTCGTGCCAGAGATACCTTCATCTGCATACACTCCAACGAACTCCCAGTTCGGGTTCTTCTGGATAAGGTCTTCATAGTATTCTGTCTGCACCGACATGGAATGAAGCTGTTCATTGGATTTCGTGCTGACACGGGCATAGGCCGCCACGCGAAGACGCTTCGGCTGTTGCTGTATCGGCTGGATAACTTGGACTTGTGGCATGATGTTCACCTCTAGATGTGACGCTGTGACATTCTTTTTATCACATACAACATACCCGAAAGGCAGGTCAAAAGCTATTCACGAGAACCACTAAACTTCTCGGCGCAAAACGCCGCATTTCCGGGCATAACCAACATTCGTGCGCTGGCAGATGTCCCTAGGCAATCTTCCGTTTGCGGCAGCGGATACCAGCGCGGCATAGGCCAGTGCATATTTCAGCTCCTGTTCCAGCCTTACGGGAAACGGGTCAATCTGCATCGACAGCCACCTCCCACGGAACTCTTTTTCTGGTTCGCGCGGTACGAGCCAGGATCCGACTCTCCAACCCTGTCAGATAGAGTTCATATTGTAGATTGGTCTCGGTCGTAATCAGCACTACACCGTAATTCTGCAGAAAGCGCAGGATGCGGTACAAGGTTGTAATGTCGTGGCTCAGACGGTCAAGGCTCTGCACCATGACGGCATTGACGCGCCCCTGCTGCACGGCGGTTAGCATCGCAAACATGGCCGGGCGCCAAAATTCGGTGCCGTACTTTTGCTCCATGCAGGAATTCACAATGATGTAGCCGCGCCGGTCTGCTTCGCGCATGACTTCTGCAAGCTGTTCTTCCAATACGGGCAGGTTCGGCGCCGCACTGCGGGCGAACGCCCAAACTTTGTATTCTTTCATGGGCGCACCTCTTAAAATTGATCCATCAGCGGGAGGCGAACATCAAATCGCGGCTTTCCGAAAGATGCCCGCGTGAAGCGGTCACCGACAAAGCGTTCCAGACCGCTGTTTATGAGCTCGGCGTTCAGGTCACATTCGGTGGTGATGAGGTAGACATCATTCTGCCGAAGAATTTCAATGACACCCACCAGTATGTAACTGTTGCGGCTAATTTGCTCCAAATCGCGCACCATCACGGCTTCAATCCGGCCGTTCTCTACTGCGTCCAGCATAGATCGCAGACCGATGCGGTCTTTCAAGGTGTTTCCGCTGCAATGGTCAAAAGATGTGCCGCGCACAAGAAATCCATGCCCTGCTGCTTCGTCGATAAGGTCATACAGCCGGTCAAAGGCAATGCACGGATCGCTGTTGGCGCAGCGCACATAAATCCAGACATCGTGGTTTCGCATAAGGTACATCTCAGGTTCCTCTTTTCACAAAAAGTAATCCGGGCGCTTCTGCTCCCGAATGAATTGCTGCACATCTTCAATTTTCTCGGTGGTTGGGCAAGTCGGCAAAGCTGCCAGCGCAGCATCATGGTATTTGCCGCCGATGCCCGCGCGTTCGTCAAGAATCGCCACCACGCAGGAATCTTGCTCCGTTCGTATGGCGCGGCCAAACCCCTGCCGCAGCTTCTTCTGCATTTCGGGGATGACTTCGGCGTTTATGTAGTCGCGCAGATTTGGGTACTGTTGGCGTTCGTAATTGCTGACCGGGTCGGGAATCGGGAACGGCAGCTTTGCGATAATCAGCAGTGACACCATATCGCCGGGAAAGTCAATGCCCTCCCAGCAGGAGCCTGCCGCAAACAGTACGCCGTTGCCGGATTGCCTGAATTGTTGGATACTGCGGTTCTGCCCGCGCCCGGCTTGGAACACAGGGAACGTCAGCCGCCCGCCCAACGTGTCGTAAACATTGCGCATCTGGCGGTAGGATGTGAACAACACCAATGCGTGACCGTGGCAAGCTGCAGTGAGCCGCACAATTTGGTCTGCGAGGTACTGGTTTTCGGGAACAGCCGCCGCTCGCCGTGCAGGGATATACAGCAGACATTTTTTCCTATAATTGAACGGAGATTCCGCGCGAAAATGGCGCAGCGGAGCGTATGCTGCCAGCCCCAAAAGCTGTTCCGTGTGGTCGAAATCTCCAGCTGCTGTCAGCGTGCCGGAGGTCAGAATGGTTGGCTCACGGGTATTCCACAGGGCGCTGCGGAGTAACTGCGGTACGCGGTTGCTGGCCGCGCAGAATGTGAGTTGGCCGTCTGCGGAAAACTCAAGGTACAGGATGCGCGTCGGCACATCCAAGAGAAAAAGGCGCAACAGACTTTCTGTTTCTGCCAGCCGATATTGCAGGTAGTGCGGCATATCCGGCTGACTGCCGATATACTGCAAAAGGTTGATGCAGTCGGCTATCGCCGCTTGGCGGAATGACGTAAGGCTGAACGGTATGCTAATTTTTCTTTTCGCCATGGCAAAGCTCGGTGCGCAGGAAATGGAAAGCGTGAGAAATGCCGTCCGCAGCCGTTTAGAAAGATTCTTGAAATGCGCCTGTTGTAATAAAAAGCACAATTCATCCATATCCTGCGCAGACAAAGTTTCCGTGTACATCTGCCGCGCGGCATCTGGGAGCTTGTGTGCCTCGTCTACCACCAATGCTTGGTATTGCCGAAGCAGCAGCGGGCGTTCTTCCAGCCGATGGGATGCGTTGGCCAGCAGATAATTATGGTTGCAGATTTGAATATCCGGCTTCCTGGAATCCCGCAGGTACTGCTGATAGCGGCAGTCCAAGCGCAAAAAACAATCGCGTGGGCAGGACTGCGGCACACAGATCCGGCAACGGTCATACCGGGAAAGCTCCGGAATATGATCCATGTCCAAAATGTGCGCAGCAATGTTCAGGCTGTTGGTCTGCCGTT